>ENA-OUOG01004057-OUOG01004057.1-marine-metagenome-genome-assembly--contig:-NODE-4057-length-12966-cov-2.991155_pt1 | contig 12966 bp, 11 predicted proteins | sample MGYA00248635_ERZ508505 | MGnify/ENA primary metagenome ERZ508505 (study PRJEB26176, sample SAMN06267871) | marine metagenome | isolation source: Saanich Inlet, British Columbia, Canada | place: Pacific...
CTAACCCCCAATTGCCTATTGGTCCAAGTTTAGGAGAAAGTCCAAATAATGGAATGAAATTATCTACATCTATATAGCTTTCTCCTTTTTCAGCATTATTATGCTTAATGACTACGGCTTCCAACTTTTCATCACCATAAAGCTTCTTCACTTCAGCTTCCGTAAATAGCTTTATTTTACCCAGCTTCGCTAACTCTGAAGCTTTTTCAACTGAATCTAACGCGCCGCGAAATTCATTTCTACGGTGCACTAAATGAACCTCACTCGCTACGTCGGCTAAGAATACCGACCAATCAAGCGCTGAGTCTCCACCACCAGCAATAAGTACCTTTTTGCCGCGATACTGCTCAGGGTCTTTTACCATATAGGCAACACCGCGATCTTCGAATTTCTCGATACCCGGTATTTCAGGCTTTCTTGGCTCGAAACTTCCGAGACCTCCTGCAATAGCTACTGCTTTTGCTTTGTGTTTGGTTCCCTTATTAGTCGTTACAATTAAATAATCGTCTTCAGTTCGCTCGAGGGTCTCAGCTCGCTCACCAAGGGTAAACCCGGGCTGAAACGGTTCGATTTGCTTCATTAGATTATCTACCAAATCGCCAGCAAGTACCTCGGGATAACCCGGAATATCGTAAATCGGCTTTTTAGGATAGAGCTCGGTTAACTGTCCGCCGGGTTGCGGAAGTGCATCAATTAAGTGGCATTTGAGTTGCAGTAATCCAGCCTCAAAAACAGCAAAGAGCCCTGTAGGGCCCGCACCTATTATAAGAATATCGGTTGTAATCATAAAAACAACTTGAGCATTAAGCGATGTTAATCACCTCTTCGATTTGAGGAACGTGTTTTTTAATCGTCATCTCAACACCGCTTTTAAGTGTCATCTGATTTACCGAACAACCTACACAATTGCCCTCTAAACGCACCTTTACCGATGTACCGTTATCTATAGAAATAAGGGTAATATCACCTCCATCGCTTTGTAAAAAAGGTCGGATTTCGGCTAGCGCAGCCTCTACCTTTTCTCTGATTTCGTTTGCTGTCATTACTTTTTAGGTTTAATCGCGGAACATCCGGCCATAGTAGTTATTCGAATTGCCTCGGTGGGCGGAAGGTTTTCGTTACGACTCACCAGCTCACTTACAACTTCTTTGGTGAGTGCTTCAAATGCCTTTGAGATCGGTGTGTTTTCTTGTAAAGCGGCAGGCCTACCTACGTCACCCGCCTCTCTTACACTTTGCACGAGTGGAATCTCGCCTAGAAGGGTAATACCGGCAGTCTCTGCTAGGTTTTTCGCCCCAGACTCCCCAAAGATATAATACTTGTTATTAGGCAATTCGGCAGGGGTGAAATACGACATGTTCTCGATAATTCCTAGAACAGGTACACGAATCGAATCCTGCTCAAACATCGCTATTCCCTTTCGCGCATCGGCTAGTGCAACCTCTTGTGGTGTGCTCACTACTACCGCTCCAGTGATTGGAAGCGATTGCATAATACTTAAGTGAATGTCTCCAGTTCCTGGTGGTAGATCGATAAGAAGAAAGTCTAGCTCTCCCCAATGCGCATCGAAGATCATTTGGTTGAGTGCTTTAGCCGCCATCGGGCCTCTCCAGATTACTGCCTGATCTTTTTCGGTGAAAAACCCGATGGAAAGAAGCTTTACCCCATAATTTGAGACAGGCTTCATTTTCGATTTTCCGCCTACCTCAATGGCAAGTGGCTTTTCGTTTTCAACATCAAACATAAGGGGCTGTGATGGTCCGTAAATATCGGCATCAAGTAGCCCTACTTCGAAGCCCATCTTTGCTAAAGAAACGGCTAAATTGGCAGTTACGGTAGATTTTCCTACACCACCTTTGCCCGAGGCAACAGCGATTATGTTCTGGATACCGGCAATAGGTTTTCCTTTAATAAGATTAGGCTGCTCGGTTTTAACCGGGGCATCAACTTTAACATTGACGGTAATTTTAGCTTTCGGATGTACCTCGGCGTGTATCACTTGAAGAATGGAAACTTCGGTTTTCTTCTTAGCCTGAAGGCTTGGATTGTTAATTGTCACATCTACAATCACCTCATCACCAAAGACTTGCACGTTTTTAATCGCACCGCTTTCGACCAAATTTTGGCCTTCTCCGGGTGCACTGATCGTGCTAAGTGCGTTAAGTATCTCACTCTTTGTCATCTGTGCTAATTTCTTAACGCAAAGATACGCACTTATGCTAGGCTATAAAAGTTCTAAAGTTGGGTCCCAAAAACGCTTTTCGAAGTCTACCACCTCATCATCAACCACCTCAACTCCTTCATTTTCGAGTAGCTGCTGCATGAGATGTATGCCCGCAAAATGGTGCTTACCAGTCAGTAATCCTTGACGATTTACTACTCTATGGGCAGGCACATCTTTATCATGAGATGAATTCATGGCATAACCGACCATTCGAGCACCACCACGACGGCCTAAATAATTGGCTATTGCCCCGTACGAGGTTACGCGTCCCTCAGGGATGCATCGAGCAACTTCGTAGACTTTTTGATAAAAATCACTGGTTGACATAGGATAGTATTAATCGAATAAAAGACCCCAAAGCAAGTAGAAGCATTAGTAGTGCAATAAGTCGATTCGAGCGCTTTTCAAATCGGATTTCGTCGAATGAAATCTGTGCGAACCCATAAGCATACCCATATAAAATTACAAAAGTGCCACTCATGGCCGCCGCGGCAAAAACCAAAGTTTCTGAGGGAGCTAACCGAACCACTTTCGAAGTGCGAAGCGCCGAATGTAGCCCAGCATAAAAAGGAATCATAAGTACATTTAAAAAAGCAAGACTTAAGCCTTTTCTGAATGGACGCGACGTCGACTTTTGGATCGTAAAAGGGCGATTTGACTTTCGCCAAAAATAAATCGCTAGACCAACAAATATGAACAGTGAAATCCAAAGTAGTTGATTAAAACTATCCGGATGCTGGTAGAGGTATTTAGAAAAAAGTGAGGCTCCAAGCGACTCCAAGAGTACCACAAGCGAGCAGGCAAATGCAAATAAAAGTGCATCCCTTTTACCCCGATCTACAGCGATTTTAGCGGCATTCATATTGAGCAGACCAGGAGGTAGTGTAGCCAGTGCGGCAGCTAAAAAAGTGAGGCCAAATAAGGTGAGGTAATGCAACCGATTATAAGCTAAAATTAAACCTTAAACTGGATGTATGTAATCGGTTTTCCTATCTCTAGATATTGCTTTTCGTAAAAAGTTTGCACCTGGGTAACTACCAGCGGACTTCCCGATTGTCGATACACATCGTTATTCGAATATACAACTTCTTTACCAAGGCCGTGAAGCAAGCCAAGCGTGTACCCGTGAAGGAATTCGCTGTCGGTTTTAAGATGAACAAGCCCGTTTTCAATCAGAATTCGCTTGTATCGCTCTAAGAAAGTCTGGTTGGTAAGGCGGTGTTTGGTACGCTTATACTTGATTTGGGGATCAGGAAAGGTAATCCATATCTCAGCAACCTCATTTTGGTCAAAAAGCGCATCAATGAGTTCGATATGCGTACGTATGAAGCGCACGTTTGAGAGTTTTTCTTCTACTGCGGTTTTGGCGCCGCGCCAGAGGCGCGCGCCTTTGATATCGATTCCTATGAAGTTTTTCTCAGGATAAAGGCGGGCGAGCTCTACGGTATATTCACCCTTTCCGCATCCGAGTTCAAGAACGATCGGATTTGTGTTTGCGAAATGTTCGTGCCACTTACCTCTCAGTTCAAAGCCCGATAAAATTTCAGATCTTGAAGGTTGGATAACATTTTCGAAACCTTCGTTATCTCGAAATCGCCGTAATTTGTTTTTACTTCCCAAGCTTATTACACTTTAGCTAACAAAGCTAACCCAATCTGAACCCAAAGCCAATGAAAAAAAAGACGATCGTAGTTGCGCCTCTGAACTGGGGTCTTGGACACTCAACACGTTGCATTCCAATTATTAATGCACTATTAGAACGAAATTTCGACGTAGTGCTTGCCTCTGACGGTGTTGCGCTTGGGCTACTCACTAAAGAATTTCCTGAGCTGAAGAGCTTTGAACTCCCATCATACAAGATCACCTATGCTACTGACGGACGATTCTTTAAACTGAAGATGATCATTGACTCTCCAAAAATTCTTTCAGCAATGCGTAACGAACGCAAAGCCATTGAGCGAATCGCCAAGGAAGTAGCAGCCGATGGCATCATTTCAGACAATCGGTTAGGTATTTATGTCAAAGGAATTCCGAATGTTTTTATCACCCATCAGCTTCGAGTACTCTCAGGAAGTACTACACAAATTAGCTCTGCGTTACATCAACGGATATTTAAAAAGTATGATGCCGTTTGGGTGCCTGATTTTGAAGGCGAACAGAACCTTACAGGAGAGCTCGGTCATCTTGACAAAAAGCCGAAAAATTTGCATTACATGGGTCCGCTGAGTAGGTTTGAAAAACTGGATCTCCCTGCGAAATACGACCTAATGGTTTTACTATCTGGCCCTGAACCGCAGCGAACCTTACTAGAAGAAAAGTTATTAGCTGAGCTAAAGAACTTTAAAGGCTCTGTTTTACTGGTTAGGGGGGTTATCGAATCCGAGCAACAAAAACAGCAGCTTAACATTGAAAACGGAAGTATTTTGAAAGTAAACTTCATGCAATCCGAAGAACTTTCAGCGGCTGTTCAGTCAAGCGAGCTAATCCTGTGTAGATCGGGTTACACTACCGTAATGGACCTAGCTAAATTGGGTAAAAAGGCCTTTTTTATTCCAACTCCCGGACAGTACGAGCAAGTTCATATTGCAGAACGACTCGATGCACTTGGGGTTGTTCCAAGCTGTACGCAAGACGCATTTAGACTAGAAGAATTAGATCGCGTAACGAATTACAGCGGGTTAGAGCGATTTGAAGGCTCGGTAGACTTCGATTCGTTATTCTCGATTTTTTGAAGCGTAAACGAAAATTCTGAACCCACGCCAGGCTCACTCTCAATGTAGATACGCTCTCCGTGAGCCTCTACAATATGCTTGACAATAGATAAACCGAGTCCCGAACCGCCTTCTTTACGTGATCCGCTTTTATCGACACGATAAAAGCGTTCGAAAAGTCTGGGTATGTGTTCTTTGGCAATACCATCACCGTTATCGGTAACACGAACAATCACCTTGCCTTTGGTAAGATCTTCAATACTGACCTCGGTTGTACCTCCAATATGTCCGTATTTTATGGAGTTATCGACTAGATTCGTTAGCACGTGTTCTAGCTTTTCTCGATCACCCATCACATGAATGGGCACCGTATATGGCTTGTCGAATATAAGAGCTATGTCTTTTTTCGCCGCTTTCATTTCAAGCATTTCAAAAACGCTTTTAACCAGTTCAATGATATCTAGGGTTGCAAAAGTTAATTTCTGGGAGCCTGACTCTAGCCGTGTAATGGTATCCAAATCTTTGACGATATAGAGTAGTCTATCGACGCTTTTATTCGCGCGTTCTAAATACTTTTTTCGGACCTTTTTATCTTCTAATGCCCCATCCAAAAGGGTTAAAATATATCCCTGAATGGTAAATAGTGGAGTCTTCATCTCATGAGCCACATTACCCAAAAAGTCTTTGCGGTATTCTTCACGAATTTTAAGCGTCTCAATTTCAATTTTTTTACCTCTCGCAAATTTTTCAATATCAGAGGTAAGCGATTCGAGATCAGTAGAAACACTGGCGCCTGTAAATCGAATCCCTTCAAGTAAAGCAACCTCGTTGTATACCTTTTTAATTAACCTAAGCACATAGTTCTCTACCCCCGCCCTTAGTAGTAGAAAGGAAGAAAACAGAGAAAGTATAAAAAATATAATAATAGGTAATGGCTCGAACTGATCTAGAACTAGCAGCAGGATGGCAACAAAGGCAGTAGTAATTAGCGTTAGATAGAACGCATATCTAAGTGCAAATGGATTCGCATTTTTAAAATTCGCCGCCATGGGGCGTTAAAGTACGAATTTATAGCCTACGCCTTTAACGGTTTGGAAGTGATCGTCTCCGATTTTTTCGCGCAATTTTCGAATGTGAACATCAATGGTACGCCCACCGACGACAACTTCATTACCCCAAACTTTTTCTAAAATAACTTCGCGTTTGAATACTTTTCCGGGTTTCGATGCAAGTAGTGAAAGTAATTCAAACTCTTTTCGAGGCAAAATAAGCTCCTCTCCTTTATTGATTACTTTGTACTCTTCTCGATTAATAGTAAGCTGACCCACAGAATACAAATCACCGGCTTCTACCGCATCTTCTTTCCGTCTGCGAAGAAGCGCCTTTACTTTAGACATTAACACCTTAGGCTTAATAGGCTTTTGGATATAATCATCAGCTCCAGCATCAAAACCGGCTAGCTGAGAATAGTCTTCTCCTCTAGCAGTAAGAAATGCGATAATTATGTTTTCAAGCCCTGGAGTGTTTCGCATGATTTCGCATGCTTCAATTCCGTCCATTTCAGGCATCATCACATCGAGAATAACCAAATGCGGAAGTTTCTTTTTAGCCTTGGCTACCGCCTCTATTCCGTTCTTAGCAGTAAACACTTCATACCCCTCAAGGGAGAGATTGTATCCAACGATTTCAAGAATATCTTGTTCATCGTCGACTAGCAGTACGCGGATTTCTTCTTTTTTCATCTTATCGTTAAAGATAAAAAACCCGCTTCGAAAAGCGGGTTTATCTAATTTAAAATCTGTAGGATACTCCTAGAGTCATATTTACTCCTGGACTCAAACTTGAAAATATATAATCCGTATTACCGAAATAATCAAAACGACTTTCAATCACGTCATTAAGTAGGTTGTCTACTTTAAGCGAAACCGTAGTGTTCTGACCAAATCGTTTACTTGCATTTACGTTTAAGCTATGAAAAGGCTCTGTATACACATCAGGGAATTGACCAATACCAATTACTTGTAATGCTCGACCTTGAACGTTGTAAAATAAGCCCGCTTCGAATTCTTTATCAAATAGATTATAAGAAATACCTGCATTCACCAGATAAGGAGACTGCCCTTGTAGCTCGCGAGTCGTGTCTATATCGTTTGTCCCAGCAACCGACTGACGAGCCTCTAGTTCTTGGCTAGACATCTCAAGTTCTGAAACGATAAGTGAAATATTCGCGTTAAAAGATAGGCGATAGAATTCATTCGAGTAAATTGAATTACGAACTTCAGCTTCAACGCCATAAACCGTGGCTTCTTCAGTGTTTCTAGCAACCAATGTATTAGGAGTCGTTACGTCAAAGTAATTAATCTCGATCGGGTCTGTAAAACGTTTGTAAAATGCACTTAATGCTAAGAAACGATTGTCTTCACCGTAGTGTTCCCAACGAAGGTCAAAGTTGTCAATGTAGGTAGGTACTAAGTCAATGTTACCTACAAAGAAACGCTCTGTGATAGGATCATAGATGTTCGCTGCTGAATTCTCTTTAAAACTCGGACGCGCCGTAGTTAACGAATACGATGCGCGAAGATTGGTCTTATCACTAAAAGAATAAATCAGGTTAGCAGAAGGGTAGTAATCTTGAACATCAATAAACTCTTTATTTCTATAGATCGTTCCAGAAATATCTTGACCTGAATACAATACACTATACTGTTCATAACGAACACCAATGATAGCCTTTAACGCTTCTGACAGACGCAATTCTGTCGAGAGATAGGCTCCGATAGTTTCACTCTCAGACTGGTACTGGTTAGTAGGCTGATAATCACCAATTACGAATGACCCGCTATCTTTAGTAGAATTCCAGATGAAGCTTGATCTCAAGATATTATTATAGTCTCCGCCCAAATCCGCAGAATTTCCACGGTATCCGATAGAAAATAAATCGGTGCCAAATTCTCTATCCTTTGAATTAAAAGCAGCACCCACTTTCAGCTTGTTCCCATCACTTCCGAAGAGGTTAAAATCATATTTCAAATCAGCTCGAGCAGAGACTCCATATTCTTCGAGATCCCTCCACAATCTAAGTGGAAGTGCTGATGCAGAATTATCGATAATTCGTGTTCCGTCTGAAAGGACATTAAAAACTGTTTTTCTAAAATCAATATCACGTACTCTAACCACTGACGGAGCAACCTTCCAATCAAAAGCTAGCTTATCACTTAGTCTATAAGCCCCTGAAAAAGGAACGGTTAAGATGTCGCGTTGAGTATGAGTCATAGTATTAGTAACTCCTGAGTATGGGTTTTCAATGTAATCTTCGATAATACCATCGAAACCGGTGCTCTCGCCGCTTCGTATTACTAACACAGTAGCTTTATGTTTAAAGTTCCCTGTCTTTAGTGCCAATCCAAAAAGTCCGCTAGCAATCGCCTGAATAGAACCTTGCTCTCCTTCTTGGCCATCAAAATCTTGTTGAACACCATTTCTAACTGCAACGCTTCGGTTAATTACATTCTCGTAATAGTCAGAATCGTACTTATAATTCACAGAGGCAATGAAGCCAAGGGTAGATTTTTCTGAAAGCGTGTATTGATTCGAGGCAGTAGCTCCAATACTATAATCCATTAAGTTATTTTCACGACTAACACCCATTTGCTTGGTAAACGCATTGGTGCTATTTACTAGCAGCGATTCTTGAGCCGCATTAGTAACATTTACCGGACGAGGAAAATCAACAACCGATGAAAACGGCAGATCATTTGCTCTACTATCGAAAGAAAGTGCATTTAACGAATAATCCGGAAGAGCTGGTGCCGTTTGAAAATTAGTGGAGGTGTTATACCCAGTAGAAACAGATATATTATATTCGGGAAGCGTTGAAAAGTCCTTTAATAGAACATCAACAAGGCCTCCGGTAAAATCGGCAGGAAGATCAGCACTTGCTGACTTACTCACCAGAATATTATCTAATAAATTAGTCGGAAACACATCTAATTGAAGTGTATTTCTATCCGGGTCAAGGCCTGGAACTTCAACCCCGCCGAGTAATGTCTTAGAATAACGATCTCCTAGTCCTCGAACGTAAACAAACTTTCCACCTTGAACAGATACACCAGGGATACGTTTGATAGCAGTGGCAACGTTACCATCACCTGATTTTTTTATCGTCTGAGCAGAAAGACCGTCAACTAGGGTAACCGCACCTTTCTGAATAGCCAATACAGAGGCTTCGTTATTTTTACGAGCGGTAGTGGTTACAACAACTTCTTCAAGTGCATTTGCCACAGGCATAAGAACAATATTCACCTCAGTGTCACCGGCCTGGTTAATTGAAACTTCCTTTACAACCTTAGTTTCATATCCTAGATACGAGAATTCAACCTCGTACATGCCTCGATCTGAAATCACTAGCGAATACCTTCCCTCAAAGTCAGTAATTGCCCCTGCTATGGTCTCGCTCTGGCCCATTTCACGAACGACAACATTCGCAAAGGCAAGTGGCTCATTAAAATCGCCATCAATAACAACCCCAGAAATTGAAGACTGCGAGAACAGCTGACCAAAAAACAGAGAGAGGACAGCAAAAAGAAATTGTTTTTTCATTAGTTCGGTTTTAAATAAACAAAAGAATAGCCCCAAGGGGCTATTCTTATCTTGTAATTCTATTGAAAGTCAATTAGTTGAAGAACTGAGTCCATGCAAATACTGACTCATCAGCACCTTTACCAGAAGGACGAGTAGCACTTACAGTTAACCAAGTAGCACTTGCGTCAGCAACTTTTCCAGCAATAACCGCAGTTTTAGTATCAGCAGTTACAACAACTACATCTCTAAAGTTTAGTTTCCCTGCAACAGTAGCGGTTCCAGCACCATCATAAGTATCAGCATCAATTCCAGCAAGAGTAGTACCCGCTTTAAAGTCTACGAATAAGATGTTATCGTTGAAACCTGTAGCGTCTGATTTCCAATCACCTAGAGTGTCAGCTTTAGTAGCATCTGCCTTACCGTAAGCAGTTACATTTTTCACTGTATACTCTCCTGTAATCGCATCATTAGGCTCCTCAGTACCGTCAATTTCAAAAGCCGTATCAGAACCGGTTGCCATGATAATTACTGCGTTAGAGATAGTACCTGCATAAGCTTGATCTAAATCGATTCCGTCATCGTCAAAGTTTCCAATAACAATGTTGGTTACGTTTACAGCACCACCAAAGATTTCGATACCGTCATCTTCTGATCCGATAAGTTCAATGTTTTCAACTACAGTTCCTGAACCTACACCACCCATAGTAAGGCCTTGAAGCTCATTTCCTGGAGATACAGCAGTACCTGTGTGACGGATTGAAACGTATTTAAGCGTTCCAGAGCTTTCAGCGTTGTTAGATCCTCCATATTGAGTGAATTCATAACCAGAAACCACACCTTCGATGTTAGCTTCACCATTAGCAGCACCAACAATACCGTTACCAAGAATAATTACAGAACCCCAAAGACCCTTGTCAGTAAGTGAACGGTTTGGAGATGTAGTTCCGTTAGCATAAACGATTTGGTCATTAGCATCTGTAAAAATGATTGGCTTTTCGGCAGTACCTACAGCTTCTATTTTACCTCCTTTAGCAACAATAAGTACAGTTGCATTTGCACCAGTACCGGCAGAAGCTTTAACGATGGTACCTTCTTCAATAGTAAGGGTAGCACCTGCGTCAACAACGATCTTACCGTCCATTAACCAGATTTTGTCGTTAGTCCAAGTAGTATTAGCAGTGATATAAGTAACACCACCTGTACCTACACGAACTACAGTAGGATTTGTTAATGCCTCAGCAGCATCTAGCGCATCTTGGATGGCAGAATCGATATCACCTAAACCATCAGCAACAGCAGTAGCAGCAGCAGCAGCAGCAGCATCAGCAATAGCTTGAGTGTTTGGATAGTTTGCAAGCGCAGCAGCAACAGCAGCGTCTACAATAGTCTGGATAGCAGCATCATCAAGAACAACTTCTTGCTTACAAGAAGAGAATAAAAAAGCTCCTGATAAAGCAACAGCGAGAATTGATTTTTTCATTTTTTGGGGTTTTAAATTTTTTAACAAAACTAGAAGGTCGGCCCAGACTAAAGTTTAGGTCAAGGTTAACATTCGGCTATAAAAACAACAACAAGGTTAAGTGTGATGTGCTTAAATGTTAACTAAAGTTTAACTGCTTGATTTTACTGAGCTAACCCGGCTATACCAGAAAAAAACTAGCTCATATTTCTATTGTAGTTAACTTTGTAACCATAAGCGATTCTTGATTCATGCGGCATTCTTCCTTTTTAACCATACACCCAGAAAGCTTTGAAAAGGAGGCATTAATACGATTTAAGCAACACTACGAGCTATTGCCTATTTACAGAAAATACGCCCAGTTATTAAGCAGAACTCCAGAGAATGTCCGCAGTTTACAAGAAATACCCTTCTTACCTATTTCTTTTTTTAAGTCTCACCAAATCCTTCACCAGAACTTATCAGCCAAAGACTATTTTGCCAGTTCTGGAACCACAGGGCAGCTAAGCCGAAGTAAACACTATTTCGAATCGTTAACAGATTACGAGCTCAGCTTTACCACTTTTTTTGAGAAGAACTACGGACCGATCGAAGAGTTACGGCTACTTGCGCTATTGCCTTCTTATAAGGAACAACAGCACTCATCGCTGATCTACATGATCGATTCCTTACTTAAGCGCGCCCTACCGGGGTCGGGTTATTTTAAAGACGACTATGCTTCACTAACTGCTGCCTTGCAAGAGCCTGGCAAAAAACTTCTCATTGGAGTAACCTATGCCTTACTCGATTTTGCTGAGACCAAAGCGATGCCGCTAGCAGATACCATTATAATGGAAACTGGCGGAATGAAAGGACGGCGGAAAGAACTCGTCCGTGCAGAGGTGCACGAGGCATTAACTAGAGCGTTCGGGATCGAACACATTCATTCTGAGTACGGAATGACCGAATTGTTCTCGCAAGCCTATGCAGCCAAAGATGGAATCTTTACCCCCGCACCATGGATGAAAGTACTCATCCGTGAAACCGAAGATCCGCTATCGTATGTACCTGAAGGCCGAACTGGTGGCATTAATATCATTGACTTGGCAAATACTCAGTCGTGCAGCTTTATTGCAACAGAAGATTTGGGTAAGGTCTATGCTGATGGAACTTTTGAAGTTCTTGGCCGTTTTGATACCGCAGAAGTTAGAGGTTGTAATCTACTTATGGCCTAGACCACCTGAAGTAGGTAATAATTCTTTTTACCTCGCTGAAGTAGCACGTATTTATCTGCAATTAGATCCGAATCAGAAAGCACATAATCTTCACCTACTTTACTCTTATTTACAGAAATTGATTGCTGCTTGAGCTCGCGGCGTGCCTCACCATTTGATGCGAAAAATTGAGTCTCTGCTGAAAGAGCAGCGATCATATCAAGCCCTTGTTCAAATCGCGATCGGCTTACCTCAGCGGTGGGAACACCAGCAAAAACCTCTAAAAATACCTTCTCAGAAAGTTTTTTCAAATCATCTGCGGTTGACTTGCCGAAAAGTATTTGACTGGCCGATAGGGCATTCTCATAATCTTCTTCGCTGTGTACGAGAATGGTCACTTCTTTCGCGAGTCGTTGTTGCAACAGGCGCAGGTGAGGGGCCTCTTTATGCTCAAGAGTGAGCTTTTCAATTTCGGACTTACCTAAAAAAGTAAAAATCTTAATGAACCGCTCAGCATCTTCATCGGAGGTGTTGAGCCAATATTGATAAAAGGTATAAGGAGAGGTTCGCTCTGGATCTAGCCAAATATTACCACCTTCCGATTTACCAAACTTAGTTCCGTCTGCCTTAGTAATTAACGGGCAGGTAAGCGCGTACCCTTTTCCTTGACTAACTCGTCGAATGAGCTCAGTACCTGTGGTGATGTTGCCCCATTGATCACTACCCCCCATCTGAAGGGTAACCTCTTTTTGATTGTAGAGATGTAAAAAATCGTATCCCTGAACAAGTTGATAGGTG
>ENA-OUOG01004060-OUOG01004060.1-marine-metagenome-genome-assembly--contig:-NODE-4060-length-12962-cov-5.892355_pt1 | contig 12962 bp, 12 predicted proteins | sample MGYA00248635_ERZ508505 | MGnify/ENA primary metagenome ERZ508505 (study PRJEB26176, sample SAMN06267871) | marine metagenome | isolation source: Saanich Inlet, British Columbia, Canada | place: Pacific...
AGAGCCGAAGAGCGAGATACACGCGGGTTCATCTCGATAACAACTACACGACCGGTCTCTGGGCAGACACCAAACTGCACGTTCGAACCGCCCGTCTCCACACCGATTTCACGCAGTACCGCGAGAGATGCATTACGCATCAATTGGTACTCTTTATCAGTCAGTGTCTGCGCTGGAGCTACAGTGATGGAGTCGCCTGTGTGCACGCCCATCGCATCGAAGTTCTCGATAGAGCAGATGATGATACAGTTGTCGTTCTTATCGCGAACAACCTCCATCTCGTACTCTTTCCAACCAATCAGAGACTCATCGATCAGTAGCTCGTTGGTTGGAGAGAGGTCTAAGCCACGCTCACAGATCTCGATAAACTCTTCCTTGTTGTAAGCGATACCGCCGCCTGAACCACCCATGGTGAATGATGGACGAATGATCGCAGGGAAGCCGATGGAGTCCAGAACCTGCAGCGCCTCTTCAAGCGAGTGCGCGATTGAAGCGCGAGGACACTCAAGGCCGATGCTCTTCATCGCTTTGTCGAAACGCTCGCGGTCTTCCGCTTTATCGATTGCGTCCTGAGTCGCTCCGATCATCTCAACACCGAACTTAGCCAGTACGCCCTCGCGATCCAGATCCAGCGCACAGTTCAGTGCAGTCTGACCGCCCATGGTTGGCAGCAGCGCATCAGGACGCTCTTTCTCGATGATCTTCGCAACTGTTTTCCAGTTGATCGGCTCGATGTAAGTCGCATCAGCCATGGCTGGGTCAGTCATGATGGTCGCTGGGTTTGAGTTAACCAGAATGACACGGTAACCCTCTTCGCGCAGCGCTTTACACGCCTGTGCGCCTGAGTAGTCGAATTCACACGCCTGGCCGATAACAATCGGGCCGGCGCCGAGGATCAGAATACTTTTTAAGTCGGTACGTTTTGGCATCTGTAAAACCTAATCTCTAAAACTTGTTAATCCCGTAGCTTTCGCCATTCGCTCTGATTGAGAGTCGCTCTTAGCCGTTCTGGCGAGCTGACATCATCTCAATGAAGCGATCGAACAGTGGTGCCACATCGTGTGGTCCTGGGCTCGCTTCTGGGTGTCCCTGGAAACTGAATGCCGGACGATCCGTGCGCTCAATACCTTGTAGGGAGCCATCAAACAGAGATTTGTGGGTCGCACGCAGTGTCGATGGCAGGCTATCTTCTGCCACTGCGAAACCGTGGTTCTGGCTAGTAATCATGACCTGCTTACTATCAAGATCCTGTACAGGGTGGTTGGCACCATGGTGACCAAACTTCATCTTCTCAGTCTGCGCACCTGACGCCAGCGCTAGCAGCTGATGGCCGAGACAGATACCAAACACTGGAAGTTCGGTTTTCAGAATTTCAGTAATAGCCTCAATCGCGTAGTCACATGGCTCTGGGTCACCGGGACCATTGGACAGAAATACGCCATCTGGGTTCATTGCCAGCACCTCTGCAGCCGGAGTCTGAGCCGGCACCACAGTGAGGCGACAGCCACGCTCAACCAGCATACGCAGGATGTTATGTTTCACACCGAAATCATAGGCGACGACATGGAAAGGCTGTTCAGAACCTGCCTTCTCAACGTAGCCCGTACCCAGTTCCCAAGTGGAGGTGCTCCAGCTACCAGCCGTTTCGCGGGTTACGACTTTTGCCAGGTCCATACCTTTAAGGCCAGGGAAAGCGCCAGCCAATTCGAGCGCTTTGGCTTCATCTATATTATCGCCAGCCATAATGCAGCCGTTCTGAGCGCCCTTCTCGCGCAGAATACGGGTCAAACGACGAGTATCGATATCAGCAATGCCGACGATGCCGCGCTCACGCAGGTACTCGTCCAGTGCTTGCTCAGAGCGGAAGTTGCTCGCCATTAGCGGCAGATCACGAATGACCAAACCCGCGACCCAAGTCTTATCCGACTCGGCATCTTCGACGTTACAGCCAACGTTACCGATATGTGGGTAGGTCAGCGTCACGATCTGACGGCAGTAGGATGGGTCGGTGAGGATCTCCTGGTAACCTGTCATTGAGGTGTTGAAAACGACCTCTCCGGCAGACTCGCCTTCGGCGCCAATCGAAATCCCTCTGAAAATTGAACCATCTTCAAGAGCTAGAATGGCTGACTGCGTCAATGTGACCTCCCCGCGGAATCGCTAACATCAAAAACTGTGGGGCATAGTTGTGAAAAAGCGAGGCCAAACTGATGGTTCGCCTCGCTCTAAAAACATGCCGTATGAAGGGTCGCCGCGGATCGCGCGGCCAAAACCTGCGGTATTCTACTCGAACCCCCCAATACTGTCTATCGCATTTAGGGGTTAGAACCCTGAGTATGCAACCAGTATCACCGGTTCTTTTACTTACCCCAGAACCGCACGCGTCCGGTATCGAGATGCAAGAAGTTCGATCCGGTGTACAGACCCACGCCGCCTGATTTAGCCGCCAAAGCCGCCTTATGCAGATGTTTCAAGTCGGTGCCCGGCAGACGCACATCAATCGCCTGTCCCAGCATGTGCAGACTCTTCTTCGCCACGCCCGAGCTCTTGGAGCGCAGTGCTGCATTAGTTTTAGGTGAGCGATAACCGGAGATGATCTCAAACGAACGCGAATTGCCGGTCGCAAGCTGTAACTGATGCAGAAGATCGATCAGATCGCGATCCATCTGATAGCGCTCACCGGTGCGGAAATCGCGCAGCAGATGATTGATCTCAGCCAGCGACTCATCAATGTACTGGCCATCCGCCCAGTAAGTTAGCTTGAGCTTCTCGCCAGTGTGTAGGTGGTTGAATGCCAGACTTCGCTCTTTCTCAAGAGATGCCAAAGCAACGTTAGGAAATGCGGCTGCGGCAGCAGCCAAGGATGCGCACTTAATAAATCCTCGACGCGACAACATGTCTACCCCTCCATGGGTACTCTTCTGATTGGCCATACCTCTCCCCTGGGTAACTACAGACCATTTATTACCCCGACCCTCATAGTCAGGGTGTAACTGCAAGCGAGGTGCTTATAGTTGCACCTTCTGATCAAATATTAACCAATTCTTTAGGGGAGGGATAGGCTGATAGCGGGCGTTTATCGCAGAACGAGTTGAGTGTTTTTCAATTTACTTTCGCTGTTTTCCATCAAGGCGATCAGGTCACGGTCAGCTTTATAGATGTCATCACGCAGCTGTAGACGACCCTCCGCGTCTAACCAGGCTCGGTTGTAGACGAGAAAAACGGGTACAGACTGAGGCAGTCGTAACCAGCGAGTTTCAGGCTGCAATAGAGAGGCTTCAAATTTTTCGGTGTTGCCAGACATCAGAGTCCGCGCCAGATCGATTACACCCTCTACGCGGATACAACCCGAACTGAAGGCGCGAGACGCATCCGCAAAGAGTTCTTTACTGGGTGTATCGTGCAGGTAGATCGCATGAGAGTTGGGCATATGGAATTTAATTTGTCCAAGTGCATTACTGCTACCGGGCGCCTGCACCAACCGCACATCCGTATCGCCCCAATCCAACATACTCCACTCGACACTGTCATTCGATACGGGCTGCCACCGACCGGCAATCAGACGCTCAGCTTGCATCCCTTGAGTTGCGAGGTATTGCGGATTCGCGAGAATCTTAGGCACTAAGTCACGCATCAAAATCCGACGCGGTACCGTCCAGTTGGGATTCACGACGAGCTGTTCAACTCTGGCTTGGAAACTACGTGTCGGGCGGGCCGGCCGACCCGAAATGCTGATATGGCGTTCGGCTAATTTACCCTGATTGAAGTAACGCACTTCAAAACCGGGAATGCTCACCAATAGGTAACGTTCACCAAAATCACGAGGTAGCCAGCGCCAGCGTTCCAGTACCGCCGCCAACAGCTCAATACGATCAGTCGCAGAGTAGTTGAGCCATCCAAGAGTATCGGGGCCAATCACCGCATCAGTCTCTAGGCCATGATCGGCTTGGAACAGGCGCACTTGCGCTGCCAACTGCTCGTCATACAGGCGCGGAGCAAGGTCGGAGACTTCATCGGAAGCCTCATAACCAAGCCAATCCAAACGCTCGCGGACTAGCTCTATATCAGCATGCATATCACCCGGTTTAAAATAGGCACTAAAGGTTAATTGCGGCGGCTCCGAACCGATCAAGGCACGTTTATCAGCATAAGCCTGAACCAGTCCGAGGTAATCAGGGTGCTGCGGTAACAGCGACTCAAGCGCCGGCAGCAGTGCCGGTGCGGCTAATACCGATCTGCGAACAGCGTCTAGATCGAGCAGCTTCTCAGGATAGTGCCAGAGCGGATCAATACTGGTGGGCACCTGCCCAACAGAAAACCGCCTGATAAGCGAATCCAGAACCTCATTATGAGCCTTATCAACGTCGTTAACTGTTTGCGTTTGCTGCAGTCGCACCTTCAGGTCATCGCTCTCAAGCCCATGCTGATCAGCCAAAACAATCGCAGCATAGAGACCTAACGCACGCTCTGTAACTTGTCCGGTCTCGCTGTTATACCAACGGTCGTTCGCTGCAAAGAGCGGCAAACTTATGAGAGAGATTAAAATTACTGCTAGGGATCGCAGACTGACTTGGCGCACAAAAGAACTCCTTACCACCCTCTCGTTAGGGGGTAAGTTTTAGTCTAGTTCTTCAAGATGAGACTGCTGCTTTACAGCTTGAAAAATGTGCAAGGCCCCTACGAGCACCGCAGGGCCATGCATCTAGCAAATTAGAACTGTGCTCGAAAGTGATTTACACGACCTCGGCCAGGTTGCCTTTAGTCTCGAGCCAGCTCTTACGATCGGCGGCGCGCTTTTTCGCCAGCAGCATATCAAGCATCTCCGCGGTATCGTCACCTTCACTGAGTGTTAGCTGCACGAGGCGACGAGTATCTGGCGCCATGGTGGTTTCGCGCAGCTGCAGTGGGTTCATCTCGCCCAAGCCTTTGAAGCGCTGGACGCCGATCTTGGCGTTTTTGCGTTCTGCGCGCAGACGCTCAATGATAGCGTCTTTTTCCGACTCATCCAGCGCATAGTGCACCTCTTTACCCTGATCAATACGGAATAGTGGCGGCATCGCCACGTAGACATGACCGGCCCGCACTAGCGGACGGAAATGGCGCAGGAAAAGCGCACAGAGCAGTGTCGCGATATGGGCACCATCGGAGTCCGCATCGGCGAGGATACAGATTTTGCCATAGCGCAAACCCGTGAGGTCATCCGAGCCGGGGTCCACACCGATCGCAACCGAAATATCGTGAATCTCTTGGGATGCGAGAATCTCACCGGACTCCACTTCCCAAGTGTTCAATATCTTACCGCGCAGCGGCATGATCGCTTGGAAGTCGCGACTGCGTGCCTGCTTCGCCGAGCCACCGGCCGAGTCACCCTCGACCAGGAAGATCTCGGATTTCATCGCCTCAGCGCCTGAACAGTCGGCCAGCTTACCAGGTAGCGCCGGCCCTTGAGTCACCTTCTTACGTACAACCTTTTTAGCTGAGCGCAGCCGACGTTGAGCGTTGGCGATAATCATCTCCGCCAGCGCTTCACCCTCTTCTACATGCTTGTTCAGCCAGAGCAGGAAAGCGTCTTTTACAGTGCCAGAAATAAATGCCGCGATGCCGCGCGATGAAAGGCGCTCTTTGGTCTGTCCGGAGAACTGCGGGTCACGCATCTTCGCCGACAGGATGTAGCATGCACGCTCCCATATATCCTCAGGACTGAGCTTTACGCCACGCGGAAGCAAGTTACGGAACTCACAGAACTCGCGCATCGCTTCTAGCAAGCCAGTACGCAAGCCGTTCACGTGCGTACCGCCCTGGGCCGTGGGGATTAGGTTCACATAACTCTCGGTGGTCATCTCACCACCCTCTTTGAGCCACTGCACTGCCCACTCGACCGCGTCCTCTTCACCCTGCAAGCTGCCGCAGAAGGGCTCTTCTGGTAGAGTATCAAAGACCTGGGTGTTACCCTTGAGGTAAGCAACCAGGCCATCCTCGTAGTACCACTCCTCTTTCTCTTTTTTACCCTGACTCAAGTCGAGAAAGGTAACTCGCAGACCCGGGCAAAGAACCGCTTTAGCACGCAGATTATGACGCAGGCGACTGACACTGAATTTAGGCGAGTCAAAGTAAGAGGCGTCAGGAAGGAAGCGCACCGTGGTACCGGTGTTGCGCTTGCCGCAGGTATCGATCACTTCCAAGTCGGAGATCTTCTCACCGTCAGCAAAGCCGATTCGATGAATCTGCCCATCGCGTTTGATCTGCACTTCCAACATCTTCGACAGGGCGTTAACCACCGATACACCTACACCGTGCAGGCCGCCGGAGTAATTGTAGTTGTCGTTATTGAACTTACCACCGGCATGCAGACGTGTGAGGATTAGTTCGACACCCGGCACACCCTCATCCGGATGGATATCGACCGGCATACCGCGGCCATCATCACTGACTGAGAGCGAATTATCAGGATGGAGGATAATGTCGATCTGTTTCGCATGACCCGCCAGCGCCTCATCGACCGAGTTGTCGATCACTTCTTGCGCGAGGTGGTTGGGACGATCCGTCTCGGTGTACATGCCTGGGCGGCGACGAACCGGATCCAGACCACTGAGAACCTCTATCGAACCGGCATTATAATCCTTGGCCATACGTCTCTTAATCTCCTAGCTCCGCCGGCTTATTGGTCAGCCGTGCGGTATCAATCTGTCCTGCAGCAAAATCTATAATCAGTGGCAACATCTGCTCAAACTCATCAAAAGCGTGACTGCCACCGGGCTGCACTATCTGGGCACTCGCTTTGTAATACCCAACTGCGTCACGATAGTCCAGCGTTTCGTCCGCCTCTTGTTGCAGAAGAAGTAGCCGCTGCGGATGCATAACCTCTGGCAGGTAGAGTGCTTGTAGCTGATCCATATGACGTTGGGTCAACTCATAGCGCTCGCCCGTGTGGTAGTTCTCGGTAAAACCCAAGCGTCCTTCAAGCAATTTATGTGGCGCAACAGCGGGATTGAGCAGTACAGCGCGCGCTTGTGCATAATGTTCGGTAAGCCAGGTTGAATAGAATCCACCCAAAGAGGAGCCAATCAACACCGCTCGCTGCGCCGATTCAACTAGCGCTATGAGTTGTGTCATCGCCTCCGCCGGGAAGTGCGATAGCGGAGGAATGGAGAGCTGATCTTCAGCACCCTGCTCTCTGAACAGCGCCAGCGTCTGCTGCGCCTTGAAGCTTTGCGGGGAGGAGTTGAAGCCGTGAATATAGATGAACTGGGTGTCCGCTGGGATCTGCATCGCGCTCTGTATCAGCCCGCAACCGAGACAGGTAATAATGTCTCACCACTCGCGAGGCAGTGGCTGAGCCATTCAGCCAAATGCTGGTTTAGCTGAAACTTCTCATCCGGCTGATGCATCTGCGGATTGGGGTATTCGTACCGGCCGTCCAACTGCTTGCGTTTCTGCAGGCAGACTACCTCGGCCATACGTGCATCATGGTAGAGACGCACAACAAAGGTCTGGGGATTAAACCAGGGCGTAGCGCTCTCTGGCCAATAACTAACGATCAGCGTTGAGGTATACGCGAACTCTTCGTCCATACGGATAGAGACGCGGTAGTCACAGCGATGCCAGTCCACGCGGTACTCGCGCTGCTTCTGACCAGAGGGGAGCAGACGGCGCAGACGTGCGTAGTTGGTCTCGCAGATAGCACTCTGCTTCACCAAATCGGGCACATATTTACGCTTTGCTCGCTGCATCTCGAAAAACTTCCTATCGTTTCAGCCGATTACGATTCAATTCTAGCCACTGTAGGGCAATGATGGCAGGTGATGAGTTAATCGCACCTGAAACCACCAGATCAAACGCCTCTTGGGCATTCAATACATGTACCTTAATGTCTTCGCCCTCATCTGCCAAGCCATGCAAACCTTGCGCAACGCTGCTGTCTACTTCGGCGTACATCAAATCGATCCACTCATCACAACCTCCACCGCTAGGCAGATAGCGAATGATCGGCTGCACCTGATCAAGGGTTAAACCCGCCTCTTCAACAGCCTCTCGGCGCGCCACATCCTCCGCGGTTTCGCCGGGTTCAACGATTCCGGCAACCACTTCTAGCATCCAAGGACTCTCGGCTGCGAGCGCTCCCACACGGAACTGCTCAACCATCACCACTTTGTCTGCATCTGGATCGTACAAGAGCACACATACGGCATTGCCACGTTTGAAGACTTCTCGGCAGATCTCAATCGAATCGCCCGCGAAGGTGGCGTGGCGGATGGTTAAACGATCGACTCGAAAATAGCCCTGGAACGCCGTTTCGGTTTTCAGAACTTCAGCGTCGGAAGCGGCAAACGCAGGTGACCAACTCACGCTTAAGCCTGCTCTAACTGTTTTTCGCCGGCAAAGGTGCGCAGCTGATGTATCTCCTGATCCCAGATGGTCTCGTCGATTGTTTCGAGACAGAGCGGCACACCGCGAAAACGATCATCCTGCATGATGTACTTAAATGGCGCCCAACCGATCTCACCCATACCGAGGCTATGGTGGCGATCCACGCGGCTACCGAAAGCGGATTTACAATCATTGATGTGCATGCCGCAGAGCTTATCGAAGCCGATCAGACGCTCGTAATCACCAAAGCTCTGCTCGCACGCCTCTTCGGTTCGCAGGTCGTAACCCGCCGCAAAGATATGACAGGTATCGATACAGACGCCAACTCGTGACTGATCCTCAACCTGATCAATAATCTGCGCCAGCTCTTCAAAGCGCCAACCAAGGTTTGTGCCCTGTCCGGCAGTCGTCTCAAGCACAGCCGTGACACCCTCTGACTCAGCCAATGCGATATTGATCGACTCAGCGATCCGACCTAAACAGGCATCAATGTCGATCTTCTTCAGATGACTACCTGGGTGAAAGTTGAGATAGCAGAGGCCCAACTGCTGGCAGCGGTGCATCTCATCAAGAAAGGCGGTACGCGAACGCTCAAGTGGTTCCGCTTCTGGATGCCCAAGATTAATCAGATAGGAGTCGTGCGGCAATATCTGTTCGGGTAAGAAGCCCTCGGCCTCACAGTTCGCCTTAAACTCTGCGATGCCTTCAGAAGTCAGTGGTTTAGCGTTCCATTGACGCTGATTTTTGGTGAACACCGCAAATGCATTTGCGCCAATCTTCGCGGCATTCAGAGGCGCATTCTGGACTCCGCCGGCGGCACTAACATGCGCACCGACGTAGTAGGGCTTTTTAGCAGAACTCACAGCTTGCAAGCGCCTCCTGCACAATCATCAAAATCCATCGACTCAAGCTCTAAACGCTCAGAGTGTGCCTGCTCAATCTGCTTACGTAGTGTGCCTTCAGCACTGCTATCTGCGGCCACACCTGCACGGTCAAAAACATCAACTAAGATACCCAGCTCAGCGGTTGTCAGATCGTTCATGCGAATCTCCTTGTTTTAATTTTTGTGCGACTTTGCCTATTCAGGCCGGCTCGAGCCAATCAACCATCAACTGTAAATTACGCTGCCCGCGAAACTCATTTACATCCAACTTGTATACCAGCTGGACGCGTTGGATATCGGTGTTTGGCCAGACTTCAGTATCCACATTAAAGGCGATCGCATCCAGCGCCAAACCTGTTTGCGGCTCTTGCAGGACCATCTTCAGATGCCGTTGCCCCACGATGCGTTGCTGTAGCAGGCGAAACTCGCCATGAAAACTCGGCTCTGGGAATTGGTGACCCCAAGGCCCGGCATCGCGGAGCAACTGGGCTAGGTCCAGCGTGAAATCACGTGGATTCAACTGACCATCAGTCATCATTGAGCGCTGCAGATCTTCAGGTGCCATCACCTGCTGTACTTGCTTGTCGAACAGAGTACAGAAGCACTCAAAATCCTCAGCTTTAATCGTCAATCCAGCTGCCATCGCATGACCACCGAACTTGGCAATAAGGCCAGGATTTTTAGCCGCAATGGCGTCGAGTCCATCACGAATATGGAAGCCTGGAATTGAGCGCGCGGAGCCTTTGATTTCGCCCTCATCACCGGGGGCAAACACAATCACTGGCCGATGGAAACGCTCTTTCAGACGCGACGCTAGAATGCCGATTACGCCCTGATGGAAGTTGGCATCGAAGATAGCCAACCCTGTCGGCATTTCGGACTCATCCAAGCCGATCTGCTCGAGTGCTTCCAACGCGTCGCGTTGCATCTGCTGCTCGATTCCACGACGATCGCGGTTCATCTGGTCGAGCTCTCGCGCCAGCTCTAACGCGCGCTCAGGATCGTTTGTTAGCAGGCACTCTATACCCAGGCTCATATCATCCAGGCGACCCGCCGCGTTCAGACGTGGAGCCACAGCAAAACCTAGATCAGATGCCGAAATGCGTTCGGGCTGACGGCCCGCCACTTCTAGCAACGCTAACAAACCGGGGCGCGCCCGGCGGCGGCGAATACGCTCGAGCCCCTGATAAACCAAAGTGCGGTTATTTGCCTCTAGAGGCACAACATCAGCAACGGTGCCAAGCGCAACAAGGTCGAGCAGCTCTCCCAAATTAGGTGGCTTGGTCCCTAGGCGCTCGAAGTAACCGCTCTGTTGCAGCCGGCGACGCAGAGCAATCATCACATAAAAGACCACGCCAACTCCGCAAGTCGACTTGGCGACAAAATCACACTCAGGTTGGTTTGGGTTTACGATGGCACAGGCATCGGGCAACTGATCACCCGGAAGGTGGTGATCCGTCACGATCACATCGATTCCCAGAGCTTTCGCCGCAGCAACTCCGTCGATACTCGAGATGCCGTTATCAACAGTAATAATCAGCTGAGGCTGACGCTGAGCAGCGACTGCAACTATTTCAGGACTGAGCCCGTATCCAAACTCGAAGCGGTTCGGCACAAGATAAGAGACCGTCTGAAAGCCAAACTGACTCAGTGCCAGATAGGTGGTTGCGGTACTCGTGGCACCATCGCAGTCGAAGTCGCCCAGTATCAATACCGATTGCTGCTGCTCAAGCGCCTCCACCAAACGGTCCACGGCAGCATCAACACCTTTTAACTGGGCGTCGGGTAATAATTTATCGAGGCCTCGACTGAGTTCAGCATCTGATTTCAAACCGCGACCGGCATAGATGCGTGCCAGGACCGGATGGAGACGCTGGAGCTCCTGCGGGATATCACTAACCGGACGTTCAACGATCTGTACCGAATCAGTCATTTTTCGGGCCCGGCAGCAGTTCGCTCGTTTTATCGGTGTAGTAATAGACTACCAGACCAATCCATTCGCGCACGGCGGTATGAAGGTCTCGTAGGTTCTGCCAGAGTTTGGGGTCATTTCTAAACCCTGTGGAGGTGAGCGAGTAGTAATCTACGGGATAAGGGATCAGGTTCCACCCCTGTTTACGGAAGATCCCAACCGATCGCGGCATATGAAATGCGGATGTTACTAAGAGCCAATTACCTTTCGGCACCCCTCCGAGCAATTTCGCCGAAAATAGCGCATTTTCGTAGGTATTTCGCGAATCTGATTCAAGCATCACGCGATCCCGAATACCGAGTTGTTGCAGGTAAGCCTCGACCGCGTCGGCACCTTTGAAGTCCGGCCGTAAAGCCGAACCACTGCCACCCGTAAAAACAATTTTTGCTGCCGGAAACTCGCGGGCTAAAGCAGGAATCGCCATCACACGCTCAGCCGCAGCGTTGAACTGCGGAGCATCCCAGACAACGCTCTCCTCTGCGAGCTCGCCGCCGCCGAGAACAATAATTCCCTCGATATTGGTTTGGGATAGATCCGGCTGAGGAAAACGACTCTCAAGCGGTCGCAGCAAAGCATCGCCCAAGGGCATAAATATCAGCGCGATCCAAAGCAGTAGGTTAACCGTCAGCAGGGTTCCACCCAACTTGCGCCAACCGACCCACAGAGCGAAGAGCGCGAAGATCAGCATAAAGACCATCAAGTGGTCGGGGGCGGCAAAGAACCAGAAAATTTTGGAAAGGCTGAAGAAGCTTGGCATCTGCTTACCTCAGTGGAGATTTAAAAGAAGAAGCTGCTGCCCCGCAATGCGGGACAGCCAAAACACTAGCGGTGGCAGTGTTCAGCAACGTATTGCTGGACCACCTGCAGCTCATTATCGAGCACCTGCAGGCGCTCTTCACGCTCAAACAGATCAGCCATATGAGCTGGTAGCTGTGGCGATTCCAGGCCCGCTTTTACAACAGGATCTGGGAATTTAACCGGATGTGCTGTCGCCAAAGTAACCATGGGCACTGAAGCACTACGACGGCACTCGCGTGCGGCTTTAACACCAATTGCCGTGTGCGGATCTAGCAGGTACTCAGTTGACTCAAATACCTCAGCGATCACCTCACAGGTGGTTTGGTCATCCACAGCGTAGCTAGCAAACAGCTCGCGTACGCGGTTCCACTCGCCGTCACCCAAGCTAACCGACTCTTTCTTGAAGCGCGCCATCAGATCGGCCACCGCTGCACCATCACGGCCGTAAACATCAAACAGCAGACGCTCAAAGTTTGATGAGACCATGATATCCATTGAGGGCGAGAGTGATGGCTCGAGGGTTCCCTTTGACATATCGTTACCGCTAATAACGCGATGCAGGATGTCATTACGGTTAGTCGCCACGATCAGCTGATCGATCGGCAGACCCATCTGCTTAGCCAGGTAACCCGCGAAGATGTCACCGAAGTTACCGGTTGGAACAGAGAAAGATACAGGGCGGTGTGGACCACCCAGCGTCAGCGCCGCTGAGAAGTAGTAGACGATCTGGGACATAATACGTGCCCAGTTGATCGAGTTAACCGCACCGAGCTTCAGGCCACCTAGGAAGCTCTGATCGGCGAAACTATCTTTGACCATCTCTTGGCAATCATCAAAGTTACCTTCGAGTGCTATGTTAAAGACATTGTCAGCCAACACAGTTGTCATCTGGCGACGCTGTACCTCAGATACACGGTTGTAAGGGTGCAGGATGAAGATATC
>ENA-OUOG01004062-OUOG01004062.1-marine-metagenome-genome-assembly--contig:-NODE-4062-length-12959-cov-8.328986_pt1 | contig 12959 bp, 15 predicted proteins | sample MGYA00248635_ERZ508505 | MGnify/ENA primary metagenome ERZ508505 (study PRJEB26176, sample SAMN06267871) | marine metagenome | isolation source: Saanich Inlet, British Columbia, Canada | place: Pacific...
CTTATTACATCAGACTTATGCGCTGGTTGTGTGATTGGTTTTCCGAATATCTCTGTAGGGGCTTTGACACGTTGAACTTCAACAAGAGGCTCAGTCATGTCCCAGTAATGTCCTTCAGGTTTTTCATCGCACCAGATAACTACCCTCTCTGCTCCTGATCTTACTGCAGCAGATTTGACTGAAAGGTAGTGGTGAAGTTTCCAAGGCCTCTCCTTTATGTAAACGAAATGGAATGTGTTGCTTATACTCATAAAGTAGAATAGAATTGATTCTGTGAACGTTGTCTGTCAATGTCTTTAGGATGATACAAACTCCAAATCTCTTCGTGAGGAAGAGACGATAAAGTCTTGTACCCCTCTAACTGCTCGTGTACTTTATTCTTCCATTTAATATTCTCAGACCTCTTATAGATACGTGGCTGAGGATCTGGGTAGTTGATAAATCCTTTTTCATTAACTCTCCATCCCCAGTTCTTTATATCCTGATCTGTAAGACCTTCAACTGTATTCACTCGTGGAACCCAGAAGAACTCGGTGTCTGAGTTACTGTCTAGTACTGCAGGCAGGTTTAGCATTAAGTTTTTGTGCAAATACTCATCAGCATCAATCTGAAATATGTAATCCCCATTGCAATATCCGGTAAGCTTATTCTTCCAATCTGCGAAATGATTATTAAATCTGTCTTGATAGAACTCCATGTTTGGATTGTCATACTCTCCGTGAAGATTGCATACAAGCTCCGGAATATCCTCGTGACCATTTGCTTTGTCATAAAGAACTACTATCTCATCCTGCTCCCTCTTGTTCTCCAGGAGCTGACGTAGTAACCTTTCTACTTCTACTATTTCATTGCAAACAGTAACTGCGTATGATATGTTATTCTTCTTCACTGTCATCTGGTAATAATCCTAAGTATGATAATGCATCCATAAAATCCTTCTCAGGAAAATGCTTCTTGGTTGAGTTGTCTGGTTTGAACTTGCTCTTTGAAAGTATCTCACCATCCTCTTCTGTTGTTGGCACCATCTTTACTGCAGCCCAAGCCCAGTTATCTACTCCTGTACCATCTGCGTAAAGCATACCAGCTTCATTCTGTACAAAAGCTGGTAGCCATACTTTACCTTCTTTATCCTCTCCTGCAAGATCTTTGTACAAATCAGGTAAGATAGACATCTGCTCCTTAAAGAAATCACTACCTACTTTACAAATGGAGTTAGTGTTAAAGCCGCATCCAAGACAGTAAAAGTTGCTGAGCTCTGCATTTACCTCGACTTTGTAACAAGCATCCCCGCCACAGCGGTCACACTTCACGAGATCATCAAAGTTTATTTTACTCATAACTATTTGATTTTTATTTTATTAATCTATTGGTTGAAGTGTTGGGAGGCTTAACTCTACTTCTGCAGGGAAGTCCGGTACGTACTTGTCAAGATTTGAATCTATAACCGATACCATGTTATCAAATGCAAAGTTAGTTCTGATGTGGTGTCCTTGCTTCTTACCTCTTACTACGTAATCTTTATAGTTCTTGTACATGTCTTTCCAGATTGCTCCGACTACTCCAGCGTCTGGCTTAAACCATCGGCCTTCTTTAAGTATCCACTTGTTAGCTGCTGAATCATGTACTTTTTCTAGCTCACCTCCTAATAGAAACGCATAATCAGGATGTAGAAAATCTACTTGACCTGACCACCCAGAAGCGATGATAGGCTTACCTGTAGTAGCAAACTCGGCTAAAGGTCTTCCATACCCTTCTCCTTTAGTAAAGCTTACCATAGCTTTAACCTTAGGATGATTGTACAACATATTCATGTCCTCGTCAGCTACTTCACCTGTTAATATGTAAACGTTAGGCAGGTTGTTTGAGTTAACAGTCTTCTTTATGTTGTTGATACGTTTAAGTAACTCTTCTCTAGAAGTATAAGATGCTGATCCGATTGACGCTTTTAGGATAAGAGCAGGTCGGTTCTTCTGGTTCTTGAAGGTCTCGAAGAATGATTTGATCATAAACCCTACATTCTTTCTGTCATGTCCCATTGATCCTGCCATCCAGTGACCTACAAATAAGTAACAGAACTGTTCCGGAATGCTTTTAAGATCTAAAGTATTTTCTTTAGCTCCTATCTTCTTGTAGAGATTTAAGTCCACACCTTCAAACAATACTTCGATTGGCTTCTCTAACTTAACAACTCCTATTGGATTATTATCTTTATCCTTCTTCTCGAACTGGGTTGCTTCGAATACTTTCTTAGAGTGGTTAGAAGATACAAAGTTCATGTCCATTCGGTTCATTCCTTCAATCCAATCTCCTGCACATATGGTCGTTTCAATCCCTGCAGTTACTCCGATGTTGTACTTCCCTACTGCTTGAAACTCATTAGGGATAGTAATCTGTGACCAGATGTCTGGCTTCCCTTGTAACTGATTGTTTGGTAGTTTATACTCCTTTAAAAAGCTCCACTCCTCATGGTCATCACAGAATCCCCATGCTGTTTCTCCCCATCGTTGGGACATTAACTTAACTTCGTACTTACCTGTTGCAATGACAGCTTTAATGTAATCACGTGATCTTGCGCCGTATCCGCTGTAAGTATCCCACGGAGCGGAGATCACATATGTTGGTTTTTTACTCATAACTTAATAAATAATTTCGTGGTTAATGTGTCTTCCTGTGAACTCTGTAGCATTGATGATGTCAAACTTCTCTCTACCTTTCCAAGTATTGAATAAAGTTGTAAATGCTTCGATCACTCTGTCTGCTTGGTGACGGGTGGTAAATCCAGCTTCATCGCTTAATGCCCACTCTCTTCCTTTAAGTCCACAAGCCTTACGTTGATCAGGTGTCAGTTCGTAAATCTCTTTTATTCTATCAGCTGCATCTTCAAATTTACAACGGTCATCATATATGTAAGGTGTTGGTATTGATCCTTGTATAGATCTTGAAGTAGGATATACTGGGAATGCCCAATCTCCGTGTTCCTTGAATGTTCCTCTGTGGTTAGATGGAATATCTTTTGATGGAGTGAACCAGTTTCCTTCATTGTCCACAAATCTCATCTGATCTTGCATTCCTCCAGTTACGTTTGCAATGATAGGATTACCTACAAGTAACGACTCTGTCAATGTCAGCCCCCAACCTTCATTCGATGTGAGAAGAATCTGTGCATCAGCTAAGTTATAAAGCAAGTTTAACTCCTCTGCTGGATACTTCGTTGTTGAGAATATAATGTTATCTGGGTACTTTCCTCCGAACATGTAATCTGCACAAGCTACTAAATCTGTACCGTGATCTGATTTTGGTTCCGTGTGTAGAATAAACTGACAACGTTTTGCTTTATCCTCAGGTAAACTATCTAAGAATACTCTGAATGCCATTAGTGCATCAGGTATCTGCTTACGTCTAATGTTTCTTGAGTTAAAGAATAATACAAAGTCAGACCCTCTATTACCTAGAATTTTTTTCTTAAACTCTTTTAGTTTAGGATCTTCCCTGTCTACTGGTTTATAGACCTTATCATTCAGTCCGTGAGGTACGTATCGAAGCACTCGACTGTCTGCTGCCTCCTCTAAAACTAAACGGTTGATATTAACTGTCTGTTTAGAAATACCCATCAATAAGTCACAAGCCTCATAATAAGGTCTGTTGTACATAGGAGCTGGGTAGTCATCCCAAATATTAAGGTAACTAATAGGGCAAGTCTTTCTAATCTCTGCCTCCATAGAGAATACCCAAGTGAAGTAACGTGGATCTGTGATCAACATAATTGCGTCTGGTTTCTCTGATCTCAATAAGTCCCTAAGGATTTGTGGATTACCATATCCATCTGTTGGTAGTACGTGTACGTAACTATCATCAATTCCTATAGTGGAGTTGATAGATGCTGAAAGGTCTAACCTCTTTCCTTTCTCTGGATGTTTGATTGCTCCTGCTAAGTTTACCCAGTTGAAATGGTGTGATGTTCCTATAACTATTTCTTTAGCTACAGTAGCAACTCCTGAATGTACTCTGATTAAATATCGTCACAAATCAACAGGATCTTTTTACGATGCTTCTGCTGAATGTGACGAAATGATGAATTTTTTAGTGTCTCGTCTGACATGCTTGGTTATTTATTAGTTAGTGTTTATCTCTAATATAGTTGGAATGTTTTGATATTCCAAATCTATTAGGTCTTTTTCCCATATTCTTTTCAATATGAGCCCTTGTTGCTCTGCAACTAGTGTCTTTTGTTTATCTCTCTGCTTTGCTTTTTTCTGTTGATTATTTAAAGTCTTGTATATTTCAGGATTCCCATGCCAGTAATCACCATCTACTTCAATAAGTATTTGATAATCAGGTAAATAGAAGTCGTAGTAACATCTACCTACTTTTGAATCAGTGATTAGTTTTTGCTCTATAAAAGAAATACCACAACTATTAAGCATTTCAGCCATTTTCTTTTCTATAGAAGTTCTGCCTCTCTTATCAGCCACTCCATTTACTGATTTGTGACTAGAGTAGCATTCATTACTACAGAAGTGATTCTCTGATTTATCAGCTAAATGCTTGTACCTCTTAAAGTCTTTCCCGCACTCATTGCAGGTTAATATCAGAGTACCGCCTTTCTCAACGCCAATAGTTGAGTTGTGGTAGCACTTCTTGCTGCAAAACTTTCTTCGGTCTGTTTCATGCTTTTGAGTGTAATAGGGAGTCCCGCAATAATCGCAGGGACGTGTTTTTCCTGTTCTCCTGTTCCGTCCTAAAGCTTCTCTCGAACACTCAACTCCACAATATTTCCTCCTCTTGTCGGTAGATTCAAATTCTTTAGAACAGTTTTTGCAGCAGAATGTCATACTATAATATACTACTTTTTTATTTACTTTGCAAGGTGTTGTGGTTAGTTATTTTTCTCCTAAACTCCTCGTCCGAGAGATATAAGTCTATCGCTCTTTCTGATAACTTTTGGAATGAAAACTTTCTTCTAACACACTCTACTTTGAAGTCCTCTAATAACGATTTGTCTATCTTGACACTCGTTAGTTTCTTTTCGTTAGTGCTCATTATTTATATATTTATTGTTTTATATATAAATATATACTTTTTATAATTTTGAGCCTAAACCGCAAAGATCATCATCTTCTTTGTAAGGACAAAACATACAGGATTTTTTGCTTGGATTCTTCTCATATTCCCTACCATCCTTGTAAACCCCTTCAGAAGTAAAACACTCTGATATAAACTCATTCATAGCATCATGAGCTCTATTAGTTTTCATTAATCCTGATGGTGGCTCCCATAGCTGAATGTGGTTCTGAGGGTATTTTGATACCTTAGGTAACTTACGCTTTAAGATAAAGAACTCGATATCAATGTGTTCTTCTGGAACTCCGTACTGACGTGCAAAGAATCTTTTATACAATAACAGTTGAAACTGTTTGCTTTCGTCTTCCTTAGCCCACTTCCACCAACCACTCGTTGATGTCTTGATGTCAATGATCTTAAACCTTCCTGTGTTTTCATTATATAAAACAACATCCAAGTACCCAATGTAGTAAACATTAGGAGTGCTTTCGTCTGGTGTAATGGTTAATGGAACCTCACACCCAACTAAATGTACTTTGTCTTTGAAAAAATGATTATGTCGCTCAGCTTTGAAAGAATCTATGATGTCTATACCATCCTGATAGAACTCCTCAAAACCTTCCTTGTTCATATAATGCTCCCCGTCATTAGCTTCTACTTGCTTTTCATACTCCGCCATGAAGTTATCTTTGAAAAGAGTGAACAGATCTAGTGACTCTGCTTTTGCTTCTGACTCATCATAAAGAACATCTAAGAAGTGCTGTAATGTCTCGTGTATAGCCGTACCGAAAGTAGTGTGAGAGGATGAGGTAAACCTTCTTAGTCCATCTTTATACTCTAACTTCCATCGGTAGTTGCATCCACGATATACATTCATCTGTGAAAATGATACGTGCTTCTGCGTTTCCTTATTGATTATAGGGTGTTGATACTCCTTAATCATCTTTACCTTCTCCGGAGTTTCTCTTATCTCCAAAGGGTACTCAGTCTCTTGTTGCATATAACTATTTTAGTTTGTCCTTGAGAACTTCTAGATACAATAAAGCATCCATAAGTTCTTCGCCAAGGTGAGTAAGCCAATCTTCTGTGTTAAGATCGTCCCTCTCTAATGTGGTACCATACTTTTTGATACCTACTTGTGATCTTTGTTCGAACTTTTCTTTAATCTGTTGAACAAAACGATCTTGTTTGGGCTCTTTAATAACTACCCTGTCCTTGTAATCTCCGCCAAATGGACGCTCTGTGACAGTCTCTCCACCATCAGGTGACTCATAAATCATGGGAGAGTCCATAGTTACTTTAGCCCCTTTTATATTGAAAGACTTATCTTCTTGCATCTCATGCCACTTTTTTATTGAATCGCTCATCCCTTTAATGTTTCTTTCTGATCGAAATACTTTTCTAATGTTGATATCTTATCATCTGCGTCTACTAACATTGTCAATGCTTCGTTGGCGTTATTATAATAATCACCTGTTGAATGATCACCGATACCTGCTGGGTGGTTACCCAGCAAGTCAAGTGTTAATAGAGCCTTCTGTTTCTCCGCTACAGCTTGTGAACGTAGCATATTATATAGCTCTGCTTTCATATCTAAATGATTTGATCTTTTAACTCCTCACGTAACTCCTTAGGAACTGAAGCTTCCAAGATCTTACCCGTTGCTTGATCATAAAATACTGGGATAGGTATTAATCCATCCTCTGATGTTCCAGTCACGAATTTCGAGACCGTTCTTAAGATAACCCCTTGTTTGAAAAGAATACCTTCTTCTGTGTTTAAGACTGCCTTAGTGTTACTAAGATCAATCGCTGGTTGTTGTTGATTCATATTTACTTGATTAAAATTTATTTTTCGTTTATCTGGCTGTACTCACCATAAATTGAGAATGATTTTACTGGCTCTGGTTTGATCTCTACCTCTTCAGTTCTTATTGCATAAAGCTTAGAGTCAAGTGGATCCAGTCTGAATGAGACTGGTTCCCCTTTCATCTGAAACCATGCTTCTAAAGCATCAGTAAGTGTCTGGTGTATCGTTTGAGTATCACCTTCTACTAATCTCCATCGATCTCCGCCAAGTTCCTTAGCTCTATTTGCTATGAGCTCTAAGTGCTCTTCTTGTACAATCTTTGGCTGATCCATTACATAAACTGATTTGGATCTACTCCTGGTTCTGGCGCATCTTTAGATGGCTCATCTACAATGACTGTTTCAGTTAGTAGAATCGTACCTGCAACTGATGCTGCGTTCTGTAAAGCTGTGATTGTAACCTTCGCAGGATCAATGATACCCGCCTCTTTGAAATCCACAAACTTCTCCTCTTTGATGTTGTAAGACTCCCATAAAGGCCTGTCAGATGCCGATAGAGCAAGAATCTGTGCCTCAACGGGTTCAACCCCCGCATTGATTAAAATCTGCTCAAAAGGCTTTGAAATAGCTTGGTAGATAATCTCTTCTCCAATGCAAGAATCCGGATCTAAATCCTTACGAGCTGCTAAAAGAGCACGCCCTCCTCCAGGCACTATGCCGCTCTCTATTGAAGCTTTTGTAGCGTGGAGAGCATCTTCTACCCTGTCCTTCTTTTCCTTCATCTCCGCCTCTGTGAGACCTCCTACGTGGATGATAGCCACCCCTCCAACAAGCTTTGCAAGTCTGTCCTGTAGCTTCTCAATGGCGTAAGGAGTATCAGCTTGAGTGATCTGAGTTTCAATCTCTCCTACTCTCTTGTCAATAGCTTCCTGCTCACCTTTACCATCAATGATGGTGGTCTGCTCTTTGCCTACTTTTACTGAGCGAGCTTCTCCAAACCAGTCGTAGCTGAAGCGATCAAACTTCATCCCTTTGTCCTTAGAAAATACAGTACCTCCAGTAGTAATGGCAATATCTTCCATCACTAACTTTCTGCGGTCACCAAACTCAGGAGACTGAACAGCACATACTCGGAGAGTTCCACGCATCTTATTCACAATAAGAGCAGCTAACGCTTCATTGTCAATGTCATCAGCAATGATAACAAGCGAACGTGCCTGTTGTGAAACCCCCTCTAATACAGGCAGGAGTTCTTTTACCTGTGTAAGCTTACCATCAACAAGTAAGATAAAAGGGTTTTCGAGAACAGCATTCATCGTGTTGTTGTCTGTGACAAAATATGGAGACTTATAACCTTTATTGAACTGAAGACCTTCAACAGTCTCCAAGTACGTCTCTCCTGTTTTGCTTTCCTCGATGTGGACTACACCTTCCATTCCTACCTTGTCGATGGCAGTTGCGATGAGCTTTCCTGTTTCATTATCATTGTTAGCAGATATCGTGGCGATCTGCTCCAGTTGCTCATCTGATGAAATATCTTCACTACCTTCTCCTCGTACAAACTCAACTACACTTGATACAGCAGTATCAATGTCTCTCTTGATCTGAACCGCATTAGCTCCGTTAGCTAAGTGTGGTAAAGCTCCTTTGACAATCTCACGTGCCAATAGCGTAGATGTTGTTGTACCGTCTCCAGCATTATCAGCAGTCTTTATTGACGCCTGCTTGATAAGTTGTACTCCTGCTTGTTCTGCAGGATCATTAAGGCTAATGGACTTAGCTACCGTTACACCATCTTTTGTTGAAGAAACATTCTCTCCTTCAGTGTATACAGCATTTCTACCATTAGGACCAAGAGTTGTTACCACTGCATCTGCTAGTGTGTCTATCCCTTGTATCATTTTGTTTCTGGCTTTTACGCCAAGCATAACTTGTTTACTCATTTTCTTCTTGTGTTTCTATGATTGCTAAAACTTTTCCTTCGTCACAAGCTACTAACTCCCCGTCTTCATCTTCTATCTTAGTGATTCCAACTTGAGGTAGTATTACTCTCTGACCTACAGTCATGGACATTGGAATAAGCTCCCCACTTAACGGAGATCTCCTTCCTGGTCCTACCGAAATAATATCTCCGATAATATGCTTTTCTTTTCCCATGTCGGGGACGATGATCGAACCGTAAGTTGTCTCCTCATCTGGGAGAGGACGTACGATGATTGCATCAAATACTGCTTTGAATTCCATTATTTAAAATTGATTTATTATTAATATAACCAAACTGACTCCAGAATGCAAGTTGGTTTAGTTAATTTTTAAAACTTGTGGTTTAGATGCTTCTGCTACAGGTAGTTGGATTTTTAATAATCCGTTCTCCATTTCTGCAGATGCCTGAGATAGATCGTATTTAGGTGCGATCTTGTAGCCAAAGTTAAATGACTTTCTGCTCAGTCCGTGGTAAATATACCCTTCGTGAAGCGTCTCTTCATCTTTTGGCTTTTGGTAAGAAATGTTAATCTCTTGACCCTCTATCTTAATGTCGATGTCTTTCTTAGATAAACCTGTACAGGCTACCTCAAAGAATAAACCTTCGTCAGTGTAATAGATGTCAAGTGGGTGTGGAATTTTTGTTTGTGTGGCTGGTAAGTAGCCTAGGTCTCTGTCAAAGAAATTGCGGACCAAAATGTCAAATGGTGTTATTGTACTCATAAGATGTAAATTTGTGATGCCCTAAGGTCATCGGTTATTAAAAAGATTTCTGCTCTGGAGTCAGTTCTTTATTATATATATTATACTACCCAAAAACCGTTCCATATGACGTATTGTCACTTTAGTATGACAATGTGTCAGGTTATCTAATGTCCATCGTGTGCATTTTTTACATGCTCAGCATGTTTCCAGCCGGGATAGTATTTCTCGTTGCCTAACACCCAACCCTGTTCCAGCCATGGCGTTGGATCAGTTACGAATTTGACAATGCCGTCTTTGGAGATTGCCTTGCGACCTCCTGTCGTTCCTCTTAATCTCCCTGCGTGCCAACCTTCGGGTTGCTCGCCTTTCACGAAGTATCCCTGTTTCGTTCCGTTGTTGTACCACTTCTTCCCTGTTGCTGTTCTCTTGCCTGTTCCTTTTTTCCACCCCTCTTGTAGGAACCAATCCACTTCATTCGGCCACACCAGTTTTTTTTTGTTGGTTTCAGGGTTGTGAATGGTGACACGCCCTTTCATTTTCTCTGTCATCCCTTTTCTTGATGCGTCAGTCCATCCTTTTCTCGGCTCCTTGTGCTTCTCCTGGGATTTGCCGAAGCACTCTCTGGAGCAGAAGTAGTGGCCCCTTGCGTTGTTAAGGGTGTGCTTCTTCCTGTAATGAGGCTTCCCGCAGATGTAGCAATCCACAACCTCCCCTGTCCTGTTCGCTTCCACAACTGCTTCCCGTGCTCTCTCGTACATCCGTGAGGAGATGGTAACCTGTCTTCGTTCAATATCCTGACACATAAACCAGAATGAGCGTGCCCTGCTTTCCATCGTGGGGTCTTCCATCCACAGCAGGTAATGAGCGATGATGTGCTCTCGTGCTGTCAGTAGTCGCAGGTTTTCTGCCTCATCACTACCCCCTTCAGCTCGTGGGATGATGTGGTGTAGTTCGTAGTATTGACCGAGCCCCTTTTCTCTGTTCTCAATCCTTGCCTTCTCCATCAATAAATCGTAGTGTTTGCGGTAGTCCATAGTGTCCTTCTTTCTAATAAATAGTGGGATGGACGCTAAAAAACAAGGATTTGTCATAAAAGTTATTAACAAGTTATTAACAATGGCATCAGGTGTGGGGCACCTGACACTAATGGCCTTCGCGCCAATCCCGGGCGATGCAGGCCGGTGCCTTTAGTGTTACCCCATCCAGCTCCATTACATTCTCCATCTCGTACTGAACCATCTGTCTACACTCCTCTGCATTTTCTTCTGGTACGTTTATGACAAGCTGATCATGAATCTGTGCTGTTACCCAGCCATCAATCCCCATCTCCTTTAGTCTCCTGTTAATGTTAATAGCTGATCTGTTTACTATCCCTGCTGCTAAACTTTGAATCTGAAAGTTCATTGAGTTGTTACGTCCGTTTTTATAATCACGGTACCATCCTAATACCCTTTCTGCTCCGTACTGCTGCTCAAGATCTTTCTTAAACTTCCAGTTGAGTATCTGATCCCCAAATGCATCATGGATTGCTTTAAGCTTAGGGAGGTGTCTTATCCTGCCTATCTTGTTTTTAATGTACCCGTTCTCTGTTGCAAACTTCTTACTGCGATCCATCCACTTAGCCAATGAAGGAAACCCATTTAAATAACCATCTACAAGAGCTTGTGCATCCTTCTTGGGAATATCTAGTGACATGGCTAAAGCATAGCCTGACATTCCGTAAGGAATACCAAGAGAGTAGGCTTTGGCTGATTGTCTCCTGCCTGGGGATACTTTACCCAAGTAGTTGTCATCATTCTTGTTTGGAGATACTCCTTCTATGTTCTCAGTTCTTATTGCAATGGTGGAATAGAAATCGTCACCCTTATCGAATATCTGCTGTATACCTGGCTCTTCTGATACTGATGCGAACACGTGTGGCTCTAGTGAAGTGTAGTCACAATCAATAAACTTACGACCTTTCCCAGAAATCATAAACTCTCTTACTTTGTTTGTATACTTAACAACAATAGGTGCATCATCCCCATCTTCCATTGGCTTTGGGAGTTGCTGTGCATCAGATCCATATCGACCACTTACAGTCCCGTTTTGCTTATAATAGAAATAATACATTCCATCCTCCTCAGCGTCTAAGAACCTGTCAATGTAAGTTGACTTTATCTTCACCAGCTTGTTGTATACTCTCAAGTTTTCAGCCCACTTATACTTTTTAGAGAGCTCCTTTAGCATAGACATATCAAACTTAGCCTTACCCTTATCTGTTTTGTTCTGTGCTGTCTCCCCTAAATAATCAAAGACTATCTCTCCCAAGTGCATTTTAGACTGGATGTTTATGGATACTCCATCGTTCTTCTCCTTCCACAGCTCCAAACTTATGATCATCCTGTCTCGCTCCGGCAAGTGTTCTTCTTCTCCTGTGAGTAAAAACTCCTTCGCAGGACCCTCACCAAGATTATCAATGTGCTTCTTAGTGAGTGAGTACTTACCTGTCTTCTCGCTCTTTGGTAAATCCAGATTATAGTAGTCTACAACCGCCTGACCGAAGTTACCCTTGTGTGACGGAGCAAAGGTCTCCATAGCCTTCACCAGAGCCCATTGCTTAACTTCTGTGAGACTTAAAAGACTTTCTAGTACTATGCCTTTGTTTTTCTCTATCTCTTCTTGTATGGCTTTGTCTGTGCTTTTTAAGAGGTCCATGTCTAAGGCTACACCTTTCTCTTCCATAAGAACCGTAACCTCTTTGTAAAGTGGCATAACCTCTTCGTTGAAGAAAAACTCCTCCAATCCTTCCTCTTTAAGAGTTTCAAGGTATAGATTGCAAATACGTAAAGTTAAATCTGTATCAGCCGATGCATATTTCGATAAGATGTCAAGGTCTGCTTTCCAGATCTCATACTCTGCTTTAGTCGTCTTACCTCCATTTGAATGTATACTCTCTTTTAACTCTACCTGCTCCTTGTTAGCTTCCTCTTCCATGTTAAGGCCTAACTTATCCTGATTGTATATTGCAAGAGTCTTTAGGCTGAAAGGGCTCCCGTACCCAAAGGCACCTTCCTCTTGAACTGTGTGAACAAGTAGTTGAGTCTCTACCCACAGGTGTGGCAGTAGGTCTATTCCAAAATAGTTTTTAATGTATCTGCAGTCAAATGATGCGTTATGCATTACAAGCTTCTTGTTACCCATCCATAAACGATTCAAAAGAATTTTACTTATATTGTGAGCACACTTACCGCCTATCTTGGCTTCTTCTAACTTGTCTGTGTCTTTGTTGTAAAGTAACGTAGGTAAGTAATAACCAACACCTTCTGCTCCTGATATAGACCATCCAACAATCTTACCCTTTCTCGGGTTAAGAGAGGTTGTCTCTGTATCTACTGCAATGACTTCATGATCTAAAATGTG
>ENA-OUOG01004063-OUOG01004063.1-marine-metagenome-genome-assembly--contig:-NODE-4063-length-12956-cov-6.756115_pt1 | contig 12956 bp, 11 predicted proteins | sample MGYA00248635_ERZ508505 | MGnify/ENA primary metagenome ERZ508505 (study PRJEB26176, sample SAMN06267871) | marine metagenome | isolation source: Saanich Inlet, British Columbia, Canada | place: Pacific...
TTTTCGCTCGATCCCCGAAGACGCGCCCGCGCCGCGGTATACGGAGCGAAAGACTCAAGAACCGTGGTCTAAAAAAACATTTTTGGCGGAACCCGAGATTCCGGGTTCGATCCCTGGCCGAAAAAAACCGGCGGAATCGAACCAGCGACCTATGAAATGTTTTTTAGACCTCGGTTCTTGAGTCTTTTCGCTCGATCCCCGAAGACGCGGTATACGGAGCGAAAGACTCAAGAACCGTGGTCTAAAAAAATCATTTTTGGCGGAACCCGAGATTCCGGGTTCGATCCCTGGCAAAACACCGTTTCGCCCCGGTCGGGCGAAAAACTCCGCCAATCGCGTTCTTCCAAACCGAAAACGCCGCCTCGTCGCTCGGCCACGTCGCCGTTCGTTTCCGTAAACTCGAGACTGCCGCGCCCGGGGGCGAAAACGCCCGATTCGCGCGAGAGGAAGATAAACTCTCTTTTTGAGCCTCCCAACGATAGACAGGTGTCAGGCGCGCACGTGCGCATCACACTTTTCCGCGCAGCATCCCTCGTCGGACGCAGCGTCAGACTCCACACGCGACTTTGCATCGCGCACCTCGTCGTTAACTCCGTTACCGTCGAAAGCCCTCGCAATGAACGCTGCCCTCGCCACGCCCAACGCGGCGCTCGCCTCCCGCGTGGGAGGCATCGCGGCCAAGTCTTCCGTGAAGCAGCTTCGCCGCGCTTCCGGCCTGCCCGCTGTCGCGCCCCTGCGCACGCGCAACGTCGTCAAGGCTGCCGCCTCCAGCGAGGTACGTTCCGAGGCGCATGCGCGGTATCGTCGCGATCGAGATCGAGGCCCGAGCGCGGTCGCGTCGCGCGAACGCGCGCGACGCCGGCTCGTCGTCTCGGCATCTCGACCGTCGTTTCTCGCCTCGTCGACGCGGCCGCGCGCGCGGGTAAGGCGACACGTGTTCCGACTTCCCACACGCTGACCTCCATGTCCCGTCCTCCTCTCCCCCGCCCGCCGCGAACGCGCGAATCGACGTAAACAGGACAAGGCCGTGACCGCGGCCGCCTCGTTCATGGCGCTCCTCGCCGCGACCGGCGCGGTGCCCGCGGCGCTGGCGGACGACTTCGCCCCCCCCGCGGAGGCGCCCACCAGCGCGCTCGCGCAGTTCCAGCAGAAGGCGCAGTCGGCGTTTGAGGGCGACGCGCTCACCGCGCCCGCCACGACCGCGGCCGCGGACGGCCTCCCCGAGGGCAACACCTGGCGTTACTCCGAGTTCATCCGCGCGGTGATGGGCGGCAAGGTGGAGCGCGTGCGCTTCTCCAAGGATGGCTCCGCGCTGCAGCTCACCGCCGTGGACGGCCGCCGCGCGTCGGTCACGCTGCCCAACGACCCCGAGCTGGTGGACATCCTCGCTAAGAACGGCGTGGACATCTCCGTCTCCGAGGGTGACCAGCAGGGCAACTACGCCTCGCTCTTCGGCAACCTCCTGTTCCCCCTGCTCGCCTTCGGCGGCCTGTTCTTCCTCTTCCGCCGCGCGCAGGGCGGCGAAGGCGGCGGCGGCGGCTTCGGCGGGATGGGCGGCGGCGGCCCCATGGACTTCGGTAAGTCCAAGTCCAAGTTCCAGGAGGTTCCCGAGACGGGCGTCACCTTCGTGGACGTCGCGGGCGTCGACGGCGCCAAGCTCGAGCTCCAGGAGGTGGTTGATTTCCTGAAGAACCCCGACAAGTACACCGCGCTCGGCGCGAAGATCCCCAAGGGGTGCCTCCTCGTCGGTCCCCCCGGTACCGGTAAGACGCTGCTCGCCAAGGCGGTTGCGGGCGAAGCCGGCGTGCCCTTCTTCTCGTGCGCCGCGTCTGAGTTCGTCGAGATGTTCGTGGGCGTCGGCGCGTCCCGCGTGCGCGACCTGTTCGAGAAGGCCAAGTCCAAGGCGCCCTGCATCGTGTTCATCGATGAGATCGACGCGGTCGGCCCCCAGCGCGGCGCCGGCATGGGCGGCGGCAACGACGAGCGCGAGCAGACCATCAACCAGCTGCTGACCGAGATGGACGGCTTCGAGGGCAACACCGGCGTGATCGTGCTCGCCGCCACCAACCGCCCCGACGTGCTCGACAGCGCGCTCCTGCGCCCCGGCCGCTTCGACCGCCAGGTCACCGTCGACCTGCCCGACGTCGCGGGCCGCATCCGCATCCTGAAGGTGCACGCGCGCGGCAAGACCATCGGCAAGGATGTCGACTACGACAAGGTTGCGCGCCGCACGCCCGGTTTCTCGGGCGCCGCGCTGCAGAACCTGCTCAACGAAGCCGCCATCCTGGCGGCGCGCCGCGAGCTCTCCGAGATCTCCAAGGAGGAGATCGCGGACGCGCTCGAGCGCATCGTCGCGGGCGCCGCCAAGGAGGGCGCCGTGATGTCCGAGCAGAAGAAGAAGCTCGTGGCGTACCACGAGGCTGGCCACGCCATCGTCGGCGCGCTCATGCCCGAGTACGACCCCGTGACGAAGATCTCCATCGTGCCGCGCGGCAACGCCGGCGGCTTGACGTTCTTCGCGCCCTCCGAGGAGCGCCTGGAGTCCGGTCTGTACTCGCGCTCGTACCTGGAGAACCAGATGGCGGTCGCGATGGGCGGGCGCGTCGCCGAGGAGCTCATCTTCGGCGCCGAGAACGTCACCACCGGCGCGTCGGGCGACTTCCAGCAGGTTTCGTCCACGGCGCGCATGATGGTGGAGCAGATGGGCTTCTCGGAGAAGATTGGCCAGATTGCGTTGAAAACCGGCGGCGGGGGGAGCTTCCTGGGCAACGACGCCGGCCGCGCGGCGGACTACTCGCAGACCACCGCGAACTTGGTGGACGAGGAGGTGAAAACGCTCGTGGAGACCGCGTACAGGCGCGCCAAGGACCTCGTGACGGAGAACATCGGGTGCCTGCACGCCGTGGCGGATGTGCTCCTGGACAAGGAGAACATCGACGGCGACGAGTTCGAGAAGATCATGCTCGCCGCCAAGGCCAGGCTGTACCTGAAGGAGGACAACGAGTCCATCGAGGTGCCCTTCAAGACCGCGTGAGCGACGCGCGTCGCGTGTGCCGCGGACGTCGCGCGACGAGCGGGACGCGGGAGAGGGAACGAGCGGGGGTCGGGCGACCCCCGGGTTGAATTTTTTGGGATACCGTGAACGGCGGGCGGACTTTTTTTTGACGAGAAACCCGCGCGATAGAGAACTACTTAGTCATGTAACGACAGAGTGTCACGCTTTGATTCACGCCGCGTGGTTCCGAATACGTCGTTCGTGCGCACACGCGTTCACTCACTCACTCACGTCGCGTGTCTGCCGAGACGCGATTTGTCTGCCCTCGGCGCCGCCGCCCCCGCCAAGCCCGACCGTCGCCGAATCTCGAGCCATAAAGGCTAAAGCTCCTTCATTTCTTCCCAACCTTGCGTCCCTTCCCCTTGAACGACTTCTTGCTGTTGACGTTCCCCCGGCCGTTCCGACCGCCGGACCCCGCGTACCCGGGGTTCACGATCCTCGCCAGCCAGCTCCGCGCGCGCCGCACGGCGTTCCCCACGAATTTCTTCCCCTCTCCCCAGGGGCTCACCCCGTGCGTGCTCTCCACCTGGTTATTAATCGCCCGCAACGCGAGAAGCAGAAACGCCCACTCGATGACCCGCGTGGGGTCGACGAACGCGTGTTCGCGGTCATCCTTGATGCCGGTCGCCTTAGAGTACGACTTCTCCAACTGCGCGTTCCGGCGCTTGCCGCCTGATCCGGCCATCTCGGACGATGACACCGCCGCACGAGCGGTGCGCGACGATTTAATGAATCCTCGTGTCCCGGGCGCCGAAACTTCGCGCCCCGCTGAGTCGAAAAGAAGTTGGCACCCTCATGTCAGTCGCCATGGCGCTCGTCGACGGCGGCCGCGTCGACGAGAGCGACGCGTTCGCGGGGGACGAGTGCGTCGTCCCCAAGTTGTTCACGCTGATGCTTGACTCCGCGAGGTGCGCTCATCGGCCGCGACACGACACGGCCACCCTCCCGGTCGGGATCCGCTCCCCGCCGCTCGGCTCGATCCCGCGCGCGTCTCGCTGACACCCGTCCCCTCCCCCCGCAGGCCTGTCCCCGGCGACCGGCGCCTGTACTACTTCCCCAAGACCCCCGCGGGCCCACGGTTCAGCGCGGTGTGGGTGCAGGGCGTCGTGGTGCACGCCTCCGGCGACGGCCAGTGGCTGGTCGTGGACGACGGCTCGGGCCCGCCGGTCGTGGCGGTGCTCACGCCGGACGCGGCGACGCACAGTTTCCGGCAGAGCGAGTTCGAGGCGAAGCGACCGGGCGTCGGCGCGTACGTCGCGGTCGTGGGAACGATTTGCGGCGTAGACGAGGTGAAGGCCGGCGCGAAAACCTCCGCGCCGAAAACGAAAGCCAGGTACGCGTTGCGCGTCTCGCGTTTGCACGACCTTTCGAGCGAGCGCGAACGCGAGTCCATGTGGAACGTCGAGGTCGTGGAGGCGTTCCGAGTGCTGGAACTGTACCACCGCCGCGGCGACCGCGAAGGCGGCGCGGAGTAGGCTTTCGAAAACGTACGTAGCTATTCATAACACGATTCATGCGTCGTTCGATATCGCGAAAGGCAAGCCTCGCGCGTCGCGGACAAAAACGCGACAAAAAGCGCCTTCGTTCGTCGTCGCGCGCGCGTGACAAAAAAAACTCGGCGACTCCGGTAGCTACGCGACCCGGTACTGCGGGAAGCGCTCGACGAAGGACACGACGTTCTGCGCGGGCTCGGCGACGCGGAGCGCCGCGCCCGCCCCGGGCTGCGCGACCCGGCGAATCACAACGCCCAGGATCCCGCCGGTTTCTTTCGCGCGGCGGCACGCCCACAGGAAGAAACGCTTCCCTCGCCAAAGGCGCCGCGCGCGCGGGGCGCGGCGGCGCGCGTCGCCTTCGTTCGCTCGCGTAAGCTCGGGGTTCCCGATCCGGGCGTTCCCGAACCCAGCCTCGTGCCGCAGCTCGAGCACGAGCCTGTCGACGATGCCGTCCAGGACCCCCCCCGGCCCGCCGAGCGCGTCCCCGGCGCTCCGCGCGCCGAGGACGGCGAGCCACGCGAGCAGCGCCGCCGAGTGCGCGTTTGTGATTTTCCTCGCCGCCGCCTGCAGGAAGCGCATGACTTTGTTTCCGCCGCGCGCCTCCCTCTGCCCCCAGATCCTGAGCTCCGTGGCGGCGAGCACCGCGACCACCTGCGCGGGCGTGCCGAGTCGCGGCACGCCCTCCTGCGCCAGCACCGTGTTGGTGGCGATCTGCCACCACGCGCGCTTGTACGACGCGACGCGGTCGGCGGCGCGCGGCGAGAACCAACGCGAAAGCGTTTTCGAAGCGCTCTCTCGTTGGCGATCTTGCTTCCTCGAGACTCGGTACTTTCTCTTGCACACCGCGCACGTCGAGCGCCGCGCGCCGCCGTCTCTTACGGAGACGTGCTGCCAGCGTCTAAGGCACCCCACGTGCACCCACTTCTGCGTCCCGGAGCACGCGCAAGGAGCGACCAGTTGGTCGCAAACGAGAGGCGCGCCGGAGACGTCGACGTCGTCGTCCCCGACCAGGCAGAAACGGCACGCGCGCGCCGAGTCAGTCGTCGAGGACGACGTCGGAGGTCTCGTCGTCGACGTCGTCGGTGTCCCGGTGACGCGGTCACCGCGCGGCGGCGTTGAAGGACGGGAGTTCCGAGTCGGACGCGCCGCGACGTCGCGCCGAGGCGCGTCGGCGCGACGCGCGCGCGCAGAGTCAGGGGCGTTTTCTTCATCCGGCACCGGCGTGGCCGCGACCGCGGGGAGGTGGTCGTCGCGTATCGGGGGCTCGTCGTCGTCCCCGCGCTGCGCGTGGCGGTGCATGCGACGCAGCGTGAGCCCGGCCGCGAGGAACGCCACCAGGTTCCCCGGGGGGGGGCGCGTCCACCCGAGGTCTTCCAAGTCGAAAGCCATCTCGCCTCGTCAACTCAGATCCCTACTTGTACTGCTTTGTCAAGTCGGCTCCTTAGGGTGTCGCCCTCGGCAGCCGCGTGCGGCTTTCGCGCGCGTGCGCCAGACGCGCGGAGGGAACGCGCCGACGGGTGCGCCGCGCGCCGCGCGTGTCGTCCGCGCGCGCGTGTCGAGCACTGACCACGCGCGCGCCTGAAGGCCGACTTTCTCGAGACGTTTCGAGAAAAAAAAACTCGGCGCAACAACGGAAACCGTTCCGGGGACAAACATTATAACCGTCCCAGCGCGCACCGCCGAAGCACACACGCGCGGCGGTATGCCTCGCGCGATGGCGACCGGCCGGTCGGCCGCGCGTCTCGTCGCGACGTGTCTGCTCCTGGCGACGTGCGTCGGCACCGCGGAGGTGCGTCTCCCGATCGTCACCCGCGCCGTCCCCGGCGCCTCGCGTTTCCCGATTCGCGCTCGTCCCCGTCGCGCTGACCGCGTCTCCCCGCGCAGGCCAAGAGCAAGGCTGCGAACCGCCGCACGCAGAGCCTCGACCGCGAGGTCAAGGCCAAGCGCGCGGAGTGCGAGTCCGCGCTGCGCGACGACCCCGTGTGCACGACGAGCGCGATCGAGATGGACAACTGCGTGTTGCGTTGCGTCTCCGGCCGGTGTTACGATGCGGTGTACGGCGCGGACGCGCTGGAGGAGGGGGAGATCGACGTCAAACGCGGGCGGACGTTCAGGTCGTGCGCGCGCACGGAGCTGCGCGAAGCGAAGCAGGCGGAGCAGCAGCGGGCGAAGGCGGAGCGAGAAGAAAACCTATAGCGAGTGGATGCGGCGTGCGATGGGCGCGTGTGCGATGTAGTCTACGTACGCGTTATCACGCGCGGTTCGCGACGCGACGAGCCGCGTTCGCTACCGGAGAAACCGAACCGTCTTCACGCGCGGCGCGGCGCCGATCCGCCCGTCGCGACCAATCACTCCTCGCCGGCGCCGCCTTCGATGGCCACCGCCTCCTTCCCGTCGTCGAAGATCCCCGCGCCTTTGTTGTAGTACATGTACGCCATCAGCACGCAGTCCGCGGTGAACACCGCGGGGAAGGACTTCCAGACCACCGGGATCAGGACGTTGATGAGCGGAATGGCGACGAACAGAAAGTTGAGCGCGTCCTTTTCTTTGGGGTCGCACTCGCGCGCGCGCAGCGAAGGCACCGCGAACATCCACACCGACCACATCCCCATGAGCCGCGCGATGTTGGGCTCGTCCGAGGGGAGCAGCACGTTGTACGACAGCAGAGCGCCGACCACCAGGCTCAAGTACGCCTGGACCTCGAAGATGGTGTACAGAGTCGAGCCCTTGAACGCGGGGTTCTTCTTGCCCGCGGGCGTCGAAGAGCGCGGCGCGAACGTCCCGGCGATCTTCCGAGCGGACTTGGCGAGCTCCTTGTCCACGTCCACCTCCTTCTCCTCGGTGGCGCGGCACGAGACGCGCCGCGGCACGGACGCGGGGCGAACCAGCGACGCGCGCCCAGCCGCGGGCTGCGCGCGGGGAGCGGCGGCGCGGCGCGCGGCGGCGCGCGAGGGCGCGGACGCGCGCGCGGGCGCGGCTGCGCGAAACGTGTTCTGGGCGATCATCGCGTCGAGCGACGACGACGGAGTTATCCGAACCTCGCGAGGGGAGGGGCGAGCGTCGAGCGCCGAGGGGACGCGGCGACGGGAACTCGAGCGCGCGGGAAGACGACGCGTGCGCGGGGTCTCGGGCGCGCAAACTCTGTGCGTCTCGCGGCGCGCGCGGGACTGAGCCACTACCGCCACGAGCCGCGCACTTCCGACACGAGCTGGCATCGCGATGCAAACGTGTCGACGACGCGATGCACCTGTTGAGTCTCGCCGATGGAGATTCGATGAGAAAACGAGAAAAAACGTCGTGACGTTTTTTTACACGACGCCGACGCGACGTCGCGTCGCGCCGGCGTTACCTATACTCCGTTTCCTCACTCGTCCGGCACTTCGAACCTGGACGTGACGTCCGCCCCGCTCGGCGGCGCCGGGTTCTCCGATAACGTACGCCTCGGGGGCACGTACGCCGTGCCCCCGACGCCGTCGAGCGCGCCGTTCGTTCCGAACCCGCGGTTCGCGCCGTTCGCTTGTTTTTCGGAAACGCGCGGCGCCCGCGGCGCGGCGTTTCGCATCCCCGGGGACAGCATCCCCGGCGCGGCGCGCGGGGATACCATCCCCGGACTCATCCTCCCGCTCGCGCCAAACAAATTTGCGGGCCCGTCGTGGAACGTGCCCGTGCCGTCCAGCGTGCCCTGGAAGCCGTGCGCGTGTTTCGCCGCGCCCGGGCTCGGGTTTGTCGGGGACGGGAAGTCGCGCCATCCCCCGGGCATCGTCCCCGCCGGGGACGCGAGCGGCGTCGCGCCCGGGGACCCGGGGAGCAGCAGATCCCCCATGGACCGGGGTGACGCCAGCCCCGCGTCGCGCTCTCGGAGAACTCCGTGTCCCGGGTAATCGAACCCGTGGTCCACCGTTCCGGCGCCCAAGTTCGCGATCGTCTCGAGGTGCTGCTGGTGGTGCTGGTGCGAGTTCACGCGGCGCAGCGTCTGTTCGGCAACGCCGGCGGAACTCCGGTTCGAATCGCCTTTCACGGAGATTCGGCTCTTGTCTCTTCTGCGCTCGAGCCTGGTCAGAAACAAACGCTCGCTCTTAGTGACCTCGCGGCCGTTCACGGTCACGAGCCCCTCGCCCAGCACTAAAACGCGGTCCTCGTGCCGCTTATCAAGCGCGAGCGGGTTCCCGCGCACGTCCACGTGCTTCAGCTTTGAGCAGAGCGCGAGGAAAGGTTCTATGTCGGCAAGGGACTCTAAACCGCAGTTGGCGAGGTTCACAGTCTCTACCTTCACAAGCGCGCCGAGCGCCTTGGCGTCCAGAAAACGACAAGAGCTGACGTCCAGGTGCGTCAACGTTTTGGCGACGGCGTCGAGCGAACGTCGGTCGAACGTAAGCGACGAGTCGGATCCTTCTCCGTCGCGCGTCTTCGTCGGTCGTTGATTGGACGCGTGAAGCGCCCTCAGGTTGACGCACGCCTCTAATCCCGAGATGACACGCAGTTCGTTCCCGTCCACGTACAGCTTCTCGAGGTGCTCGCACTTCCCCAAGCCCTCGATGGTCGTCAAGCGGTTGTTCTGCAAATGCAGGTGCGTGAGTTTCGACAGACGGGAGAGGGTAGACATCTTCGCGATGGCGTTGTCGTACAGGTAGAGCACGCGCACGCCGGGGCACACGGACGCGATGACGTCGAGCTTGCCGGAGATGCCCCGGCCTTCCAAGGGGACGTGCGTGAGTCGCGCCAGGTACGCGTCCACCTTTTCGTTCAGCGCGCGTCGCGAACCCGCGCGCGCGACGCAAGACACCACCATCTCGCGCGTCACGTCTTTTCCGCCCGCCTCGTCATTCTCGGATTCGCCGTCGTCCCTCCGGTCGAGCGCGCCGTCGCGCGAGACCGAGGGCTCCTCGTCCCTGAACTCGACGCGCGCGGTGGCGTCGCGCATGGCGTCGGTCGTCGGGGGAAACGACCGTCCCGCGCGGGCGGTTGTGCGGCGACGATCGGTGCGAACTGCGTTTCGACGAGCGCGAATTGTGTTTCCCAAACTCGGCACTTCTAGTAGTTCTAGACGCCTGGATCGCCGCGCCTTTCAGCTCGGTCGCAAACGGTCAATTTCATCGGATCGTTCGACCGATTCGTCGGTCAAGGCGGCAAGCCTCGCGAGTGGAGCTGTTGTGCCTTTTCGCGAACGAGTCTCCCCTCTCGAACGCTCCGGACAACACTCACGCGCGCGCGGACGACGCACGCCCCAACCGCGCACACCGGTCGGACCTCAGTCGACATGGTACGAAACCCGCGGCCCGTCTCTTTCGGTCGCGTTTGGACTCGCCGCGGCGTCCACGGCGCGGTCTCGTGCGCGCGAAACCGCTCGACGCTTCGCGATGCTGTTTCTGAAAGCGAACGGCACCTCGCGCGCGCGCGGACGCGGAGCTCTCTCCGCGCGTTCCCCGGACCGACGCCACGCGTGAGCCGTTCGCGAAGATGGCTCGCGTTTCGCTCGATTCCCGCTCGTGTCCCCTCGCGCGCGCGTCGCGTCCCGCGTCGCGCCCCGAACGTCGGTCGGTCAACGTCGGGAAATGCCGGACGCGAAGCGCTCCGACGTCGAAAGACGCGGCGTTTCTCGAGAGCTTTCGAGACAAAAAGCGCTCTCGACACGGCGGAGGACGCCGCGCCTTCCGGCTCGCGGATACGTCTCGATCGTCGCCGAAAGAAGCGTCGCCCCGACTGACCTTTGTATGAATCGTAACCCTCCTTCTCATGTCCTCCTTTAGGCGACCGAACAGAAGAAGGAGGCGTTCCGCAAGTACCTCGAATCCGCGGGCGTGATCGACAGCTTGACGAAAGTGCTGGTTTCGTTGTACGAGGAGCCCGATAAGCCCGCGACGGCGATCGATTTCCTGAAGGCCAACTTGGGCGGCCCCACGCCCGCGGAGTTCGAGGCGCTCACCGAGGAGAAGAACGCGCTCGCGGCGGAGCTGGAGACGTGCAAGAAGGAGCTCGCGGAGGCGCAGGCCAAGATCGAGGCGTTGGAGGGCGCCGGCGAAGCGCAAGACGAGGAGGCGCCGGCGGAGTGAAGCGTTAGTCACCGTGTTATGTAAAGCGACGAGTCTCTTATTAAAGTCTCCTTAAACGCTTCTTCAAACGGCTCTTCCATCAGACGCGCGTTCCGCTCTTTACAGGTACAGACTGTTGGCGAAGACGATGCCGTGCCGCATGGATTCGGCGCCGCGCTCGAACTTGTCCGCCAACTCGACGTCGCCGACGGCTTTCGCCGCGCCTCGCAGTTCCATCATGAGCTCATCCAGCCGACGCATGGCTCGCGTGACCGTGCCCTCGAACAAATCCGTCTTCTTGTGCACGTCGTCGAAGTTACCGCCCTTGCTCCACGCGTACGTGATCTCGCACAGCGTCACTTTGAACGAGTCGCAGTACTCGTCCACGTCCACCGGAACGCCGCACGCGCTCTGCGCCTCGCCCACAAGCCGCGCCGCGGCCTTCAGGCGCGCCAGCGGCTCGGCGAGCGCGTCACGCACGGCCTTCTCGTGTATGTCCTCGTTCTCCTTGGACTTCTCCACCGGGACGAAGCACGAGCACAGCGCGACGAGCTGGTGGTGGTCCATCTTTTGGAACGCGCCGTTGAACATGAGCTCGGTCACCAGCAACTCATCCGCGGTGTCCACCCAGCACGCCGCGCGACCCTTCAGCTTCAACACCAAATCCGCGTCCAGGTGGTCCAGCTTCTGAAGCACCTGCGCGCGACGCGAAAGCTCGTGTCTGAACTTGCTCAGCTCCGTCGCGTCGATCTTCGTCGAGAGCTCTCGCTCGGCATCTATGAGATTCGCGATCCGATCCGCGCGCCGCGTGGCAGCCGACGAAGCGCTAGCGTTTGCTGTGTCGCCGCCGTCGTCGGCGCCCCGGTTTAGAAACAGGGGATGCGACTCCAAAGCGCGTTTCGCGTCGGCGAGTTTTTCAAACGTCTCCAAAAACGTTCGATCGTCAATACGCATGTCCTCCACCGGGTCGATTGAAGGCATCGTGACTCCAGCGTTGTCGAACCGCAAAAAAAGCTCGTGCGCGGCGTCGCCGACGCGGTCCAGCTCGTTCCGGTCGTCCAGGTTAACCGGCAAATCCAAAACGCACGTCGTTATATTCGAAACCAGACGAAGGTTCACCGGCATGACGTGCGCTTGCGCGCCGGGCTCGAGCGCGCCCGTTGTCGGGTCCCGCGTCGCGGGTCGCACGATGCCGTCCTGCGCGCCAGGCGCGAAGTGCAGGATGGTGTCCACGATGAACGCCTCCGTTTTATCCGACGATGTCGGCGGCGAAAAAGCATCCGCGCCGTCGCTCGAGATGCGCGACGTCGCCACCGCCACGCCGTAGCCCCAGTCTTGGGCACCCTCTCTGACGCGTATCACGCGCCCCGGCTTGAGCAGCGGCAAACACCTGTGCGGTTTCAAGATTTCCTCCAGCGTCAAATCCTGCAGGGCTCGAACCTCGGACCTGAGCGTTTCGAACTCGCCCTCGGCGGAGCTCGTCGCGCGCACGAGCGCTTCGCGCTCGCGTCGCGTATCCTCCAGCTCGCGACGCCACGCGGGGACGCGCTCGGTGTGCTGGAAGTGGTGGAAGCTCTTGCCGATGACGTACTCCGTGTCCATCGTGCCGCTGGCACGCTTGAGCAAGTTCAGAATCTGGTAGTACGTCAGGCGGAACTCGCTGTCCAGCGCCTGCGGCGCGCCGAGGACCATCGACTCGACGTCCTCCCTGCCCATCTTCCGGTCCACCATCATGATGCAGGTACCGAACGGGTCCTTCCCGCGCCGCCCGGCGCGGCCGCTCATCTGCGTGTACTCGCCCGGCGCGATGACGCGTTCCTCGATGCCGTCGAACTTCTTGAACGCCGTGAACACCACGCAGCGCGCGGGCATGTTCAGCCCCATCGCGAACGTCTCCGTCGCGAAGAGCACCTTGAGCAGACCCTCGCCGAACAGAATCTCGACGATCTCCTTGACGATCGGAAGCAAGCCCGAGTGGTGGATCCCGATGCCGCGCTCGAGCACGGGCAATATCTTCGTCACCGCCGCGAGCTCACGGTCCTCCGGCAACAAACTCTGAATCGCGCAGTCGTACACCTCGCGAATAGAAGCCTTCTCCTCGTCCGTCGTGAAGTTCAACGACGTCAGCGCCTTCGGGTGCTCCTCGCACTCGCGGCGCGAAAAAGAAAACACGATGGCGGGGAGCAACTGCTTCGAAAGCACGTGCTTGAACAGGTTCAGCATGTCCTCGCCGGCATCGCCACGCGACACGCCTCCGTCTCCACGACCACCCCCCCTGCCTCGGCCGCCGCCCCCTCGGCCGCGTCCGAGGAGATCGGAAGAGCGTCGTGTAGGGAAAGAGTGTAGATCTCGGTGGTCGCCGTATCATTAAAAAAAAAA
>ENA-OUOG01004064-OUOG01004064.1-marine-metagenome-genome-assembly--contig:-NODE-4064-length-12954-cov-8.646579_pt1 | contig 12954 bp, 10 predicted proteins | sample MGYA00248635_ERZ508505 | MGnify/ENA primary metagenome ERZ508505 (study PRJEB26176, sample SAMN06267871) | marine metagenome | isolation source: Saanich Inlet, British Columbia, Canada | place: Pacific...
AGCGCTGCCGCTTCAACGACTTCGGCACCGAGCTTTTTGATCAGTGTCATCGCCGCCAAAATAGTACCGCCTGTGGCGATCAGGTCATCAATCAAAACGACACGATCGCCGGCGGCCAGCGCATCGGACTGCATCTCTACCGATGCGGTGCCGTATTCGAGCGTGTACTCTTGATGAAGGCACTCACCCGGCAACTTGCCCTTCTTGCGCACTAATACCAGAGGTAGATTCAGCTCGTGTGCGATGATGGCCCCGAATAGGAAACCACGCGCATCGATACAGGCGATCGCGGAGATATCCATGTCCATGTACCGCTGGACGAAAGCGTGAGCCACCATCCGGCGCGCTTTAGGGTCTTTGAAAATGGGTGTGATATCACGGAACTCAATACCCGGTTCCGGCCAATCTGAAATGGTGCGAATAACCGACTTAACGTAATACTCGTCGTAAGACATTCTAGGTCCTTATGCAAGCTTTGGTCTGATTGAGCCTCAGCCTAGCTGTGCGGCTTTCGTACACCCCTCGCCGTGGCAGTCACCAGAGGCCTCGTTGAGGGCCGCGAGGTCGAGCAGCTCAATCTCCTTTCCTTCAACGCGCACCATACCTGAAGAGGCGAAGCGAGTGAAGATTCGGCTGACTGTCTCAACCGCCAGACCCAGGTAGTTACCAATTTCATTGCGTGACATGGAGAGGCGGAACTGGGTGGCTGAGTAGCCGCGCGCTTGGTAACGCGAAGAGAGTTTTAGCAGGAAGGTAGCAATGCGCTGTTCAGCTGTTTTGCGCGATAGGAGCATCATCATCTGCTGATCATCACGAATTTCGCGGCCCATTGTTCGCATCATTGAGCGGCGCAGTTCTGGCATTTGTCCCAGTAGCTCATCGAGGCGCTCGTAGGGGATCTCACACACGGTTGTGGTCTCCATCATCTTCGCGCTCATCGGGTACTCGCCCTCATCTATAGCGGCGAGGCCGACGAGTTCGCCGGGGAAGTAGAAGCCGTTGATCTGCTCCTCGCCGTCATGTGTCACAGTGAAGGTCTTCACTGAACCAGCACGCAGTGCATAGATCGATTTGAGTGGCTCGCCCTGGCGAAAGAGCAGATCACCTTTGTGCAGTGGTCGGCTCTTTTCGACGATATTATCGAGCTTCTCAACTTCATCCTGTTGTAGAGAAACGGGTAAACATAAAGAGCTCAGGCTACAGGTCTGGCAGTGAGATTGCGCTGAGACTGAGCGAATATTGGTGATGGTAGACGCCATAAAACCTCCGATGTTCGGAAGCTAAGTATAGTCGCTGTGGCGAGAAGGTTGTAAGTAAAATTCCTAACACCAGACGCAAATTGCGAAATATGGGGAACCCGCGAGTTAGCGAGATCATTTATAAATTGAAGAGAAACGATTAAATAATCTTTGAGTAGCGCCGCTCACTTGGTTGGTTAATGTAGGCGTCGAACACCATGCAGATACGTCGAATCAACAAACGACCCAGTGGAAGTACCTCCAGCCCATCCGCGCCTAATTGCAGCATACCCTCAGCTTGCATCGCTTCTAGTTGGTAGAGTTCGTCCGCAAAATAGCGCTTGATATTCACCCCAGTCTGCTCACTGAGGTGGGCGTAGTTCAGTTCGAAATCACAGATTAGTCGAGTGATCAGAGTACGACGGATGTGGTCGTCGCTATTCAGCTTATAGCTCTTTGTCAGCGCGCTGCCATGATTCATCACCATGGCGTTGTACGTTGGAAGATCAGGACTGTTTTGTAGGTAGTAGTCGCCAATCTGGCTGATCGATGAGACGCCAAGGCCGAGTAAGTCGCAGTTGCCGTGAGTGGTGTAACCCTGAAAGTTACGATGAAGCTCGCCCGACTGCTGCGCCACAGAGAGGCTATCCTGCGGTAGCGCAAAATGGTCCATACCGATATTGCGGTAGCCCGCTAGGGTCAACTGGGCGATAGCATTGTGGTGAATCGCCAGCTTGGTGCTGGCATCGGGAAGGTCCTCAGCATTGATACGGCGCTGAGGTTTGAAGCGCTCGGGCAGGTGGGCGTAATTGAACACCGAGAGCCGGTCGGGTCGGATCTTCAGCACCGTATTGAGGGTCTCTTTGAAGCTCCCTTCAGTCTGTAGTGGAAGGCCGTATATCAGGTCGATATTGATTGAACGAAAACCCATTTCACGTGCTGCCGTTATGAGATCTGTCGTCATCTCCAGCGGCTGGATACGGTTAACCGCTTTCTGAACGTCTGGATTGAGGTCCTGCACTCCGAGCGAAAGCCGGTTGAAACCTAGCTGCCTCAGCTGCTTAAGGCGTTCAATGCTCATTTCGCGCGGATCGATCTCTATCGAGTAGTCACCCTGATCGTCATCGCGCAGATTGAAGTTGGCTCTTAACTGCGCCATCAACTGAGCTGTCTCTTCCATGCTGATAAAAGTCGGTGTGCCGCCGCCCCAATGCAGTTGATCGACTACCGGGCGCTCCGGCAACTCTGCTGAACGCAGCTCAATCTCACGATGTAGCACTTCAAGGTAGGGCTGAGCACGGCCACGATCGGCTGTCACCACTTTATTGCAGCCGCAGTAGTAACAGACATGTGCACAAAAGGGGATGTGTAGGTAGAGCGACAGTGGCTTGGTTGTATCGCGCTCTAACAGCGCTTGTCTGAGATACTGCGCCGGCTTTTCGACCGGCGTAAACGACAGCGCAGTTGGGTAGGAAGTGTACCTAGGCCCTGACTTGTCGTAACGGCGGATAAGATCGGTATCCCAAAGAATTGCAGCAGAGTGGCTCACGCAGAGCTCCTTGTTTAGATAGCTGTTCAGTTGATGAAGTGAGCTTAGCTAAACTCCGAAAGCCGAGTGTTGATGCGTGTCAATTTCAGTGAACTCTTTTACCGAAGCAAAAGGATGGTCCTATGAGGGCTGTCGGCAAAGCGCATTGCACGACCGCCTACGGCACTTAGAGAACGTGTCGCGTCATTCGGCTGCGCCGAATAACCCTCCTACAAAGAGCTGTAGGAGGCTTGTGAGGCGAAGCCGAACGAGGCGATTGATGGCCGCAAAGGGTCGCAAAGCGCTCCTTTTAATGCAGCAGAGAGGCCCAAGGCAGGGTCCAGAGGCCCATCAGGATGAGCAGAACACCCGCAGCGCTGCGCACGCCGGCTTTGCGGGTCAGTGCCTGCAGTTCACGGGCTAAAAGGCCTGTTGCGAGCATGCCGGGGAGGGTGCCAAGGCCGAAGCCCAGCATTAGAAGCGCGCTATCAGTTGCACTGCCGGCGGCAGCGCTCCAGATCAGCGTACTGTAGACCAATCCACAAGGTAGCCAGCCCCAGCCAATACCCAGTAGAAGCGCTTTGATCGGATTGTCTGCCGGCAGCAGAGGCTTCAGCAGTGGTGAGATTAGACGCCATAGATGACTTCCCAGACTCTCCAGTTTAGTGACCCCAAGCCACCACTGGCCGACATAGAGCCCCATGGATATCAGAAGCAACCCAGCGAGTGATCTCAGCAGTGTCGCCGCACCGGTCTGGTAGATTCCTGCCCCAACCAACCCCAGTAGAAAACCAGCAAGCATGTAGCTGCTGATACGCCCCAGGTTGTAGGCAAAAAGGCGTGTAAACGCCCCGTTGGGCTTCTGGTCGCTGAGGCTCAAGCTCGAGGCGATGCCGCCGCACATAGCTAGGCAGTGAGTCGTACCTAACAGTCCGATGAGAATGGCTGCGGTAAAGCTAAGCGAGCTCTGTATCACGCCTTAGACTCTGGCTCAGAAGAGTTATTGATGCTCTCAGCATCATCACTGTCGCGATCTGATTTAGCGGGCTGTACGCGCGCATCCTCCGGAATCATCTCTTCGTCATCATCATAGAGGATCCGATGGGCTGGCGATTCGAGGTCATCGAATTGGCCGGTGTTCACGCTCCAGAAAAACGCCCAGGTACCGAAACCGATCAAGACGATAGCGATAGGGATTAGCAGGTAGATAATATCCATCAGTAGCCTTTGGGATTTGAGTTCAAACGCAGCGCATTGCCTACGACAACTAACGAACTGGCTGACATGCCAATTGCCGCCATCCAGGGTGCGATGAAGCCTAATGCAGCTAAGGGTAAGGCTATCAGATTGTAGGCTAACGACCAGCCAATATTCTGTTTGATAATCGAGCGAGTACGGCGCGCTTGCGCTACGGCTGCGGCGAGCTTGCGCAGATCAGCGCTGATCAACACCGCATCGGCGCTAGTTTTGGCCAGATCGGTCGCTTCACTCATTGCGACAGAGGTTTGCGCGCCCGACAGCACGGGAATATCGTTAATTCCATCGCCCACCATCAGGATACGCTGGCCCGCTTGCTGACGTTGATTAACCCATTTAAGTTTTGCTTCGGGTGTCATTTGAGCCTCAACCCGATCAATACCGAGCTCTGCTCCAACGCGCTGACCGTTTGCTCGTGCGTCACCGGTCAGCATTACCACTTCGAGGCCAAGCGCCTTAAGTGCACTAACGGCTTCTGGCGCTTCAGGGCGAGTTTGATCATCGATGATAAACCAGCAGATAGGGCCATCAGACGAGGCGAGTAGCAGGCAAAGACCGGTCTCTTCGGGTCGTTGGGGTGGCTGCCCGAGGTAGATCTCGGCCGCGAACTCAGGTTTGCCGATGCGCAGGTCCCGCAGGTCGACCTGGCCCTCAATACCCGCGCCTATATGGGTCTGAACGGACTGAGGCGCATAACTGAAGAATGGGGCAAAAGCAGAAGCAATCGGGTGCTCGGAGCGACTCTCTAATGCCGCCGCGATCGCCAAGCACTCAGCCTCAGGTGCACCGTTAAGCGCAATGGTTCTGCGTATGCTTAGCTTGCCGGTCGTCAACGTACCCGTCTTATCGAAAGCAACCATGTCTGCTTGCGCCAGGCTCTCCAACACGTGTCCACGGGTAATCAACAGGCCCATCTGGCGTAGACTACCGATCGCGGCAGTGAGTGCCGTGGGTGTCGCTAAGGAGAGCGCGCAAGGGCAGGTTACTACCAATACGGAGAGGACTATCCATACCGCATCCTCAGGCCGAATGGCGTACCAACTAAAGCCGACTACACAGGCCGTCAGCAGTACGGCAGCGACGAAGTAGCTGGCCACTTTATCGGCAACACGGGCAACCTCGGGTTTGTCTGCTTGGGCACGATCGAGCAGATTGAGAATGGCGGACATGCGTCCCTGCTCACTACCCGCTACCACCTCTAGCTCGATCGGTTGATCGACGTTGAGCGTGCCACCTGTCAAAGCATCGCCTCGATGGCGGGTGACAGGAAGGGGCTCGCCGGTGAGCGCAGATTCATCGATGCTGGCGCTTTCACTGAATAGAATTGAGTCGGCAGGAATTGAGTGGCCAGGCTTCACTAGTACCCGATCACCCGCTTTGAGTTCCGCCACAGGGATCAATTTTTCCTGTCCTGACTCGAGTTTGATTGCACTAGCTGGCAGTAGATTGGCTAAAGCGTTACCGGCTAGGCCCGTGCGGTGGCGCGCTTGCATCTCTAAGAAGCGACCAATCAGCAGGAAGAAGGTAAACATACTCACCGAGTCAAAATAGACCTCGCCGCCCCCAAAAAGGGTAGCCCAGACACTGGCGATGTAGGCGCCGCCGATCGCGATCGATACCGGTACATCCATACTGAGATGACGCGTTTTGATATCACGCAGCGCCGCGATAAAAAACGGGCGGGCTGCATAGAGTACCACCGGTGTTGCAACGATTAGACTGGTCCAGCGGATGAAGCGCTCGATATGCGGCTCCATCGTGAAGTTCTCTCCCAAGTAGAGCGCCATCGCCATCATCATCACCTGCATCATGCCGACGCCGGCAACACCGAGGCGGCGCACGGCGCGTTTGTGCTCTTGCTGGTATAGTTGCTCTTCGCGGTTTGGGTGGTAGGGATGAGGGGTGTAACCGATCGCGAGGATTTGGCGGAATATCTCACTCAGTGGCGCGGCCTCTGGATTCCAGACCAGTCGAGCACGGTGGTTTGTTAGGTTAACGTTGAAACTCGCTACACCCTCCAGCGTGCCAATGTGTTTTTCCAGTAGCCAAACGCAGGCTGCGCAGCTAATACCCTCAATAACCAGGCTCGCTTCACTCCGATCTGCGAGTCTGCGAACGAACTCGCGCTGCACTTCAGGTGAATCGTAAAGACTTAGCTCAGCATCGATTGAGGTGTTGTTGCCAGGATCAACCGCCGGTTTGTCACGGTGTTGGTAGTATTTGTCTAACCCCGAACCGAGAATAGTTTGGGTGACCGCCCGACAGGCCGGGCAGCAGAATGACTCCAGTTTGCCATTCACCTCAAGCTGGAACTGGCCCGAGGCGGGCAGGGGAGTTGCGCAGTGAAAACAGACCTTCGCCTGATCAACCATAAGCGCGGCTATTCAGGCAGCAGTTCAAAGCTGCGTTGATCATAGGGTGGCAGTAGCTCACGTTTGAGCACCCAGGCACCGGATTCGTCCGAGAGCATAAGATAACGCTTGCCCTCGAGGTTACCCTGCAGGCTGCCTAGATAAACATCAGAGCTGTTAACGTTGCGCAGCGTGATCTGCTGATCATATTTTTTATGCGCAGGGTGCACTAGATCCAGCGTCAGCGTCGAAGGTAGCTGTGTGTCTGCGTTAAGTTTGAGACGCAGGTCGCCGGTAAGGGCGTCTACCAGCAGCTCGCCGCGGATACCGCGTTTGGCAGCCTCTAGGACTCGGCTGTTATCGACATTGGTTCCGCGTGCCACCTTGTAGTAGTCATCTTTAACAATGCCATCGCTGGTGGAAATTGCGATGTACATAAAGATACTGGCGTAAATCACCACTGCAACCAGTGGCGACAACACGAATAGTAGCCATTTCTGGCGATACCAAGGACCAATATCCCGTGTTTGATTCTCCATTCTGTCCTCTTAGAGATAAGTACACGCCGAGCTCAGACCACTGATGCTCGGCGCGAAGTCTAACATAAACCGGTTGTTACGAAGAGACGCCAGCGATTAGTTTGTGGGTCCGATAAAGCGACTCTCGGAGGAGGCGCTGATACTCTCGTCACCGACAGCCGTCACTTCAAACTCGATAGGATAATTCGGCTTCTCTAGCGCACGTGGATCGATCTCAACGTAAATCGTGTGATCGTAAAGCTCGCCAGCTTTTACGCGGACCTCGGTGTCGCCGACCAACTCGGCATACTCAAGTCCTTCTAGGCTGATTCGATAGATTTCATCATTCTGCGATTTGTTGGCAATCTTCACTGAGTAGGTGTTGCGGATATCCCCATCGGTGGCAACTGTGTAAAGGGCACCGCGGCCACGGATGGTGTCGACCTCTAGCGGTGTGCGCGTCAGTAGCACGTAACTAAAGGCAGTCATCATCGCCATCAATGCGACTAGGTAGCCGATCAAACGGGGGCGAACGAGGTGGGTCTTCTTGCCTTCAAGCTCATGCTCGGTGGTGTATCGCACCAAGCCTTTGTCGTATCCCATGCGCTCCATGATGTCATCACAGGCGTCGACACAGGCACCGCAGGCAATACACTCGTACTGCAGACCGTCACGAATATCGATACCCACTGGGCAAACCTGTACACAGTGGCCACAGTCGATACAGTCGCCTAGCCCGTCAGCTTTGTAGTCGGCATCACGCTTGCGCTTGCCTCGGCTCTCACCACGTTTCTCGTCGTAGGAGATGATCAGTGTGTCCTGGTCAAACATCACGGACTGGAAGCGCGCATAGGGACACATGTAGATACACACCTGCTCACGCAGCCAGCCGGCGTTGCCGTACGTTGCTACCGCAAAGAATGCCAACCACCAGCTCTCCCAGGGACCCAAATCAAGCACCAGAATGTTCGGGATCAGCTCCCTTATCGGTGTGAAATAGCCCATAAACGCAATCGACGTAGTCACTGCGATCAGAATCCAGATGCTGTGCTTGGCGAATTTACGCATGAACTTGTTGGCCGACATCGGCTGTTTATCACGTTTCATGCGTGCATTGCGGTCACCTTCGGTGATGCGCTCGGCCCACATAAAGAACCAAGTCCAGACGAACTGCGGGCAGGAGTAACCGCACCAGAGTCGGCCAGCGAATACCGTCACGAAGAAGAGTGTGAAAGCGAGAATAATCAGCAGCCAAGAGAGCAGCATGAAATCCTGCGGCCAGAAGGTCTGACCGAAGACGTGAAACTGTCGACCCGGTAGGTCAAAGTGAATCGCTTGGCGACCATCATACTGCAGCCATGAGGCACCATAGAAGGCGAGGAGCATCACGGCGCTCGAGATAATACGCAGATTCTTAAAGATACCCTTGTAGAACTTTACATAAATATGCTCACGTTCTGCGTAGAGGCTTACAACCTCTACTTGGGGGGTGACATCTTTTACTGGTATCTGACTCATTCAGTGGGTCCTGCTGCAAAGAGAGATCAACTAGCTCAACAATAGGGGCAGTATACTGCGCCGATAAAAAAGGCGACTTGATATATATCAGTCGCCCTGTTTGGAGCCTGTAGAAAGATTATTTCGACAGGCTGTATACGTAAGCTGCAATCAGCTGAATCTTATCTTCTGAAAGCAGATCTTTCTGCGCCGGCATTACACCTGCACGACCGCCGCGGATAGTGTGTGCGATCTGCGCGAAATCACCACCGTACAACCAGACGTTATCGGTCAGATTGGGCGCGCCCAGTGCTTGCATGCCTTCGCCTGTTGGCATGTGACAGGCCGCACAGACGGAGTTGAAGGTCGCTTGGCCGCGATCTGCAGCTGATGCATCGTGCTCCTCACCGCTCAGGCTAAGTACGTAGTGCGATACATCTTGTACACCATCCTCGCCCAGCGTTGCCCCAAATGCTGGCATGCCACCTTGGCGACCGTTGATCAGTGTCTGAACAATAGTCTCTGGCGAACCGCCATAGAGCCAGTCGTCGTCAGTTAGGTTAGGGAAGCCGTATGCACCGACACCACCCACACCGTGACAAACTGAACAGTTGTTGGCAAACATGCGTTGCCCCATCTTCAGGCCGTTCTCGTTGCCGGGCTGGTTCAACTCTTCAATTGAGAGGGCAGCGTATTTCGCAAAAACAGGCTTGTAGACCTCTTCCGCGTGCGCCATCTCTTTCTCCCACTGGTTAGCAGACGTCCAACCGAGCAGGCCTTTGAAATTACCCAGACCCGGGTAGAGGGCAAGGTAGCCCAAAGAGAAGACAACGGTGATCAGGAACATGTTGAACCACCACTTCGGCAGTGGGTTGTCATACTCCTCGATGCCGTCAAACGCGTGGCCGACAGTCTCTTCTGTTGTCTCTTTAAATTTCTCACTCTTACGAGTAGCGAATAGCAGCCAAGTTACACCGATAATCACGCCTAGGGTGATGACTGAAATCCAAATGCTCCAAAAAGCACTCATCGTTTTTCTCCTCCGTTACTCTCCTGGTCGGCCTGCTGTGTGCGCTGGTCAATCGCCTCATCCTGGAAGGGTAGATCTGCCGCATCATCAAAGCGCTTCTTATTGCGTGGGTTAATCACCCACAGAAAGATGCCGATGAAGGTCAGTAGCATGATGACCGGAATGTATGGACCGTAGGTTTCGTAACTCACTGATAATTACCGTTTGTTGGTGTACTCAGAATGCATTTTGCCTAGCGCCTGTAGGTAGGCAACCAGAGCATCAATCTCGTAACGGCCTGCAACATCTTCCTGCGCGTTGGCAATCTGCTCATCGCTGAATGGCACGCCTAGTTTGCGCAGTGCAGTCATTTTCGCTGCCGTGTCACGCCCTGTTAGCTTATCTTCGAAAAGCCACGGGTAGGATGGCATTTTTGACTCAGGTACAACGTCACGCGGGTTGTACATGTGTGCACGGTGCCAGTCATCAGAGTAACGTCCACCAACGCGCGCGAGGTCAGGCCCGGTACGTTTAGAACCCCAGAGGAATGGGTGTTCGTAAACAAACTCGTTAGCTGTTGAGTAGTGACCGTAGCGCTCTGTCTCTGCACGGAAAGGGCGAATCATCTGTGTGTGACACACATGACAGCCTTCGCGGATGTAAATATCACGGCCTTCCAGTTCAAGCGCGCTGTACGTACGCAGACCTTCAATTGGCTTGGTGGTAGAGCTTTGGAAGAAGAGGGGAACGATCTCTGCCAGACCACCGCCGCTAATTACGACGATGATCAGCAGGATCATCAGACCCATTTTCTTTTCGATAGTTTCGTGTTTAATCATCTTAACTCTCTCCGGTCTGACTTACGCTGCGGCTACAGCCGGATCAGGGTTTTCTGCAGGGGCCACTTTGCTGCCTGAGCGGGTGGTCTGCCATACGTTGTAAGCCATCAGGAACATACCCGCGACAAAGAACATACCGCCCAACCAACGCACGAAGTAGCCTGGGTGGCTCGCTTCCAACGCTTCAACGAAGCTGTAGGTGAGGGTGCCGTCTTCGTTAACTGCACGCCACATCAGACCCTGCAGGATACCGTTTACCCACATCGCACAGATGTAGAGGACAGTACCGATAGTTGCCAGCCAGAAGTGAGTGTTAATCAGGGCAGTCGAGTACATCTGCGCCTTACCGAACAGCTTAGGAATCATGTGGTAGATCGCACCGATCGAGATCATCGCAACCCAGCCCAGAGCACCAGCATGTACGTGGCCGATAGTCCAGTCTGTGTTGTGTGACAGAGCGTTAACGGTCTTGATCGCCATCATCGGGCCTTCGAAGGTCGACATGCCGTAGAACGACAGCGATACCACGAGGAAACGCAGGATAGGGTCAGTACGTAGTTTGTGCCATGCGCCTGAGAGGGTCATCATACCGTTGATCATGCCGCCCCAAGAGGGTGCCAGCAGGATCAGTGACATAATCATACCAACAGACTGCGCCCAGTCAGGTAGCGCAGAGTAGTGCAGGTGGTGACCACCCGCCCACATGTAAGTGGCGATCAGCGCCCAGAAGTGGACGATAGAGAGACGGTACGAGTAGATCGGACGCTCAGCCTGCTTTGGCACGAAGTAGTACATCATGCCCAAGAAGCCAGCAGTCAGGAAGAAACCTACGGCGTTGTGACCGTACCACCACTGCACCATCGCATCGACAGTACCTGGGTAAACTGAGTATGACTTGAACAGGGTAACAGGCATCTGGATGCTATTAACAATGTGCAGCACCGCAACAGTGATGATGAACGCCATGTAGAACCAGTTGCCCACATAGATGTGCGACGTCTTACGGTTTTTGACAGTACCGAGGAAGACGATTGCATAGCAGATCCATACAACAGCAAGCAGAATATCGATTGGCCACTCGAGCTCAGCGTACTCTTTAGTTGATGTAATACCCATCGGTAGTGTGATAGCAGCAGCTACGATAACTGCCTGCCAACCCCAGAAGGTAAATGCCGCTAGGCCATCAGAGAAGAGGCGAGTTTGGCAGGTACGCTGCACAACGTAGTAAGACGTTGCGAATAGGGCGCTACCGCCAAAGGCGAAGATGACCGCATTGGTATGCAGAGGACGCAGACGTCCAAAAGAAAACCAAGGCGTATCGAAGTTAAGTGCTGGCCACACCAACTGAGCAGCGATCAGAACACCTAGGCCCATGCCTACGATGCCCCAAACAACCGTCATGATGGCGAACTGGCGAACAACTCGATAGTTGTACGTATTTGCAGTTGCAGTGCTCATTTCAGGCTCTCATCAAGCTTTGTGAATAGAAAAGGTCGAAATTTGGGCGAATTATGTTGGATGAGTCGATCTTTTTCAATGAATTAGGGACCATTTATCTCACCTATTTTTGTGCGGTGCAGCATGCGCTGTTCCGACATAAAGACGCCAATCAGCCAAAGTTGCTTTGAAGCTTTGCAATCTAAGCTACTGATATTAAATGGTTTATTCTTATAGTTCTGGTGGTTATTTGCTGATAATAATAGGCTATTAGAGCAATCTACCGCTAACGCGAAGGTCATAAAACAGGGTATATCTTGATTCAAATCAATATAAGCTGTCACGCAGTTCTGCAGCAGTGGTACGACCAACGCTCGTTTCCCGCAAATCTCAGCTATGCTAGAGTTCGCGCCGCAATCACCGGTGAAACAGCGAGGCCCGAGCGTGCTTAACCATCTACTGATCTATTGCCGCGCAGGGTTTGAATCTGAAGCGGCTTCCGAGATATCGACTCGTGCAGCAGAGCTCGGTTTTTTTGGATATCCCAAGTTTAGCCCCAATAGCGCCTATGTGCTTTTTCATCTGACGGGTGAGCAGAATGCGCTTGAGTTGATGGCGCAGCTCAAATTTCGGCGCCTGATCTTCGCGCGTCAATGGGTCGCTTGCACTGATCTTCTATCGCATGTCAGTACCAAGGACCGCATCACGCCGCTCTTAGCGGCCGCTGAGGGGCTGCCGCAGTCCGCTGAGCTCTATGTTGAGACGGCTGACACTACAGATGGGCGCAACCTTAACGGTTTTGCGCGTAAGTTTGGTTCTGCGCTCTCAGGTGCAATGCGTCAAGCCGGTCTGATGTTGCCGCGCAAACAGCGTGCCGACTGGCGTACCCATTTATTCGTCATTGATGGACAAACTTTCTGGTTGGGTGTTTCGCCGATCAAGAACAGCTGTCGCTGGGAGCAGGGTATACTGCGCTTGAAGTTTCCGCCCTCTGCACCGAGCCGCTCGACGCTGAAGTTGGAGGAGGCGTGGCACTGGTTTGTGCCCAAGGCGGATTGGCAAGAGAAGATTGAGAGTGGCCGAACGGCCGTTGATCTGGGTGCTGCCCCGGGTGGTTGGACCTGGCAGTTGGTCAATCGCAATATGTTTGTAACAGCGGTTGATAATGGCCCAATGTCACAAGAGTTGATGGATTCCGGGCAGGTGGACCATCGTCGCGAAGACGCCTTCACGTTCAAGCCGAACAAGCCGGTGGATATGTTGGTGTGTGATGTGGTGGA
>ENA-OUOG01004066-OUOG01004066.1-marine-metagenome-genome-assembly--contig:-NODE-4066-length-12953-cov-3.512349_pt1 | contig 12953 bp, 10 predicted proteins | sample MGYA00248635_ERZ508505 | MGnify/ENA primary metagenome ERZ508505 (study PRJEB26176, sample SAMN06267871) | marine metagenome | isolation source: Saanich Inlet, British Columbia, Canada | place: Pacific...
GTCTCCCCTAGCGATGCAAAATAAATCAATAGGTTGTCTGAAATTTATTTCAGGAATACTATCGGTTAACGAAAATGAAAAGGCCATTTTTGACGGGTACCAACTCAACGAACGGTTTTTGAATAATACATTTTCGGTAAATAAATCGTTAGTGTACTTGAAAAACTTTAATTGTCTAGAGGTAGGTTCATTATCTATCAGATAAGCCACAATACTATACCAGTTACTGAATTGAGTATTAAAGTCTGTGTAAGAGGAAAAAGATAAAACTGCGGAAAGAAGTGCTTCAAAATGAGACGAACGCTTTCTTGCTTTCAGCATTTTATTTGAAATATCTACTAAAATCTCCTTTTTATCAGTAGAAAAAGTGCTTCCATTCCAAAGCTTTGTAAGCTTCTTCATCATCTTTTTAGTATCTTCAGATGCTGAACCAGAAAGCATAAAAGTGTTAAGTTCTTCTATGTAGACAGAGTGTTCCTTTGAAAATTCTTTTAAACGCTTGTTTGATTGTGCATAAACTATACTTGAAAGAATTACAAATGTCAATAGAATAGATATTTTTTTCATAATTATATAGATTTTCTAAAAGTTGATATTACCCAATCCTTAATGCAAAAATGTTGTATGTAATCTAAGTTATTTTTTGAAGCTTGTTCTTTGATTAAATCCAAATCACTTTGATAAAATCCGCTAAATAAAATTAATCCATTACGCTTTAAGTGAGTCGAATATATACTCATGTCAGACAGTAAAATATTTCGATTTATATTGGCTAAAATAACCTCAAAATTACCTTCAATTTTCTCACTTCCACCAAAGAATACATCAATTTGTGCACAGTTGTTTTTTTGAGTGTTTTCAATAGCATTTTTAAAGGCCCATTCTTCAATATCAATTGCCTGAATACTATTGGCACCTAACTTCTCTGCCAAGATAGCCAATACAGCAGTGCCACAACCCATGTCTAACACTTTTTTACCTTCAAAATCAATATGCCTCATGGCTCTTATCATACCTTCAGTAGTTGAATGATGGCCAGTCCCAAAAGACATTTTAGGGGTAATGATAATCTCGTTTTCAACTTCTATTGAATCATGAAAATCGGCTCTAATTCCACAAAAATCATCAATGATGATAGGCTCAAAACTTGACTCCCATTTAGAGTTCCAATTTTCTTGTTTAACCGTTTCATTTGTAAATGAAATGGGACAGTCTAGCTTCTCACAGATTTGCTGAATATGTGCCTTATCAAAATCATTTTCAAGTATATAGCCAATAATGCCATCTGATGTTTCTTCAAAACTTTCAAAATTAAGTTCCGATAAATATGCAATAAGAATTTCTGACCACGGCTCTAGTGGTTGAAAAGCAAATATGACTTTAGTGTAATGCATTAAATGGAATCTATGATTTTTATAAAGTCAGATGGATCTAAAGATGCCCCTCCAATTAATCCCCCATCGACATCTTCTTTTGAAAATAATTCTTCTGCATTCGATGGTTTGCAACTACCTCCGTATAAAATGGATACGTTTTCCGAAACAGATTTACCGTATTTATCTTCAAAAATAGAACGGATATAAGCATGCATTTCTTGCGCTTGATCAGATGAAGCTGTTACGCCTGTCCCAATAGCCCAAACTGGCTCGTAAGCAATAACAACTGAAGCCATCTGCTCAGAAGACAAATGAAATAAAGCTTCTGATAATTGCCTTTTTACAAGCTCAAAATGACTGTTAGATTCTCTTTCTTCCAATTGCTCTCCACAACAATAAATAACTGTCAAACCATCAGATAAACACCTGTCAACTTTAGCAGCTAAATCTGTATTATTTTCAGCATGGTAAGCTCTTCTTTCAGAATGTCCAAGAATAACATATTGAGCACCAGTAGAGGCAATCATAGAGGATGATATTTCGCCAGTAAAAGCACCGCTTTCTTTAGCACTACAATCCTGAGCGCTAACAGCGTACAAAGCATCTGAGGCATGTGCCATTCTCTCTAAGTGAGTAAAAGGAACACAAAGGATTACTATTGCTTCACTATTTGAAGATTTTATGTTTTGTTTTAAATCGTTAGAAAAAGATAATCCCTCGTCAAGTTTTTTATTCATTTTCCAATTTCCAGCTACTATTTTTTTTCTCATTCTAATTCATTTTAATTCTAGGATCTAAGGCTGCATAAATTAAATCTACTAGAATATTAATACTTATAAACATTATTGCAATGGTTAAAACACTGCCCATTACTACAGGTAAATCGAGCTGATTTAAAGCATCAACTATTTCTTTTCCTAGCCCATTCCAAGCAAAGATATATTCCACAAAAACTGCTCCGGCAAGAAGACTTGCAAACCAACCGGATACAGCCGTTATGACTGGGTTTAGAGAGTTTTTTAGAACATGTTTACTCAATACTCTATTAAATCCAAGTCCTTTTGCTATGGCTGTTCTGACGAAGTCCTTGGATAATGTTTCCAAGAACGAGGCTCTTGTCAATTGAATTATTACTGCTAAAGGACGAATACCAAGTGTTATGGCTGGTAAAATTAAATTTGATAACGTTAGATATTCGCCTCTTCCGTAATCGTCAACAGAATACAAACTACCAGTCATATTTAAGGAAGTAAAATCGTGAAAAACAAAGCCGAAAATCCAAGCAATTAATATCGCCGAAAAGAACGATGGTATTGACATACCAAAAACTCCAAAAAGTAGAGCTAATTTATCTATCCAACTGTCTTTGAAAATGGCAGCTATAATTCCAATAAATAATCCTATGGCAATGGCTATTAAAATAGAGCTTACTGCTAAAACTATGGTATTTGGTAAGGTGTCTGCAATGATTGAACTAACCGATTTTCCTGACTTTTTAAAGGAAGTTCTTAGGTAAGGGTATTTTATTACTAAGTCGTAGTTTGCTAATGTGAAAAAAGTAAAATAGGAATATTCTTTCGACTCTAAATTGGTATATGATGAAGACGTTTTAGAATGTAAAGATAAAGGCGATAAATCGTTCAGATACAAAAGGTATTGTTCAGGATAAGATTTGTCAAAAGCATACTTTGCTCGAATATTTTGAAGTTGCTGTGCATCTTCTCTCTGATCTAGCATCATTCGTGCTGGATCACCTGGTAAAATATTGAACAGAAAGAACACTACACTGACCACACCAAACATGACCAGAAAACCGTAAGCTAACCGTTTTGTTATAAAATGTAACAATCTAAAATAGATTTTCTAAATCCTGCATATGAGGAAAATCGTTGTGATGCCACTTACCTTTAATTGTTCCACTCTGGAGCAACATTAAACCAGGATTCGAACGAACCATAGTTTTTAAAGTAGTTTCATCTGTAAAGTAAAAATTATACTCGATGTTATTTGCTTCTTTAAACGCTAAAATATTTTCATCACTAGATGCACACAAAGCATAAAATGAAATTCCCTTAGCTAGACATTCTTGGTAAAAGGCATTTATCTCATCCTGCTTTGAAGACGACGTTTTTTCGATATTGTAACACACTAGTAAAAATGCATTTTCTTCATCTAAAACAGAATAGGTGTAATCCACACCATCTTTAGAGATTGAAAAATCGTGTATTGGTGGCTCGTAGCCTTCTTGTAAAACAATTGATTTGTCAGTCGCTTCAATGAAGTCAAATTGCTCCCATTTATCTTGATAGTCTGAGGAAAGCATTTCAGAAGTTTCTCCAGTGCTTTTATCTTTTACAATGTATATAACCGCCTCTTCTGTACATGGTAAACCAAGCTCATCACAAGTTTTCATGCCTTCAGTAATGTTATTTCCAACAGCATAAGGTCTGAAATCTTCAATCGGCAGGTGCCTGTAAGTGTGAATTACAAATGCAAAGCAAAAGAAAGTGACTATACCCATCAGCATATTTTCTTTCTTCTGTGTAAAAAGAGGTTTGATGTATTTTTCTCCTAGAAATAAGAATCCGATTAAAACGATCAGAATTACATCTTTTCCGAACGACTCCCATGGTGTTAACTTAACAGCATCTCCAAAACAACCACAATCTGTTACCTTATTGAAGTATGCTGAATAAAAGGTTAGAAAGGTGAAAAATACAGTCATGGCCATTAATGACCAATTAGCAAATTTTGGTCTAGAGCCTATCAGTACCATTACTCCCAAAATGACTTCAACAATACACAAACCAGCTGCCATGACTAATGCCAATGGAATTAAAAATTCTAGATTCAGAACATCGGCAGAAAAATATTCTTCCAACTTATACGAAAAACCTACAGTATCATTAGCTTTTATTAGACCTGAGACTATAAATAAAACACCAACTATTAGTCGAGATAGAAATGTTAAATACTTCATTTTAGTTTAATTTTATTAGTGCGAAAATTGAATAATTAATCATGTCAAAATAGTTGGCATCAATTCCTTCAGAAATAAGGGTTTTACCTTCGTTATCTTCTATTTGCTTCACTCTTAGTAGTTTTTGCAATATAAGATCGGTCAGAGAACTTACCCTCATGTCTCGCCATGCCTCACCATAATCATGATTTTTTGACTGCATTAAATCATTGGATTCTTTATAAAATCTTTCATAAAGACTTTGAACCTCTTCACTTTCCATATCTGGTTGTTCTGCAACCCCTTTCTCCAATTGAATAAGGGCGATAATGGAATAATTTACGATGCCTATAAATTCGTTTCTAATGTCCTCTCCTACTTTTTGTGACCCTTTCATCTCAATACTTCTAATGCGTTGTGCTTTGATGAAAATTTGGTCGGTTAATGAAGGTAAGCGAAGAATACGCCATGCACATCCATAGTCTTTCATTTTTTTGATGAAAATATCCTTACATTTGGCAAACGCCACATCGTACTCTTGAATGGTTTGTTCCATGCGTTAAATCAGTCATTTTATAATGAATAAAAATAAAAAATTTAATACATCAATAACGTTAGATGGTGGAGCAAAATTGCTCGATTTATCAACACCATTAGTCATGGGTATTTTGAACCTAACGGATGACTCATTTTTTGATGGTGGAAAACATAATTCTGAAAAAAATGCACTCAAGCAAACTGAAAAATTGCTTGAAGAGGGAGCAAGCATTATTGATATCGGCGCTTACTCTTCGAGGCCTAACGCTAGACATATTTCTCAAGATGAAGAATGGCAAAGACTGGAGAAAAATCTAAAAAATATTAACAACGAATTTCCTTCTGCCATCCTATCCATTGATACCTTTCGATCAGAAATTGCAAAACGTTCATTTGATGCCGGAGGCAATATAATTAACGACATTTCAGCTGGCGAACTTGATAGTAATATGTTCGACACAATTGCTCAATTACAGGTTCCTTACATTATAATGCACATGAAGGGAACGCCACAGAATATGCAAAACAACCCTCAATACGATGCTATTGAAAAAGAGGTGAAGAATTATTTTAAAGAAAAAATAACTCTTTTAAAGCAAAAAGGGGTAACTGATATTATCATTGATCCTGGATTTGGATTTGGAAAAACTGTAGAGCACAATTACCAACTATTAAACCGTTTAGGGGAATTGCACTCCTTAGGTTTACCAATACTCGCTGGAGTATCAAGAAAATCTATGGTTTATAAACCTTTAGAAACTGACGCTGAACATGCACTGAATGGCACGACTGTAATTCATACTATCTGCTTAAAAAAAGGCGTATCTATACTAAGGACCCACGACCCTAAGGAAGCAATGGAATGTGTAAAATTAACTAACTTCGCCAAAACGAATATGTAATGGGTTTTCTAGAATTTAACATACTTGATATTGTCGACATCCTTTTAGTTGCAATACTTTTATATCAATTGTACAAACTTATAAAAGGTACTGTAGCTATAAAGATTTTTATTGGTATTGCCGCTATATACCTCCTTTGGAAACTGGTAGAGGCTTTACAAATGGATTTACTCAGCGAAATTCTTGGACAGTTTATCGGTGTTGGTGTCTTAGCTGTCATTATTGTATTTCAACAAGAGGTTAGGCGTTTTCTACTGATGATTGGAAATACAAAGTTTTTCTCCAAAGACGGCGTATTAAAATTCAATTGGATACACGATGAAACTGGTGCTGAAGTTAATGTATCAGCCATTACGGATGCTTGTGAAAAAATGGCAAATACAAAAACTGGTGCTATCATAGTGGTTACTAGAGAAAATGGACTTCCAAACTATATCGAAACAGGTGAAAGCATAAACTCAAAAACATCTAGCATTCTTTTACAAAGTATATTCTTTAAGAACAGTCCTTTGCATGATGGCGCAGTGATTATTACTGGGGATACCGTCAAAGCGGCAAGATGTGTACTTCCAACTATTGAAAATGATAACTTTCCGTCCAATTTGGGTATGCGCCACAGAGCTGCTGCTGGTATTTCAGAAAATACAGACTGTATAGCTATCATCGTTTCTGAAGAAAGAGGTAAAATATCTGTAGCCCAAAAAGGAAAACTAGAAATTAGCCTATCCGCTGAACAGCTAAAGGAATTGCTCCAAAAGGAATTACACCAAAAATAAGTATTAGCTTTTCAACCTAGGGTCTAGAGCATCTCTCAAGCCTTCACCAATAAGGTTATAAATCGTTATGGTGATGAATATGGCAAAACCTGGGAACATGACTAACCACCATGCTTCAAACTCTTGTCGCCCTAAATTCAATAAAGACCCCCAAGTAACAACATCATCTGGCACTCCTATTCCTAAAAAGGATAGAGAACTTTCAATAAGTATCGCTGAGGCTACACCAAAAGCAATGGAAACAAATACTGGAGCTAAAGCATTTGGCAAGGCATGTTTTGCAACAGCTCTGAAATTAGAATAACCTAATGATTTAGCGGCTTGAATATATTCCAACTCTCTAATTCTCAAAAACTCAGCTCTAGTAAATCGAGCAATACCCGTCCATGAAGTTAATCCAATTATCACCATAATCAACCAAATACTTCTAACAAAAATTGCAGAAATAGTAATGATTAAAATTAGTCTCGGAATTGAGTTTAGGATTTCAATACCTCTAGAAATGTAAGTGTCAATAGGTACGCTGACTTCTTTTCCAAGCCAACCAAATTTAAATAGACGTGATAAAAGTCTTAATCCTACTAAAATAGCTACTATAATTAAAAAACTGATAAAAAGCTCAATAAGCCCATTCCCTTCAGAAAAGGCATTAGCAAGGGTATATTTTCTTACACCAAATCCATAGAAAAATGCTAGAAATACACCAATTAAAGTAAATATGTATTTAGCCCTAGGCATTAACAGATTTCTATCGCCAAAAAAGCCAGCTAAAGCACCCAAAAACACGCCTATAATACTTGCAATTCCCATGGCTAAAACACCAACCAACAACGATATTCTGGTACCATGTACTAGTCCAGAAGCTAAATCTCGTCCTATTTTATCCGTACCCATTACATGACGAAGACGAGATGGAATGGCCACAATTTCATTGTCGCTATTTTTGTAACGCTGTTCATCTAATGGTGAAACATATTCTCGGTTATACCTATCTCCTTTATCAGGCGAATATGGAATAGGTGCCCAAACAACACTTTCTAAATCTAATTTTCTCCAGTCAGTAATATCAAATTGTAACTGTTCTACCACCCCAGCATCATTCATTACTGAATCCACCTTTGAAGAGTTCACTAAGGTTGAAAATGCGGGGTAAAATGTTTCGCCTTTGTATTTACAATACAGAGGTTGGTCATTTGCAATTATAGGAGCAAATAAAGCAATGAAGACAAGTCCGACTAAAATGTAAAGTGAAATTAAGGCCGACTTATTCTTTTTGAATTGTTGCCAGGCGTACTTTTTAAAAGAAAAATTATTCTGTTCCATATCTGTTTATTTGTAAGAAATTCTTGGATCAACAACTGCATATAATACATCGGCTACTAGATAGCCAATCATAGTTAAGAAACCAACAATTGTAAATACTGCTACAATCATTGGATAATCCGAATTCAGAATAGAGTTATAAATTTCAAATCCCATTCCTGGAATAGTAAAAATTGTTTCAATAATTACAGATCCACCAATAGCTAATGGGAAAATATTGGCAAACACTGTTATTATTGGTAATAATGAATTTCTCAAAGCGTGCTTCATAACTACCTTGCCCTCTCCTAATCCTTTAGCTCTTGCTGTTCGTATATAATCCTGTCCAAAAACATCTATAACACCAACTCGCATAATTCGGCTTAAAAACGCAAACGAACTGTATGTGTAAGTAATTAATGGCAGTATAAAGAATGGCGCTCTATGAGCTGTTTTCTCCCAAAATGACCAATCTGGGTTAAATAAGGTAGGGTCTTGAATCCCTGAAATGGGAAACCATCTTAAAGTGTCAGGGTTAGCAAATGTATAGAGTAACAATACACCAATAAAGAAACCAGGCATTGAATACAATACAAATACTACAATTGATGAGATTCTATCAAATTTGCTATCTTTTTTATAGGCTGAATAAATACCTAATGGAATACTAATGATATAGGCGAATAATACCGATAAAATTGAAAAGGAAAAGGAAATCCAGACTTTAGACCAAATCTTTGTATTAATGGGTTGACTATCTATGTAAGAATAACCAAAATCTCCTCTAACTAAGCCTTTTCGCAGTTTACCATCACCAAATAACCAAAAATGGTATTGGTTTTTGGAACCGTACCAAATAATTTGAGGAACATAGCTTTTCCATGATGATTTTTGACTAAGCATTTTCTCATAAGAAACTTTAGCTAAATCAAATTCATTTTTCACAACTGATAAAAAACTGTAATTTGAATACAACTCATCAAGTGAATTAAACTTTGATTCTAAAACACTTGGGTTGGCTGTTTCCATCATGGCATTTACCTCAAAGTTTGATTGAGTAATTACATCATTAATTTCATTTTTTGAATACAGTGGGTTACTATCAATATCGGTATTCATCATGAAAATTTCTTCTAAATCCAATGAAGAATGACTAGTCTGCACATTTGATAATTGATGAAAATATGCTGAAACATCCTCCCAATTTCCGTAGTAGTGAGATAGCTCACTCAAGGTGGCGGCATGGTCTTTATCGGCAACTTTATATAAGGTATCACAATCGCTTAAGGAGCCAAAACTGAAATAGAAAATTGGCAAATCAAGACCTAATTTTTTTCGTAAATCTTGCTTGGTTTTCTTTGAAGCATTTGACTGTTGATTGGCTGCACCTTCTTTATCTGCTGTATTAGAAAGCTTTTCTACTGGATCTGCTGGCGCACTAATATTTAAAATGAAAGCCAACAAAGAAATAGCTAATAATGTTGGTATAAAAATAAGTACTCGTTTTGCTATATATTTTAACATATCTGGAGTGTTTTAAGGCATTGGAGTTTGGTTCTTATAACTGTCTTTGAGTAAGAAGTTATGCAATACAAAACCTGGTTTTTCAAAATACATATCTGCATTTTCGAAACGTTTGTGTATTGCAATTTTTCTTTTGGGACTATACATAAATACATAAGGTTGATCTTCATATATTTTTGCTTGTAGTTGCCAAATTGCATCTCTGTGTTCTTCAGGGTCTATGGCTGCATTGGCAACATCAATTAAAGAGTCGCTAAAAGCGTCTCCAAAACCACAGAAATTAGACCCTTTATTAGCCCATGAAGAAGTATGCCATAACTGATATGGGTTAGAATAAGAGGCTGAGCCTCCCCATCCCCCTAACATCATGTCAAAATCGTGTTCTTGAGCATTCTTGTAAAACAATGAAAAGTCCATAGGGTTTGGTTTTACTTCAACTCCAGCTCGCCACATACTTTCTTTAATCATTAGGGCTGTTTCTTTGGATGCAGCACTACTCATGTAGCTTAACTCAAAGCTTAATTGTAGCTTTTCACCGTTAACCATTTTATCTCTTACATTATCATTATCCGTATCAACCCAACCCGCTTCATCCAATAGTTGCATAGCCTTATCAACGTCTAATTCAATAAGTTTTAGCGTATCGTTATAATTTTTCTTTAGATTAGATAGTTGGGCAACTTGTCTTGAGCCCTGTCCATGTAGTAATACTTCTATAATTTCATCAACAGGTACTAGGTGAGCCATTGCTCTACGTACTTTAACATCAGTAAAAAATTCTTTTCGCTTAATGCCATCCGGTCTCATGTTTAAGCCCGCATAATAATAAGAATACTGATCTAAAAATGCAGAATGGTAGTTATCATTAAAGTAATCGTGTTTTTGAAGCTTAAATAATTTTGATGTTCCTACCCTATTTGTAGCATCTAGGCCTTGGCTTTTAAGGGATAAGAATACCGAAGACTCATCTGCTATAATTTTAAATATAATTTCCTCCGGATAATTTTGATTGTAAATAAGCGTGTCGTTATCTCCCCACCAATTTTCTTTCTTTTTAGCAATAATGTACGAACCCGTTTCCCAATCAGAAATTTGGTAAGGCCCTAATCCAACTAAACGTTCTGGTTGATATCTGTTATCCCCATGATTAAATGCATTGAACCAGTCAGACCATTCTTTTTTCTCTTTAAAATTTGGACTATGAATATCTTTAAAAGTTAAATCATTTAAAACCCCTTCTGGATCCCAATGAGACTTTTGCTGAACATAAACTTCAGAGAATATACTAGGGTTTGTAACATTCTTTCCAAAGGCAACCATTGTGAATTTTTTAGGATTTTCTGGATAAAGAATAATATCCTTAATAACTGATGAATAATTTCCTCTCACATTAGCATTATCGGTTAGCGGACAAATTTGAAGTTTTACCGTAAACTCTATGTCTTTAGCAGTGAGTTCGCTACCATCATCCCACCTTACATCGTCTCTTAATTCATAATGATAAAGCAAACCGTCTTCTGAAATCTCAGGAAGTGATTTAGCTAGGGAAGGAATATATTCTAAGGTTTTCAAATCCAGTTTTACTAAAGTCTTTTGAGTGTGTTCAAAAATAAAAGAACGCATCACTGAATTATCGTTATACGGATGTAAACCATCAGGATTTGATAGTATATGAGCTACAACTGTATTCTTAGATAAATCTCTATTTTCTACACATGATGATAGTAGAACTAATGATATAATGAAAGTAAGTATTTTGTTGTACATAATCATTTATTTGAGTAGTCATGCAAATATAACATTCCGCTTGGTTTATATACAATCTGAATTGATGAATTTAACCCTTGAATAAATAAAAATAAAAATGCTTTGTGAAACGGTGTAAATCGTATAAATTTGCGCCCTCGTTCTTTTTTGGAGAGGTGGCTGAGTGGCTGAAAGCGGCACCCTGCTAAGGTGTTATACCGGTAACGGTATCGGGGGTTCGAATCCCCCTCTCTCCGCATTATTAAAGAGTTTGGCTGTCTGGTTTATTTGATTAGATTTGCAGCCTCTACACTCGGGGTGTAGCGTAGCCCGGTCATCGCGCCTGCTTTGGGAGCAGGAGGTCGCAGGTTCGAATCCTGCCACCCCGACCACTTATAAAAGTCATTCATTAATTTGAATGGCTTTTTTTATTTCTAAATGAAAAAAAAATCAACTTTAGATATCCCTATTTTCAGTCAATTAAAAATATAACCCATTGAACTTCCAATGGGTTTAAAAAATGAAACCGGCAGGACAAAGGTCGAACTAATATGATGAAGACATGAAGAAAATTGTTGAATTGATTGAGTAACTGAGAGCCGCTTAATTTCGGTAAAGTATGCTGATTTCTATATTTCAACGGTTTGGCTATGGTGCGTACCCTATGGGTATGCACTATACACTTTGTTAGCAACTTTTATATTAGTTTTAAATATGAAATAAAGTCGGTTAGTTCTTGTATGAACTTCTCATTAACCTCTAATTTATTTGACTCAACAAGATTGACCATTTCTAATCTATTCAGTTCTCTAGCAGCATACTCATTAGGATTTGTTCTATATCTAATAAACCCATCTGAAGTATGAATAACTTCTTCATATTCTCGCTCTCTCTTAGCGATTGAATGTGCTGATAAATTTCGTTCTCGTTTATCTCTTCTCTTAATACTTCGTAGCGTTACTTTTAAACGAGATTCATTTGCTAATAGCTTCTGGCATCTAACCAAAACATCCAATGAGTTGTAAAGGTATAAATCAAAAACTGCGTCAGTTTCTGGGCTGTTCTCAATCCCCTTTTTGCTTTTGTAGTTTTTAACACGATTTTTCTTTCTGCTTTCTGAAATAAATTCAGATAAAAGAACTGTTGGTATGACGATCGCTAAAGCTAAAATTATGACTGAGAATAAGTAACCTAAGAATCTAACTAGGTGAACCCAAATGTTGCCAAACAAAAGCTTATCCCAAAAATCAAGTTCGCTTTTTTGTTGGTAGGTTGTTTTAACTTGAATCCCATTTCTTTGACCGGCAATTTTTCCGTGGGCTAAGATTTTTGGTTCAACTCCATTTTTATGTAGTAAAAGAAGACTAATTGAAAAACTCTCTTGTCCTTCAAGAATCAGTTTAGGTAAATAAATACATCCTGTAGAGTCGATGTGAACCTTTACATTCTCTTTCAAATATTGATTGCTTGTTGAAATGACTTGTGGTTTGTCAACAATGTCAGCATTTTCAACAACTATTTTGACTGGGCTTAGGTCGTCATAAAACCCTTTTAAGATATTTACATCACTATTATTCAGTATACTTATAGTAACAATACTCAAGTTTTTGTCCTGCTTTTTTATGTTTATCCCTTTGTATAGAATATCTAAGTTTTTTATGTCCTCTTTTAAATCTAGTACGGAGGTTTTGGTCTCCACAATAAATTCGAGCTTAGGGTTTTTATCTTGCAAGAATGAAGTATAAATAGCTATCCCACCAAATATTATTGCAAGTAGGAACCCAAAAAAGGACCAAGCCCATCGTCTTTCAATATTTACTAATCCTTCTCT
>ENA-OUOG01004067-OUOG01004067.1-marine-metagenome-genome-assembly--contig:-NODE-4067-length-12945-cov-3.661486_pt1 | contig 12945 bp, 17 predicted proteins | sample MGYA00248635_ERZ508505 | MGnify/ENA primary metagenome ERZ508505 (study PRJEB26176, sample SAMN06267871) | marine metagenome | isolation source: Saanich Inlet, British Columbia, Canada | place: Pacific...
AAATGGGGAATACATTGTTCAAGAAAATATTCCAGCATTTTTTAAGACTGTAGGCGATTTATCGCAATATATGTATGCCATAAACAATAATACAGTAGTTGCGACGGGAGATCGTATGGGATTTGCTGTTGGATTATTTGTATCTTCACAAATTGGTAAATATTTAAAATGTATGTTCGAAGACAGTAAAACTGGTTTTGTGTTCTATACGAATCAGGATAATGGTCAAGAGTTTTCAGAGATTCGCAGGTGTAAGACTATATCGTCTAATAAATGTGTTAATATGAAGGCTTCTGATGTTTCCATACGATTGACAGCATCCGAAACAAAAATACAGAAAAAAAGTAATATCGATGAATTATCGAAGATGGTAATAAACCTATCAATAGAACATAAGAAAGAGAATAATAAAATAAAGATGAAAAACAAAAATGAGAGAGATAAAAGAATTTCTAACATTGAAAAGAAACGGATCCAGAATAAAATCAATGATAACATGAGAAAGAAAAAAGATAAGAATTTAAGGAATGAAAGGGCAAAAAGAAGAAGCCAATTAGTAATAATCTCGGATGTTGCGGATATCATATCAGGGGTAAAACCAACAAATGATATTAATAAAACAGGTACGGATATATTTTCACGTGTATTTGTTAAGCTTCATAAGATGAAAACTCGGTTGAATGTTAAAAAAATAGCACATAATTTTTTTTAAAATCTGAAAAGTATTTGATCTATAATTCCAAAAAATCTCTAAAAGTTTCGATACTTTGAGTTTCTATTAAAGTGATGTAATATCTTTCATCATCACTTAACCATGAATCATGTATAAGAGAGTTAGAAAACACTCTCCAGAGTGGGAGTCCTATATCATCCAAATGAGTTAACAGTTCCATTATGAATTTATCATTCTGTTCATCTATAAAATCGCAAAATGCGTTTAGAGAAAACCAATGTCTGTAGATTCCATAACTATTCCTTTCATATAAGATGATGTTGTCTTTGATATATTCTTCCAATCTGTTTATTGGTTGAATGACAATCTCATCAATGACATGTGTGTCATTCATAAGAATGTAGATCCCTCCTGCGAGTTTTTTGATGAACTCCTTTCGTTGTTTGTTGAGATTCATGATGACTTTAAGTGTTGTAAGTTTGTTATACTATAAACAACAAATCATTCTTTAAGTATCTTTAATCGTCAGATAAGTCATTGTAAATTTTTAATGTTTCATCTTCTACTGGTTTAAAGTCTTCTTTGACAATATCTAAAATTATTTCAAAAAGAGCAAGTTTATAGGCGAAAAATCCCACTAATGTGGTGAGAAAGTCAAGATCAAAAGGTGTTGTTGAATGATTCCATGTAGATTCTATTATTGCCATAGCTACTGGGACTATCATTTGTTTTTGGAATTTTGTAGTTTCTATATTTTCAACATGATTGGACAACATATGGATATATGCGAAAGATGATACAGAACCCAACAGTGCTGATGTTCCTAACGAGACACCACTTGATAAGAAATAAAAACTCGTCACAGCACTTCCTATTTTGAGTGTATTTGTTTTTAGTTTTTTCTTGACATGAGGAAATGATAGAGATGTATGTTGGACACAAGATACATTCATTCGTCTATATATTTAGGTATTATAATCTTTAAATCTTTTACCTTCCTATTACTCTTAAATGTAACTGCTCCTGGTGTTGTAGTTTTTCTAACATTGTTATATGGTGTGTATATAACTTTTAAACCTTTGAGATATTTATACTTGGAATATTCTTTGCATAGATTTGCTGCAAACATGAGAGTATCTTCACATGGATTATTGTGTAAGATTATGACATGTGATGAAGGGTATGCCTTAAGGTGTATAAATATATAATCAGTATGGTTGTAGTCATCGAGTAGTTTTGCATTATCTTTGACATCTTTGCCTACTATAATCCTAGTATTTTCAAAAAACACCTCTTTCATATTTCATATAATAATAAAGTATTTATTTCTTTAAACTACTTAAACAAAAGTATTGTAATTAAAGATATAAATATGCATCAAGTTCAATGTCATTCTAATTTTAATACGAGTTGTAACAGTCCTAGTGTATGTGCTGAGAGAAAGCATATTGAGAAATTAATTCGAATTGCTAGAACGAAGGGTATTCCGAAGCATAGTGTACCGTCTTGGATAAAAAGAAAAGAAGGTGAGATAGTTATAGAGCGTTTCCATAAGAATGGAGAAGTTGCTACATCATTGCCGTGTGTTTTGTGTAAGCATGCGTTAGATAAGTATAATTTGAAATGGACTGCGTATCATTGTGACAGATGGGTAAGTTCAGATGACGAAGATTTACCAAAAAGTAAACCAACTTCAAGACAAAATGATCAAGTGTTTGGGAGAAGAGAGAGGGTAAAAAAATGTATTGTTTGTTAAAATTTTACCAAAATTTCAATTTTTTTGCAAAATCATTTGCCTTGTCTTCTATCTTATTTGCACCAGATTTTAGTAAATTTCCAGTTTTATTTGCACCAGTTTTTAGTAAATTTCCAGCATTATTTGCACCAGTTTTTAGTAAATTTCCAGCATTCGTTACAGTTTTACCAGTCTTACCGAGAAGACCAAGAGCACCACCTCCAGCATTCCCGAGAAAATCAAATAAATGTTTATACGTTGTGTACACATAATAAATGATACCTCCATAGAATGCCATACAACATATACTAAAAGAACTACCCATACTCATTTGAGACATCAATGCTTCCATTATATTATTATTAATATGGAAAAAAACTTAAGGATTTGAGTAATATGTATTACAATGGAGATTTCCATAGGGTATTCTGACATAATGAAAGCTTTAAGCGAACGTAAATGTTTTGTTCCTTTGGATGAAAATATGATTAATGATGTATTGGTTCAGGCTAAAGAACACGTAATAAATGAAATTGCTAATCATATATACTCGTTTCATGCCCCTAGTACTAGAAAAGTTGTAAAAAGTGTTAGAAAGACACCTGAACCTGTAAAGAAACAAGTTGCTGCTAGACAAGAGTGGAAATGTTATTCTTGCTGTAATATATTGTCCAGTAGTTATCAGGTGGATCATACAATTCCTTTATGGGATGGAGGTGCTGACGATGAAAAAAATTTAACTGCTCTATGTGCAAATTGCCATTCTACAAAAACACAAAATGAAGCCATTGAGAGAAAAAGAAGGTATAATAATTCTGCTAAATCTGATAATATGGATGATATAATTATGAAGATGAAAAGAGCAAAGGTTGATAAGACTTTATTTTTTGAATCATTTAGGTTTACCCCTGTAAATTTTAAGTTATAATAGTACTTTTTCTAAAGGTGCATTTATAGTGGTGAATTTTCCTATTTTGAATCCCCATCCCGAGCGTTTATCAAACTTTTCGTTCATTCTTGGTTTTTTACAGGGTCTTGGTATATCTGGAAGCCTTACAGGTATAATTTTAGTAATTTCATTAGATTTAATACGGTAAATTATTATACTTTGTCCTTTTTTTATAGAGTAATTTGATAGCCAAGCAGAGTATAATCCTGAATTAATTTTCTTTTTTATTTCATCCTTTTGTTGGCGTGTTAGCAAAGTCATAATTTTATTTTATGTATTATAATAAAATGTCTAAATGGCAACGTGAGGATTATGCTGGATTATTTTTATTCATAGCGTTACTTACTTATATTGTCGCGATGATGAGTACTGGTATGGCTAAGTCTTCGACTACTGATTCGCCCGAGACATTTGTATCTGGAGCAAATCATATTGTTTTGATTTTTGCAGATTGGTGTGGTCATTGTCAAAAATTCAAGCCAGAATGGATGAAATTTAAAACGATGGCTCGTGGTATTCCTATGATCAGGACATCAGAATTGGATGTCGATAATAAGAATAATGATGGAATGATAAAATCTCTTGGAGTTAATTCATTCCCTACAATTATAAAGATCAGAGCTGATGGTAGTAAAGAGAGATACAGTGGTGATAGATCATCTGTAGATTTACTTCAATGGGCTGGAAATTGAATCAATAGATTCGAACTTCTTATTCATTTTCATATATCCTCTCTTTAAGGTTCTTGGACCTCTAAACCCTGTTTTTCTTACAGGAAATCCTTCCTTACCTCTTGCCCCTTTTAACGGTCTTGATGTAATGTTGCTTTTAAATTTTAATGTTTTTTTTTGTATCCCATGAATGAGTTCTTCTTCGCGTTAACAGCGGTGTTGACATTCATATTGTTAGCTTTATTGTTAAGCTTCTCAATAGTGTTCTTGTTCTTTGTGTTGTTCACCTTTACCTTGTTGAGGGAATTGTTAAGAACAGCTACATTGGCATTACCCGCAACACCCATATTAGCATTCTTCATAACTTTTTTAACAACCTCGACATTCTTCTCAGCATTGACTGTTTTTACATTGGCCTTTTTATTTGTGTTCTTCGCGACCTTCACAGCCTCTTTCGCTACTTTCTTAGAGTTAGTCTGGATCACCTGAATTTCCTTTTTCTTATTCATCGAGGCAGCCTTATTAGAAGCCTTCTTCGCCTCTTGAACGGCTTTTTGAGCATTAGCGATAGCCTTGGCGGGATCCATGGGGGGCTTGTTCCTGTATGCATTATGAGACGATGTGACATAGGGGGCACCCATGAAATAACTCTTGCTCTTAAATGTATTAACGTTCGCGTTGTTATTGTTAGCGTTCTTTACAGCATTGTTAGCGTTCTTTAGAGCATTATTAGCGACGTTGTTGCTGTTTGTGTTATTGGCCTTGATAGCATTATTCACGGCATTGTTAGCTTCATTTACGTTAGCAACGATGTTGTTGGCCGTGGCATTAGCAACCTTCGCTGCATTTACGGCATTGTTCGCTGCCTTGAGAGCCTTGTTAGCGGCAGCATTATTTGCCGCAGGAGCATTTACAGCCTTAACAGCATTGTTTGCAGCTTTCGCGGCGTTGTTTGCAGCTTTAATAGCATTGTTCGCAGCAAGCTTAGCATTCTTGTTAGCGGCAGCAACGTTGTTTGGCTTTTTATTGGCATTGGCATTAGCCTTAGCAGCGTTCTTAGCAGCGTTCTTAGCAGCATTGTTCGCATTTTTAGCAGCGTTGTTAGCCTTGTTCGCAGCCTTGTTATTTGCAGCAACAATAGCAGCGTTCTTTGCGTTTTTAGCAGCATTTACAACAGCATTTGCAAGGGATGGAATGTTGTTCTTGGCAGCGTTCTTGGCAGCGTTTAAAGCAATATTGGCAACAACATTAGCGTTTTTCTTAGCAGCGTTGTTTGTCTTATTAGCAACCTTGTTAGCGTTCTTCGCAGCCTTGTTAGCGACCTTGGCAGCGTTATTTGCTACTTCAGCGGCGTTGTTGGCGATGGCAACAGCATTTTTTACAGCCTTGGTTGCATTTACAACAGCGTTTTTGGCTTGATTGGCATGGGGCTGGTTATGCTTTGTGTTGGCGAGAGTTCTGTTGATATTCTTTGGTTTAGAAACATTGACTGGTCCATTGCGAGGCTTAGTACCAGCGAGCTGATACTGATTCTTAAGAATCTTGGAGTTGAAAAGGTTGTTGAGGTTCTTAGCCTTTGTATTTGCGATCATACCGAAATTTCCTGTAGCAGAAGTTCCAAGAGGTGTGTATTTCTTTCCTTTAACTCTTCTTGTGTTGTTAGATTGAAGTTTGAAAAAAGCGTTGAGAGACGATTTCTTTCTGGCTGGTTTATTGGCCATTTGGTTTAATATAAAAGACAAAAAAAATTAAACGACTTAAAGATAAGATGTATTATAGTAATACTACAACAATGACTGATACTCAGATGCAAACCGATACTACTCCTCTTAAGACTATTGTCTTCGCTCTTCCTGGTGATCATTTTTCTGGCAAATTCCTAATGTCTTGGACTAATACTATTAATCAACTTTACTCTAAGTATAAGATCATCATTACTAACAACTATTCTTCATATGTTCCTTTTTCCCGTATGAAGTGTCTTGGTCTTGATAATCTTCGTGGCGAGGATCAGAAGCCTTTTGATGGAAAGATTGATTATGATGTTTGGGTAACTATCGATAGTGATATGGTTTTCTCCGCTGAACAGGTGGTTGAGCTTATTGAGAGTACAGAGGAACATCCTATAGTTTCTGGTGTTTATATGATGCAGGATGTTAAACACCTCTGCATTGTTAAAGACTGGGATACTAAGTATTTCCTAGAGAATGGTCACTTCGAATACCTCACTGCTTCTGCTCTTGAGGAATGGAAGAAAGAGAATAAGTCTGATAAATATATGAAGGTTTCCTATACTGGGATGGGATTCTTTGCTGTCCGAAAGGATGTTTTCGAGAAACTCAAGTATCCTTATTTCCATAGGGATATTGAGACTATGAAGAAGGAGGATGGAACTATTGTTCGTGATGTATGCTCTGAGGATGTTGCTCTCTGCCGAAATCTTACTGATGCTGGATTTGATATTGTGGTTAATGCTAACCTCCGTGTAGGACACGAGAAGTCTCTAGTTGTTTAACTAATCCACTCACCATCAACTAGTGATAACATTCCATACAAAATATCTTTATCAATTTGATAAAAATGTCTTTTTGGGTCAATAGAAGTTCCCATCTGATTCAACAAGCTCTCTAGAAGTTCTCCTTTCGTTTCATAATCATTGGCACGTTTAATAAATTCAATCTTATAATCAAACATATTACCTTCATTCGAATTCATTTCATCGAGTTTCTCGTATGGATTGGAACGTGTGTAATTGAAATAGTGAATATCATTAATCATAGGATTTGAGATGCAATAGATATATCCATAACTGTTCATTGTTGTAATTATTTTAATAAAGACTTTCTTAAGTATTTTTATTAACAAGTTATGAACTGTAAAATGTATCAGGACTTCTTGATAAATCAATATAAACTTACTTAAAGGAGACAATATATAATATATTAAGAAACCATGGCTACTACCTTCTGTACTAAGTCTGTTGCCCTCAACAAGCTCTTCTATGAGTCTCAATCTGAAATGATCAAGATTACCTGTCGTGAGCTTGATATGGAGGATAAGATTGATGAACTTATTGAAAAGTTGCTTACTAACACTTTCACTAAGATTAAGCTTCCCAAGAACCCTGACAAGCCAAAGAAGCCTCTCACTGCTTACATGTTCTTTTGTAATACCAAGAGAAGTGATGTCATGGGTGAAAACCCAGGTATGTCTATCGGTGATGTCTCTAAAATTCTGGGTAAGATGTGGAAAGAACTAAGTGATGAAGACAAGCAACCCTATGTTGAGATGAACACAAAGGATAAAGAGAGACATGAAGCAGAAGAGATTGCTTTCAAAAGGAACAATTAAAAAATAACATATAAAAATGAATAAACATTTGGCAGTCGCAATATATTTGATCATGGATATTACTTGGATTGTGTATAACGAAAAATTTTACAACGAAAATATAAAAAAAATACAGAATAAAGATATAAAATTAAAAAAAATACCTGCATTAATTGCTTATTCACTATTAATACTCAATATATACATGTTACTCATTCCTAATCTTAAAAATAGTCTCGAATATTCTTTAAGTGGTTTGGTAATTTATGGAGTGTATAATATGACGAATCTTGCGACTATAGATAAATATCCTATAGATATGGTGATAAAAGATTCATTATGGGGAACATTTTCTCATTTTGTCTTGGGGTCGATGATTTTTTTAATTTAGAATATAAAGATGGAGTATTTTCAAACAAGTAAAGAGACATTTGAAGATCGAAATAATTTGGAGAAAGCGTATAATGCTTTTGGTGTGAAACTACAAGAATTCATCATGCAAAAGAATAATGAAATGAATAGTGCTATTGACACATTGAAACAACGTGTATCCGAAGATAGTTCTAAATTCGAGGTTTCTGCTAGAGAACAAATTTCTCGATTGAAAAGTGAAATAACATCTCGTAGAAATATATTCATGCAAGAACAAGAAACATACAGGAAAAATACAGAAAATGAATGGTCATCTCTTTCTATCGGTCATAGAGCTCAACAAGCTATCACCAAGGCTTTACAGGACCAAGCAAACCATAGGATGGCAAGTATGAAGACGAAAATGAGATATTTTTATAGATGGCCACCTAGAGTTCCTTATAGTGTTCAGAAAATGTTGGATGATAAGACAGAAGCTCTTGCAAAGGCTTATACAGACGCTCTTGGACTGCAAAATAAGCTTATTTCTCAAGCTGCAACAGTGTTAAATGAAATGAAAGAAACTATAAGAATAAGAACTATTGAATTTGATAATAAAGTCAAACAGAAAAGACAAGAAATGGAAACAAATATAAATGAAAAAAGAGATTCTATTAAGACAAAAGGTGTGCAGTTTTTAAGTTCTGAGATCGAGAAAATGAAAGAGAAATTATCTCGGGAAATATTTGATTATAAGGCTAGAATGTTAACTGAAATTGATACAGCTCAAAAGTTAAAATTATTAGAAAAAGATAAACAGGATGATGCTAAGGTTGCTGAAAAAACAATACAAATGAATGAAATATTGAATGGAATTCGTTCCTCTATGGCCGATTTACAAAATAAGATGTCATTTGAACAAACAAATATTGAAAAACACAGAGCTGAAGTAATGAAAATTATAGACGATTTGAAAAAAGATTACGATATGCAGATTTTGAGTATGAACTCTGAATATGATGAAAAAATCGCCAAGATAATAGAAGAGAAACCATTAAAAATATCCAAAATTGAGACTGAATTCGAGAAGAAGATAGGTTTAACTAGAGAAGAAATAGAAGCTATTAAATCAGAAATTGCGTCTAAAAAAGAAATGAAGAAGTTAGAGGTTTCTAATATAAAGAGTGATGCTAAAAATAAAATCACAAATGAAAAATCAAAAGTACAGAATGAAATGAATCGTATTAAGATTGATATTTCCAAACAAATAGAGGAACAAAAAAAGAAAACAAACGAAATACTTCAAGATATTATGAGTGATACAGAGAAAACCGTAAAAACTATGATAAATTCGAAAAAGAAGGTTGAAGAGGATATCAAAAAGATTGAAAAAGAAAAAGAGATCGAAGAGGCTACTAAGAATACATGTTCTATTATGTGATTTTTTTTAATTATAGAATATAAATGTCTTTGGTTACTCAATATTTTGAAGGCTCCGAAGCTCCTTCGCAAGATTATCAGAAAGGTATTTGGGAAGATGAGCAAAAAATTAGAGAATTTAAGATGTTAAAGGAAAAAGAATTCAACGAATATCAAAGTTCCTTACTGGTCAATCCTCCATATGGAATAGACGAGGTTTCTGAGCTAGACGATAGGATGGCTCAATGTTATTTGAATCGTTACCCAGATTTACAAAAAGAACTTGGTGCTGAAAATATTGTATCTGCTAAGGAACATTGGATTGGAATAGGTAAGAATGAGAGAAGAAATCCTTTTTGTCATCCAATATATGTTGAAGAATTAAATGATACTGACGCTCAATATTATTTAGATCGTTACCCAGATTTACAAAATGCTTTTGGTGCTAAAAACATCACAAGAGCAAAATATCACTGGATTGAATATGGTAGAGGTGAGAAGCGTAACCCACATAAATTTGACATGACTGCTGAAGGAGAGTTGGATGAAAAGAGAAAGGCGATGGATAAAAAGTTATTGGACGCATTTAAAACTAAGATGAAGAAGGAAATATTAGAATTTACAAAAAAAATAGATTTAGAAAGGTTAAATAAAAGAAATGATTTTTATATTACATCCGAGAAGGAAGATGACGACAAAGCGCTTGCGAAGCTTGAAACGATTGAGAGTAATATAGATGATAGTAAAATATCTTTGAGTAACCTAAAGGGTGACTTTGAAAAACAAATCGTAGAAAGTGGTGAAACAAAGAATTCCTTTGAAAAATTAATTGAAAAACAGAAGCAAAAAATAGAAGATGGAATTGCTTCCTTTAAGTTTGAGAAAAATGCGGAATTAGACAAAGAAACAAGTTTGGTTGAAAGTGAAATTGAAAATTTAAGATCAAGATTACAAAACGATTTTCAATTGACAAAAGATGAATTAGATACAATGAATGAAAATTTATTGGCTACGAAGAAAGAGGTAAAAACCACAATAGATGAAATAAAAGCGTCAGTTGAGAATCAAATAAAAATAGAAAAACAATCTTTTCAAAAGTTACTTCAGATAGCAAAAGAACAAGCTGTAGCCGACATAGAAAAAGCAAAATCACAAAACAGTAGTGATATAAGCAATGCAGAGCAAGAATTAAAAAAAGCAAGAGCAGACTATGAAGAACAGAAATTAAAAAATGAGGTAGATATTAAACGCGCAACTCAAAAAAATTCTTGTTCAATTATGTAATTGTAATTTTTTTATATAGAAATGTAAATGAGTTTGATATCACAAATATATAATGTTGGTAAGTTTGAGATGTTTAAAGATGTATCCTTGGAACAGGTTATAGAAATGAACAAAGAATTGATTAACAGAGCGAAAGATGAAAATAATGCCAAATTTAATAAATTTAAGGATGAAGTCGATGCTAAAATTAAAAATTTTGAAGCCGTAAAATACGAAGCTATTACTGAAAGAGGAATAGAATTAAAACAGGAGATGGATGTGAGACTTGAATTAGAAGAAGAAAAATTATTAGAATCTACTGGAGAATACCTAAATAGATTAAAACAAGATGTTAAGGATTTTAGTAAAACAATGTTAGCAGCCCTGGCCAACGAGGAAGAGCAATTGATTCCCAAATGGAATGCTGAGAAAGAGAAGGCTATGGGCCCTGCAAAGCAAGCTGCCTTTGAAAAGCTCACGTCAATGGGCCTTACACCTAATAACCCTTCTGCTTTCTATCCTGCTTTGAATGATTTTAAGAATAATTTTGAGAACAAATGGGATGGTATTTTAAAAAAGAAACAAAGAGATCTTCAAATAAAGAAAGAACAAATAGACAAACAAATTGAAGAAATGGAAGAAGATTATATGGTGAAAGCAGCTAATATTGACATTCCTCTTGAAAAAGAAAAACTCAAAGTTAAATATGCTAATGAATTGAATAGTAACAAACAATTGTTACAAACACAGGTTGAAACAGAAATATTAAATTTTAAAGAATCATCTTTATTTTCAGTTAAGGAGTTTAGAAGAAAATTAGATGAAAATCTTCAAGAACTTAAAATGAGATTATTTAATGAAGCAAATGCTAATGTAAAAGTTGATGAAGATATTATAGATAATAATGTAGATACCGATACCGATTATGGTACATCTGAACCTGAACGAACTTCAGAAGAACAAGAGAAAGAAAAAAATATAATTGAAAAAATGAAGAAAATTAAGGAAGAACTTGAAGAAAAAGTAGATAATGATGCAAAAAAAATAACAGATGAAATTCAAAGTGGTCTTGATGATGCAAAAAAGGAATTAAAAAGTTCGAGTAGCATACCCACAGTATTAATGTTGGTTGCTTTGGTTGCAGTAATTGGTATTGTTGGAATATATATATTTTTAGGCCTGTAGGGTAAATTTTAGTTTAGTTATACATCGACGGTGGGGGTTTATCGTCAATCTTTTTTATATGAGAACGATGGTTTTTAAACATTTTTAATCCATTATCAAAATCAGTTTTTGTCAAATATCTTTTCCAAGTTCGCGGTTTCCCAAACATTCTCTTAGCATGGTTGATTTTACAACATGTAAGAAAATTGTTTGTATCTCCTCCGTTATTATTAAATAAATGATGGTTCTCTTTGAATAACTCAACCAGGTATTTATTTAATTTTGGGTGTCTTATTCTCCATTTAGATTTTTTTACTTGATTTCCAAAAATTTCTACAAGTTCAGGTGGGTTATATCCTTCAAGTGTATATTTCCATGGGAATCTTCTATCCAATCCTGGGTTACTGTCAAAAAAATATTCCCGGACTTCTTTTTCATATCCAGCAATTATACAAATGAAATCTTTCGTATTTTCAGATAAAAATTTAGTAATTGTATCGACACATTCTTTTGCGTAAGTATCTTTATTGTTATCATTTGCATTTCCAATGCTATATGCTTCGTCTATAAAGAGCACACCACCCAATGCTGAATTCAATACCTTCTTGGTTTTTATCGCTGTTTGACCTAGATATTCAGCAATCAACTGGTCTCTACCAGCAATTATCAATTTACCTTTACTAAGAACACCAAGACATGTATAAATTTCTGCAAGGAGTAAAGCAATAGTTGTCTTACCAACTCCAGGTGGGCCAAGTAGTGCTGTGTGCATCATTTCGTCATTATGCATATTTTGACATACATATAATATTTGATTAAGAATATCAGTTTTAAGTTTATCCATTCCTGACATACTATTGATTCTTTCCAAACTTCCTCTAATTTTCCAAAGTTTTTCTACGTCTTTATTTCCTTTATATTTAGTTTTATACTGTTTAGAAATTTTGAGTAAATCATCAAAAGTATTCAAAATAAAATCGTTGCTTTTATCATCTTCAGACTCAGAAAGAGTATCCATTAATATTTATAGATTTTAAATGTTTAATATATTAAATGTCTGAACTCTCTGGTGATGTTACTGTCAAAAGTTTGAATATCAGACCTTCTGGAAATGCGAGCATTTTTAAAATTGGTGGCCAAGATCTTTTTCTGAGAGGCAAAATCAATTCAGAATTCATAGACTGTAAAACACTTGATCCAACATTTGTGGGAAGTGCATCTGTTAAAGGAAGTTTCAAACTCGATCCCGTGGGAACTATTGTTGGTTCAGTTGGATTTCTCACTGATAGTTCTCATAATCTAATGATAACATCAAGTACTGTTAATGTACAACCAACTCGTACTGACACTAAATTGACGATTACAAAGAGCGGTGATATTATCACAAGGG
>ENA-OUOG01004070-OUOG01004070.1-marine-metagenome-genome-assembly--contig:-NODE-4070-length-12932-cov-7.662699_pt1 | contig 12932 bp, 15 predicted proteins | sample MGYA00248635_ERZ508505 | MGnify/ENA primary metagenome ERZ508505 (study PRJEB26176, sample SAMN06267871) | marine metagenome | isolation source: Saanich Inlet, British Columbia, Canada | place: Pacific...
AACGCGATATGAAACAGATCTTGCTTATTTTGGCGATGGGATTGGCGCTTTGGGTGCGGCCTGCCGCCGCACAGGACAGTGCGCATCAGGCTGTAATTGCGTCGCAGATTGAGGCCTTTCAAGCCGATGATTTTGTGCGCGCCTTCAGCTATGCCAGTCCGACGATCCAAAATGTATTTCGCACCCCTGAAAACTTTGGGGCGATGGTAAAGCAGGGCTATCCTATGGTTTGGCGGCCCAGTGATGTGCGCTATTTAGAGGCGCGCCAGATTGCGGGCCAGCTATGGCAGAAGATATTGGTGGAGGATACCAAGGGTGCGCGCTTCTTGCTGGATTACCGAATGATACAGACGGACGGGACTTGGCGGATTGATGCGGTGCAGATGCTCGATCTTCCCGAAGTTTCTGCTTAGCGTTGAGCCGCCTTTAAGGCATCTGACAGCTCGCCGATAAGCGCTTTGCGCTCATCTTCAGACAGAAACCTGCCAAGCTCGGCCTCGCGCCCGTTGCCCTTGAGGGTGATGTAATGTGGGACGGGCCCTCCGCGTGGGTAAATATGGGCGCGCGTCCAGTAGGTGTTGCAGCTCCAGTCGAGCGCAGGGCCTTTGTGTGGCGTATGTCTGAGCGTCGTTTCCTCTGACCCGATGACCAAGACCTCACGGGCATCGCCTGTCTGATAGGTGTGCATAAAGGCAAAGTAGAGCCCTGTGAGCGTGATCAGCACGAAGGGAAGCATGCCCCAGAGAAGCGATGTTCCGATCAGGCCGAAGAGGGGTAGCATGGCCAGAATGAAAATGCCGCCGAAGACGCCGACAAAGCCGCGGATGGGCAGGCTACGATAGGGCCAGAGGGTCAGGGTCTGGCTGTCTTTGGTTTCTGTCCAATGATAGGGCATCAGGCTTTCCTCTGATGAGTTAGAGCGCGCAGGGCGCTGGCGGCGAATTGTAAAATAAAAGCGGCAAGTGCAAAGCCAGCAAGGGTGAACCCTGTTGAGGTCGCAATGATGAAGGCTTTGTCGGAGGGCCGCGCGCTGGCCCAGTCATAGAAGCCCATGAAATAGGTTAGGGCAAAGCCCATCGGCATAGTTGTTGCCGCGCCGCAGGCGAGGGGGGCGGCAAGCCACCGGGTGAAGGCTGTGTAGGGTGTCGATCTGAGCAAGGTTTGGAACCAGAAGAGCACGCCACAGAGCGCAAGCACAGCGGCATTGAAAAACAGAACAGCAGTGAGGAGACGCGCGGAGGCAACTGTCCCTTCGGGGCGTGTTAGGGTTGTCGCGAGAGGCCAGCTTTGAAAGACGCTTGGGCTTAAAAGCGCTTCTGCAACGCTCAGGAGTGCGCCAATGAGGCCTAGACATGACGCCAGCGTGAGAAAGATCCGAGCCACTGGAGCTTCTCGCTGTGCCATGTATGCGCCGAGGAGCGGCACGGCAAGGCAGGCGAGAAAGGGCAGGCTCGGGAGAAGCATATGCGGGACTCTGATTGCTGGCGATAAAGAAAACGGGGCCCCAGATTGCTCCGGAGCCCCGCTTGTTTCGTTTTACACGAAGCTCTTAGTGAGCGTGCTGCTTGTCCCAGTCTTCCTGCTTTGGAAGCTGCTCGAACGTGTGCTCGGGCGGAGGCGAAGGCAGTGTCCACTCAAGCGTGTCGGCGTATTCGTTCCAGTAGTTGTTTTCAGTTACTTTTGCACCGCGGAAGAGGGTGTAAAGAACGATACCGAAGAACAGGATGAACGATGCGAACGACAGGAATGCGCCCCATGAGGAGACGTAGTTCCAGTACGCGAAGGCTTCAGGATAATCGATGTAACGACGTGGCATACCCTGACGACCCAAGAAGTGCTGTGGGAAGAAGGTGATGTTGACGCCGATGAAGAACATCCAGAAGTGAACCTTGCCCCAGAATTCCGGGTACTGGCGGCCTGTCATCTTGCCTATGTAGAAATATATACCGGCAAAGATGGTGAAGGCTGCCCCCATGGACATGGTGTAGTGGAAGTGCGCGACGACATAATAGGTGTCGTGATATGCACGGTCTACCGCGGCCTGTGACAGCACGATGCCTGTAACGCCACCGATTGTGAAGAGGACCAAAAAGCCGATTGCGAAGAGCATCGGTGTTTTGAACTCAAGGCTGCCGCCCCACATGGTTGCGATCCATGAGAAGATCTTGATCCCTGTTGGGATCGCAATCGTCATGGTGGCAAGCATGAAGTAGCTTTGCTGTGTCAGAGACATACCCACAGTGTACATGTGGTGTGCCCAGACAACGAAGCCGAGCGCGCCGATCGCGATGAGCGCCCAAACCATTGGCAGGTAGCCAAACACAGGCTTGCGCGAGAATGTCGCGAAGATGTGCGAGACAAGGCCAAAGCCTGGAAGAACCACGATGTAGACTTCTGGGTGACCGAAGAACCAGAGAATGTGCTGGTAAAGGATCGGATCGCCGCCACCTGCTGGGTCAAAGAAAGTTGTCCCGAAGTTGCGGTCCGTGAGGAGCATCGTGATTGCGCCAGCCAGAACAGGCAGGGCAAGGAGGATGAGCCACGCGGTGATGAAGATCGACCAAGCGAAGAGCGGTACTTTGAACAGCGTCATGCCTGGTGCGCGCATGTTGAGGAAAGTGGTGATCATGTTGATCGCGCCAAGGATCGAGCTTGCGCCCGAAACGTGAACCGCAAAGATCGCCAGATCCATCGACATGCCGCCTTCATTGACTGACAGAGGCGGGTAAAGCACCCAGCCAACGCCTGAGCCAAGCTGGTCATTGCCGCCAGGTGAAAGCATCGAGGCGACACCGAGCGCGAGACCTGCGACATACATCCAGAACGACAGGTTGTTCATCCGTGGGAAGGCCATGTCTGGCGCGCCGATTTGCAAAGGCATGAAGTAGTTGCCAAAGCCGCCGAACAGCGCCGGAATAACAACAAAGAACATCATCAGGACGCCGTGATACGTGATCAGAACGTTCCAGAGGTGTCCGTTTGGTGTACAAACATCACCGGAGGAGAAGAAGCGGAACCCCTCCATACACATGTGCTGAACACCCGGCTCCATGAGCTCGAGGCGCATGAAAACAGTAAATGTAACAGCGATCAGGCCGGCGAGTGCCGACACGATGAGATAAAGCAGACCAATGTCTTTGTGATTGGTCGAGAGGAACCAGCGCGTAAAGAAGCTCCGGTTGTCCTCGTGATCGTGGCTGTGAATGGCTGCGTCTGCCATGCGTGCCTCCCTTAGGTCCAAAAATTCAGCATACGAACAGACGATTCCAGCGGGAATCCCTGCGCGCATACGGGGTGTATCATTTATATGTTTTAGAATGTGTGTGTGTCTGGGGCAACGGGTGAAGTTGATCCAGATCAAATTATATTGTCGCACCCCCTTGCTTCAAATCAAGTTTGTAGGGTGAGGGGGCGATTTTGCGAAGAAATCGGGCGTAATAAGGTGTTGGAGGGTGAAGATATGATGACGGGTGAAGACCAAAGCGCTGTGATTGCGGCACTGGATAGGTTGATTGAAGGCGTTGCGCCCGAGGTGAGCCGCCTCGCAAAATATGGCGGGACGCTTTACACGCTCTGGCCAGAAGAAAAGGAAGGCCAGTTTTGTGGGGTGTTTCCCTACAAGGAGTATGTGCAGCTTTCGTTGAGTGACGGGGCTGTTCTTGCGGACCCCGCGCAGGTGCTTCAAGGGACGGGCAAGTTTCGCAGGCATGTAAACTTTGCCAGTGTGGAGAGTATTGATGCGGTGATGATCTCGGAGCTGCTGCAGGAGGCGGCGGCACGCTCGCGCGGGCGGTGACGGGCTACCATTGAGCGCAGTCGCAGCGAAGGTCTGGATTGAGCCCGTTCCGGACATGTCCAGCCTTTATGCTTTGGGTCAGTCCAACTTCGGGACTCTGAAACGGTTGTCTACTCTCAACCTGCGACCCAATATCAATGATATCAAATGGGTAATTCGCAAATGGCGCGGGTCCGCAACAAGGAAATCCGAATGCTCCCGGGGCTTGTTCGGAGCTATCTGCTTCAGCAAGCCTTCGCGGCATAGCTTCCTATCCGGGCATCGCCTGGGACTTAGGCAGGGCCGGATCCATAACGTCCCAAGGCTGTGCACTTTTGACAAAGATGTCGCGACTTGGGGTGTACCAACTCGGATCGTCCAGACTGCCGGCATAGATCACGATCGCACCCTCGCCAGCGCCATTGATCAGAAACAGGGGCGAGCCGCATGTTGCACAGAACCCTCGGCGCATGGCATGTCCGCGATCAGCGGGGCGGTCGAACCAGCTTGGCTCGCCCGTTTCAATCGTAAAGTCGGATTGTTTGACCAGAACCGCCGGGAAATAAGCGCCCCCGGTTGCTTGCTGGCAATGTCGGCAATGGCAGTTGCCCATGTATCGCGCAGGACCTGTTGAGCGGTAGCGGATGGCACCGCAGGCACAGCCGCCTGAAAAACTATCTGTCATCATTCCTCCTTGCTGCACGGATCATTTGTTTGTCGCATCAGAGCGAAGCGGACACTGTGATTGTGACCAACGACCCTATCGACGAATAGAGAACGGCGCGTGCGATGGCGTCAACCCGCACGCCATAGTTCAGCGCCAGCATGAAGCACATTGCTCCGCAGGGTGCGGCGGCCACCATCATGGCGGGGTTGCGCACCTCGGGCGTCAATTGTAGCACCCCGGAAAAGATAGCCCAAGCAAGTAACGGGTGAACCACCAGCTTCACAGCGGTAATGGCCACCGGCAGCATGGGACGCGCACCACCGGCCTTTTGGCTCAGAATGACGCCAAGCGCGAATAACAACACAGGCGAGGCGGTTGCGCCCAAGAAGTCCGCGAAGACATCAAAGCCTGTGGGCACCGAGACGCCCAACAGTCCGACCACCAGGCCAAGCACCATGGCAACCAGCGGCGGATTTCGTGCGATCTTTCCCAGCGTGTGCCCAACAGAGGTACCTTTGGTGGACAGGACGTCCATCAGGATCAAAGAACCGCTGAAAATCAGGATACCGTCCATTGAAATGATCGCGACAATCGGCGTCGCGGCGGTCTCTCCAAACAGGGTGACCGCAATCGGCAGAACGAAGAGGATATGGTTGGTCAGGGCGATGGCCAACCCCAGAAGCGCGGCCTCCATAACGTCGGTCTTGAAGACCCGCCGCGCGATCAGAAACCCGACCGCATACATCACCACTTCGGTGACGAAATACCCGCCCAGCATGGCAAAGTTGAACTCTGCCAGCGGGGCATTGGCCAGCAATTGAAACCCCAATGCAGGCATCGCTACAAACATCACAAATTTGTTCAGCGCCATGGCCATGTTGAAATCGAAAGTGCGGCGCAGGCCAAACACGTAGCCAAGCGCGCCAATCCCAAACACCGGCAGCACGCCGTTCAGCAATTGGTCGAGCATGGCGTCTCTTTCTGCTTGTCTGGTGGAGGACCGGCATGTCTGGAACCGTGGAGGCTGTCGGCTGTCACCATGTTTCGGCGAAGGGGCGGATATCCAGCTCGTGGGTCCAGCCGTCGTGCGTTTGGTGGTGCAGGGTCCAATAGGCTTCGGCAATGCTGTCTGGGTTCATTAGCGTGTCCGGAGGCAGGGTATCGGGATCTTTGCCCGCTTGCCGGACCCGGTCGCGGACAAATTCCGTGTCGACGCCAGCATCAATGACAAGATGCGCGACATGGATGTTTTTGGGGCCCAACTCGCGCGCCATGGATTGGGCAAGTCCCCGCAGCGCGAATTTGCCTGAGGCGAACGCGGCATATCCCGCACTGCCGCGCACGGAGGCCGTTGCCCCGGTGAAAAAGATCGAGCCCTTCTGTCGCTCGACCATATATTTCGCCACTTCACGCCCCGAAAGAAACGCAGCGTATGCGCACATTTCCCAGACCTTGCGAAACACCCGCTCGGTTGTGTCCAGAATGGGAAAACGAACATTGCCGCCCACATTGAAAATGCAGATGTCGATTGGCCCAATCTCAGCCTCGACATGGGCGAACATCTCTGTTGCGGTCTCTTCCTTTCGGGCGTCCCATGTGAACCCTTGGGCGCTGCCGCCCGCGGCCTCAATTTCGGCGACCAGGGGGGCAAACATTTCCCCTCGGCGGCGGCCCATCACGACATGAAACCCACCTTTGGCAAATCGCCTGGCAATGGCAGCACCGATGTAGTCTCCGGCACCGATGATCAGACAGATGGGCTTTGCGGTCATATCGTTACTCTATGCTGCTTCTGCCGTCTGGAAGGCGGAGCGGGCCTCTAGTCGATCCGCGTAGGCTGAGAGGTTCGGCAGGTTTTCGAACGCCGCACCAAGGCGACGCGACATGACGACTGCGTGTCCGGTGATGGTATCCGCAATCGTGAAATCCCCGGCGAGAAAGTCACGCCCTTCCATATGATGCTCGACCGCCGCGAGCGTGCGGTTCAAAAGCTTGAGCGCGCGCATCGCGATCTCATCGTTGCGCCGTTCAGGGGGGAGAAGGATGGTTTCGACCACATAGTTGTTGATCGGTGGCATGATCATGCCCTCGGCATAGTGCAGCCATTGCAGGTATTCGGCAAAGTTCTGGGCGTCCGGGCCCGGTGCCAAGGCGGGTGCATATTTGGCCGCTAGATACTGGGCAATCGCGGTGCTTTCGCTGATCGTAGTATCCCCATCGACCAGGGTAGGGACACGGCCATTGGGGTTAATCGCCGTGTAATCCGGGCCGCGCATTTCTTTCTGGCCCAAAGTGAATTTCACCAGCTCATAAGGCTGACCCATTTCTTCGAGCAGCCAAACCGTTCGCACGGCGCGTGACTGGGGGGCAAAGTAGACTTTCATTTGAGGCCTCTCGAATATGCGACGGGATTTGTTGACAAGCAGGAGACTTCAACTTTAGAAGTTAGTCAATTGAAAAAAAGAAGTGACTATTGATGAGCCGCTCTGACCTTCCGTCGCACACCTGCACCATCGCGCGCGCCGTTGCGCAAGTCGGCGATGAATGGACGCTTCTGATTGTGCGGGAAATGTTCCTTGGGACTCGACGCTTTGACGATTTCCTGCGCCTCACAGGCATGTCGTCTCACCTTTTGGCGCAACGTCTAAAGAAGCTGGAAGCGGAAGGGGTGATCCGCCGCGCGCCATATTCAGAACGCCCGCCACGGCACGATTACCGCCTGACGGAAAAGGGGCGCGACCTGTGGGCGGTGATCATCGCGTTAAAGCAATGGGGCGATCGCTGGTTGGGCACGGATGACACCCCTGTGCAGATCACGCACAAGGCTTGCGGCAAGGTTGTCAGGCCCCACATGACCTGCCCAGATTGCGGCGAGCGCATAGAGGCCCACGACGCCGAAGCTCAGCTTTCGCACACTTTTGAATTGGAACGACAGGCCGAAAGGCGTGCGCCCTGAAATCTGCCAAAGGTCAAACATATGGACTATGAAACATTACGTCTTGAGATCACGGGCGGCATCGCGACAATCACCTTGGACCGCGAAGACAGCCCGGCCAACGCACTGAACGCGCGCATGGCCGAAGAGTTGTTTGACATTGGCGTGCGTTGCGGTGCGCCCGACGTGCGCGCCGTGATCGTTACCTCCAATGGTAAGATGTTTTGCGGTGGCGGTGATTTAGCTGAAATGGATGCCGCACCTGACAAACACGCGCATCTGACCCGAATGGCAACGGTGCTGCATGCAGGGTTGATCCGGCTCGCCCGGATCGACGCACCTGTCATCATGGCTGTGAACGGAACCGCAGGCGGTGGTGGGTTCTCCTTAGTGCTATCCGGTGACTATGTCATCGCGTCCGAAAGGGCCAAGTTTGTCTCGGCCTACACGTCCTCCGGGCTGACACCGGACGGATCGTCGACCTACTACCTTGCGAAACACGTCGGGTTGCTGCGAGCAAAAGAGCTGATGCTGACAAATCGCGTCCTGACAGCTGACGAGGCTCAGGCCTGGGGCCTGGTCAACAAGGTGGTCCCGACAGAGACCGTGATGGACGAAGCCCGAGCAATGGCGCAATGCATCGCCAGCGGGCCGACCAAGGCTTTTGGCGGTGTGAAAAGACTTCTGGACACGGCATTTTCAGATGGCTTGGAAACCCAGCTGGATCGCGAGACGCGCTCTATCGCCGACATGATGCGCACAGCGGATGGTCCTGCCGGGATCGCGGCTTTTCTGGCCAAGGAAACGCCCCGGTTCGAGGGGAAGTGATCCGGTCTTCAGCGACAGCGTATCGGGCAAAGTTTCAAACATCGATAGGGGGCAGTAATGAAGACGGATGAAGAAAAGACACCAGGCCTTCGGGCGGCCATTTTGGCTGGGTGTATGGTGGCCTTTCTGGGATTTGGATTTGCCGCCACCTTTGGCGTTTTTCTGACCCCCATGTCTCAGGACCTTGGCTGGGGTCGAGAGGTATTCTCTCTTTCCGTCGCTGTCCAACTTCTCACTTGGGGATTTGCCCAACCCATTGCCGGGGCGGTTGCAGACAGGTTTGGAACGGCGCGGGTTCTCGCCTTTGGCGCAATATGCGCAGGTATCGGATTTGCCCTGCGTGGGATGACGACCGATCCGACGGCATTTGTCCTGACCGGCATTTTCGTTGGGGCAGGCACTGGGGCGGCCTCGTTTCCAATCGTGATCGGCGCCCTGGGCAAGATTGTCAGTGCGGAACGTAGAAGTTTCATCTTGGGTCTGGGGACCGCAGCGGCCTCGCTTGGGATGTTTGTCGCGGCACCCACGGCAACAACGATGATTGGCACAATCGGATGGCAAACCGCTCTGATCGTGATCGGATGCAGTTTTGCACTCATCCTGCCTTTCCTGATCTTCATCGCGCGCGTGGCGAAGCCAACCGCATCTGGGTCAAGCGCGAGCGATTTCGGCCACGCCTTGTCGGTTGCCTTCACCGACCGGAGTTATCTTTGCCTGTTCTTCGGCTTTTTCGTTTGCGGGTTTCACGTGGCGTTCATCCAGACCCATTTGCCCGCCTATGTCATGGATCTTGGCCTTGCCGCATCTATCGGGGCCTGGTCGCTGGCATTGATCGGCCTGTTTAACATCGCCGGGTCGTTCTTCGCGGGATGGTCGGGCCAGCATTTGTCAAAGAAAGCCGTTCTTAGCGGCATCTACTTTGCGCGCGCCGTGGTGATCTCGCTGTTTGTTCTGGTGCCGGTCACAGAGGTCAGTGTTCTGGTGTTCTCGGCCGTAATGGGCCTGCTTTGGCTTTCAACCGTGCCATTGACGATGGGACTGGTGGCACAGACACAAGGGCTGAAGTTCTTCTCAACCTTGGCGGGTCTTGTTTTCTTCAGTCACCAAACTGGCAGTTTCATCGGTGCTTGGCTTGGTGGTCGCATCTATGACGTGGCACAAGACTACACGCTGATGTGGTGGGCTGCGGTGGTGCTGGGCCTGTTGGCCGCTTTGATTCACCTCCCGATTCGCGAAGAGCCGGGTCCACTTGCGCGGGCTGAAGCGGGGGGTGATGCGTGATCCGAAAGGTAGACAGACTCAGAGACTGCCTCGTCCCGCGACTGAAGCGTTGGAACCGTCTGCGGCGAAAGCACGGTTTGAAATTTGTGGCTCGGCGGGGCTTTAAATGACTGATTTTGCGACTTTGGCTGCACGCAGCGACGTGCGTACCGCACCCGCGAAGCGATGCTGCGTCAGCAACATGCCCAAGCATCAATGTCGGGAAAGTCCGCCCAGCAGTCATTGATCGGCTTGTCGGAAATGACCGTTTGGGCGTTGATTGTCGGGCAGACCACCTGTCCGCAAAACGCAAAACGCCCCCGCGCTTGGCAGGGGCGTCTTTAGTCTGGTCAGACAAGCGCGAGGCTTGCTTTATAGCGGCTTATTCAGCTGCTGGACCTACAGAGGCGAGCCAAGCAGCAACATCTTCGCCGCCGCCTTTCAGCTTGAAGCTCATTTTAGATTGGTTGGGCCAGCCGTGCTTTTCGTTATATGCCTTTGGGTCCATAACATACTCGGCGAGTTCCGCTTCTGTCCAAACAAAGCCTTCTTCTTGAGCGGCTGAGAGGCCTTTGCCATACTTGTAGCCGTCATAGGAGCCAGCAACGCGGCCAATCACGCCATAGAGGTTGGGGCCAGTTTTGCCGCCTTTGTAGATTTCTTCGCCTTCAGCGGAGACAACCATGTGGCAGGCTTTGCATTTCTTGAAGTCTTTCTCGCCTGCTTCAATGTCACCAGCGAAGGCAGGAGCGGCGGCCATCAGGGCGCTCGCAGCGAGGAGAGGGAAAAGTTTCATGGCTAAAGAGTCCTTTGGTTTGGTTTGGGTCTTATGCATACGGACTATCTGACCATTCGGCGCAATTTGTGCAACGGACATTTCGACGCGGGGAGCGTGCAAAGCCATGTAGGGCGGGCTTAGTTGCAACTTGGCGCTGTCATGGCAGTCTCAAAAGTCGCTTTGAGCGCAACATCGAGATCATCCATCGTCACGGGGAGGCCAAGATCGACCAGAGAGGTGACGCCATGCTCTGTGATGCCGCAGGGGACAATGCCTGAAAAATGCTCAAGGTCAGGCTCAACGTTGATCGAGATGCCGTGAAAGCTGACCCATTTGCGCAGGCGAATGCCTATGGCGGCGATTTTGTCCTCGGTTTTTGCGCCTGTGGCTGTGAGCGGTTTGTCCTCGCGCTCGACCCAGACGCCGACGCGGCCCTCGCGGATTTCGCCTGTCACGTTAAACTCTGCCAATGTGTTGATGACCCAGCGTTCTAGATCGCGCACAAAGCAGCGTACATCGCGGCCGCGCTTTGCAACATCGAGCATGACATAGACAACACGTTGGCCTGGACCATGATAGGTATACTGCCCGCCACGTCGGGCTTCATAAACGGGGAAGCGGTCGGGGGCGACGAGGTCTTCTCGCTTGGCGGAGGTGCCGGCGGTGTAGAGCGGCGGGTGCTCCAGAAGCCAGATGCACTCTGAGGCAGTGCCTGCGGATATGTCTGCGACGCGCGCCTCCATGAAGGCGAGGGCCTCTTCATAGGGCACGAGCCCGTCGGTGTGTTTCCATTCGATCATCTGGTTTCCTTCAGCGCGGCAAAAGGCCCGCGTCTTTTAGGGCAGGGATATAGCTGCGCGCGGCGGGAATGTCGCGCCCGTCTTTCAGGGTGATGCGGGCTTTGTCGCCCTCGCGGGTGATCTTGGCGATCTGCGTGGTGGCGACCCAGTGAGAGCGGTGCACCTGCAGGCCTGTATCTGCGCCCGTTTCCTTGATGGCGTCCGTGAGGCGCATAAGGAGGAGCGACGCGCCTTTTGTTGTGACCACTTCGACGTAGTGATCCTGCACCGAGAGGGAGACAAGCGGGCCACGTTTGGCGAACTCGAGCCTTGCCAGCAAAGGCGGTGGGCCTTTTGGCACGACGGACGTTTGGTTTGAAATATAATAAAGCGCGAGGGCAATGAGGGCTGCGGTGATAAAGACCGAGCCGAGGAGGCTGCTGTTATAGTGCAGATTTGTGGGGGCTGCGCCGAAGGCGACCCAGTTGAGCAAAAGCACGAGTGCGCCCACGCTGAGCGCTGTGCTGATGGCAACCATGCTGGGGGTGAACCAGATTGGGCCCCGACCTTTGAAACGGCGGGCGACGAGCGTCGCTGTAAAGGTGCCGAGAGCAAAGGTCAGCGGCGCTGTGAAGGCCCAATAGGCGAGGCGGGGCGCGAAGGCGAGCGACTCATAGGTGCCGAACGGGCCAGAAACCGCAAGAAAGATCACCGCGCCTGCCAGCGCGACAAACGTAGGCGGCGCGGAAAATATGCGCCGCAACTCGCGAAGCGCAGAATGCGTGGGGCTGTTTTTCACGTAAGCTCTCCGCAAATTGGCACAAGCGCGGCTGACGCCGCTTTGATCCTGTCATAGCCCATTTGAGAGCCAAGACAAAAGGAGCTTTCACATGACCCTCGAGCCGATCCTGAGTGCATCTACTGCTGTGCAGATACATTTACTTGCCGCGGTGATGACGCTGGCGCTGACCCCTGTGATGCTGATGCGGCGCAAAGGGACGCGGGGGCATGTGCTTTGGGGGCGGTTCTGGGTGATCTTTATGGCGCTGACAGCCGCAAGTTCTTTCTGGATCATGGAGATTCGGCTGATTGGGCCGTGGAGTCCGATTCACATTTTGTCCATGATCACCCTTCTGAGCCTCTTCAACGCCGTGCGCGCGGCGCGACGGCGCAGAATATCCGCTCACAAAGCGCATATTCTCGGGGCGCTGCTTGGATTTTTGGGGGCAGGGTTGTTTACGCTCTTTCCGGGGCGAATATTGTCTGACAGCCTATTTTCAGGCCATGAAATACAGGGGTTTTTGGCAACGCTGTTGCTGGGGGGCTGCGGGCTTTTCTGGCTGACACGGCGCTGGCGCAAGGCTTAGGGCGATTATTTCTGCCAACGGTGCCGATTTTCGCTTCACATCCCCAGAGGCATTCGCTAAACGACGCTTCACCAAGCCTAGACAGTGCGGTCGTGGCGGAATTGGTAGACGCGCAGCGTTGAGGTCGCTGTGGGGTAACACCCGTGGAGGTTCGAGTCCTCTCGACCGCACCATTCTCTCCACGAGAGAATATGTCATGTCTCTCACTCGAGATATTTGATGCGACTTTTGAGCGCCACCACGCGCGATAATTCGCATAGCCTTACACCCCGAAGTTGAACTCTCTTGGCTGCTCGTGCATCACGTTTGCAAGATTTTGTGGTTTTACAGTTTGAGTGGGCAGATGTTTCAAATGGATTTGACAGAGCGGGCGGCCTTGCATTTGGCACGGCTCAAAAAGCTTGGATATGACGTGTTGGCGTCTGATGATTTTGCCGAAATCGAAACACTGGTGCAGCAGACGGGCAAACCCTTTCGCTCGCCGATGTTTGATACGCGCCGCAACGATTTTACCGAGGGACGTGCGTTCTGGCTGTTTTTGAA
>ENA-OUOG01004071-OUOG01004071.1-marine-metagenome-genome-assembly--contig:-NODE-4071-length-12925-cov-5.700498_pt1 | contig 12925 bp, 7 predicted proteins | sample MGYA00248635_ERZ508505 | MGnify/ENA primary metagenome ERZ508505 (study PRJEB26176, sample SAMN06267871) | marine metagenome | isolation source: Saanich Inlet, British Columbia, Canada | place: Pacific...
CAGTTTTTTTTGATATTCAACTGACACTAAGTAAACTCCTATGGGAGGGATTAATTTATATGTTTCTTCAACATTAATATTTGCTGTGGGAAAGTTGATTGTTCTTCCTAAACCCTTGCCTTTGGTTACGGTTCCAGTAAGTTCAAAATGTCTTCCTAAAAATTCGAAGACACGTCTGAAATCACCAGTTGCAATTGCCTTACGAACCTTGGTAGAGCTTACAGTAATAGATGAAATATCTTGGGCTGGAATGATATGTACATCGAAGTTATACGTTTTTCCCATGGAGATTAAGTCCTCAGCAGTGGCTTCTCTGTTTCGACCAAAGCGATGATCGTAGCCAATGAAAAGTGCGTCAATTTTTATTTGGTCTGCTAAAATATCACGACAGAATTCAAGGGCTGAAAGCCTCGAAAAAGTTTTTGAAAAAGGATGAATAATTAAATTATCCACACCTAATCTTTCCAATACACTTTTTTTCTCATCAAGCGTATCAATCAATCCAAGATCAGACTCCTGCTGTAAAACCATTCTCGGGTGTGGGAAAAAGGTTAATATAGTAGATTGAATTTTTTGCTGACGCGCTAGCTTGACGATACTTTTTATGATTTTTTGATGTCCAATATGCACCCCATCAAAGGTGCCTATGGTTAAGATGCATTTTGAATCTGGATTGTAATTTTCAATGTTTTGAAAAACATTCATTATCAGTGGTTCATTCTTCTTTGATGACAAAAGTACAGCAATATCATACAAAGACTAATTTGTTTTATTATTTTTAAACCTGACGTTAGAAAATACATCTGTGCATAACAAGTTTTCTTTTTTTAATACGCTTATAGTTTTTGTTGGGTGCTTTCTAATGTTTAGCTCTGTGGCTTATGGGCAAAGCTCTTGGAAGCCAATAGAAAATATCAAACCATCTCTACATCCAATTCCTTTAGTTAAAGAGCGTTATTATGAATTGATTCCTAATAAGGATCAAATTAAAGCCTCAAAAACAGAAGCAGGATTTCTTAATCAAATTAGTTTACCCAATGAAAAAGGGGAAGAAGAATTATTTTTAATCAAGCCAGTTCAAGTAATTTCTGCTTTACTTTCATCAAAATATCCAACTATTCAAACCTATGTTGGGCATAGTAAAAATAGACCTAGAGTTAAAGTTCGTTTAAGCACTCACTTTTCCAAAATTAACGCATGGATTCAATTGGATGGAAAAGAAGATTTATTCATTCAGCCATTAAAAACAAAAGATCGAATTCATTTTGTTTATCAAAAAACTAAAAATGATAAGACGCAAGACTTTTTGTGTAAGACCATTGAGAGTAGTTTAAAATCAAAAATACCTGCCAAAACTAGAAAAAATGCACTTTTGAACAATGAACTGCGAATTTTTAGAATTGCAATTGCCGGTACAGCAGAGTATACGTCTTATTGGGGTGATGATGATCCAACGAACGGAACTAATGCTGAGGATGCTTATGCGGCAGTAGTCAGTACAATTAATAGAATCAATCAAGTGTTTGAAGGTGATGTTGGAATTCGCCTAGAGTTAGTCTCTGATGCCTCATTACTTTATGAAGATGCCGATACAGACCCATTTACTGGTAATTTTTCCTCAGAACTCCAATCTACACTTGATGAGGTGCTTGGAGATGACGCCTATGATGTAGGGCATTTGTTTGATTTTGGAGAACCCAATGGAGATGCTGGATGTATAGGATGTGTTTGTGAATCTGGTGCCAAGGCCAAAGGATACAGTACCCATCCCTTTGAGGATATTTACGGTGGCAAGTACCGTAATGATTATTTTGATTTGGATTATGCAGCACACGAAATTGGTCACCAATTTGGAGCCTATCACACTTTTTCATACGTGACCGAGGATCATACTTTCAATGTTGAACCGGGTAGTGGAACCACCATCATGGCGTATGCAGGAATAACAGGTCCAGACGATCTTCAGCTTCACGGCGACCCCTATTTTCATTATTACAGTATTAAAAATATAACCGATTTTGTTAGCACAATAGATTGTGGTGAAACGGAAACTTTAACTGCAGCTTCTTTTTCAGTTGATGCTGGACCCGATTATTTTATTCCAACGGGTACTCCTTATGAGCTATCCATTTCACCCTTAGAAGGCGATGATATTACGTACACTTGGGAGCAGTTAGATAATGGGCAGGTTACTTCAGATGGTTTTGGGCCTAATAATCCTAGCGGTGGTATGGCTAGATCACTCCCTCCAAAAGCAGAAGCGTGTAGATCAATACCAAATCTTGGGAGTGTTCTTGCAAACAATTTGACCCAAGAAAATCCTACCGTAGGTGATAGTTGGGAAACAGTTTCGTTGGTGGAAAGAAATCTAATGTGGGGACTCAGTGTCAGAAAAAGTATGGGAGATTACGTACAAACGGCACAAGATTCAATGAAAGTTTCGGTAATTGCCAACTCTTCTCCCTTTACGGTGAGCTCTCAAAATAGCAATTCATTAGTATGGAAAGGTGTGTCATATCAAACCATTGTTTGGAGTGTAGCCGAAACAAACTTAGAACCGATCAACGTGACTGAGGTAGAAATTTCACTTTTAACTGATGATGGAACTATCGAAATACAATTAGAAGAGCAAGTGCCTAATACGGGTGAAGCCATTGTTTATATTCCAAATACCATTGATACGAATAAAGCTAGAGTTAAAGTAAAAGCAAAGAATAGTATTTTTTATGCAATAAACAGTACAGATTTTACCATTGAATCACGTGAATTGGCCCTCAATTTTCAAGAGTATCAAAAGTATAATTGTAATTCCGACGATGTTCAATTTGACTTCGATATCAATCGAAAAGAAGGGTTTAATTCCTCGTTTTCAATTCGAGCAGATGACTTGCCTAACGGAGTTGAAGCTGTGGTGTCGAAGTCATCCTATACATTGAGTGACAGCAGCGGCTCAGTTGTTTTTAAAGGCTTAAATGAACTGGCTTCAGGAGATTATAATTTTCAAATTACAGCAGTTTATGGAGCAGTAACGGAGTCATTTTTTATCAGGTTGAATCAGCGAAAAACCTTTAATGAAAAACCCTTGCTTGATGCTCCATCAAATAATGCTGAAAACCAAAAAGTGAATCCTGAATTGATATGGCAAACTAATCCAAACGCGGATACTTTTCAATTACAACTCGCCTTAGATCCCGCTTTTCAAAACATTGTACTGGATACTATTGTCAGTCAGAATAAATACAACACTTCAACACTCGAGTCCAACACATCACATTATTGGCGTGTGAAGCAGCAAAATAGTTGTAGTGAATCCTCTTTTTCTGAAATCTACTCTTTCAAGACAACAATAATTTCATGTCAAGAATTTTCAGCAATTGAAGTCCCAAAAAACTTAGTTGATGCAACTAATTCATCTACAGGAATAACAACGGCATCGATAAATTCAAATTACGATTTACCAATTCAGGATATCGATGTAAAGATTGATATAGAACATACTTATCTGCAAGATCTCAATTTATATTTGATAGCTCCTGACGGGACTCGATTTCTTTTGAGTAGTGAATTGGGAGCGTCCGAAAACGATTACACAAACACTGTTTTTGACCAAGAAGCTTCTCAAACTATTTCAAATGGAAGTCCACCATTTACGGGAAGTTTTAGGCCGATAAATGATTTTTCTGAACTTTACAATAGCTCAGCTTTAGGGATATGGAAGCTACTGATTGAAGATATTTATACAGATGATACTGGGCGTTTGTTAGACTTTACTTTAAGAATGTGCTTAGAGGGATTGCTGCGAACTAATAGCGACTTTGATTCCATTCCCGATGAAGAAGATAATTGCCCCGAGATTACTAATGAAGATCAAGCAGATAGTGATGACAATGGAATTGGTGATGTCTGTGATATATTCTCTGTTCAAAACATTTCCATTACAAAAAAAGATAGCAGTTGTTTAAATAAAGCCAACGGAAGTATTAATCTGAATGCTCAGGCAGAATATGAGTACAGGGCGGAGATTTCTGGAGATAACGGTTACACGAACAGTCTAGAATTTACTTCTCAAGGGATTCGTATTTCTAATTTAGCTGTTGGAAACTATTCTATTTGTATTTACTCATCATCATTTGATGATTTTGAATATTGTTATGAAACTCGAATTAGCGCTCCTCCGCCTTTAGAGGTAATATCATCACTTAATGCATTAAACTCAACATTAAATTTAGTGCTGACTGGAAGTGATCGTTATTGGATCACGCTAAACGAAGAGACCTTTGAAGTCGAATCCAAAGAAGAAATAAAACTACCATTGACTAAAAAGTTAAACCGAGTTGAAGTAAAAACAGCCAATTCATGTCAAGGTATTTATGAGCAATGGATCAATACCACTCAAAATGCTTCTGTATTTCCAAATCCAGTTTCAGAAAATGCCTCATTAGTGTTACCTGAAAACACTGTTGTAAATGTTTATCTTTTATCGGGAAGTGGAACTCTTTTGTGGGAAAAGAAAGGGGTTCAAAGTGAGGGCCGGGAACTTCAAGTCCCGATGAGCCAACTTGCTCCAGGATTTTATTTGCTTCAGGTGGTCTATTCTAATTCTGTTCAGTCAATTAAATTACTGAAGCGATGAAATTAAATTTAGTTCTTTTGAGTGTATTGATTTTTTGGAGTTGTGGACCCGATCCAATTCCTAAGCCAGAGCCCTCAATACTTAACGCTCCAGAGAATCTAAATGAATGTACTACAGCCACTGTTTTAAACGAACTTGAACGTCAGGTTCGATTTGTATGGACCGTTGCATTAAATACGGATAGCTATGAATTGGTTATTGTGAATTCACTAACCAATGCCAAATACAGTAGAACAACTTCTTTGCTCACCGAATCTGTTGTGCTTCCAAGCGGTGCACCTTATCGGTGGTATGTAAATTCAACTTCTTTACTTTCTCCTGAGGTAGGCAAGAGTCAGGTTTGGCAATTTTATTTAGAAGGGAGCGCTAATGAAACCTACTTGCCTTTTCCGGCTGTACTTGAAGTGCCTGAAAATCAAGCAATCGTTACACTTGACGCCGGCAGTAGTCTCACTTTTTTATGGGAAGGTCATGATTTAGACCAGGATATTGATCGGTATGATTTCTATATTGGAACAGTAGAGGACGATTTAGTGAAAGAAAAAGAAGGATTAACGGATACACAAACCACATTAACTTTAGTGTCTGAGACTACCTATTTTTGGCAAGTATTTACTTTTGATGAAGAAGGCAATGCCTCTAAATCTCAGGTTTTTAGATTTCAAACAGCACCATAATAGTACTATTTTCCATTGAAATTATTCATGGTATTTTGAAGCCCTTGAAGTCCAAAACTTACTACGGCTTCACCGCAAATTTTTATTCGTTCTGTAAGCTTTTCTGTTTCTTCGTTACTCCACGGATCTAGCACAAATTTGACCTGATCAAATGCTTTAACTTCTTGACCAATTCCAAAACGAAGTCGTGCGTAATTGGGTGTATTTAATTCTGCTTCAATATCTTTCAGTCCGTTATGTCCTGCAGGACTTCCTTTAGACTTGACTCGGATAGTGCCAAAAGGAAGGTGTAATTCATCAGTAAGAATTAAGATATTCTCTAAAGGAATTTTTTCTTTTAAGGCCCAATGCCGAACGGCTTTACCGCTTCGATTCATAAAAGTACTCGGTTTGATCATCACAAAATGTCTTCCTTTCCTTTTAAAGTAGGTATAAGAAGCTAACTTCTTTACTTCCCAGACACATTCGTTTGAACGAGCAAGCTCATCTAGGATTTTAAAACCAACATTGTGTCGAGTGTTTTCATATTCTGATCCAATATTACCTAGTCCAACAATTAAGAACTTATGCATAGCCAGTGATTGATCTTTTTTAAAAAAACGTTTAAATGAAAACATTCACTAAAATAAAAAAAGCATGTGAGAACTCACATGCTTTTATAGTATAGTCTAGGAGAGAAAAAATTAATTCTCAGCAGCAGCTTCTGGAGTTGCTCCTTGTTCAGTTCCTTCCTCAGTACCTTCTGTTGTTTCTAATTCGACATCCAGTTTCATCGAAGCACGTGAAGTACGAACTTGACAAACTACAGTGTTGTCTGGGTGAAGAATAGTAAAAATATCTGATTGTAATTCAGAAGTATATAACTTATTCCCTAATTCTAGCTTTGAAATATTTGCTACAATAAAATCAGGTAAATTTTTAGGAAGTGCTTTAATTCTTAATTTTCGTTTGTTAAGGGTTAACACCCCACCACCCATTAAAACACCGGGTGCAGCACCTTCAATTTTTACGGGAATGTTCATTGAGATTTCTTTATCATCAAATAAACGATAAAAGTCTGCGTGCAGAATTTTATCTGTCAATGGATGAAACTGAATATCTTGAAGAATGGCATTGACTTTTTCATTGCCCTCAAGTTCAATCACAACAGTATGTGCATTTGGCGTGTACACTAGTTTACTGAAACCAAGTTCCGGTGCAGAAAAGTGAAGGGGTTCTCCTCCTCCATATAATACACAGGGAACGTTTCCAGCATTACGTAAGGCTTTAGTTGCTACTTTGCCCACGCTTTCTCTTTTAGATCCTTTAATAGTAATCGATTTCATGAAATTGTTTTTACATTATAAATTTTGAACTTATCGACTGATTGAAATGAACATTTTTCATAACCTCAGCGAATAACGGGGCGCAAGATAATACTTTTACTTTAGGGTGACTAACTTTTGGTGGAATAGAATCGGTCACAATAAGTTCTTCTAGTTGAGAGTTTTCTATTTTCTGGTACGCATCTCCAGAAAGTAGGGCATGAGTACAAATAGCTCTTACTGATAGCGCACCTCTTTCTTTCATCAAATCAGCTGCTTTTGTAAGGGTACCAGCGGTGTCAACCATATCATCAACCAAGATTACATTTTTCCCTTCAACATTTCCAATAAGCTCCATATGGGATATGATGTTGGCTTTCTCTCTTTGTTTGTAACAGATTACGACATCACTACTGAGAAATTTTGAGTAAGCATATGCGCGTTTAGAACCTCCCATATCAGGAGAGGCAATGGTGAGGTCAGATAATTTAAGTGAGTCTATATAAGGCAAAAAGATGGTTGAGGCAAAAAGATGGTCCACTGGCTTTTCAAAAAAGCCCTGAATTTGATCGGCATGTAAATCCATGGTGATGATTCGTGTAGCTCCTGCAGATTCTAAAAGCTTTGCGATTAGTTTTGCCCCTATAGGAACTCTAGGCTTGTCTTTTCGATCTTGCCTTGCCCATCCAAAATAAGGCATTACAGCTGTAATATGTCTTGCTGAAGCACGTTTTGCAGCATCCAGCATTAATAGCATCTCCATTAGATTTTCTGATGAAGGGTGGGTAGAGCCTATAATGAAAATACGAGCACCTCGAACTGATTCTTCAAATGAAGGCTGAAATTCACCATCACTGTAACGTGAAAAGTTTACTTTCCCAACTTCAATTCCAAACTGGTCAGCAATGGCTTTGGCTAAGATTGTACTTTGCGTACAAGCAAAAATTTTTGCGGGAGTTTTCATAGAAATTTTATCTAAGCAAATGTAAAAATAAAATTATGCTTCACCTTATTGATTATTTTAAATTGAAGGATTAAATATTTTGTTATTTTTGCATTCTACTTTTAAACGATTTCACCTGCCTCGGTGGCGGAACTGGTAGACGCGCTGGATTCAAAATCCAGTTCTTTCGGGAGTGTGGGTTCGATTCCCACCCGAGGTACACTTAAAATTCGTAACTAATTGTTTAACATGAAGTTGCGGATTTTTTTATTTTCAAATGGCAACATATTGGCAACAAATCAGCCTGTTTTCTACTAATGAAAAGCTAAAATCTCCAATCCATTCCAATCTAATCCATTGATATCATGGTCTTAACCTGAGATTCCTGTGAAGTGGTTTTAGGGGGGTGTTTGGTGGAAGTTTGTAACGTTTTGCAAATAGCTCCATTTTCAATATCTTGTAACTATTATTAACCATAAATTAATTAAGATGAAAAAAATAGTATTAGCAATTTTTGTTTTAGGTCTAGTTAGTTGTCAAACACCAAAAGAACAAAAATCAGAGCCCAATATGGAATTTGGCGGATGGAGTGGTATTTCAGATGACCACAGTAAAGAATCTTTAATGGCTCGTGAATTTAATGAGTTTTATGCAAGTAATACCTTTCAAAAAGGGGCTTATATGATTTCTGATGAATCAGATGAGTTTTTTTTTAATAATGATAAAGTTACTAAACAAGGTTGGTTAGATGGAGCTTCAGCTCATCATGATTATTTTGATAATATTTCCAACAACAAAGTGCAACCTTACAACTTGACTACAACAAGATATGATAACGGTCAGGTTTGGACACTTTGCTGGTTTATTTGGACTGGTTCAGGAAAATATACTGGTACTGAAGCACAAACCATGGTTCATTATGGATTTCGCTGGGAAGGAGATAAAATTGTGGCTGCCTATCACTTTTTTGACCCCACCGTTATTAACAATGAGATTGCGGCTGCCACTAAAAAATAAGATTTTCATAACCCTCCCAAGTCCAAGCGGAGGGTTTTTCTTTTTTACCAATTCTCTATATCTTAGTACTATTATTAACCATAAATCAATTTAAAATGAAAAAGAGAATTTTTTTACTTTTTGTTAGTGTAATTTTTTTAAGTTGTAGTTCTAATCCAGACTACATTCAAAATCTTAATACCGCAAAAAAAACCTTTGAATTATTTGAATCAGAAAGCCTTGAAGAGCAAATGAGTTATTTTGCTGATGATTTAATTTACAGCCCTCCTTCTTACGGAATGAAGTCCATGAATAAGGTTGAATTCAAAAAATTACTTACGATGTATCAACAATCATTTGACAACTTAAGTTACACTGCTGATGTCTGGTTACCCGGTACTGATGATGATGGAAACTTAGATGGAAGTGTCAGAACCTATGGAACTTGGAATTCTACTGATTCAAGTACAGGAAAAAACACAAAACCACTTCAATCCTACCATTTTTTTAATTTTAATAAAGAAGGAAAAATAATTGCTCAGGGGGATTTTTTTGATGCAACAGGTCTAATGAATTCGATCAATATTAAAAATACGATTCCTGTTGATAATGAAGATTCAGCGGAAATTACTTTTGTGCTTGAACTGAGTACAAAAAAGAATTCGAAAGCAAGTGTTGAAAAATTCACTTGATATTTACCAGAGTATGTTGAAGCAAGAGAGCCATCAATCGTATATGGTTATTATATTTCTGATGATGAAAAAAAAATAACTTTAATTGAGCGTTACAAAAATAGCCAGGATGCACTTCAACACGGTATAGATTTCATCAATGGTCCAAATTTCGAAAACTTCTTTAAATTTTTTGAGATCGAACACTTTATTACCATCGGAAATGCGACTGATGAATTTAAAACTTTTACCAAAGAAAACGGATTTGTTATTGAATACAGAACCCCTGTTGGAGGGTATGTAAGAAGATAATTTATTAATATTCAACCCTCCCGTGTGGAGGGTTTTCAATCCAAAAACGGAGATTGAGTTTGATGCAAAACACAAAAGATTCAAGTTTGTTAAAAGTTATTGATTAGAAATGGACTAATTAAAAAACCGTTAACAAATATTTAAGAACCATAAGAAAGTATTAACTTTGAGGTAACAAATTATAATTTCATGAAACACATATTAAAACACCTTATTTTTTCACTTTGTTTAGGCCTATTTGCTCAAGAAGCTTACAGTCAAACCATAAGTGGAAACGTTACAGACGAAAGCGGTGTGCCGCTTCCTGGAGCAAATGTCATTATTGAAGGGACTTCAACTGGAGTTTCAACTGATTTTGACGGTAACTTTAGTATTCAAGCTGATCAAGGGCAAGTGCTCCAGTTTAGCTACATTGGGTACACTGCCCAAAGTATCACCATTGAAAATCAAGATTCAATCAATATTTCTTTACAACCCGATAATCAATTAGAGGAGGTTATTGTAACCTCTTTAGGTTTTACTGTTGTCAAAGACCAGCAGGGATCAACATCCTCAGTGGTAAATACGCAATCTGTTCTTCGTTCTGGAGAGCCAACCATTGCTAATGCATTGAGTGGAAAGGCTTCTGGGGTTCGAATATCTCGATCCAATGGTGATCCGGGTGCAGGAAGTACTATCCGTATTAGAGGAGCGAATACCATTGACGGAAGTAGCCAGCCTTTGATTATTGTTGATGGAGTTCCATTGGACAACACTACCAGCTATGCCGGAGGAAACGGTATTACAGGAGGTAGAACTGGAGGGGTAAGTCAAGGTTCACGTCTAAATGATATTAACCCCAGTGATATTGAATCACTTCAAGTATTAAAAGGAGCATCGGCTGCTGCCCTTTGGGGAAGTAGAGCGGCCAACGGTGTTATTGTAATAAACACCAAAAAAGGACAACGAGGAGAAGCTAAAATATCCTTTAAATCGAGTTATTCACTCGACGAAATTTCTGAACGTATTCCAATGCAAAATACTTGGGGACAAGGTCTAAATGGTGTTTGGGGGAGCAATCGAGCAGAGTCTTGGGGAGATTATATTCCTGAACGATCTGGTGGAGCTGATACGTTTAATACCTCTGGAGCTTATTTTGAAGCCGCAGACGGAACTCTTTACTATCCCATCACTCAAAAAAACTCTAAAGAAACATTTTTAGAGGAAAACTTTAATTCACTATTCCAAACAGGTGTTATATGGCAAAATGACTTGACCATTTCTGGAGGAGGAGAAAACAGTACTTATTTCTTTAGTTTGGGCTATCTTACACAAGATGGTATCATTAGAGAGGCAACGTATGACAGGACTAACCTTAGACTCAACTATGAATCTAAATTGAATGACTATCTAACGTTTTCTAGTAAAGTTGCCTATACTTACACAGACTCCAACAGAATTCAACAGAACTCAAATACTGCAGGGGTCATGCTAGGATTTTTAAGAACTCCTCCTGATTTTGATCAAAGAGATTATATCGGGACGTATTATTCAAGTAGTGGCGAAGCGTTTATTAACAGACATAGGTCCTACAGAAGACCCTTAGGTCAAGCTGTAAACCCCACTTACAACAACCCATTATGGACTGTTTTTGAACAAGTTTCAGACACTAAGGTGAATCGTTTAACTGCAACACCTCAATTAACAATCAAACCAACAAATTGGTTACAGATTATTACACGTGCTAATGCAGATGTAGGAGATGATCGAAGAAATTATTTCTTTCCTATAGGCTCTGCTGGAAATCGTAGTGTTGGAGTTTTACAAGAAGATGTTATTGGAACTCGAAATTTGAGTTTTGATGCTATTGGTAAAGCAAGCTTTGAGTTGACTTCTCAGATAAACTTAACAACAACTGCAGGTTGGAGTATCAACGATCGTAAGTACAATAGAACTTCAGGAAACATTACAGGTTTTCTAGTTAATTCTACTAAAGAAACCACTTCTCTCAATACAGCTGCAGAGGCTTCTTCTTTTGAAAATTTCAGAACACTCAGACGTTCTAATAGAGGATATGGAATTTTAAATTTTGATTTATACGATGAATTATTTGTAAACTTTTCAGGTGCTTTGGAAGCTTCTTCCACTATTGATGGATCGTTCTTTTATCCTGCGACTGACCTAGCGTGGAACTTTACAAATAGCCTACTAAAATCAGATGTACTGTCTTTTGGAAAGTTACGTGCATCATGGGGTAAAGTAGGGGTACAACCTTCTCCGCACAGATTTGAAACCTTAGCGGAAGGAAGTTTTAGTTATTCAACTTACAGTGACCCATTGAGTGTTGATTTATTTGGAGGTGGTTTCAGATTAGATAACAACCTTGGAAATCCAAACCTACAGCCAGAAATTAAAACGGAATGGGAAATAGGGGCTGATTTAAGATTCTTAAATGATGACTTATCCTTCTCCTTTACTTATTACGATAATAAAATTGAAGGAATTCTTCTAGACGTTACCTTATCACCTTCTTCCGGTTATGCAACCCAATATGGAAACTTTGGTGAGATGGTAAACCAAGGTATTGAATTTGATTTAGGTTGGAATATAGTAGAAAAAGAAGATTTTGGATTCTCTGCTTCAATCAATTGGTCTACAAATGAAAACGAAGTAACGGATCTATTCGGAACAGAATCAATCAATTTATCCCCAGGAGCATCAGTAAGTTCTAGAGCGATAGTGGGACAACCCTTAGGTGTTCTGTTTGGGACGGGTTCAAAAACCAATCCTGATGGTAGTTTCGACTTGGACGAAAATGGATTCCCACAAATTACTTCTAGCGAGATTATATTAGGCGATCCAAATCCAGACTGGAGAGGTGGCTTATCATTAAATATGAATTATAAAAAATTCCGTGTTAATGCTTTAATTGAGCATTCTCAAGGTGGTGTATTTTCTCCCCGAACGCTTCACGTATTGAATCGATTTGGAACAACTGAAATGACCGCTAATCGCGAAACCTTAACACAGGATTTAGTAAACTACGCTGGAAACACCATCAATGCCGGAACTATTGTTCGTGGTAATATTGAAGACTTTGGCGGAGGTCCTGTTTTATTAGATGAAAGTTGGTATAGAACTGGAATTGGGGGAGGATTTGGAGACAATCAAGCCTACAACTTCTCAACTTATGATGCTTCATTTACGAAGCTTAGAGAGATTACATTTAGCTATGTTTTTGATAGCCCTACCTTAAAATCAAGTACAGGATTGAGTAGTATTATTTTTTCTTTATCTGGAAGAAATTTATTAAACCTCAACAACATTCCTGGAATTGATCCTGAAACAAATCAAACGGGAGTAGGACAGGCTCAAGGATTGGATTACTTTACCAACCCTCAGACAAAATC
>ENA-OUOG01004073-OUOG01004073.1-marine-metagenome-genome-assembly--contig:-NODE-4073-length-12919-cov-2.921040_pt1 | contig 12919 bp, 9 predicted proteins | sample MGYA00248635_ERZ508505 | MGnify/ENA primary metagenome ERZ508505 (study PRJEB26176, sample SAMN06267871) | marine metagenome | isolation source: Saanich Inlet, British Columbia, Canada | place: Pacific...
CAGAAATGGCGTATGGCCATTAACCGTTCTGCTGAGGCTATGACCATATTCTCTGTAGTTCAAGCTGGTCTTTTTCCAATTATTCACATGGGACGTCCGTGGCTTGCTTTTTGGGTTCTTCCTATTCCTAACCAGTATGGATCGCTTTGGGTGAATTTTAATTCGCCACTTCTTTGGGATGTATTTGCGATTTCAACCTATCTGTCGGTTTCTTTGGTTTTCTGGTGGACTGGACTTCTTCCAGATTTTGCAATGATTCGCGACCGGGCAGTTCGGCCATTTCAAAAGAAAATATATAGCCTATTAAGCTTCGGTTGGACCGGACGCGCCAAGGATTGGCAACGCTTCGAAGAAGTTTCTCTAGTTCTTGCTGGTCTTGCAACTCCTCTTGTACTTTCTGTACACACCATTGTATCCTTTGACTTTGCAACGTCGGTAATACCTGGATGGCATACCACCATTTTCCCTCCATATTTTGTTGCAGGGGCTATCTTTTCAGGATTCGCAATGGTAAATACCCTTCTCATTATTATGAGAAAAGTGGTAGGTCTTGAAGACTATATTACCGTTCAACACATTGAGTTAATGAACATTGTAATTATGATTACAGGTTCTATTGTAGGATGTGCTTACATCACGGAATTATTTATAGCGTGGTATTCAGGGGTTGAATATGAGCAATATGCATTTTTGAATCGTGCTACAGGACCTTATGCTTGGGCTTATTGGTCGATGATGACTTGTAACGTTTTTTCTCCCCAATTCATGTGGGTGAAGCGTTTAAGAACAAGTATCATGTTCTCGTTCTTTATTTCGATTGTGGTAAACATCGGTATGTGGTTTGAGCGTTTTGTAATTATCGTAACATCACTGCACCGTGATTACCTACCTTCTTCATGGACGATGTTTTCGCCAACCTTTGTTGATATCGGAATTTTCATTGGTACGATTGGATTCTTCTTTGTGTTATTCCTGTTGTATTCAAGAACCTTCCCAGTAATCGCTCAAGCAGAGGTAAAGTCTATCTTAAAATCATCGGCAGATAATTATAAAGCCCTTCGTGCAGAAGGCAAACCGTTATACGAAATGCCTGAACGAGGAAAGGTTACCACGTATGAGGTGGAACAGTCGAATGCTAACTCATCTACTCAACATTAATATGGCTTCAAAAATTTTTAGAGCACTTTACAATGATGATGACATTCTAATGAATGCTGTCAAAAAGGTGCGTGGTGAGCATTATCACATCGAAGAGGTATTTACTCCTTTTCCTGTGCACGGTTTAGATAAGGCGATGGGCTTAGAGGAAACTCGCCTGTCAATGACCGCTTTTCTTTACGGTGTCCTCGGACTTACTGTTGCGGTAACGATGATGAATTATATCATGATCGAAGATTGGCCTCAAGATATCGGGGGTAAACCTAGTTTTTCACTGCTACAGAATCTTCCTGCCTTCGTTCCGGTAATGTTTGAAATGACGGTTTTCTTTGCGGCGCACCTTATGGTAATTACGTTTTACCTCAGAAGTCGCATGTGGCCATTTAAAAAGGCTGAGAATCCACTTCCGCGCACAACTAGCGATGTTTTTTTAATGGAAGTTGTCGCTACATCTGGTAAAGAGGACGAATTAACAGAATTATTACTTGACACAGGAGCCATCGAGGTTCAGGTACCTAAAGCTTAATCCATGAAGTCAGTTGTATCTAAAATTATACTAGTAGTCGTTTCGTTAACGGCAGTGTCTTGTTTTAATAAAAACAAGCCTAATTTTCAATATTTCCCAGATATGTACGAGGCAGTAGGATACGAAACCTATGCTGAGGCTCCGTTATTACCTGAAAATACCGCTGCTTTATTACCAGTAGAGGGCACTGTTCCTAGAGGTTGGCTTCCTTATGAGTTTGATAACACACTCGAAGGTAAAGCGCTGGCGCGAGAAGATAAGAGTCCGCTACTTTCTGAAAATAGTGCATCAGACCTTGCCAAGGGGAAAGAACTTTACAATGTGTATTGTGCCATTTGCCATGGAACTAAGGGTGATGGACAAGGACATCTGGTAAAGCGCGAAAAAATCTTAGGGGTTCCGTCTTATGCTGATGCCGCTAGGAACATTACTATCGGAAGTACCTATCATACCATTTATTATGGCCTAAACTCGATGGGTTCCTATGCCGCTCAATTGAGTAGTGAAGAAGAAATTTGGCAGATTTCTGCATATGTAATGGAGTTAAAAAAGGACCTAACCAAATAAGTTTTAAACATGTATCAGTTTTCACAACGATTCAAGATAACTACCCTTATTTTAATGGGGCTTGGCCTGTTAGGTCTAGGATATGGCTTTTTAAGCGTTCCATCAACAGTTGAAGAGGCTAAATCTATGATGGCCTCACATGGCGAAGGTCATGGTGAGGAGCATGATTCAAGCGCTCATAATATGCAAGACCACCCTACTCTTGCCGAAGCGCATCACGGCACCGATACTTCAGATACACATGCCGACGCTCAATCTCATAAGGCTGATGCCGATGCTCATAATGATCACAATGCACATGATAAACATGTTTTTGATCAGATGAGAAACCGTCCTTGGTCTGCATTTTACGTGAGTGCCCTATTCTCGTTTCTTATTGCTCTTGGTGTGCTGGCGTTTTATGCGATCAATAGAGCTGCTCAGGCAGGTTGGTCTCCGCTACTTTTTAGAGTGATGGAAGGAATAACCTCCTATTTAATTCCTGGCGGAATTATTTTATTTGCCTTTTTTGTTCTTTCAGGGCTTCATTTGAACCATTTGTTTGTTTGGATGGATCCAGAAGTTGTCGCTCACGATAAATTGATTCAGAATAAGAGTGGCTATTTAAATACGCCATTTTTCCTTGTTCGCGCAGCGATATATATCGGAGGCTGGATTGCTTACCGCCAATATTCAAGAAAGTTATCCTTAGCCGAAGAGACTGCTTCTGATAACAGTGCCTTTGTAAAGAATTTCAGATTGGCAGCTGGTTTTCTTGCGTTTTTCTTGGTAAGCGAATCGATGATGTCTTGGGATTGGATTATGAGTGTTGATCCGCACTGGTTCAGTACACTTTTTGGATGGTATGTTTTTGCAAGCTTCTTTGTGTCAGGTATTACTGTTATCGCACTTTTTACACTTTACCTCAAATCTAAAGGATTACTTGAGGCGGTAAATAATTCACATATTCACGATTTGGCCAAGTTTATGTTTGGTTTAAGTGTTTTCTGGACCTATCTCTGGTTTAGTCAATTCATGCTTATTTGGTATGCAGATATACCTGAGGAGGTTACTTACTATGTGATGCGATTTGAGTCGTATAAAGTTCCTTTTCTTGGCATGTTAGCGCTTAACTTCATTTTTCCACTTCTTGTGATTATGCGTAGTGACTACAAGCGTATTCCTTGGTTTGTTCAAACTGTAGGTATCGTTATTTTGACGGGTCATTACTTCGACTTTTATAATATGATTATGCCTGGAACTGTTGGGGCCCATTGGTCTTTTGGTATTCCAGAATTAGGTGGCATTCTTTTCTTCTCTGGTTTGTTCCTATTTGTAGTGGCATCGGCATTAACTAAAGTTCCGGTAACACCAAAAGGAAATGCCCTACTTGAAGAGAGCAAGCACTTTCACTATTAATCGATAACGACGGTAGATTATACTCATGACAACACCTTTAATTTTAGCAGTTCTCGTTTTAGTTGCAATTGCGGTATGGCAGTTAGCAAAGATTTTTGAATTGTCACAACTTTCAACAGGAAAGCAATCTGATTCTACGATTGCCGACGATAATGATAACAAGTACAATGGATATTTACTATTTGCTTTTCTAGTATTCATTTACGGGATCACTATTTTCAGCTTCGCTAAGTACACAAAAATGATTCTTCCTATGCCTGCTTCACAGCACGGTGTAGATTATGATCGTTTAATGTGGATTTCGTTTGCGATCATTTTTTTCGTTCAAACTATAACCCAGTTTTTACTTCATTATTTTGGATTTAAGTACCGTGGTCAAAAGGGTAAAAAGGCGTTGTTTTATGCCGATAATGATAAGCTAGAGATCATCTGGACAATTATTCCAGTTATCACTCTTGCTTCGCTTATTCTTTATGGTTTGTATTCTTGGGTAAATATCATGGATATTAATGATGAAGGCGATCCTTTGGTGGTTGAGCTTTATGCCCAGCAATTCAACTGGACCGCTCGATATGGTGGTGCGGATAACGTTCTTGGTGACGCGAGTACTCGACTTATTGATATCGATAAAGCAAATGTTTTAGGTCTTGATGAGTCTGATCCGAATGGAAGTGATGATGTTATAGTAAAAGAGTTACACTTACCGGTTGGCAGAAAGGTTAATTTTTATATGCGCTCTCAAGATGTATTACACTCGGCCTATATGCCACACTTTAGAGCTCAAATGAATTGTGTGCCAGGTATGGTTACTCAGTTTTCATTTACACCTACTGTGACTACCGAAGAAATGCGACTACAGCCTGAAATCATTGACAAGGTAAAACGAACCAACACCATCCGTGCTGAACGCGCCGCAGCCGGTGAGGATAATAGCGACCCTTGGGAGTTTGATTATGTTCTCTTGTGCAATAAAATTTGTGGAAAATCTCACTACAACATGCAAATGAAGATCATTGTGGAGTCCGAAAAAGATTTCCAGAAGTGGTTAGATTCTCAAAAAACATTTAGCGAAACTATTATTGCAGTTCCCTAAATTTGTAACGAAAAAGAAAATTAAAGACTAAATAAGGTAGTACTATGGCTCACGCAGCAGAACACCATCACAAAGAAACCTTTATCACCAAGTATATTTTTAGCCAGGATCACAAGATGATCGCTAAGCAGTATTTGATTACTGGACTTATAATGGGATTCATTGGTATTGCAATGTCCCTGTTATTCAGAATGCAACTAGCTTGGCCTGGAGAAGCTTCTCCTGTGTTCAAGGCTCTTTTAGGTAAGTGGGCTCCAGACGGTGTAATGGATGCGGATATCTATCTTGCTCTTGTTACGATCCACGGAACTATAATGGTATTCTTTGTGCTTACCGCTGGTTTAAGTGGTACGTTTTCGAACTTACTCATTCCGCTTCAGATCGGAGCTCGTGATATGGCTTCTGGCTTTTTAAACATGGTTTCGTACTGGTTGTTTTTCTTGTCATGTGCCATCATGCTCGCTTCGCTATTTGCCGAGGCAGGACCTGCAGCTGCTGGTTGGACGGTATATCCTCCTCTTTCGGCTTTACCACAAGCGCAACCCGGATCAGGGCTTGGTATGACTCTTTGGTTAGTATCTATGGCAATTTTTATTGCTTCATCTCTGTTAGGTTCCCTTAATTATATCGTAACAGTTTTAAACCTTCGTACTAAGGGAATGACGATGACTCGTCTTCCGTTAACCATTTGGGCTTTCTTTGTCACTGCGATTATCGGTGTGGTTTCCTTCCCAGTTCTATTGTCCGCTGCTTTGTTACTTATCATGGACCGTAGCTTCGGTACTTCATTCTTCTTATCGGACATTTTTATACAAGGTGAAGTGTTACACTATCAAGGTGGTTCACCAGTTCTTTATGAGCACCTGTTTTGGTTTTTAGGACACCCAGAGGTATATATTGTGCTACTTCCTGCCCTTGGTATAACTTCTGAGGTAATGTCAACGAATGCACGTAAGCCTATCTTTGGATACCGTGCGATGATTGCATCGATATTAGGAATTGCCTTTTTATCGACTATTGTATGGGGTCACCACATGTTTGTATCCGGAATGAACCCATTTCTTGGCTCTGTATTTACATTCACTACACTTCTTATTGCTATTCCTTCAGCAGTTAAGGCGTTCAATTATATCACTACTTTATGGAAAGGTAATCTTCAGTTGAACCCTGGTATGCTGTTTTCAATTGGCCTGGTTTCTACGTTCATAACGGGAGGTTTAACTGGTATTATTTTAGGGGATAGTACATTAGATATTAACGTTCACGATACCTACTTTGTGGTAGCTCACTTCCACCTGGTTATGGGTATTTCTGCTCTTTATGGTCTTTTTGCGGGAGTGTATCACTGGTTCCCAAAGATGTTCCACGGACGACTTATGAATAAGAATCTTGGATACATTCACTTTTGGGTAACTGCAGTAGCTTCTTATGGTGTGTTCTTCCCAATGCATTTTGTGGGTATGGCTGGTGTTCCAAGACGATACTACGAAAACACCGCTTTTCCAATGTTTGATGAACTGGCAAACGTTCAGGTGTTAATGACGGTTTTTGCTCTTATTGCCGCCGCTGCTCAGTTGGTATTTGTGTACAACTTTGTTTATTCCATTTTTTACGGTAAGAAAGGGGCGCAAAACCCATGGAAATCGAATACACTTGAATGGACTACACCACTTGAGCACATTCATGGTAACTGGCCTGGTGCAATTCCTGAAGTTCATCGCTGGTCATATGATTACAGTAAGACCTATGAAGACGGATCGTATATCATAGAAGGACAAGACTTCGTTCCTCAGCATATCCCGCTTCAACCTAACGAAGAAGAGTTGAACCATTAAGATTCCTCTAACATGATTTTCTAGCCCTGCAATCGCAGGGCTTTTTTCTTTTTATTGTTCTACCTTAGTGTAAAGTATTGCCGCCATGAACGAACACCTTGACCCCACTGGGGCTCATTTTGGGAAAGAGGAATTTGACATTGAACGTGCCTTGCGACCTAAAGGATTCGATGATTTCGCTGGCCAAGAATCGGTACTTGAAAATCTAAAAATATTTGTTGAGGCTGCTAATCAAAGAGATGAAGCCTTAGACCACACACTGCTTCATGGACCTCCTGGTCTTGGTAAAACTACACTCGCTCACATTTTGGCAAATGAGCTAGGGGTAAATATCAAAATAACCTCAGGGCCGGTGCTGGACAAACCTGGTGATTTAGCTGGTCTTCTTACCAACCTTGAGGAGCGTGATGTGCTTTTTATTGATGAGATTCATCGGCTGAGCCCTATCGTTGAGGAATACCTATATTCTGCGATGGAAGACTTTAAAATCGACATAATGATTGAGACGGGTCCCAATGCACGCTCTGTTCAAATTCATTTAAAACCATTTACGCTAATTGGAGCCACTACTAGGTCCGGTTTACTTACTGCCCCGATGCGTGCCCGATTTGGAATCCAATCGCGCCTTTCGTACTACAGTACCGAACTACTTTCAACTATTGCGATTCGAAGTGCGGATATTTTGCGCGTTCCGATCGATCAAAGAGCGGCCATCGAAATCGCTGGTCGAAGCCGTGGTACGCCACGTATTTGTAACGCGCTACTTAGAAGAGTTCGTGATTTTGCTCAAATTAAAGGCAATGGAACGATTGATTTACCCATTGCGCAGTATGGACTTAAAGCGCTGAATGTCGATGCTTATGGACTTGACGAAATGGATAACAAAATTCTTACGACTCTGATAGATAAATTCAATGGAGGACCGGTCGGAATCAATACACTTGCCACAGCGGTTTCAGAGAATGCAGAAACGATTGAGGAGGTCTATGAGCCCTTTCTGATTCAAGAAGGTTTTTTAGTTCGTACCCCCCGCGGACGAGAAGCTACACCTCTGGCATATAGTCATCTCGGTAAGACGCCTAAAAAAGGTCAAATGGGTAGTTTATTTGAGTAAGCATGCAAAAGGACAATCTACTGCAGCGTCGAACCCAATTTTTGAAGCAAACTGCTATTGATTTGGGTTTTTTGGCGGTAGGTGTCGCTAAGGCCGATTTTCTTGAAGAAGAGGCTCCGCGGTTAGAATCTTGGCTTGCCAAAGGATATCACGGAACAATGAGCTATATGGAGCGAAATTTTGATTTGCGTCTAGATCCGCGCAAACTTGTTCCTGGCGCTCGCTCGGTAATATCCTTGCTAATCAATTATTATCCAAAGGAAACCGTAGCATTCCAGCAATCTAACTTTAAAGTTTCTAAATACGCTTATGGTTCGGATTACCATGTGGTAATCAAGACTAAGCTTAATGAATTAGTAGAGCAGCTGCGCCTCGAAATAGGTGATATTGATGGCCGTGCATTCGTAGATTCGGCTCCGGTGCTAGAAAAGGCTTGGGCGCAGCGTGCTGGTCTAGGCTGGATTTCTAAAAATTCAAATCTAATTAGCAAGCAAAAGGGATCTTTTTTCTTCTTGGCCGAGCTGATTGTAGATGCCGAGTTTGCTTATGATCATCCGATACAGACCGATCACTGCGGAACCTGCACGGCTTGTATTGATGCCTGTCCAACACAGGCAATCGTTGGTCCTGCTGTAGTTGATGCCAGTCGCTGTATTTCGTATTTCACTATCGAATTAAAGGAGTCAATACCGGATAGCTTCAAAGGTCAATTCGATGATTGGGTTTTTGGATGTGATACGTGCCAAGATGTGTGTCCGTGGAACCGCTTTTCATCGCCACACAAAGAGCCTCTTTTTGATCCGAGCGATGAACTTCTTTCGCTATCTGTAAGGGATTGGACGGAGCTTACCGAAGAGACCTTTACCAAAGTTTTTAAGGGTTCTGCGGTAAAACGCACAAAGTTTTCTGGGCTCAAACGCAACATCGACTTTCTGAATACAAAAAAGTAGCTATATTAAGGTCCTTAACTAAACTACTTAACAAACGCAACCATGAATCAATTAAGCACTCTCGATATCGGGGTTATTGTGGTATACCTGATAGGTATTGTCATTTATGGAATTTCAAAATCAAAGCGCGGCAGCTCGGAAGAGTATTTTTTGGGAGGTCGAACGATGACTTGGCCCATTGTAGGTATCGCCCTTTTTTCTGCGAATATTTCTAGTTCTACCCTGGTAGGTCTCGCCTCTGACGGATTTCAAACCAACATAAATGTTTATAATTATGAGTGGTACGCGGTTATTGTACTCATCATATTTGCAATTTTCTTTCTCCCATTTTATCTAAAATCGGGAGTTTACACCATGCCAGAGTTCTTGGAGCGTCGTTTTGACCGACGCTCGCGATACTATTTTTCATTTATCACCGTAATCGGAAATGTAATGGTAGATACCGCAGCAGCGCTGTATGTAGGGTCGATTGTACTGAAACTCCTATTTCCGGCCTATAGCTCTACTACGATCATTATATTATTGGCAATTGCGGCGGCAGCATACACGATCCCTGGGGGTCTAAATTCAGTTATTCAAACCGAGGTAATTCAGGCAGTACTATTAATCATAGGCTCCTGTTTAATTACCTATTTCGCCTTCGATCAGCTAGGTGGCGGATGGTCAACCATGATGTCCTCCTTAGATCAGATGCTAGCTGATGGTAGTGTAAATTTTGGAGATCGAGCGGCCACTGGGGCTTATATCCCCCAAACCGCAGAGCAGGTATTTAGTGTAGTTAGGCCATCGAATGATGAGTTCATGCCCTGGTGGGGACTTATCTCAGGAGTGGCACTGCTCGGATTCTATTTTTGGGCCAACAATCAGTTCATGGTTCAACGTGTTCTAGGGGCTAAGGATCTTCATCACGGTAGAATGGGAGCGTTGTTTGCGGGTCTTTTAAAGCTTCCTGTGATTTTCATTATGATTGTTCCTGGGGTGTTAGCATTATTGTTATTCAATACCCTGGATATTAGCGGACTAAATTATCCACTGGCTAATGGTGAGATGTGCGCTTCACTTACGGATTGTCCTAACCTTACGTATCCTGTTTTATTATTTCAGTTGCTTCCTAATGGCGTTCTTGGGCTTGTGGTAGCTGGCTTACTAGCTGCAATGATGTCTTCTGTGTCTGCCACGTTTAATTCAGCTTCAACCCTGGTTACCATGGATTTTGTGAAACAATTAAAGCCTGAATTAAGCGGTAAACAACTCGTTCGTGTAGGTCAAATCACCACCTTAGTTTTGGTGGTTCTTGCCTCTGCTTGGGTGCCATTTATAGAGCGAGTTAGTGATTCTCTTTGGGGGTACTTACAGCTTGTAATTGCCTTTACTTCTCCACCTGTTGTGGCTACTTTTATTTTAGGGTTGTTTTGGAAACGTTCAACTTCTCAAGGAGCATTCCTTAGCCTTTTGGTAGGTGGAGGTTTTGCAATTTTCATGATTTTGTCCGCATCTTTTCAGTGGTCTCCCTACATCAATGAGTTGCATTTCTTGGCTAAAGCTAATCTACTATTCCTAATTGCGGTTGTTGTGAATGTTGTTGTAAGTCTACTCTCTGGAGAACCCGATGCTCAAAAGGTATTGGAGTATACCTACAAACGTTCTTTCTTTAACGAAGAAACCCTTCAACTGAAAGCACTCCCATGGTATAAGAACTACCGCACCTTATCGATTATTTTACTAGTTATCACGGCGTTATTTGTCGGAATGTTCTGGTAAAATGACCCTGACTTACTAATGGTAGCGGCGAACGAATCGTGTATCTTTGGATGATCTTTTAGGAAGTACCATATGAGAAATTCTAGGCAGCGAAGAGAATCGCTAGTATATCACGCTAAACCGCAACCCGGGAAGATCAAGATCGTTCCAACTAAGCCGTATCAAACCCAGAGAGACCTTGCTATCGCTTATTCTCCTGGGGTTGCAGAACCTTGTTTGGAAATTGCAGAAACACCTACGGATGTTTACAAATACACCGCAAAAGGAAACTTAGTTGCAGTTATTTCAAATGGGACTGCTGTTTTGGGTCTAGGAGATATTGGTCCCTTAGCTTCAAAGCCTGTGATGGAAGGTAAGTGTGTGCTGTTTAAAATATTCGCAGATATTGATGGTATTGATATTGAAATTGACACCAAAGATGTAGATGCTTTTGTTGAGACGGTTAAGCGAATAGCTCCAACTTTTGGCGGTATTAATCTCGAAGATATTAAAGCTCCCGAAGCCTTTGAAATTGAACGAAGGCTAAAAGAAGAGTTAGATATACCTGTAATGCATGACGATCAGCACGGTACGGCGATTATTTCAGCCGCTGCCTTGCTAAACGCCGTCGAGCTTGCAGGAAAATCAATGAATGAGGTAAAGATCGTTGTTAGTGGAGCAGGGGCTGCCGCGGTATCTTGTACTAAACTGTATAAAGCGTTTGGAGCGCTTGCAGAGAACATCGTAATGCTCGATAGCAAAGGGGTTATCCGTCGTGACCGTGATAGCCTCGATAAGTCAAAACTTGAATTTGCGACCGACCGAGATTTGCATACCCTAGAAGATGCTATGGTACATGCGGATGTCTTTATCGGACTTTCAATTGCGGATATTGTTACCCCTGAGATGCTGCTTTCAATGGCGCCTAATCCGATCGTTTTTGCGATGGCAAATCCCGATCCTGAGATCAAATATGATATGGCCGTCCGCACCCGAGAAGATCTGATTATGGCAACGGGTAGATCGGATCATCCGAATCAGGTAAATAATGTACTTGGTTTTCCGTTTATTTTTAGAGGAGCGCTCGATGTTCGTGCTACTAAGATTAATGAAGCTATGAAAATGGCTGCGGTTAAAGCGCTGGCAGATCTCGCTAAAGAACCGGTACCTGAGCAGGTAAACATAACCTACGATATTACCAGGCTGACTTTTGGTAGAGAATATATTATTCCAAAGCCATTCGACCCAAGACTGATTTCAAAAATTCCGGTGGCTGTAGCTAAAGCAGCAATGGAATCTGGAGTGGCTCAGATCGAAATCTCGGATTGGGACAAATACGAAGAAGAGCTTATGGCTCGATCGGGTAATGACAATAAATTTATTCGTTCCCTACACGAAAAGGCCAAGGAAAAACCCATGCGAGTTGTTTTCGCCGAGGCTGATCAGATCGATGTGTTAAAGGCAGCACAGTTTGTATCCGATGAGGGTATCGCAGAGCCTATTCTATTGGGTGACCGCGAGGTTATAGAAAGTTTGATGGAAGAGTTGGAGTTTGAAACGTCGCTTACGATTATAGACCCATCAGATGATGCAGAACAAGCTCGTAGAGATCAGTTTGCAAAGCTACTTTGGAAACGCGGAGAGCGAGATGGTGTTCAACGATATAGTGCTGGTGTGCGTATGATGCATCGTAATTATTTCGGTCCTATGATGGTGCTCTCTGGAGAAGCGGATACAATGATTTCTGGATATTCGCGCTCCTTTCCGAAGGTGTTATTGCCGGTATTAGAGACGGTCGGAAGAGGCCAAGGTGTGAAGAGAGCATCTACGATGAATATCATGATGACTCCAAGAGGTCCACTCTTTTTGGCAGATACTGCGATAAATATCGATCCAACTGCCGAGGAGCTTGCTGAAATTGCGGTAATGACGGCTCGTGAGGTAAAGGCATTCGGATTTGAACCGGTGATGGCTATGCTTTCGTACTCGAATTACGGATCGTCTTCTAAGCCTGAGGCTCGAAAGGTAAAACAGGCTGTTAAATTACTGCATCAGAACTATCCTGAACTTATCGTAGACGGGGAGATTCAGGCAGATTTTGCATTGAACCCTGAGATGGGAGCACAGACTTTTCCGTTTTCAAAACTAGCAAACCGCAAGGTGAATACACTCATTTTTCCAAACCTTGATTCGGCCAATATCACCTATAAACTCATGAAAGAACTACATGGGGTGAAGTCAATCGGACCTGTTATGCTCGGTCTAGATAAGCCAATTCATATTCTTCAATTAGGTGCTAGTGTTGAAGAAATTATTAACATGACCTCAATCGCTGTGATCGATGCCCAGCGTGCAGCAAAAAAGTAAACTATTATGATCCATCATCTAAGAGGTAGACTTGTAGAGAAAACACCAACTCATTTGGTGGTGGAATGTTCAGGAGTAGGGTACCAATTAGAAATTTCATTGCACACCTATTCGCAGCTCTCAGAAAGCGAGGAGCAACTTCTATATACGCATGTGCAAATTAAAGAGGAC
>ENA-OUOG01004074-OUOG01004074.1-marine-metagenome-genome-assembly--contig:-NODE-4074-length-12918-cov-5.298575_pt1 | contig 12918 bp, 4 predicted proteins | sample MGYA00248635_ERZ508505 | MGnify/ENA primary metagenome ERZ508505 (study PRJEB26176, sample SAMN06267871) | marine metagenome | isolation source: Saanich Inlet, British Columbia, Canada | place: Pacific...
TCCGTGCCGAACGCGCGCCTCGCGTTTTCCAGCGCCCAAGCCGGCACGGCGCAATTCGGATCGTCCGACGCAGTTCTTAGATAGGTCTTAGACGGCGGGACCGCGGGATCGCGCACGCAGAAACAGTCCGTGTTTTCGTCGTACCCGCACACCACCACGTAGTGGCCCGTGTACCCTTCGAACGGCGTACGGAGATTCGGCGACGCGAACTCCGACGCGACGTTCTTTTCAGACGCCTTCTCCTCCCGAGACGAAAAAGAAAAAGCGCTTTTTGGGTTTTTTTCAGAGCCGAACACCCGGTCGAGGATCGCGTCGGCGGATCGCGTCTTCGTCTTTCTTTCGCCCGTCGCGCAGACGTCTAAAACGCCGTGTCGAAACTCGTCGTCGCTCGTCACGAGTCGTTCGTCGAAAACGTTTTCGCTCGACACGAGCGCTCTTTTGTCCACGAGCACGACGAGGATCCACTCGCTCGACGCCGCCCATCGTTTGAGGTTCCCAACGCAGACGCTCCGCTTCTCGACGAGCACGCCGGCGTCCGCCGCGTTTTCGAACAGCGCTCGTACGCGCGACGCGTCGTCCTCGATGGAGTCGCGGTAGAAGGTCTCTGTGGAAAACGCGGGGTTGGCGCCGAGGGTGACCGTGTAGAACGCCACGTCGCACAGCTCGAACGACGCCAAAAGGTGCGCGAGGTCGATGGTCCACACGCTTTGCGTTTTGACCATCCGCCGCAGCGTCGGCAAATCGGCGCGTCGCGCGGCGTGCGCGCGCGGGAGACGCGCTTGACTCGGGTCGGCGTCCGCCTTATTCACCAGCGCCTTGAGCACCATCAACGCGCACGCCAAACCGCAGTCCCAGTTGTGCGTCTGGCGGACGTGCGGGACATCCGGGTTCCCCGCGAATCGGCATCCGGCACGATGCGCGCCGGACGATCGAGAGCGCGTCGAGACCGTCCCGGCGTCCCCGCGCGCGTCCCCGTCGCGGAGCGCGTCGAAGTCGACGGGCGCGGCGTCCACGCGCAGCGCGTCAAGCGCACCGAGCGGCGCTCGCGTCGTGACCGGCGCGGCCGCGACCGCGGGCGTTCCGGTCATCGCGTCTTCAGCGCGGTCGTGCGTCCACCTCGCGCTCGGCGGTTCGGGCACCGCCGTCGTCCCCGGTTCGACGCGCGACGGCGACGACTCGCCCGCCGCCTTCAAGCCCACGCCGCTGACGCCCAGCGCGAGGGTCTCCGCCCCGGCTCGGGCCGCGACGCGGGTCCCGCCGCCCGACCGCGGCCTCGTGTCGCGCGCCACCATCGGATGGAGAGCGGAAGACACAGCGCGCGAAAGCGAACAGCCGAACCGACCGAAAGCAACGACGAACGCGGAAAATAAATGCGCGCGTCGAGCCGGTTTCCGCGCCTCCAGCAGGGTAACACCGAGGAGACCACGAGTCGGCAAAAGGTCGGCAAAACGAAAACCGTCGTTCGACGCGGCGCGCCTTTTCGATTCTGCATGACGGCTCAGTCGCAGGTTTCCGAAAACGGCGATAAGATTCGAACAAAGGAGTTTTCCCGTGCGCGCACGTGTCAGGTGACTGCGCGTTCCGCGATCCACCGCCGCCTCCGCCACACCTTCCGCGCACGCACGCAGGTTCACGGCGACGACCATGTCCGCTACCGAGCTCCAGACGCAGATGCCCCGCCGCGGGTTCACCCTCAAGGCGCGCGCCAGGCCCGCGCTCGCCTCGCTCAGCGCGGGCTTCACCAAGAGCGATCTCGCGCTCGCGCCCATGCCCGCCATCGGCCAGCTCGCGGGCAAGGAGCCCGAGAAGAAGAAGAAGATGACCTTCGGGGAGGTCATGAAGCTGGCCTCGCAGCGCGCCTTCAGAGGCGGCGCCGCCGGCTTCGCCGCCGGCGTCGTGCAGGTGCGTGCTTTCCCTTCGCAGCCCGGCGCGCGTCGGAGCGCGACGGCGCACGCGAAAACAACGTCCCCGGGAACAACAAACAGTCAATGACAGGCGCCCCGGGGCGTGGACGCGTGGACGCGCGCGCCCGCGAGGTTTTTCGGTGTCGTGCGCGACGGCGAACGCGACTGAAGCACGAGGCGTTTGTCGAGACGCGACGAGCTCGGTCGCGATGTCGCGCGCGCGGCGTCGCGGGGCGCGCTCCGGTCGCGCGGACGCGCGATAACCCAAACAGATCGGGATCCGAAAGGCGCGCCTCACCGGGGGACGCCCGGTGAACGCCCCGCGCGCCGATCGAGCGCGCCGGTCACGAACCGTCGTTTTTTGTCCCGAACGCTTTTTTTTCACTCCCCCACAGACGCCTCTTCTGGGACCGAGGCTTTCTTCCGTTTCCGTTTCCGTTTCGCGCTCGCGCTCACCGCCTCGCCCCTCTTTGTCGACTCGAAACGTTAAAAAAAACAAAACAGGTGGGCTCGTTCATGTGGCTCCGCACGACGATGAACTACCAGTACGCCAACGGCGGCACTTTAACGAACGCGCTGAGCACGCTGTACAAAGAAGGCGGCGTTCCCCGCTTTTACCGCGGCGTGTCCTTTGCGATTATCCAAAACCCGCTCTCGCGCTTCGGCGACACCGCCGCCAACACTGGGATTCTCGTCGCGCTCGGCGAGCTCGCGCCTACCATGCCCGTGGCGACGCAGACCGCGTTCGCGAGCCTGGGCGGCGCGACGTGGCGCATCATGCTCACGCCCGTGGACACGTTCAAGACCACTCTGCAGGTGCAGGGCGCGGCGGCTTTGAGCCTGCTCAAGGACAAGGTGAAGGCTGGCGGGATCGGGGTTTTATACGGAGGCGCCGCCGCGAACTTCGCGGCGAACTGGGTCGGTAACTACCCCTGGTTCGTCACGTTCAACTACCTTCAGGCGAAGGTCCCGAAGTACGACGGCGTGAAACAACTCGCGCGCAACGCCGTGATCGGCATGTGCGCGAGCTTCGTGTCGGATTGCGTGTCTAACTCGTTACGCGTGGTGAAGACCATCAAGCAAACGAGCGGGGACGCCAACTTGGGGTACGTCGGCGCGGTGAAGGGCGTGATCAAGACGGACGGGCTCGCCGGTCTGTTCGGCCGCGGGCTCAAGACGCGTTTGATCACCAACATCGCGCAGAGCATGGTGTTCTCGGTGGCCTGGAAGTCGATCGAGCAGAAGCTCAACGAGAACGCCGACAAAAAAGCCGCGGGGAAGAAGAGCGGGAAGACGGGCTCGATGACCCTCGCGACGCTGCCCGCGCTCAAGGGCGGGTGCCCTCCCCTGAAGCACGCGTGAAGTTTTACGCCGAAGCAGGTTTATGAACGAAACGCTTTCTTTTCTTACTCACCGAAGAAAAGAGCGCATCAGCGCGTCACGAACGACGATCGTCTCTCGAGAGGTGTAATAAAGCGCGCGCAGACGACGTACATATTACCTTCGGTACGCGCGTGGGAAAAAAACATCTCGCTCTTTTTGTCTCGCGAAAAAAACGTACGTCCATCCACCGTTCGCGTGAAAAGTCGCTCGTCACGCGACCGCCACCTCCGCGCCGTCGTCGTGCTCCTTCTCCACCCTGCGGTCCGTGAACACCCACTCGTTCCCCCGCTTGTACACCGCGATGCACTTGCTCCCCACGCGCCACGTCGCGGTGGCGATGGGCGTCGGGTCGTACAGGTACAGGTCGGGGTACGCCTTCGCGATCGCGTCCGTCGCTTCGCGCGCGTGGTAGTGCGGGATGGTGTGGTTGATGTGGTGCGCGACGTGCGTGGAGCCGATTTTGTGGTGCAGGAAATCCAGCACTTTGCCGTACGGCCGGTCGATGGTCATGAACGCGCCCTTGACGAGGTTCCAGTCCTCGCCCTCGAAGTGCGGCACGTCCACGTCCGTGTGCTGCAGCCACGTGTACAGCACGAGCCAAAAGTTGCACACCAGGTACGGGCCGAGATACAACGCCGCAACCGTCATAGGACCGGCGCTCATCGCCCAATAAATCAGACCCGCGACGACGGCGACGCACCCGATGTCGCTCTGCCACACTTTTTTAGCCCACTTCCCGGGGAACAACGCGTGTTTGCCCGTGGCGCCCGCGTTGGGATTGAAGTGGTTCGTCGCGCCGCGCACCGGTCCGCCGGACGCGCCCGTGAGCAAATAAATGGGCCACCCCAGTAAAAACACCCCAGCGAGGTTGAGCGCGGTGAACGGTCCTTCGCCGAGCAAATCTCTGAGCTTAAAGACGATGTCCGAGTCTTTCGTGTTGACTCTGGCGGGGACGTGCGTCTCGCCCTCCAGCACGTGGTTCGTGCGGCTGTGGTGCACGGCGTGGCTCCTCTGCCACGAGAAGTAAGGCACCAACAAAAGCGAGTGGAGGATATAGCCCACGGTGTCCTGCACGAGTTTGTTATCGGAAAACGCGCCGTGGCCGCACTCGTGCGCGACGACCCAGCATCCGGTCGAGCACGTGCCCGCGACGAAGGCGTAGGCGATCCAGGCGGGCAGGTACGCCATCTGCAGAGGCAGGTACAGGTACGCCAAAACGCCGCAGCCGACCGTGAGCGCGGTCGAGACGATCGCGTACATCATCGATCGGAACGTGTCCTTCACGAAGCAGTGCTTGGGGATCTTCGAGAGCACCTCCGCCATGGACGGGAACTGTTTCTGGTCCGCGTTCAGAGCCTTACCCTCCATGCCGCTGTAGTACTTCTGAGAGGGCGCGCCGTCCGCCGCGCCGACAGACGCCGCGGACGCCGCGGACGCGCGGGGGGCGGGCGCGCCGCGCCGGGAAGACGCGCGAGCGGGGGACACCGCGCCCGAGACGCGGCCGGCGGGGACGAGCGCGGCGCGCGCGCCGACGACGCCGCGGCGCGCGGAGGCGGCGGCGGTCGCGAGACCGCCCACGCGGGCGTGGCTCATGGCGAACATCGCGGTCGCGGTGTGCGTGCCAGGGGTCGATCCGGCCGGCGCGCGACGATGTGTCGCGCCGACGTGCGACGTCATCGCTCAGATTCCGAGCGCGCTCCAGCCTCAATCCGAAATGGCCACGCGTGATTGGCCGAGAGCGCATCGAACCGAAAAATCAGTCTGAAGATTCGAGAACTGCCAGAATTGAGGCGAGCGCTCCGACGTCTTTTGGACGGGGAAACGAATCGTCGGACGTCGCGTCGCATTTCGTCGCGCGCGGGGCGGAGAGACCAGAGCGTGGGATGCGCGAGGGGTGGTGATCTCGCGACGACCATGGCATGGGGAGAAAGATGCTGGCACGATAAGAGGAAAAACGACTGCGTGACGTGCAGCCCTTGCCCGCATGGAAAGCTGAAACGCAAGTGCGCGGACTGCAACCCCTGCCCACATGGCAAGGTGAAACATGACTGCGCGGCCTGCTACCCCTGTCCGCATGGCAAGGTGAAACGCAAGTGCGTGGACTGCAAGCCCTGCCCGCATGGCAAGCTGAAACACTGCTGCGCGGACTGCAACCCCTGCCCGCATGGCCAGCTGAAGAAGCACTGCGCGGACTGCAACCCGTGCCCGCATGGCCAGCTGAAGAAGAACTGCGCGGCCTGCAACCCCTGCCCACATGGCAAGGTGAAGCAAGAATGCGCGGCCTGCAACCCCTGCCCGCATGGCAAGGTGAAACGCAGGTGCGTGGACTGCAATGGCTGCCCGCATGGAAAGCTGAAACACAGCTGCGCGGACTGCAACCCGTGCTCGCACGGCAAGCTGCAGAAGCACTGCGCGGCCTGCAACCCCTGCCCGCATGGCAAGGTGAAATACGACTGCGTGGACTGCAAGGGCTGCCCGCATGGCAAGCTGAAATACGACTGCGCGGACTGCACAGGCTGCCCGCATGGCAAGCGGAAACGCGACTGCGCGGCCTGCAACCCCTGCCCACATGGCAAGGTGAAGCATGACTGCGCGGACTGCATTAGCTGCCCGCATGGCAAGGTGAAGCGCAAGTGCGTGGACTGCAATGGCTGCCCGCATGGCAAGGTGAAACACAAGTGCGCGGACTGCAACCCCTGCCCACATGGCAAAGTGAAACACGACTGCGCGGACTGCATTGGCTGCCCGCATGGCAAGGTAAAACACAAGTGCGTGGACTGCAACCCCTGCCCACATGGCAAGGTGAAACACGACTGCGCGGCCTGCAACCCCTGCCCGCATGGCAAGTTGAAACGCAAGTGCGTGTACTGCAATGGCTGCCCGCATGGCAAGCTGAAATACAGCTGCTCGGCCTGCAACCCTTGCCCGCACGGCAAACTGAAGAAGAACTGCCGCGACTGCAAAAGCGCCCCCCCCGCGAAGAAGCAGAAAACGTCGTGATGCATTTGTAGTCTATACGTGTGATACCATTCCGTCTTCGAACCGCGCGGCGCGTCGCGCTCATCCCCTCCGCCTCAGCCTCGCCGACGCGTCCCGCGCCGCCGCCGCCGCCGGTCGCCACGCCTTCGCGGACTGTTGAAACCGTTCGCACTTCGCCGCCAGCGCGTCCAGGCGGTCCACCACGAACGCCCCGCGGATCCACTCGCGCGCCTTCGGGTCGCACTCGCCCACCACAGCGAGCAGACGCACGCGGCTCGCCACCGCGCCCGCCGCCGAGGAAACGGAAACGGCGGAGACCCCCGTCGCCGCGTCGTTTCGATGTAAACCTTCGCGGGAGTCTCCGGCGACGCCTTCGACCAGTTTCTCGAGACTGGCGAGCGTGGCGTCGGCGACGCCTCCCGCGGCGAGCGCGCCCGCCCACCGCGGCGAGCGCGCCGCCGCCCCCGCGAGCGCGTCCACTGTGTCGTCGTCCACCGCCGCGGCCACCGGCGTCGCGCCGAGCGCCGCCTCGGCCGCGCTTTTCGCGCGTCGCCGCGTCCTCCCATCCGCGGCGCGGCGATCCGCCGCCACCGCCGCCACCGCCGCCACCGCCGCCTGGACGACGTCCGACTCCATCAGGCGCGCCTCGACGATCCAGGGCTCATCTTCGAGCCACGCGTCGAGCGCGCGTGTCGCGGCGTACGACGCTCTTTGCGTTTTTTCGCCACCCGAAGGAAAGGAGAGTCGTTTCGTATCAGACGTACGCTCTGGTAAACTCGGAAACGCGAGCTCCGCGAGCGCTTCCAGCGCGCCCGAGTCTTTGAGTTTGGCGCGACACGTTCGCGACCCGCTCGACGCCGCCGCGCACAAAATGTCCACCGCTACGTCCCGCAACGAACTCGAGACGATCGCGCCGTCTCTGTGCCAGTGCGTCGCGTCGCCGTTCGCGCCGTTAGCGACACCCGCGCCGACGCCGCCGCCATCCGTCGTCGCGTTCGCGTCGGCGTCGTTTTTTATTCTCGCGAGATTTGAGGAATCGAACCGGCGCGGTTCGTCCCCCGAGGAAACCGCCACCGCGACGAGGTGGGGGGTCGCGCCCGCCACCACCGCGTGCTCCAGCGCCGTCGCGGAAGGATGCGTCGTTTCGGTTCCGCCGTCGGCGCTCTCCCCGAGAAGACACACGTTTCTCAGCGCGCGCATCGCCGACTCGCGCGCCGAGGCGTCTTCCCGCTGCAGGCACCGCGCCAGCTTGGGCGTGGCGCCCGCGGCGCGGAGCCCCCGCGCGGCGTTTGGGTCGCGCGACGCGTGGTGCAGCGTTTTGAGAAGCGCGCGTGTTAACCGCGGGGGCATGGCGGGCGAGCCCACCACCCCGAGGAACGCGTGCGTCGCGGCGACGGAGGCGGAGAAGACGGACCGCCGCGCGAGCGCGCCGGCGCGGCCGGGCGCGGCGATCAACCGACCCAACGCCCACGCCGCCGCGTCGCGCGCGCGACCCGACGGGGTCGCCGCCGTGGGGTCGTCGTCTTCCCCAGTCCGTCCCGCGGTCCCGGTGGACTTCGTCGGTCCCGCCGACTCCTCGCGCGCGGCGACGTTGAGCGGCGCGAGGAGTCGCGCGAGCGCGGGCGCGAGGCCCGCGTTTGCCGCCGCGCCGCTGGCGACGCACGCCGAGGTGGTCCCGTCGTTCGAGGCTTCGTAGACCGAGAGCGTCTCGTCGAAGCCGAGCGAAGACGGAGCCGAATGATTGAAATCCGCCGCCGCGCCTTTTCGGTCCGCTCCGGCGTCGTTTATCTCGTTCGCGTCGTGTAAAACGTCGCGTACGAAAACCTCCGAGCGAAACTCGTCGCGCTCCATCCACCCTTCACGCGTGATCGTTTCAGTAGGGAAGCAGAGCGCGAAGGCGGCGTCCAGCGCGTGCCGCGTCGCGTTCCTGTCCGCGCCCGCGTACGCGTTTTCAGTCGCGAGAAAAAACGAAAGCGTCTCCAGCGCGCCGCACGAAGCCGCGACGCGAAGAGACACGGAACCGTTGCGAGCCAACGCAGAGATGAGTCCCGCCGCGGCAGAACGCGTCAACGAAGCGATCGGGTCATCGTTCGGTGTGCCGAAACGTTTAAGCGTCCACCGCACACCGCCGAGGAGGCAGAAGGACGCCGCGAACCGCGAACCGCGCGGTTCGCGCGGCGGCGTTTTTTTATACGTATTCGACGTCGTGACGGCGACGGCGGCGCGCGCGGCGTCGAATACGTCCGCCACCTCCGCGGCGGACGTTTTGGGGTCCGCCAGCAGAGCCGTCACGACGTCCGCGGTGGCGGCGCGCTCCAGCGCCGAGTCGCACGACGCGGGAGAATAGAACATCGACGTTTTCGCGGAGGGTGTTTTCTTGTGCGTTTTTTCGTCGCGAAATTGGATTTCGGCGAGGAAACGCGCCAATTCCGCCGCCGCGCCCGGGCGCTTGTCGCGCGCCGCGTCGGTCAACTCGAGCACGCGCGTCTCGAGAAGCGCGATCTCGTCGCTTTGTTTTAACGACGCTGTGGTCAAAAACGACGCGTCGTTAAAAGACGAACCGCGGTCATTGACCGCCGGCGTCGCGCCGTCCGACCCGTCCAAAATGGGCGCGTCCTGGAACGGCGAGCTCGGCGGAACGATCCGGCGCCGCCGCGAAGACGCGCCCATCTCTTTCGGCGCGGACCACTCCGGTTCCTCCTCGGAATCGTCGTCGTCGCTTGAGGCGTCGGACGCGTGACGTTTTTCAGAGTCATAATGCCGAGGTGGAGGCGACGTGGAAGAAGAGACCTTAAACGTCTTCTTTTTCTTGCTCTCGTCGTCGCGATTAGTAGTACGCTCTTCTCGTCTCGCGACGATCCATCGGTGTAAAAGCGCGTCGCGCGCCGTCGGGCGTTTTCTCGGGTCCCGCTGGAAACACTTCTTCAGAAAGTCGCGCAAGTCCTCGGAGATGCCCTCCGGCAGAGGCGGCCGCTTGTTGTTGACGATGGCGAACATCGCGGGCATGGGCTGCATGTCGAAGTACGGCGGCGCGCCGGTGAGCAACTCCACAACGACGCACCCGACGGACCACACGTCCGACGCGAACCCGACTTTTTTCTCATCTTGTCGCATCTCGATCGCCTCGGGAGCCATCCAGTACGGCGTGCCCTGCACGTCTAAATCGGACGAAGTCGCGTTCATTCCGTTTTCGTTCGCGGTTTCGGAGTTTTCGTCGTCGCCATCGTCTTCGTCTCGTGCTCGCCGCAGAGCCACTCCGAAGTCGGCGATCTTCACGACGCCGTCTTTGGTGGTCAGGACGTTAGCGCCCTTGACGTCGCGGTGCACGACGCCTTTTTTATGCAAAAACGCGAGACCCTTTAGGAGCTGCGTGACGTACACTTTCGCCAATCGTTCCGACAAACACCCGAACTTGTTCGGCTTCACCAGGCTCGCCAACGAGCCGTTCTCCGCGAGCTCTAAAACGACGTACACGTACTCGTCGTGCTCCACCACGCCTTTCAGCGCAATGACGTTTTCGTGCGCGCCCAGTTCGGTGAGGAGGTCAATCTCCAGCCTCAACGCTTCTCTTGCCCGATCGTCCAACCGCTTCAAAGCGATCTCCTTCACCGCCACCATCGAGCCGTCCGTGGTGTCGATCGCCTTGTACACCTGGCCGTGCGCGCCCTTGCCGATCTCCTCGCCGAGAACGTACGAACCCACGGCGGTGTTCCGGCGGGAAGGCTTCGGGAGCTCCATCGGGGCGAGCGAGGTGAGGCGCGAAAGCCGGGAGGGCGGACGACGGTGGAGGGCGGAGGGCGGAGGGAAGGGAAGGGAAGGGTCACCGGCGGACGAGCCCGCGCCGCGTCCTCGGTGTCTGGAGCCGACCGACCCGCCTGTGATGCGCGCCGACCCGCCCGCGCGGCCCTCGCGCGCTCGCCCGCGACCGGGCGCCGCTCGCAGTGCGGACAATTTTCTTTTCGGACGACTCAAAGTCACTTTCCGGCGGACCGTCGTTGTTGACAGGGTGATGACAACCGATGACAATTGGCACATCGCCGACAGACCTTCCGCGCGCCGGAGGCGGTCACGGGCGTCGGCGCGATGCCCGCGGCGCCCGCAGACGGCGGGGGGATGGGCGCGGAGGTGCCGAACCCGGGGGAGTGGGAGTCGTGGGCGCGGGAGGCGGAGACGCTGTGGGCGGCGGTCTCCGCGAGAAAGCCACGATTGGAGGTGGCGTCGGATTCGGGTCGGGAATCGGTCCCGGGACGCGACGCGGGCGGCGTCTTCGAGCCGCACGCGGCGTGGCCCGCGGCTCGGCTCTTCACCCCCGGCACGGCGGTGACTCCGGCGGAGAGCGCGGGCGTGGCGTTCGCGGCGTCGACCGAACCGCCCGCGTCCCGGGGACCGACCGCGAGCGTCCCGGGATGGACGCGCGGTGCGTTCGATGCATCGTTCGACCGTCCACGCGACGACGACTGTCCTCCGACGGACGCCGTCTCCGCGTTCGCGTCGGCGTCGCGAGCGGCGTCGGCGGCTGAGATGCGCCGCCGCCGCGAGTCGCGACCGGCGGCGGTGGCGGCGCGCGCGTGGCGAGACGTGGAACGGGCGTACCTGCGAACCGTCCGCGACGGCCCTCTGGCGGGGACGCCTTTGGCGCTGCGCCGAGCGGACGCGAAACGCGTCGCGTTGTCGAACGATACCGATACCGTCTCTCACGGGTTTCGAGACCGAGCCGTGACCGACGCGTTGAACGCACTCCCGATGCCGCGCGAAACAGTCATGCGCTCGTTCGAGGTTTGGCGAACGCGGTGGGCGTCAAAGAGACGCGCGCGCGTCGCGGCGGTTTCGTTAAGAACGAAAACGCTTACGAAAACGTTTCGGACGTGGCGCGACGACGTCGTTCGGACACGTACCCGTCGAACGGTCCGAGCCGCGATCGCGCTCGAGACGTGGCACAGTCACCTGGTGGCGTCTCGCGCGGCTCGTGCCGTGTCAGCGGCGGCGAAGACGCGCGCGGTCAAGAGAGGCGCGACGGGCGCGTTTCGCGTGTGGCGCGCCCTCGCCGACGACGCCGCAACACTCGCGTTTTCGGCGGACTCGTTTTTGTACGCGCGGCGCGTCTCGGAAGTGTTCCGGAGGTGGAAGAAAAAAACGGAGAACGCGAGACGGGACCGCGCGTGGTGCGCGTTCGCGGAGACGTGGCGTACGCGACGCGTCCTGGCGAGAGCCAATTCGCTGTGGCGTCGATTCGCCTTTAACAAATTCGCCGCGCGCGAACGCGCCGAGGCGCTTCGGTTGGACAAAAAACGCACGCGGCTTCTCGCGGTTTTCTTCCTCTGGCGCCGCCGCGCTTCCGCCATCGCCGCGGGCGTCGAGCTCGTGCGGCTGGCGTGCGTGAAGTGGCGGTTCGAGAGGATGGAGTGCGCGTTCGACGCGTTCCGCGCGGCGGCGTCGGCGAAACGAGCGAAGCGAACGGCGTCGGCGGCTTTCTACGAGACCAAACTTTTGACAAAGGCGTCGGCGCTTTGGCGCGGCGTCGTCGTGGCTCACGAGCGCCGCGTCTTCGGCGCCGCCGTGTTCAAGATGCGCAAAGCCGTGAACAAAGTGCGCGTGACCCGGTGCGTCGAAGCGTTCAGACTGGCTGTCTTTCGAGGCCGCGAACGCGACCGCCAGGCGTTTGAGGCGTTTCGTTCGCGAAAAAAATTTCTCGCCTTTCGCGGTTGGGCGGACGTCGCCGAGGAGTGTGTTTCTTTGACCGACCAACTGCTCACTGAGACGGCGCGTCTGGGCTGGCCCGGCCGCGTGCGATCGAGACGCGCGTTCGTGACGTGGCGCGAACGGGCGACGCACCGACGAGCCTATCGAACGAGCGTCGAAGAAGAGGTGGTCGTCTTGGCGTCGGCGAATCGCGCGAGGCGGAGCGTCGCGCGGTGGCGCCTGAACGCCGCCGAAGCGGTTTTGGCGCAGTTACAGACCCTCCGAGCGAAACACCACCGATTGTCGTTTCTGTTCCGCCTGTACCGCGGCGAGATGGCGCGACGCAAAAACGCGCGACTGGAGACGCAGGTGAAGCTGGGCGCGTCCGCGATCCGCAGGCTGGCCACGTGCCACGCCGGGTGGCGCGCGTTCGTGCACGAGATGCGTCCGATTCGCCGGCGGCTCCGGAGGTATCGCGAGACGATGAGCGCGGGGCACGTCGTCTCCGGTAAGACCGTTTCGTCATACGGCTTATCGGTCAAAGCGATGGACGAAAAGAGACAAATGACACCCGACACGCACACGCAGACGGTCTCGGCGGCGCTCCGTCGCGAGATGCGCGACGCGCAGGACGCGGCGACGGTGGGACCGCTGGTCGCCGCCGCCGCGCGCGCGCGCGTGACGTGTATTTTGCGCGCCGCGCGCGCGGGCGGCGCGAACGCCGCGAACGCCGCGCGATTGCGGCAGAGGCTGGGGAAGGTTTGGTCGAAAATGGTGGCTCGGGAAACCGCGGACGCGTTCGGGGGGTTCCGAGGCGACGACGCCGGAGCTTTCGTCGCCTTTTCGGATCGCGCCAAAAGCTCGTTCCAAGCCAAACCCCCGAAACACGAAAGGCCCGCGTTTTTTTCCGCGCGGTCGTCCGCTCGGACCTCGGCGTCGAGCACGCCCGGCGGGTCCCCCGCGAAACGCGCGA
>ENA-OUOG01004078-OUOG01004078.1-marine-metagenome-genome-assembly--contig:-NODE-4078-length-12909-cov-6.360115_pt1 | contig 12909 bp, 6 predicted proteins | sample MGYA00248635_ERZ508505 | MGnify/ENA primary metagenome ERZ508505 (study PRJEB26176, sample SAMN06267871) | marine metagenome | isolation source: Saanich Inlet, British Columbia, Canada | place: Pacific...
CGCCGCCGCCGCCGCCGTTCCCCGCAGCCTCCTGCTGGATGACGCGCTCGAGCGGCCCGGCGGTGATCCTGTGCTTGATGCAGGTGACGCAGTAGTCATCGCAGAACAGGTGGTGCACCGGGCTGCCCGCGTCCACCAGCGGCCGCACGCCGCGCGCCAGCATGGCGCGCCCGCCGCGCGGGATCACCGCCAGCGAGTACGCGAGCGGCGTGATCGGGTACCGGTTCAGGTACGCGATGGACGCGCGGTTCCGGTCGCGCAGCGGGTCCAGAGTCGGGTCGTACGTGTCCGGAAGCGTCTGGAAGTCCGCCAAATCCACCGCGGGGGGAGGGATGGTGTTCCGACCGCCCATGTGCGGAGGCTTTGCTTGCGCCGCCGCCGCCGCGTTGGATCCGTCAGCGCCGCTCGCCGCCGCCGCCGCCGTCGCCGCCACGGCGACCGCCGCCGTCGCGGCGGCGGTCGCGGCGTCGTCCGCGGCTCGCGCGAGCCTGCTTGCGCCGTTCCCGTTTTTCCCGCCCGCCCCGTCGGCGCCGATGGTCGCCGCGATGCCGGCGTTGTGCTCCTTGGAGCTGTACTGGAAGTGGTACCCGTAGTCGAGGCAGGCGCCGCTGTAGTACATCTCCAGCACCCAGCCGACGCCGTGCACGTACTCGTACGCGCGGCGCGCGCTGCGCTTCGGGTCCAGCATCGCGCGCACAACCCCCGCGACCCCGGGGATGGTGGAGAAGTTGCCCTCGCGTAGCTCGTCCGGCGCGAGGTCCTCGTCGCGCTCGCGCTGCTCGCGGCCGTCCACCGAGTTTTCGCGGGACACACCGTCGAAGGCGTCGCCGAAAGCGTCCGCGTTGGCGGACGCCGCCGCCGCGTTCACCGCCCTCTGCACGTCCGCGCGCGGCCTGAGCCCGCCGGAGACCTGCCACTTGACGTACTCGGGGTCGGAGAGCACCGTGGCGAAGTCGCGGAGCATCGCCCAGTTCACCGGGGGGGGGTGCCTGAAGGCGAGTTTGCCCTCCTCGTACACCGCCGCGCTCGAGTTCCCGAAGAAGTTGCGCCGCGTCCCCCCCCGCGTCCCCTGGGATCCCCCAAAGTCCGACTCGCTCGGGACGGGGAACAACGCCGTCTCCTTGTAATTGCCCCAGCGCACGTCCGAAGCGTAGTCCACGGCGGAGACGTCCGCCTCGGCGTCCCCGGGGACGTCCCCGGCGGCGCCGGAGTCGTCGGCGTCGTTTCGGTTTCGGTTTTGTCCGGCGGGTGCCTTTTTCCGCACTAAAAACTGCCGCGTCTCCGCCCTCCAGTCGGGCGCGCGATTGGCGCCCCTGAGCCTCGCGTACGCGCGCCAGCTGTACTTGACGCCGAACCTGGAGCCGGGCAGGTAGTCGTTGCCCATCATCACCGCGAGCGCGACGAAGTCGCGGCGCGCGCCCTGCATCTGTGCGTCGGACATGCCCTCCGGGAGGTCCTTCTTGAGCGACTCGTTGAACGCCCGCACGCTGAACACGAGCTTTGAGGACAGCACGAAGACATCCGCGGGGGCGGCGGTCATCGCGAGCAGCAACGCGTCGGAGTCCTCCGAGACGATCAAGTGTGAGTGCCCTCGGAACTTGGGGTTCCGCACGCGCGTTTTCATCGAGCGTAGGATCTTCACCTCGCCCTCGCCGGGCACGCGCGTGCCGCTGATCTCGAACAGCAAACCCTTTGGCAGCGCGTTCCGGCTGAGCAGTCTCGTCGCGGCGTAGTATTCCAGCGCGCGGTCAATCTTCAGCGCGAGCGCGCTGCCCGGAGTGAGCCCGATCTTCAGCAAACGCGGGGGGTCCTCCGAAAGAGGCACCTTCTCGCCGGAGCTTAGTCTTATGCGCCTGCGGCGCTGCGTGATGGTCTTGGCGATGGGCGCCGGACCGTCCAGCGCTAACACCACCGTGTACTGCGGCCGCGTTCGTCGCATGTTCAGGTCCAGCAGCGCGAAGAGCTTCTTGAAGAACGCGTCTTCGTTTTTCGTGTGATGCGCGGCGACGTGAAGCACGTTGTTCACGTCGATGTACACGTGGTCGTACGTGCCGTCAAAGGCGCCCGAGCGCTTGTTGGCTTTGAACGCGCTCGTGAACGCCAAAGCGTGCTCCTCCTGCATCCATTTGCCGAACCCCGACCCGACGCCGCGCGCGGCGACGTCTCTTCGTCGCGCCCACGCCGGAGACGGGGAGAGGGCGTGGCTCGTCGCCTTCCGAGTTCGCGCGAGCGACCAGGCGAACCCTGAGTTACCTCGACCGGACGACGAGGGAAACATGCGCACTGTAGTGCGCGACTCTCGCCCGCGAAGAGACGACGATGACGCGCCCATCGCGGAAGAGGAGATGATTCCCTCCGACCCATCCCCGCCGTTTCCCGTCGTCCCCATCGGTCCCGTCGCTCCCGGTCGCCGCGCCCGCGACCGCGCGCTTCTCGCCCTGCTTCCGGGAACCGCGGGTGCGTCCTCGGCGCCGCCTCCGCGCCGTCCGCGCCCGGTGATTTGACCCGCTCCGTTTCAGGAGGGCGCTTCTGGTCGAGCAGGGGCGAAAAATAAACCTACGCGGTTGGCAGGTTGACCCCGTGTTCCATCGGGGGACGCTTTCAAGAATTTTGGGTTCACCCATCGCCCCGATGCCAGAACCGATCGCGTTCCTTATCCCAGACCTGCAGTGTCGCCAGGTAAGCAAGCTCCTCGTCGCCTTCCTCCGATGCACTTCGATTGCGTCCACTTCCACACGCGCACGAACATGTCCGCCTCCGCCGTCTGCCACCAGTTCCGCGCGCCCGCCGGTGCCGGCCGCATCCGCCGCGCGGCCAACCGCAGCGCCCGCGCCGCCAAGGTGCGCACCGCGCCCGAGCGGACCCGTCACGTTTCTCGTCCCGATCGATCCGCGTCACGTGCTCCGGGAGACCCCGACCTGTTGGACGCCGGGCAACCGATGCGGGACGCGAAGGACCCACCGCCGCCGGACGCGTCCGCGCGTGAGCCCTCGCGTGGCGCATCCGGGCGATCCACGCGACACCGCCTCACCCAGTTAGGCTGACCACGCCCACTCCCTCTTCTCTCGGCACCCCTCACCGCGTTCGTTCCTGTTCCTGTCCGGCTCGCGAACCGCGTCTGCCGAATCCCGCGTGCGAAACATTTTTCTTTCGCTTTCGCTTTCGCTTTCGCTTTCGCTTTCGCTTCGCAGCGCGTCTCGGCGCGCGCGTCCCCCGCGGTGTCGGCGGCCTCGGTTTCCCCCCGCAAGGTCCTGATCGTGAACACCAACGGCGGCGGCCACGCCAACATCGGGTTCTGGCTCGCCAAGACGCTCGCCGCGCAGGGCCACCAGGTGACCTTGAACGTGGTCGGCGAGCAGGACGACAAGAAGATGCAGAAGCCTCCGTTTTCGTACTTCGGCGAGCTCACGTCCGCGGGCGTCCGGACGGTCTGGGCCAACCCCGGCGACCTCGCGTCTAAAGCCTCGGGCGAGAACTTCGACGTCGTCGTGGACAACAACGGCAAGGACCTGGACTCCGTCGGCCCCGTCGCGGATTACGCCGTCGCCGCCGGCGCGTCGCAGTTTTTCTTTGTCTCGTCGGCGGGCATGTACAAGCCCACGGCGACGCCGCCGCATCTGGAGGGCGACGCGGTGAAGGAGAGCGCGGGCCACAACCAGGTGGAATCGATGTTGGCGTCTAAACCGTTCAAGTACTCCTCGTTCCGTCCGCAGTACTTCACTGGCTACGGCAACAACAAGGACTGCGAGGAGTGGTTCTTCGACCGGCTGGTCCGCGGCAGACCGGTGCCCGTTCCCGGGAGCGGCGATCAGCTCTCCGTCGTGGCGCACGCCGAGGATGTCGCGACGATGATGGCGGCGGCGGTGGGCAACGACGCCGCCGCTGGACAGATCTTCAACGCCGTGACGAACAGAGCCGTGACTCTGAACGGTATGGTGGAGATTTGCGCGAAAGCCGCGGGCGTCACCCCCACCATCGTGAACTACGACGTGAACGACATGCCGGAGGGCGTCGAGGTGAAGAAGGCGTTTCCTTTCCGGCCCATCCACTTCTACTCGTACCCCGCCAAGGCGCTGGAAGTGCTGGACTGGAAGCCCAAGCACGACCTCGCGACGGACATGGCCGAGCGGTTCGCGTTCTACAAGGCCTCGGGGCGCGCGGACAAGGAGATGGCGTTCGAGAACGACGACAAGATCCTCAACCACGTCAGGCGCTGAGCGGTACATCGGTTTTTATGTTCATCGAAACACACATCTCTCAAGACGTCTCTCGACGCTTTCTCGGAGACCGTCTGCCCTCTCCCGTGGGGACGAACGCGGCTGTTCGCCATCATTTCTTTTTCGACGGTTCACCGGGCGCGCCGCACAATCGACGCGCGCGCTTCACCCGCACGCATCAACCGCACCGCACGCCCAGAGCGCTCGTCCTTGTTATGGCTGACGACCTGTCCAACCTCGGTACGCGCGCGTTCGACCCTCGCGTTTCGCGCCGCGGCGGTTTCCCGACCGCCGAGGGTGATCGCGCACGCGCTTTTTCTCTCGGGCAACGCGGTGCCGTCCGACGCCGGCGGGACGGGTCTCGACCGAGACGGCCCGGGGACGCGCGCGACGCGAGAACGCCGCTCGCGAACGCCACGCCTTCGGCGATGTACACGGCTCTCCGCCAGTATCGACTCGAGCGCGCGGTCTGACGGTCGCACGCGCGGGGACGGCGGGACACCGGCGCGGGGGCGCTTTTCTGCGGGGGCCGCGGCACCGTCGATCGTCGGCGGGGATCGGCCATCCCTCGGTGGGGACGTCCTTCGACCGTTCCGTCGACGGCACCGCCCGCCGACCGATCGGGGGATGCCGCGATCGACGCGCGATCGATCGGTGTCGTTCTCCCCTCGCCGGTCGCGTCCCCGGGACGGCGCGGACCCCCCGCGCGTCCCCCCCCGACCCTCGTTTGCCTTTTTGCCAACGTTTCCTCCCGAAGCGGACTCGCGGACACGCGCTGACGTTTTATTTCGCCTTTCCCCTTTTGTTTCGCGCTCGCAGGACCCAACTTTGACTTCGCAGACGACGACGGAGCGCCCGCTAAAGAAAAGCAGTCGGCGGATTCCGTGCAGTCTGGGTACATCCACATCCGCACCCAGCAGCGCAACGGCAGGAAATCCCTCACCACGGTGCAGGGCGTGAACCCCAAGATCAACAAGAAGGTTATTCTGAAGGAGTGCAAGAAGAAGTTCAACTGCAACGGCACCATCGTAGATGACCCCGAGCTCGGCGACATCATCCAGCTCCAAGGCGACCAGAGGAAACTCGTCGCGCAGTTCCTGATCGACGAGAAGATCGCGAAGAAGGACGTGATCAAGGTGCACGGTTCTTAAAGGAAAACTGGCGACGCCGAGTCGCGAAGCGCTCTAGCGCTCTAGCGGGTAGTTATCGGGGGTCATGGCCGTCTTGAACGACGTCCTGACGCGTCGCGAGTTCCGCCGCCGGCGACGACGACGGCGAGCGCTCTCCATCGAATCGAAATGATGAAATGAACTACTTCCGAAGAAGAGAATTAAACGATAACACACACTATTACCGTATCGCGGTCTACGGTGGACGACCGTAGTTTAGTCCCACCTTCGAACGCCCGTCGCGACGGTACCGATCACCCTTGGCGCGCGTCCGCGTCGTCACTCGCGAGCCGCCTCCGCCTCCGCCGGCGCCTCGGCGTCGTCCGGCTCGGCGTCCTTCCCCCCGTTCACCAGCTTCTCCACCCCCGAGACCACCTTCGCCCTGACGATGGTGTCCCCGGTTCCGAGCTGGCTCAGGAAACCCTCCTCCTCGCCCTGCACGACGTACCCGAACACGGAGAACTCGCCCTCCTCGAACGCCAAGCCCCCGAGCCCGGCGCTTCTTTTATCAAACTGGTAGATGAAAAATTGCGACGCGCTGCTCGTGCCGTCCTCGGCGCCGCGCGCCATCGCGAGGCTCCCGTTCACGCTGAGCGGCAGCGTGGGGAGCTCCTCCGCGCCCATGACGTTGAGCGGCGAGCGGTACCTCGGCTCGTAGTCGTCCAGGGGCTTCACCTCCAGCGGCAGGGACGCCGACGGGTCGACTTTGCCCGGCGGCGGCGGCGCAAGCAACGCCGTCTCCGACTTTTTCAACCCGGTGCCGTTGTAGACGCCGCGCCGGACGTTCTCCACGAAGTTCCCGGCGGTGATGGGCGCGTTGTACCCGTCCACCACGACGCGCAGCGTCGCGGTGTTGGTCTCGTCGCCGTTCACGAACCCGAAGGACTGGCCGGGCGCTTTGCGCACGGTCAGGTCGATCACGGCGCGGCCGGTAAGCCGAGGCAGCGCGTCGTATTTGCGCGGGACGTCGAAAGGCAAACCCGGGGCTTGATACACCCTCAACCGCGATGTCGCGTCGAGCGCCATCGCGACGCCCCGGTCGAACCGCTCGACATCCTGCGCGCCGGCGATGTCCGTGAGCTCCAGCAGGAGCTGCTCGAGCTCCGCGCGCGTCTCCTCGGCGGCGGCGGCGGCGGACGCCGGCACGGGCTCGAGCAGCCGGTCCTTCCGGTCGCGCACGACGGCGAGCGACGACTTGACGTTGTCCCCCATGGTGCCCCAGGGCTTGCGCTGGGGGATTCTAAGCAGGTACGCAGCCTCCTCCAGCTTACTCTGCACGACGCCCGCGTCCTCGTTGATGGCGGGGACGGCGCGGCGAAGCGCCGCGACGCCGTTGCGCGGGAGGCGCGTGTTGGGGTTGCTCAGCGCAGCCTCCGCGGGGGGCGCGGCGAGCGCTGAGGCCAGGCCCGCGGCGGAGGCGAACCCGAGCGCCCGGGGGGAGGCCACGGCGAGCGGCTCGAGGCTCAGCAGCGCAGCGAGCGCGCCGGCGACGGCGGCCTGGCGCGCGGGCGCCGAGGGCTCGGCATCGGCGCGCTCGTCGAGGGGCGTCGCGTCCGATGCGCTCGCGTCGGTTCCGGCGTGGTCGGATCGGATCGCAGACGCGCGTCCGCCGATACCCCGGGTGCCGGCGGAGGCGGAGACGCGCGCGCCGCGGGCGGAGACGCGCGCGGGAGACGGCGCCCTCGCCTGGGCGAGCGGCGTGCGGGTCTGGACCGCGCGCATCGTGGTGTGGCGGGCCCGCCCGCGTGGTGCGTGCGGATAGATGAGATAAGCGAGATCGCGTTTCTGGGGACGTGTCCGACTGTCGGCACCTTGTCATGCTTGTAGGCGCAGCGCAGACCCAGAGAGTGCAGAGCGATGCAGGGCGCGAGGCGTTTCGTTCGAGCGTTGACGCGAAAAAAAACGTCGTCGCGTTTGACAGTAAAACGTAAAACGTCGCGCTCTGCGCGTTACGATACCGCGCGCCCGTTATCTCCCCTCACGCGCTTATTCTCCCGCCAGGTACGACGCGACCGCGTTCCTCCCGCTCAGACCGCTGTACTCCTCGAGCCGCCCGGGTGGCTTTCTCCCCAAAGGCGGGTCGGTCCGGTCGGGCGCTTCCTCCGCCGCGTTTCCGGGGGCGGCGCCGTCGGCGGAGTTCTCGTCGGCGCTCTCAAACGGCGCCGCCGCGTCCAGCACGCATTGCCACCCGGGCTGAGTCGTGACTCGGGCGGAACCGCCACCTGTGCCGAAGTGGAGTCCGTCTCCCTCCTCAGAAGAGACGACGCATTGAGCGCTCCAGGGGCAGTGCGCGCGGTGTCGCCTCAGCGGGTGAAACGCGGTTGTACTCTCCGGCGCAGACCCCGACGCCGCCGAGACGCTCCGCGCGTTTGGAGGCGTGGGAAGAGGCGTGGGGGCGGGCGTAGGGACGGGCGTCCTGGCGGCGGTACCGCCGGACGCGCCCTCGGGTACCGCCGAATCGTCGCGTTTGCGTTTGGCGCTCGCGACGGGCGCCGGCGAGCGAACGACAACGCCGGGCGCGCCGAAGGGCGCGTCGCGCGCGGCGCCCGCGCCGAACGCGGGAGGGGACGCCGCCGCGCCGCCAAACCGTCCAAAACCGAGCGCGGCTCTCGAGGGTGTCCCGCCCCCGGCGATGGAGAGCCCGAGGCTCATCACCGGTGGGGTCCCGATCCCGTTCGTTTCCGACCCGCCTAAGGGCGCCGGCGCGCCAGCCGGTGTGCCCGACCCGGGACCGGGACCCGCCGGGTTCGGTTCGGGAGGCGCGGCGTCGAAGACACTCGGCCCGAAAGCGCCTCCCATCGCGCCCATCAGCGCCGTGGCGGACGCCACCGGCTTTTTCTTCTGGTACGGAGACGCGCCGCCGGGTCCCGCGGCGGTTCCGAGCCGCCGCGCGGCCGAAGAGGCCTCCCGCGCGTCGGCGAAGTTCCACGTCGCCGCCTTGGCGTCGCACAGCGCGCACCGCAGGATCGAACCTGTGACCTTACCGTCGAGAGACGCGCGCTTTGCGCCGCGGCGGGGCGACGGGCTCCACGCCGGCGACGACAAGGCTCGCGTCGCGTCCACTTTCGTTTCGGAGGAGGCCTCTCTCTTGGCGACCGTCCACCCGCAGAGCGCCAGCGCGGTCGCCGCGCGGAGGCGCGCGGGAGTCAAGGAGATTTCTCGCGACGAGCTCTTGGTGGAGAGGTCCGTCTCGACGGACGTAGCGCTCGCCGCGAGGCGCGCGAGGCGTTTGGCGACGGCGGCGGGCGCGAACCGACCGGAGTCGGCGGTACCCCATCCGTCGTCTTCACCCGCGCCGTGTGTGATCGCACACACCTCGGGGACGTGTTCGAGTTCCAACAACGCGTCCCTTCGTTCACGAAACTCGTCTCTCAGAATCGTGTCCGGAACACGCGGGAAACGCGCCACCGACGCCGGGCACGTCGTGCCGCGCCACCCGCAACTCGGCTCGTGGTTTTGGTCGAGTTTAGGTTGCGTCATGGTCGCCAGTTTTTTGGCGTCGTCGCTCGACGCCGTCGGCGGCACCGCGAACAGCAGACGCGCCTTGCACGACTCGCACTCCAGCGTGTCCACGCCGACGCAACTCCAGCCCCTCCGCGCGCAGTCCACGGGTCGTAACCCAGGGGGCTTGGCGAACCAAACCGCCGGGCGGAACGTTTGGACGCGGCGGAGGTAATCGCGCCGATCAGCGGGACGAGCCTCGTGGCGCCGGATACGATGGAGCCCGCCGGTGTTCGCGTTTGGGTTGGACGGGTTTTCAGCCAGGGCGTCCGCCGCGAGAGCCTCGCCGCCGAATGACTCGGTCGCTCTCCCGGGAGCCGTCCCCGAGTCCTTGTCGTAGTACAGGAGCTTGTCCAGGGACGCGCGGAACCGCGCGGCGGAATCCTCCGCCATGATGAGCGCGAGTGTCGAATCGGTCGGGACGGCCGGGCTCGCCGAGAGCGGGGGCGGGGGCGGGGGTGGGGGCGCGGACTCCCCGGTTTCGCGGGCGTGTCCTGATGTGGCCTCGAGTGCGCGTGTCGCCACCGGGAACGTTTCCGAGCCGAAACTCCCGAGACGTCGCCGCGCGCGTCGTGCAGATCTGGCTCAGCCGAATCGTTGCGCGGGCGGTTTTGTTCACGGAAGCACACGCAGTGGAAAGGAAAAGACCTTTTGCCGCGCTTTTTTTGGCCGCGGGATAAGCCGACACAACGATGCGCGCGGCGGGGTGTGCCACCCCCCCGCGGGGCTTCGCGCCGCGCGCGCGTCGACCCCCCCGTCCGTCCACGTCGCGGGGTGGTCGCTCCCCGCGAGGTACGCGAGCGGCTCGCGGTCCGTCGGCGTTCGTCGCCGGTGCCTTCGAGGCGGAGGATGTTTTCGACGCAGACGTCTCCGTCGCGGGAGAAGACGCTCGCGACGCCGAGGCTGGCGCGGTCTCCTTCGCCGCGTTCTGCGCGACCGCGCTGGAGATGACCGACGCGGACGTCGCGAAGGTGCTCGACCGCGTCCCCAAGCTCAAGGGCTACGACGTGGACCGCGTGCTCGCCCCCAAAGTCGACCTCCTGGCGCTCGAGCTCGGCGCCGGCGCGCGCGCGTTGCGCGCCGCGGTGAAGCGCGATCCGCGGTTGTTAACCGTGAGCCTGCTTCGCCTGCGCGCGACGGCTCGTTGGGTGGAGGCGGAGTGCGGCGTCGGCCAAAAGTCGGTCGGCGCGGTGCTCTGCAAGCAGCCCTCTCTGGCGTGGCAAGGCGTGGAGACCACCCTCGGCCCCGCGGTGGCGTTCCTGCGGGACGAAATAGGCGTGCCCGCGGAGTCGCTCGCCGCCGTCGCGGCGAAGAATCCATCCATCTTGGCGATGTCCGTGTCGAACCTCCGCGAGAAGCGCGACTTTTTCGTAAACGTCTTCGCCGACGCGCGCGATGTCGACGGCGCTTTCGTTTCGGGACCGCTCGAGACCGCGAACGGCGTGTTCCGCAAGAACCCACAGTTGTTCGCGCTGAGCGTGAAAAACTCGATCGTCCCGAAACTCACCTTCTTCGCGAACGAGTTGGGTTTGGGCGCGAGCGGCGCCGCGCTGTTGATCAAAAAATCGCCCGCGATTCTCCATCTGAGCCTCGAGCGAAACATCAAGCCGACGACGACGTTTCTCGTGACCGAGCTTTGTTTGGGACGCGAACGAGCCGCGAAGCTGGTCATGTCGCGCCCCACGGTTTTGGCGTACTCCATAGACCAAAAGCTCAGGCCGACTGTGGCGTATTTAACGCACAGCTTCTTCCCGACCTGCGACGCGTACGACGCCGCTATGTGCACGACGTACTCGCTCAAAGCGCGCATCGTGCCGCGCGTGCGGGCGTTGAAAAGTAAGGGCCTGATGGCGACGGCGTTCAAGGACCCGGCGTTTAAGGTGACGTACGTGATGTGCGCGAGCGACGTGCGCTTCTGCGCGATGGCGGAGATGGAGCGCGAGAAATACGACGAGTTAGTAAAGCAGGCGAAGGAAGACCCGGACGCGGGGCGGATCGGGTGGCTGACGGACGGCCGGCGAGACCAACGGAACGACGAGACCTCCGCGCGCGATAAAAAACAAAAAAGCGTCGCCGAGGCGGGCGCCGCGCTGTCGGCGTCCAAGGTGTCGCTGACGTCCGAGGAGTGGACGCTGGAGGCGGCGCGGGAGATGGCGGCGCGTGCGTTGCGTGAGGGGGAGGGGGGAACGAGTCGGTGACGAACGTTTTTGCAGACTAAACAGAGGAGGTACCGCAGTCACCTCGCGACGCGCGCGCGCGGTTCCTTTTTCGCCACTTCTGAGACGGATGCGACGAACGAAATCTTCGAAACGACGAGTTTCACAGACGCGTTCTGCGGAAACGAAAACGAAAACGAAAACGCGTCGGCGGTGGCCTTCCGCGTCCGCGGGGCACTCGCGACGGCGCCGGCGAGTCGAACCCGTGACGGGTCACGCGCGCGACGCGAGGTCGCGGTCGCGTGCGTCCCGTGGGTCGCCGCAGGAAGGGGGGGTAGGTGTCCACGAGCTCCACCATGGGCGAGGACGGGGGTGACGGGATCGGTTGCGTGGCTGCCGCCCGGCGGCAGTACGTCACCCCGAGCCCCGTGACGAGCCACTCCGCGATGGTGCTCGTGCAGGCCCTGTTCGCCGGCATGCACATCACCGCGTCGCCCGCGCTCGAGTACATCCCCCCGGTGGCGTTCTGCGCGCTGCGCCTGATTCTCGCGCTGCCCTTCCTCGGGTACCTCGCGCACCGCGAGGGTGGCCGCTGGTTCCGCGGCTGGGAGTGGTTTTGGCCTGCGCCGATGGGCGCCGCCATCGGCACGGCGTACGTTTTGATCTTCGTGTGCAACCAGCGGAGCGGCCCGAACGTGACGGCGATGGTGCAGCCCGCGATGCCCATATGCACGACGCTCCTGAGCGCCGCGCTGGGCCTGGAGAAGGTCTCAGTGGGGAAAGCCGTAGGTTTGGCCGTCGCGACTGTCGGCACGGCGACGACGCTGCGCGTGTTGGAAATCGAACAAGGCGCGTCTCTGCTGGACGCGGTTTTGCTGCTGACGCAGGCCAACGCGTACGCGGTGTACGTGGTGCTGCTGACGCTTTGTCTGAAGAGGCTCGACGCGCAGCTGCGCGCCGATCTTCTTGGAAAGAAGAAGGAGAAGGAGAAGGAGACGGAGCTCGTCCGAGAACGATCGGATGACGTACGCGGTAAGTCCGTCGCGTCGTCAAAAAAGGTACCGAAGGTAGCGGCGCCTCCCGGCCCGATGCGTTTCCTGTTCGCGGCAACCGTCGTCGCGGAGGTTGGCGTGGCGGCGATCGCCGCGGAGGACCTCGTCGAAAACATCGAGTGGGCGTCGTTGCCGCCGGTGGCCTGGGGTGCGGTTCTGTACGCCGGGCTCGCGTCCTCGTGCCTGGCGCACGGGCTCAACTCGTGGGCCATCAGCAAGGTGCAGGGTATATTGCCCACCGTCTACTCGGGCGTGCAGGTTGTGTTCACCGTCCTCTTCGCGTACGCGTTTTTAGGGCACCCCGTCGGCTGGGACCGAGCCGCGGGGTCGGCGGTGACGGTGTTCGGCGTGTATCTCGTCAGCCGCGCCAAGTTTCACGAGCAACACCGCAAAACGAGCGAGGAAGACGACGCGTCTGTGTCGGACGACGCCTCGGAGATGCATCTCCGGGTCAGGCGCACGTCCGTCGACCACATCGCCGTCGCGGTGGAGCTGGGGCCGGCGGAAAACAACGGGGTGTCGCGACGGAACTCGACGGGACTTCCGCCCGTCGCGAGCGCGTCCGAGCTCGAGGCGGCGGCGCGCGCTGAAGAGGAGCAGGAAGCGCATCGAGCCCGCTCGCTAGTCTGAAGAGCAGCCCGCTAGGTTCGACGTATCATCAGTAGTAATGAAAGTAGTAAGTATTAGACTAGCTCGTCTACTCACGACTCGCGTCTTTTGAGAAACGTCCATCATAATACCCCTGTTCTTCTTCTCCATCCTTCCGGTGGGCTCGGAAGTCTCGGGAGCGGCGGCTTCCGCGCTGTCAGGATTG
>ENA-OUOG01004079-OUOG01004079.1-marine-metagenome-genome-assembly--contig:-NODE-4079-length-12909-cov-6.283900_pt1 | contig 12909 bp, 15 predicted proteins | sample MGYA00248635_ERZ508505 | MGnify/ENA primary metagenome ERZ508505 (study PRJEB26176, sample SAMN06267871) | marine metagenome | isolation source: Saanich Inlet, British Columbia, Canada | place: Pacific...
ATGATGCATGCGCTGCTGGATGGGCCAGCGGGGCGGCGGTTGCGCAAGGCCGATTTCACGAATGATATCTCGCGCGATAGGCACCCCTTGATGATGGTTGTTGTCACCCGCGTCTTGATGCCGATTGCCGTTGTTGTGGGCCTCTATATCTTCCTGCGCGGTCATAACGAGCCGGGCGGTGGGTTTGTCGCGGGGCTTGTGATCGCGATTGCGCTCTTGATGCAATATATGGCCTCTGGCTTTGCATGGACGCAGGAGCGCAAGCGGATCGAATATCATACCATGATCGGGCTTGGCGTTGTCATTGCAGGGCTGACTGGCGTGGGCGCATGGCTGGCGGGCAAGCCCTTCCTGACCAGCGCCTATACCTATGTCCACCTTCCCCCGATCGAGGAATTCGAGCTGGCTACAGCAATGCTGTTTGATCTTGGCGTCTTCCTGACCGTGTTGGGCGCGGTGATGCTGATGCTCTATAGCCTCAGCCGGATTGCGGGTGTTGGCGGTGAAACGGTCAATGTCGCGCCGATGGATTATGACCCGGGCCAAAAGGCCAAAGACGAGGGGGAGAGCTGATATGGAACTTATTGTTGCAAGCAGTATCGGCATTCTGACAACGGGCGGGGTTTACCTGCTTTTGCGGCTCAGGACCTTTCCTGTCATCCTTGGTCTCGCGCTGCTGTCCTATGCGGTCAATGTGTTCTTGTTTGCCAGCGGGCGGCTTGCGATCGACCAATCGCCGATCCTGTCGAAATACGGCGATGCAAGCTATACCGACCCGCTTCCGCAAGCCCTTGTTCTGACCGCGATCGTGATTTCCTTCGGGATGACGGCCGTCTTGGTGATGCTCGGGCTGGGGGCCTATCTTGAGGCCGATAGCGACCGCATCGACCTTGACCCTGACCACAGCGATACAGACGACGAAAACGAGAGGGCCGCCTGATGCACTGGATTATTCTGCCGGTCATCCTGCCGGCGCTTCTGGCCCCAATCATTGCCTTCGCGATGCGCCATGACATCACCTTGGCGCGCGTGGCCTCGGTTGCGGGCACGAGCCTTTTGCTGGTGATTGCGCTGGGGCTGGCCTCGCTTGCTGCGGATGGCACGACCCATGTCTACAGACTGGGGGATTGGCCCGCGCCTTTCGGGATCGTGCTTGTCCTTGACCGCCTCTCGGCGCTGATGGTGGTTTTGACCTCGGCGCTGGCGCTGATTGTTTTGATCCATGCGATCACAACCGGCTGGGACGCGCGTGGCCGCCATTTCCATGCCCTGTTCCAGTTCCAGCTTATGGGCGTTTGCGGCGCTTTCCTGACGGGCGACATCTTTAACCTGTTTGTTTTCTTCGAGGTGCTGCTGATCGCGTCCTACGGCTTGATGATCCATTCGGGCGGCAAGGAGCGGATGCAGGCGGGGCTGCAATATGTGGTCATGAACCTTGCGGGCTCGACGCTGTTCTTGTTCGCTTTGGGCACGCTCTATGCCTCGACGGGGACGCTCAATATCGCGGATCTTGCGGTGCGCATCCCAGAAATTCCGATAGAGGAAGCCGCCCTTGTCCGCGTGGCGGTGATCTTGCTGATGATCGTTTTCGCCCTGAAAGCGGCCCTGTTCCCTGTCCAGTTCTGGTTGCCTGCCACCTATGCGCAGGCCCCTGCACCTGTGGCCGCGCTATTTGCGATCATGACCAAGGTCGGGGCCTATGCGATCTTGCGGGTCCATACCACGGTTTTTGGCCCGGGCAGTGCGGGAACAGAAGATCTGGCGGGCACGTGGTTATTTCCAGCCGCGATCGTTACCATCGCCATCGGGGCCTTGGGTGTTCTGGGCGCGCGTCGACTGATGCCGTTGATCGCCTTCTCGGTGGTGGGGTCGATGGGAACCTTGTTCATCTCTGTGGCCATGTTCACGCCTTTGGGCATGTCGGCGGCGCTGTATTACATGGTCCATTCCACCTTCGCGGCCGCCTGCCTGTTTCTGATCGCCGATCTGGTCGTGTCACGCCGCTCGGGCGACAGGCTGAGCCCCGAAGCTCCAACCGTGCAGAACGGCCTGTTTGCAGCGCTGTTTTTCGCGGCAGCCATCGCCATGGCGGGGATGCCGCCATTGAGCGGTTTTCTGGGCAAACTGCTGATCCTCGACGCGATCCGCGCGCCCGATACGATTGTCTGGGGGTGGTCAGCGGTGCTGATCGGCTCGCTTCTGACGATTGTGGGCTTTGGCCGCGCGGGAAGCATCCTGTTCTGGAAATCCACATCCATAACGCCAGAGGCAGAAACCGCCCAAGCACCTCCGCCCGCGCCCGCAACAGTCGGGCAGGTGGCCCCCGTTATGCTGACCTTGGCCGTCTTGGCAGGGCTTGCGGTTTTTGCAGGCCCCGTCTCGGCCTATCTGGGCGAGACCGCGTCGCAGCTCTTTGATCGGCAAGGTTATGTGGATGCCGTTCTCAACCCAAGCGAGGGAGGCTGAGCCATGTTGTTTCGTTTCATCCCACATCCTCTGCTCAGCGTGACCCTTGTTCTGGTCTGGTTCGGACTGGTGAACACCTTCACCTTGGGCAATCTGATCCTCGGGGTGGCCTTTGGCCTGATCATCCCGATGCTGACAGCCTCCTATTGGCCGGACCGCCCCAAACTGGCGCGCCCCTTCAAGGTCATCGAATATGTCCTCGTTGTGTTGTGGGATATTGTCGTGGCCAATGTGCAGGTGGCGTTGATCATCCTGTTCAAGCCGGAGCGGACCATCAATTCACAATGGATTCCGATCCCGCTGGAGCTGACATCGGCCGAGGCGATTACCGTGCTGGCGGGCACCATTACCATGACGCCAGGAACCGTGTCGGCGATGCTTTCGGCGGATGGCAGTGCGATCCTTGTCCATTGCCTGCATACCGATGACCCCGATGCCGTGCGCGACGAGATCAAAACCCGTTACGAGCGCCGCCTGTTGGAGATTTTCCCATGATCGAATATGCGCTGATCTTTGCTGCAATCTGTTATGGTATCGCCCTTGCGCTGGACCTTTGGCGGATCGCCATTGGACCTGATAGCGCTGACCGTATCCTTGCGTTGGATACGATGGTGATCAATGTGATCGCCTTGTTGGTCTTATATGGCATCTGGCGCGGCACGGCGATCTATTTTGAACCGGCAATGCTGATTGCCATGGTCGGCTTCGTCTCGACAGTCGCCTATTGCCGCTTCCTGTTGCGCGGCAACATCATCGAATAGGGGCGGGTATATGAGCTTTTTTGCAGAACTCCTGATTTCCATCTCGCTTGTCATTGGCGGTGTCTTCGGCTTTGTCGGCTCCTATGGGTTGATCAAACTGAAGGGCTCGTTGCAGCGCCTGCATGCGCCGACCAAGGCCACCACTTTGGGCGTGGGGGGCGTGTTGATTGCCTCGATGATCTATTTCTTCGCCAAGACGGGGCATATCTCGGTGCATGAGTTGCTGATCACGCTGTTTTTGTTCCTGACAGCGCCGATCACCGCGAATTTCATCGCCAAAGCCTATTTGGCGCGGAATGTGGATAAAAAGGAGCTGCCCCCGACTGAGGGCACGTTCGGCTGGTCGGTCTATGACGATCCGCCCGAGGCAGATCAGGACAAGTAGGGCCTCGGGGGCGGGGGCAGCTTGGCCCCGAGAACGCGGGCTCATGCAGGGCTCATGCAAGGCGCGGTTAGTCACGCGCCGGTAAAACTTTCCCTGCACATGTCCCAAAGCCAATCTGGTAGCCATCGCCCTTGGCCGCGCCCCGCATCGTGATTGTGTCGCCGTCTTCAATAAAGCTGCGGGTCTCGCCCGTGTCCAATGTCAGCGGTTCTTTCCCGCCCCAGCTGAGTTCCAGCAGGGCCCCACGGCTTTCCTTGGAGGGGCCGGAAATGGTGCCCGACCCCAGCAGATCGCCCACCCGCATAGGGCAGCCGCTGCTTGTGTGATGGGTCAGTTGTTGGGCGGATGAATAATACATCTCGCGGAAGTTGGTGCGCGTGATCACCGTTTCGTCCTTGTCCTCAGGCGCGATGCCGACCTCTAGGTCGATATCATAGAGCATCGGGCTCGTGTCCTTGAGGTGGTCCAACAGATCGACCGCCCTCTCGGGTGTGTCGACGCGGAAGGGCTCCAATGCCTCGGACGTTACAATCCATGGGCTGATTGTGGTGGCGGTGGCTTTGGCCTGAAAGGGCCCCAATGGCTGGTATTCCCAAGCTTGGATATCGCGTGCCGACCAGTCGTTCAGGATCACATAGCCGAAGATATTGGCCATCGCCTGATCAAGGCTGATCGGCCCCTCTGACGCCACGCCCACGATCGTGCCCATTTCCAACTCAAAATCAAACCTGCGGGAGGGCAGGAAGGATGGAAGGTCGTGGTCTGGCCCTTTCAACTGCCCGTGCGGACGGATGACGTCAGTCCCGTCCACCACCACCGAAGAGGCGCGCCCGTTGTAGCCAATGGGAATATGTAGCCAGTTGGGGGGCAGGGCGTTTTCCGCGCCGCGAAACATGGTGCCGACATTGGTCGCATGGTGGCGCGAGGCGTAGAAATCGGTGAACTCCGAGACGCGGAACGGCATGTGGAGCTTTGCATCTGCCATGGCCACGGAATGGGTCTTGATCTGCGCTTTGACATCCTCGGAGGCAGTTTGCGCCAGCATCGCCGTCAGCGCCGCGCGATAGGCAGACCATGCCGCAGGCCCCAAAGCCATGAACTCATTCCAAAAGGGCACGTCCAGAACATCCGCGTTCTGATCCGCCCGTAAAATGCCCGCGGCCTCCAAGCCAGTCGCGTCAATGATCAGCTCACCGATGGCAACACCACAGCGCAGATCGCCTTGGCCCACGGAAAACACGCCGTAGGGCAGGTTGTTGAGCGGAAAATCGGTGTCGGGCGCATTCGCGCTTTGGATCCATGAAGGGGTCAGGGGCATATTGGTCTCCGTTTAACCTGCGTCGGGCTGGTTTTCAGGGCGGGCCGCATCAAATGGCGCAAGGGCCAAGGAGCGCGCTTCGATGTCGGTGAGGTGGGTGAAAGGGGCAAGGTCGAGCCCCCAACGGTGTGCGTTATAAAGCTGGGGGATCAAACAGATGTCCGCATAGGTCGGCGTGTCGCCGAAACAGAAGGGTGTGTCTTGCTCGATCAGGGCCTGAAACGCCGCAAGGCCTTCGGCCATCCAGTGTCGCATCCATTCGGTGCATTCGTCTTGGCTGTGTCCCATGGCTTTGAGCCGTTTCGTGACCTTGAGGTTGTTCACGGGATGCACATCACTTGCCAGCACAAGGGCCGCCGCCAAAACCCGCGCCCGCAAGGCGGCATCATTGGGCAACAAACTGGGGTCGGGTGCAATGGCCTCAAGATAGTCCAAGATCGCCAAGGATTGGGTCAGCACCAAACCGTCGTCTGTTACCAGCGTCGGCACGGCTTTGGCGGGGTTGAGGGCGGCATAGCTTGGGCTGGCCTGCTCACCCTTCACAAGGTTCACAGGGATTGTTTCGAAGCTCATGCCTTTGATGTTCATGGCGATGCGTACGCGGTAAGACGCGGTTGAACGCCAATGGCTATGGAGTTTCATTTCTTGCCCGATGTGCCGTCGAATTTCTTTTCAAGCGTGCTCCAGCAGTCGATATAGGTGTCTTGCAGCGGGGCCTCTTGGCCTGCGAATTTGGTCAGGTGCTGCGGGAAACGGGTTTCGAACATGAAGGACATTGTCTGGTCCAGCTTGTCGGGGCCAAGATTGGCGTTCGAGGCTTTTTCAAAGGCTTCCATATCCGGCCCATGGGGCAGCATCATATTGTGCAGCGACACCCCACCGGGCGCGAAGCCCTGCGGTTTGGCGTCATATTGGCCGTAGATATTGCCCATCAGCTCGGACATGACGTTCTTATGGTACCACGGCGGGCGGAAGGTATCCTCGGCCACCAGCCAGCGTTCGCGGAACAACACAAAGTCGATATTGGCAACACCGGGCTGCCCACCTGGCGCAGTCAGAACCGTGAAAATGGACGGGTCGGGATGGTCGAACAGGATCGCCCCGACAGGACAATAGCTGCGCAGGTCGTATTTGGAGGGTGCGTAATTTCCATGCCATGCGACGATATCCAAGGGGCTGTGCCCGATCTTGGTCTCATGGAATTGGCCGCACCATTTGACCGTCACGGTGGATGGCGTCTCACGATCCTCGAAAGCCGCAACGGGCGTTTTGAAATCACGCGGGTTGGCCAGACAATTCGCGCCAATCGGGCCACGATCGGGCAAATCGAATTTCGCGCCGTAGTTTTCGCACACAAAGCCACGGCATGGCCCCTCAAGGACCTCGACGCGGTAGACCAGCCCGCGTGGAATAATCGCGATTTCCTTGGGCTCGAGATCGATGATCCCAAGTTCCGTGGCAAAGCGCAGACGCCCTTCTTGGGGCACGACCAGCAATTCGCTGTCCGCTGAATAGAAGTATTCGTCCTTCATGCTCTGGGTCACGAGATAAACATGGGAGGCCATGCCCACCTGCGTATTCACATCACCCGCCGTGGTCATCGTGCGCATGCCCGAAAGCCACGTCAGCGGCACGTCCGAATGGGGCAGGGGGTCCCAGCGGTATTGACCAAGCGAGGTGACGTCCTCCTGCACATGGGGCGCCGTCTTCCAATAGGGCAGATCAATGCGGTTGAACCTTGCGGTATGTTTGACCGAGGGCCGAATACGATAGCACCACGTCCGCTCGGGCCGTGGTTGGGTGAAGGCTGTGCCTGACAATTGTTCGGCATAAAGCCCGTAGTTCACCTTTTGGGGGGAGTTCATGCCTTGCGGCAGCACGCCCGGCAGTGCCTCGGTCTCGAAGTCATTGGCCCAGCCAGACATATAGCCAGGCGTTGTGCTGGCACCATCCGATTGGATCAGGTCATGGGGGTGCGTCTTGGTCATGCGGCATCTCCTTTCGCGGCACAAAGCGCCTGTGTCAGGACCGCTCTGTCGCCAATGTGATTGGCAAGGATCAGGATCAGACGCGCATTCAGCGCATTGCTTTGCGCCTCATCTAGCCCGTCATGGATGCCGATCAGCTCGGCGTAAAAGCCGTCTTGATCGGCAATATTGGGATCAAGGTTCAGGTCCGTCATTGCGCGCCTCCCAATGCTGTGTCCATCGCCGCTTTGATTGTCTGGGCATCTGCTGCACTCCAGCGCGCCGCGACATGTTGATCGGGGCGGATCAGGTAGATGGCACTGGGCGCATCCCCCAAATAGCGGGCCGCCAATTCGGGCGAGGGGGCAGAAATCTCCAAGGCGGGTATCTCCGCAAGATCAGGGGCATCTGTCTGGATCGCGAGAACCGTGAAGTCGCCGCGCAAGTGGTCCAGCAAATAGCCGTCATCAAGGGGCGCATCGGGACAAGGCGCGCCGGGTCGGGTGCGATCGGGGCCCTGCAAATCATCCGCGCCATTGAGCGGCGAGCCGTCATAGATGCTGGGAACACTCAGCCGTCCCGAATTGATCAACGGGCGGGCAAAGGCATGGTTGGCCGCCAAATCCAGCACAGCATTGCGGAAGGTTTTGGACACGGCAGATTTCGGCGTCAGAAAATCGGTTGCCCGCGAGGAATTGAGAATATTCTCATCGGCCGCCAAAACCCGCTCTGTGTCATAGCTGTCCAACAAGGCATCAGACGCGCCCTCCAAGACCGCTGCCAGCTTCCAGCCCAGATTATCGGCATCCTGCACACCGGAATTGGCCCCGCGCGCGCCAAAGGGTGAGACCTGATGGGCCGCGTCACCAGCAAAGATCACACGGCCATGGCGGAATTTTTCCATCCGTCGACATTGGAACGTGTAGATCGAGCACCAATCCAGCTCGTAGTCGACATCTTCTCCCAACATCTGATCGACACGGGCGCGGATGTTTTCGGGTTGCAGTTCTTTTTCGCGGTCGATGTCCCATCCAAGCTGAAAATCAATGCGCCAGATGTCGTCGGGCTGTTTATGCAGCAAGGCGCTATCGCCCGATTTGAACCAAGGCTCGAACCAGAACCAGCGCTCGGTCGGGAAATCGGCGGTCATTTTGACGTCCGCGATCAGGAAATTATCCTCGAACACGCGGCCCTCGAAGGCGAGACCCATCATATCGCGCAGCGGGGAGCGCGCGCCATCACAGGCGACAAGATACTCCGCCTCGATCTGATAGGGGCCGTCGGGGGTCATCAAATCCAGCAGCAGATGATCACCCTTATCGGTCACCGCATCGACACGGTTCTTGCCGCGTATATCAATCGGCTGGCCCTTGGTCTGTGCGCGGCGCGCGGCCTCGACCTGAAACTTCTCGAATTGCGTTTGTGGCAGGTTGATAAAGGCAGGGTTGCGGTGCCCGTCTTCGGGCAGAAGGTCGAAATCGAAAATCTCCTCGCGGTCGCGAAACACGCGGCCCTTGTTCCAGACCACGCCTTTTTCAACCATGGCCGCGCCTGCGCCAAGGCGGTGCATCACCTCTAGCGTGCGTTTGGCAAAGCAGATCGCGCGGCTGCCTTGGCCCACCCCCTCATGGTCGTCCAAGACCACGACGGGCGTGCCCCGTTGGCCCAGATCAAGCGCAAGCGCGAGGCCGACTGGCCCGCCGCCCACAATGACGACAGGATGGCGCATAGGGGATGGTGCATCCTGATCTGCACTGCGCGCATAGGGGTAGAGCTGGAACGCGAGGGGGTAGCGGTCGCGCAGCGGGGCGGTCATGACTGAAGCGCCTCCCACATCGCGATATCTCGTTCGGCCGTCCAGATACGGGGGTGATCAATCCCACGGGCCTCGTCATAGGCGCGGGCCACGTTGAAGGGCAGGCAATGCTCATAGATTGCATAGTCCTTGAACTTGGGATCGCAGGAGGCGCGCACGGCATCCCATGCCTCTTTCAAACTGCCGCCACGGGCCGCGACCTGTGCCACGGGCAGATAGGTGCTGTCGATAAAATCGCGGGTGGCGGCAAGGGCTGCATCCACCATCTCGACGCCGATCAATGCATCCCCGCGACCCGGTGCGATGCTTTGCGGGTTATAGGCTTTGACAGCGTCCAGCGTGGCACCCCATTCGCGGTAATAGCCATCGCCGCAATAACAGGCGGAATGATACTCCACGATGTCGCCTGTAAACATGGTTTGCGCATCAGGCACCCAGACCACGCTGTCACCCGCAGTATGGGCGCGCCCGATCTGCTTGATCTCGACCCTGCGATTGCCAAGGTAGACGGTCATGGAGTCGCTAAACGTCGTTGTTGGATAGGTCAGGCCCGGGATGGACTCAAAGCCCTCAAAGAGGCGGGGGAAACGCTGGAACTCGCTGTCCCAATCTTCTTGGCCGCGTTCCTCGACCATACCGCGTGCCGCATCCGACATGATGATCTGATCTGCCCCGAAGGCGCTGGCGCCAAGAACGCGAACCGCATGGTAATGGGTCAGCACCACATGGGAAATCGGCTTGTCCGTGACGCTGCGCACACAGTCGATCACCTTATTGGCCAAACGCGGCGTGGCCTGCGCCTCGACAATCATGACGCTGTCATCGCCGATGATGACGCCAGAGTTCGGATCGCCCTCTGCGGTAAAGGCATAAAGACCTGGCCCAATCTCGGTGAAGGAGATTTCCTTTTCGGTCATGTCACCTTGTGACGCGAATGTTTTTGCCATTTGTCTCTCCCCGAGGAACGTTGCACTTGCAACAAGTTAGTCGTTGCATCTGCAACAAATGTCAATATCTTGCCATGAAATTCCCGAGGATGTCTTTATGACCAGCCCCTTCCGCCTGTCGGATTTCTTGCCTTATCGTCTTGCTGTGATTTCCGAGAGGATCAGCAACCGACTGTCTGTCGATTACGCGGCATCGCATAATCTAAGCGTCGCAGAATGGCGGGTATTGGTGCATCTACAACATTGCGGTGTCGTATCTGTTCGGGATGTTCAGGGCTTTACGAACCTTGTGAAATCCCGTGTCAGCCGTGCGGTCGGCAGGCTGGAGAAGGCAGGTCTGGTAGAAAAGCACAGCAGCACCAATGATGCCCGTTTGGTCGAAATTGCCCTAACGCAAGCGGGGGTGGATGCGATCGAGGCTTTGCTCTCGGATGCCACCCAAACCGAAGCCCGCCTTCTAGAGGGCGTGCCGCCAGCAGATCTGGCGGCGTTCTACCGTGTCATTGACCACTTCCACAGTGTCCTGGAGCATGATCCAAAGGCCAAGGCGATGCCGAAACCGCCCCTAAACAGGGCATAGGCACAACCGATGTTCATGGGGTTTAAGGCGTGGAGTTTTCTTGTTCGATCAATGTGTTTAGGTTCTGGGTGAAACGCTGAAGCAGGTCGCAGAACACGGCGATTTCAGCTGGATCAAAGCCTTTCATCAGATGTCCCAATTTATCTGATGACGGGCACCCGTGCAATCAAATCACCTAAGCTGTGACACAAACATCGGATCTAAAACCGACAATCATCCGTTTTTAGTAGCTTTAGATTTGAATTGGCTCCGGCGGTAGGGATCGAACCTACGACCAATTGATTAACAGTCAACTGCTCTACCGCTGAGCTACGCCGGAACTTGGCGCCGTATAGCAAGGTGATTTTTCCGCGTCCAGTGGGTCGGGCAGAAAAAATGCAACTATCGTGAATTAGATTGAAAAATTGGCATCAACCGAAAGTGCGCCCTGCGTTCGGGCCAGTTTTCTTTCAACAAGATCAATGAGATGGGCAAGAGTGTTGCGCTCGGCGGCGGGCAGGAGTTTGGGGTTCAAATCGGCGTAGATGTCTTTTGCTAAACCCTTGGCCGTGGCAGGGCCTTGGGTCAGGGCATCCAGAATCTGTGCTTCGCGATTGCGCCTATGACGGATCAATTCGGCGCAGCGGGCGGCGGGGGTGGTGACGGGGTCACCATGGCCTGCATAGAGGATGCGCGGCGCCATATCTTCGAGCCTTTCAACCGAGGCCATAAAGTTGGTCATATCGCCATCAGGGGGCGAGACCAGCGAGCTTGACCAATCCATGACCAAATCCCCCGAAAACACCGCGCCTTGCCACTCGAAACTCAGGTGATTGGCCATATGTCCAGGCGTCTCTAGCACACCGATTTGCCAATCTTCGCTTTCGAGGGTGCGGCCCTCGGTGATCTGGATGTCAGGGGCAAACTCTGTATCCACACCTTCGCCGCCGCCCAGATTGCCTGTCTCGGCGAGGCTTTGCATCAAGGGCGAGCGGCCCCAATCGCTTGGGCCTGCGGCCAAAACGGGCGCTTGGGCGTGTTGCGACAGGGTTTTGGCCAATGGGGAATGGTCCAGATGGGAATGGGTCACCAAGATATGCGTGATGCGGCCGCCTTGCGGGATCGCCGCCAAAATCGCATCGAGATGGGCAGGGATCGCAGGGCCGGGATCGATCACGGCGATGTCACGCTCACCGATCAGATAGGTATTGGTTCCATGCAGGGTCATGGGTGAGGGATTGGGGGCCAAGACTTGCCTTAGGCCCTTTTCAAGCTGAACCATCGTCATCTGCTCTTCCCTCCTGCGGCCCGCGCGGTTTAGATGGGCCATGGTATTTGCATGGATCAAGAAAGGGATGCCGCGGGGGCTGTATGGCCGAGCCGCCCTTATTCTGATCGTGCCTATTGTTACGATCCAGCTTGTCGTCTCGGGCGCCTTCCTGCAACGCCATTTCGAAGATGTCACGGAACAGATGACCACAGGCCTTGCGGTTGAGCTGCGTTTTGTCTTGGCCGAATTGGAAGAAGGCGGGATCGAGGCGGGCCGTGTGGTCGCCACGCCTTTGGGCATCATCCTGCGCGAGGGCAGCGCGCAACCCTTTGACGGGCCGCAGACGACGGATAGGCTGTTTTATGACTTCTCGGGTCGGGTCGTGATCATAACATTGATGCGCTACCTTGATGAGATCACATGGATTGATCTCAAGACCAATGACCGCGTCGTGGTGTTGAATTTGGGGCTGAGCGATGGCGCCTCTGTCGATGTGGAATTCACGCGCCGCCGTGTGTCGGCCTCCAACCCCCATCAATTGTTGGTTTTGATGGTCTTCACGGGCATTTTGATGACAGGGGTGGCCTATCTGTTCTTGCGCAACCAGCTTCGCCCGATCAGGCGTTTGGCGCGCGCGGCCGAAGCGTTTGGCAAGGGGCGTGCGCAAGACTATCAGCCCTCTGGTGCATTGGAGGTGCGCAGCGCGGGGCGGGCGTTCCTAGATATGCGCAGCCGTATCGAGCAACAGATCGAACAGCGCACGATGATGCTCTCGGGGGTGAGCCATGACCTGCGCACGCCTTTGACCCGCATGAAGCTGGGGTTGAGCTTTATGGAGGAGAGCGAGGAGGTCGAAGGCCTCAAGCGCGATGTCGAGGAGATGGAGGGGCTTTTGACGGGGTTTCTCGATTTTGCGCGCTCGGACGCTTTGGATGATCCCGAAGTGGTGGATGTGAGCGCGCTGATCGAACAAGTCGTTGCAGACGCGCAGCGCGGCGGAGGGGATGTCAGCCTTTTGGGCGCGCCCGACCAGCTTGAGGTTGAACTGCGCCCATTGGCCTTGCGGCGTGCCTTGCAAAACCTTCTGTCCAATGCCCTGCGATATGGTGATCAGGCGCGGGTCTCTGTCAGTGCGATGGAGCGTGCGATCCGTCTGACGGTCGAAGACAACGGGCCAGGCATTGCGCCTGAGGATCGCGCGGATGCGCTCAGGCCTTTTGTGCGGCTTGATGAGGCGCGCAATCAAAACAAGGGTTTGGGCGTTGGTCTGGGCTTGGCGATTGCGTCAGATATCGCAAGGCGGCATGGCGGCACCTTGCGGCTGTCAGACAGCGCCCAGATGGGCGGTCTGCGTGTGGATGTGGTCTTGCCACGCTGAAACTGGCACTGACACTGACACAGAAGGCGGGGAAGGGTGGTA
>ENA-OUOG01004084-OUOG01004084.1-marine-metagenome-genome-assembly--contig:-NODE-4084-length-12895-cov-4.104619_pt1 | contig 12895 bp, 11 predicted proteins | sample MGYA00248635_ERZ508505 | MGnify/ENA primary metagenome ERZ508505 (study PRJEB26176, sample SAMN06267871) | marine metagenome | isolation source: Saanich Inlet, British Columbia, Canada | place: Pacific...
TTTTTCGGTAATCAAATGCGTTAAATACGACCAAATGGGTTTGACATATTCCGGCTGACGGGCGGCCAGACGCTGCACATCTGGGTTCGGTTGCAAGCCATCAAGGGCGGCAATAAATTCAGGGCGCACGCCCTTGTTCGCCGCTTCAACGCGAATCTCATCAAGGAAGGCGTCAAATGCCGCATCCTTGGCCTCAACCTGGCTGAGGCCCAACCCGCTGACAAACAACAAGCAGGTAAAAAATATAGACAAAACAAGTCGCGACTGACGGGCTGATTCACGCATTTTATTTATCAATTTGACCTCTAAAATAAGGGATGACCTTTTGGCCAGCTAACTGTTGATACTATAGCCGATTCCATTACAATCGGGGCGAAATAGAGGAGTTTCCGCTGACCCAACGTCCCCGCAAAGTTGTATTTCCCGTCGCCGGACTCGGCACGCGGTTTTTACCAGCAACAAAAGTCACCCCAAAAGAAATGTTGCCAGTCGTTGACCGGCCGCTGATTCAATGGACGGTTGAAGAAGCTGCGGCGGCTGGTTTTGAGCATTTTATTTTCGTCACCGCCGCTCACAAAACCTCGATCGCTGCGCATTTCAGCCCGACCCCAGATTTACACGCTCATTTGACGGCCAGTGGTAAAACCGATTTGGCCGATCTTTTGAGCGCTGGCTTGCCACCCGGCGCGCAGGTGACGCAAGTTATTCAAGATCAACCGCGCGGGCTCGGCCACGCCATTTGGTGCGCCCGCGACGCGATTGACGACGAGCCCTTTGCCGTTGTGCTGACCGATGATTTAGTGCGCGCGCAGACCCCGTGTTTGGCGCAAATGATGCAGGCCTATGAGGCGCAGGGCGGCAATCTGGTGGCGGTTGAGCCTGTGCCAGCGCATGAAACCGACCGTTATGGCGTGATTGCCCCGGGCACACAAAATGACAATTTGCTTGAAATTACTGCCTTGGTCGAAAAACCGGCACCGCAAGACGCGCCATCGAATTTGGCGGTCATTGGGCGGTATATTTTGCAGCCGGAAATTTTTGACAAATTAGCAGCTTTCAAAACCGGTGCCGGCGGCGAAATACAATTGACCGATGCCATCGCCGATTTGATCGGACATGTGCCAACCCATGGCCTGCGCTTTGACGGCGATCGCTATGACTGCGGCCAACCACTTGGCTTTCTGGCCGCCAATATGGCCTATGCCCTCGACACATCAAATACGGATGATAAGCAAGATTTATTGCAGATGATGCGACAAGTGGTCGAAAAATTCTCGTAAATCTGTATCATGCCATCAAATTAAATCGTCAGAGGTAAAGAGTATGACAAAAGACGCGCTGACATCAGCCCGCCAAACATTAATCACTGAGGCAGCTGGCTTGCAAAAACTGGCCGACACTATTGGTGATAATATCAATCAAGCCGTCGATATGCTGGCCCAAGCCAAGGGCCGGGTTATTGTCTCTGGCATGGGTAAGAGCGGGCACATTGGCAAGAAAATCACCGCCACTTTGGCCTCGACCGGCACGCCAGCGCAATTTGTCCACCCAGCAGAAGCCAGCCATGGCGACCTTGGCATGATTACCAAAGACGACGTTATTTTGGCTTTATCTTGGTCGGGCGGCACCAGCGAATTGTCTGGCCTGCTCGCCTATGCCCGCCGCTTTAGCATTCCGCTGATTGCCATCACCTCAAACGATACCAGCCTATTGGGCAGCAGCGCCGATATTTGCCTGACTTTGCCGCAAGCCGAAGAAGCCGGGCCGATTGGCCTCGCCCCGACCACATCAACCACCATGCAATTAGCTTTGGGGGATGCTTTGGCCGTGGCTTTGCTGGAACGGCGCGATTTCACCCCGTCGGATTTCAAAAATTTCCACCCGGGCGGAAAATTGGGCGCCAGCCTATCGCAAGTCAAAGACGTCATGCACAAAGGCGCCGAACTACCATTGGCGACCGCCGATATGGGCATGGATCAAGCGCTCTTACTGATGACCGAAAAAGGTTTTGGCTGTTTGGGCATTATAGACCCGCAAGAGCAACTGATTGGCATCATCACCGATGGCGATTTGCGCCGTCATATGTCTGCCGACCTATTGAACAAAGCCACGGGCGATATTATGACGCCTAATCCGCAAACTATTTTGAGTAGCAAGCTGACAGCCGAAGCGCTGAACATTATGAATGAAAATAAAATTCAGTGCTTATTCGTCTGTGACGATAAACAAACGGCCAAAAAACCAATAGGCTTGGTGCGCGTTCTTGACCTATTGCGTATCGGCACCGCTTAGCACCGGCTAAAAATCCAACTCAGGAGTTTTCAATGATTTTTTCAACCAAACCAGTCTCGCGTCCTTCATTTCGTAATTTGATCGGCGCCAGTTCTCTTCTCGCGCTCATGGCACCGCAAATGGCCATGGCGCAAGAGAACACGACTGCGGTCGATGAAATCATTGTCACCACAACCCGCGATGCAACCAGCCGGTTTGATAATGTCGGCAGCATCACCACCATTGATGCCGGTGAGCGGGCCAATATTTTTCCTGTCGATTTAGTCAATCGCGCCGCCGGTGTGCATATTAATCGCGGCAGTGGGCAAGAGCATCTATCATCCATTCGCTCACCAATTTTGGTAGGCGGCGCTGGCGCTGGCTCTTTCCTTTATCTGGAAGATGGCATTTCCATGCGGGCACCAGCCTTTGCCAATATTAATGCGCTGATGGACGCCATGCCGTCACCGACTGGTCGCGTGGAAGTCACCCGCGGGCCCGGCAGTGCGCTTTATGGCTCCAACGCCTTGCACGGTATGATTAACTTCGTATCCGGCCCCATTGCCGAGCACCAAACAAGCAGCCGTATTGCCGCTGGTTCTTATGGCCGCTATGCGCTGAACAGCGAAATGGATCGGCAAATGGACGGCTATGCGGCGCGTCTTGGTGTTTCGATAACCGGCGATGAAGAGGGCTATCGGGCCAATCAGGGCTTTGAACAGCAAAAACTGCGCCTGCAAACCCAGTGGCGCCGCGACAATACGGACTACAGCTTTTCGCTGGCTGGCATGAACCTCAACCAAGAGACGGCCGCCTATATTCAAACCGCCGATGGCGCGACGCGCGAAGCCTATGAAGACAAGAGCTTGTCGAAAAGCAATCCGGCTCCTGATGCTTATCGCGATGCGCGTGCCTTCCGCAGTTCATTGCGTATCGCCCGCACCTTAAGCGACGGTGCCAAGTTGACGCTGACGCCCTATGCGCGTTCCAATGAAATGGAATTCCGCATGCATTTTCTACCTGGCACAGCTGGCACAACGGTTGAAAATAACGAGCACGATAGTATCGGCCTTTTGCTGAACTATCACCGCAAGGGCCAAGGTGTGACCTATGATGTCGGTATCGACACTGATTACACGCAAGGCACGCTGACCGAGTTTCAGTCGGGCGCTGATAAACTGGCTTTTGGCGGCGCTTCTTTAGATTACGCGCAAGGCCTGCATTATGATTTTGATGTCGATGCGCTGGTCATTGCTCCCTATGTCCATGCGGTTTGGGCGCTGAGCGACAAGACCGATATCACCACTGGTTTGCGGGTTGAGATTACTTCCTACGATTACACCAACAACACCACCGACGGCTTACAGGGCAAATTATTCCGCCCAGCTGACAAAACCGACGACTTCACAGATGTCTCGCCAAAGCTGGGGCTGATACATAAATTGGCCGACAACCGCCGCCTGTTTGTTAATTTGGCGCGCGCCGCACGGGCCCCGCAAGTCACCGATCTTTATCGTTTGCGCGACCAGAGCAAAACCGGTGTGATTGCCAATATTAGCAGCGTCGATTCCGAAACTCTCGATAGTTTAGAAATTGGCTATCGCGCCGCCTATGCCAACCTGTCTTATGAGGCAGCGGCATTTGTCATGCAGAAGAAAAATTATCACTTCCGCGACGGCAGTGATTATTACGAAGCTGACGGCGAAACCCGCCATCAGGGCATTGAGTTGGAAATGCAATGGGCTATTAACGAAAGCTACGCCCTCGACGCCAATGTCACCTTGGCCGAGCATGAATATGCCTTTAACCGCAATGTTTCAGGCGCCAATGCTCTCGAAAGCATTACCGATGGCGATGATATGGATAGCGCCCCCAAGACCTTGGCCAATGCCCGTTTGACCCATCAAACCAGCACCCGCCTGCAAAGCGCTCTGACTTGGCACCATGTCGGTTCGTATTTTATGGATGCGTCAAACTCTGAAAAATATGACGGCCATGATTTATTCGACCTAACCCTTGATTACACATTGCCAAGCGATGCTGTGGTGCAGCTAGAAGTGCAAAACCTTCTCGACGAAGATTATGCCAAACGGGCTGATAAATGGTTCGGCAATAATCGCTATTTCCCCGGCGAAGGTCGCCGCTTCATGCTCAGTATTGCCAAACAATATTAAGCTATTGCGTCAAGCCAATCGGGCATGACACGCCGGTGCCGCCAAGCCCGCAATAGCCGTTTGGGTTTTTGCCCAAATATTGCTGGTGATAATCCTCGGCATAATAAAATACGGGCGCGTCGATAATCTCGGTCGTGATGGCGTCAAAACCGGCTTCCGTGAGGCGCGCTTGAAACGTCATGCGCGAGGCCTCAGCGGCTTGTTTTTGGGCTTCTGAAAAACAGTAAATGCCAGACCGGTATTGGGTGCCCACATCATTGCCTTGGCGCATGCCTTGGGTCGGATTATGGCTTTCCCAAAACACTGACAAAAGCGCTTCATGGGAAATAATTTGCGGGTCATAGACCACTTGCACCACTTCATTATGGCCAGTGCCGCCAGAGCATACTTCTTCATATGTCGGATTGGCGGTGATACCAGCGGCATAGCCGACTTGCGTCGAATGCACGCCGTCGCAGACCCAAAATTTGCGTTCAGCGCCCCAAAAACAGCCCAATCCGAACATGGCGATTTGCAAATGCGCCGGCCATGGGCCTTTCAGCTTTGTGCCGAGAACAAAATGGCTTTCCGGCACTGGCATTTGCATGTCGCGCCCCGGCAGCGCCGTTTCGGCTGTTGGCATTTCAGTTTTTTTTCTTAGTCCAAACATTGTCGTCTCCTATGCGGCATTATTCATTGTTGAAATAGGCCCATCGCGCGAACCGGCAAGCAATTGGCGCAACCACGGATTATCGTCACTTTGCGCCGCACTTGCCGCACCATGCCAGCGCAAGACGCCATCATGCAAAACCGCAATTTCATCATAAGCCTCGGTAAGGCCCACCATATTGCTGGTCACGGAAATCACGCAGGCGCCACTTTCGCGGGCCAAGGTTGAAATCATGCCATCAACCCGCGCCGCCAAAATTGGGTCGAGACCGGCGGTCGGATTATCAAGCAATAAAATATCTGGCTGCGTGGCAATGGCGCGGGCAAAACCGACGCGTTTTTGCATACCGCCCGACAAATCAGCCGGAAATAAATCAGCATTGGCGGCAGGCAGGCCAACCCGAGGCAGAAGCGCTTCGGCGTGCTGGCGCGCTTGGTCGCGGTCCATGCCATCGGCGATCAGACGAAAAGCGATATTCTCCCAAACCGGCAGACTATCGAATAAGGCATTTTGTTGAAACAACATGCCAATACGTTTGTTGAGCGCATTGGAGCGTTGCTGGCTGGTGCCGACCGACGCGCCATCGAGGCAAATCGTGCCGCTATCGGGCGCATAAAGCCCGACCAGACATTTCAGCAAAACCGATTTACCGGCCGCCGTTGGCCCAATCAGCGCCAATGAACGGCCCGCCTCTAGCGATAGGCTGACCTCATTGAGCGCGGTGACGGCGCCGAATTTCTTGCTAATGCCATCAAGCTTGACCCGCGTCATAATTATCTACCTGCCCTTCAGCCCCCAGTGTTTGCAATATCCGCCCATGCGGCGTTTCTATACTTGCCATATCTACACTGAAAATAGGGCGCAAATGTGCCGGCGTAAAGACCTCTTGCGGCGGGCCCATATGCGCCGGATTGCCCTTGTGCATAATAACCACCTGATCGCAAAACCGCGCCGCCAGATTGAGGTCATGCAGCACCATCACAACTGTTTTGCCAGCCTGTGCTTGTTGTTGCATCAGGCCCATCACCGCCAATTGCGCCGCCGGATCCAGCGATTGCGTTGGCTCATCCAGAAGATAGACCTGCGGATCCGAAGCCATCAGCCGCGCAATCAGCACCCGCGCCCGCTCGCCGCCCGATAAATGGTCAATGGCGCGGGTGGCAAAACCCTCGACTTGGCATTGCGCCAGAGCCGCGTCAACATGGCGCCAATCCTCGGCCTGCAAATTGGTGAAATCACCATGGTGTGGCAACCGCCCAAGGGCCACCACATCGCGACAACTCATCGGCCAAGCCAAGGGCTGAAATTGCGGCAGATAGGCCAAGCGGCGGGCTCTTTGCTGAACATCACCAAACGCTGATTGTCCAGCATCGGTCATATCATCAAAGCCAATAATCCCCTGCACTGGCGTCATGAGACCGGCGGCAATTTTGAGCAGGCTGGTTTTGCCGGCCCCATTGGGGCCGACAATGCCAGTTAACTGACCGGCGGCAAAATGCATCGCCTCAACCGTCAGGCGAATGTCACCTATCTTATGGTTGATGTTAGCAAGATGCAGTCCGGTCATATTGTTAAAACTCCGTGCTCAGGGCAATTTTCACCCGACGCCGAGGGGTCGATTTATTGGCACTGGTTTGATAGTGCTCATCCAGCAAATTACTGATCTGCGCCTGTAATTTCCAGCCATTGCTCAAAACTCTATCATAGCTGCTACCCAGCACCAGATAGTCTTCCTGCAAATTATTGTAAATATAGCGGTCACGCACTTGCTGGGCGCTCAACCGCCAATGGCTTTGATTATCCGCTGCAGCAAAATTCAAATCCGCCGAATAGACTTGCCGTGGTTGACTGTTTTGAATGCCGCCACTGGCGGTCCGCGGGTTGAGTTTGGTGGCTGAAAAACCAACCTCCCATTGCGCCGCAAGCGGCACCTCAACACTCAACTCCGTGCCTGATGAGCTGCTTTGGCCGCTATCATTTTGATAATTACCGGCATAGCTGGGCGGGCCGATATTTTCATAGAAAATCCGATTTTCGGTTTCAATGTCAAAATAGGTCACAGCCGCACGAAACGGCAAAGCCTCGCCACCGAACCGTAGACCAATATCCATCACATCGCTTTCTTCTGGCGACAAATTAGGATTGCCGCACATGCCGTCAATACAGGTCGCATCCTCACCGAATAATTCATAAAGGCTGGGGGCGCGAAACGCGGTGCCGGCGCTGGCCGTGGCAGCCATATAGTCCGTGATTTGATAGACCGTGCCAAAACGCCAACTGTCTTGGCTGCCAAAATTATCATGCTCGTCATGGCGCAGGCCAAGACTGGTGCTCAACTGACCAAATTGCTGGTGCAAAAGCGCAAACACGGCCTGTGTATCGACCTGTTTTTCGGCTGACAGACCGTTTTGCAACAGGCTTTCGGTTTTTTGCTCAACCCCCAGATTGATGTAATCCGTTTCATTGAGAAAATACGCCGCTCGCACCTCCCAGCTTTGGCGTTCACCATCATACCAATAAGTGTCGCCGACTTCGGCAAATGTATCGCGATGATTAGCGAAGAAACTATATTTGGCCGAAATGGTGAGCGCGTCCATGGCTTGCGTTTCAACATGAGCGATGAACATATTTTGATCCGTGTCCGTGCCAAAATCGCCATCAACCGGCGCATAGCTTTGTGGGTCGAAGCCATCTGTATTGACCGATGCGCGCACCGCACGGGCCAAGAAAGAAGCATGTGTTGCATCGCTCAATTGCACATCTAAGGCGCCGGAAAAAGTCAGGTTTTCATAGTCTTCATTTTTATAATAGCTGGTGTTTTCCTCATCCAACTCAGACGGCGGTTGCACATCCACGCTTTGCACAGAAAACCGATACCCAATGCGTCCATTGGCTGATTTACCGCTACTGTGCACCACGGCTTCGCGCAATTGATGCGAGCCACTAGCCAAGCGTATTTGCGTGCCAGCCTCGTCGCCCGCCTTGCGAGTGATAATATTAACCACACCGGCAATGGCATTGGAGCCATATAGCACGCTATTGCCGCCACGAATGACCTCAATGCGCTCAATATCAGCCACCAGAATATGGGCGATTTCTGCACCGCCATTGGCGTCAGCCGCATCGGACATATTATTGCCATCAATAAGCACCAGCGTGTTTTGCCGCTCAAGGCCGCGCATTTGCAAATAGCCGAGACCGCCGACATTGCCCTCTTGGCGGAAATACACGCCCTTGAGTTGGCTCAGTGCCTCTTGCAAATACACCACTTGTTGGTTTTCTAACTGTTGTCGGGTGATGACATCCAGCGTTGCACCAATCTGCGACGCCGGTGTCGGCACACCGGTGGCGGTGACAACAATTTGGTCAACCGCATCGGCATCATTGGCATTGGCCTGCAGGGGGTGGAAGAAGAGAGGGGTAATAATCAGCCCGCGCATGATAGCGCCGGTGATGGATTTGTTTTTATTCTTCGTCATTTTAGCTCCAAACGAAATTATGCACTGCTGGCCAAGCCAACAGAGCAGGTTCAAAATTGTCGTCTGTAACGGAACTCGAAAGAGCCAATCCGCCTCGTGCAGTTCATCCCGCCTGCGCGAAAGAGCGACCAAATCAGGCAGGTTTCCTGGCTTGCGGGTCAATGCGCCCTGTCGCCTTCCCCCAAATTGGAGTGGACTATGACAGTTTGCTCGCCGCTAACAGTTGCGGGTGCAGCCGCAGACTAGGCCGAAGCCCTACTGCGTTCCCTATTACCCCCTCGCGGGGCACCTGAAATGCTCAATAGTGGTAGCCGTGCCCTGCTTTGGTGTCAAGCGGCAGCGTCGGCAACCGTGTTGCGGCGCAATAAATAAAGCAGCATGGGCACGCCCAAAAATGCCGTCAGCACCCCAAGCTTTAGCTCTTGCTGGCTTGGCAATAAGCGCACCAGACTATCGGCCACCAGCAGTAAAATCGCACCCATCAGGGCACTTGGTATCAGGCTTTGGTGCGGATTATGGCCAACCAATGGCCGCACCAAATGCGGGGCCACAAGGCCAATAAAACCAATCACCCCCGTCACCGAAACCACCGCCCCCATGGCCAAGGCAATGCCCAGCGCAAAACGCCAGCGCAGGCGGCTGAGACGAACGCCCAAACTGGCCGCCACATCATCACCCAGCGCTAGCGCATTGAGCGCGCGACCGCCAGATAGCAAAAGCCCTATACCGATTAAACTACCCGGCAAAACCAAAGCGACATGTTGCCAACTACGGTTTTCCACTGCCCCCAAAAGCCAGAAAGAAATCTCCAGCGCGGCGAAAATATTAGCCGAAAAATTGAGCGCCAGAGCAATGCCCGCACCGGCCAGCGCGCTGACCGCAAAACCGGCCAAGATCAACCGCACGGAGCTGATACCGCGTCCGGCAAAAATCAACAATAGCAGCACTGAAAGCAAGGCGGCAAAAGCGGCGCTCAATGGCACCGCATATGACAATGTGCCAGACAGGCCTAAATAAATTGCAATCACCGCCCCCAAAGCGGCGGCATTTGATGCGCCGAGCAAAGATGGTTCGGCCAGCGGATTGCGTAACAGCCCCTGCGTCGCCGCGCCGGCCAGTCCCAGCACAAAACCGGTGATGGCCGCCAATACGATGCGCGGGGCACGAATATCGGCAAAAATAATACTCAATTGTGCGTCACCATGGCCGCTGAGCCACGCCAGCAGGTCAGACGGCCTCGACACCACCGGCCCGCATAAAAATGAGACCAGCGCCGCCAGCCCTAAGCTGAGGCATAAAATCAAGGTAAGTCGCGGATAGGACATGCCGCAAAGCTAACCCTCGCCAGCCGATTTGCCAAGCCTCATTGCGTGACGCCAGACATGCCTCTAGACAGGAGCGCAGATCAATGGCAAGCAGAACCATGCGCCGGTTTTTGACATTCCTCACCTTGCTTGTGCTGCCATGGCAGGCGGCGGCCGCTGATTTGCCCAAAATCGTCAGCTTAAATATGTGCGCTGATGCCTATCTGATGGCGATTGCCGCGCCTGAACAAATTCTCGCCCTATCCTATTTGTCGCGTGATGCGGCACTATCGCCATTTCACCAACAGGCGGCCGCCATGCCCGTAACCCATGGCGGCTTAGAGGAAATTCTCGCACTCAAGCCGCAAGTGGTAATTGTAAGCCCCTATTCCTCGGCCATGAAACAGCAGATTTTGCAGAGCCATGGCATTGACATTATCAGTCTCGCCGCCAGCACAGATTTCGCTGAAGCGGGCGACGAAATTCTTGCCCTCGGTGCGGCTATTGGACGGCCCGCACAGGCCGCTGCTTATTGGCGCGACTTGCAGCAGCAATTAGCCGCCGCCCGCCACCCTGATCAAGGCAAAACCTTATTGCCGCTGCAAAGGCGCGGCCTGACCATTGGCGACAACCATATTCTGGCGCAAGTCATGCGACTGGCTGGCGCCGCCCCGATGCCAGCTGGTGCCCAGCAAAGCAATGCCGACCAACCGGTTGATGATTTTCGTCCGTTTAATCTGGAGCAGGCCATTGCCTCAAAGGCCGACGGGCTTTTATTATCTGAGCCAATAGGCCTACCGGCCGACCGTGGCATTGAGTTTCTCGCCCATCCGGCGCTGGCTCAACGGTTTCCCGAGTCGCAGCGGATTTATTTACCGAGCAATCTGGTGACCTGCTCGGGTACCGCAACACCGCTGGCGGTGGCCACATTGGCGGCTGCCATTGCGAAATTGCCAAACTCAAAAAATTAGAAGGCGACGGTTTGTCTTGCGATTTTAATTGTGCCAAGCTGATATCTCATTAGGAGAGAGACATGTCAGAACAAGCAATCAATACAAAAGCGCATGAAAAAAACCATATAGAGGTTCTCGGCAAACGCATGGCCTATGTCGAATTGGGCGACCCCAATGGGCGGCCGATTATTTTTCAACACGGCAATCCGACCTCCTCTTATTTATGGCGCAACATCATGCCGCATTTGGCCGACAAAGGGCGCTGCATCGCCATTGACTTAATCGGCATGGGCGATAGCGAAAAATTACCGCCGCAGGCAGACAGCTATAGTTTTGCTGTACACAGCCAATATTTTGAAGCCGCGCTTGAGGCGCTTGGGGTGACGCAAAATGCCATATTGGTGGTGCATGACTGGGGCTCGGCACTGGGGTTCCATTACGCGGCCCGCCACAGCGCTCGCGTCGCTGGTATTTGTTATATGGAAGCGCTAGTGGCGCCGGTGCCGTCTTGGGATGATTGGCCAGAAAGCGCGCGCAATATTTTTCAGGCCTTCCGCTCTGAGGCTGGCGAAACCGTCGTGTTGGAAAAAAATGTCTTTGTTGAGGGCGTGCTGCCGTCCTCGGTTTTGCGCGGACTCACTGAGGCCGAAATGGCCGTCTATCGCGCCCCCTTTGCCGAAGCTGGTGAAGAACGCCGCCCGACCTTGAGCTGGCCGCGTGATATCCCTATCGCCGGAGAGCCGGCCCATATGGTCGACTTGATAAATGATTATGGCGTCTTCATGGCGACCAGCGATATGCCGAAATTATTCATCAATGCCGACCCAGGGTCGATTTTGGTCGGCAAAATGCGTGATTTCTGCCGCAGCTGGAAAAATCAGACAGAAGTGACCGTCGCTGGCTTGCATTTCATCCAAGAGGACTCGCCGCATGAGATTGGCCAAGCGATTAAAAGCTGGATTGAAGAGAATAATATATAATTAATCACACTATTGTTGACCCAATCATATAAAAATATTACTATTTAGGCATGGAAAACAAGAATCGCCTGACCTATCGTGTATCCGCCGCCTTGGCTGGGGAAATTTTGTCACAAAAAATGCCAATTGGCGCCAAATTGCCGCCCGATACGGATTTATGTGAAAAATTCCAAGTCTCGCGCACAGTGCTGCGCGAAACCTTGCGGGTTTTGGGCGCCAAGGGTCTGATTACCGCCAAACCTCGCGTCGGCACGCTGGTCGCCGAGGCCAAACATTGGGCGCTTTGGGACCCAGAAGTACTGCACTGGCTGACCGGCGCCGCCCTCAGCCAAGAGGCTCTCGCCGATATCGCCCATCATGCTTTGGATATGCGCTTGGCGCTCGAACCATCGCTAGCGGCGCTGGCCAGTAGTCGTGCCAGCGACGCTGCCAAACAACAGCTGCAGCATCTGCTCACCAAACACAGGATTGCCGGCTATACCCTGGTAAGTTTTGCTCTGCTCGCTGGCGTAAAGTGCAGCTTCAGCTTTGCGCACCGCACTCATCACTGGGGTGGCGCCGCGATCGTCTTGATAGACACCAACACCCAGATCAATCTTCTGCTCACGCGGGTCGGCTCTATACTGTGCCATCAGGCTGAGTATAGGATCGGGTGGCGTCGCTTGGAGGTGATCAAACATATAAAGTCCTATATACCGCTGTGGCGGCAGATAAATTCGACAACCGCAGCTTCAACGACTACAGGCTGTTCAGCGTGCAACCAGTGACCGGCACCATCGACCACCTGGAGCTGCGCATTGGGTAATAGTTGATCAATCAGCGGCTGATGTTTGCTCTGAATGTAAGCAGAGCTCTCACCCTTGAGCAGTAACGCCGGCCCCAGATAGGGTTCACCGCTCACCGCGGTCGCAAGCTCACTGTAGTAGTTAGCCGACAGCGCCTCAAGGTTGAGCTTTAAACACCACTCGCCAGCGCTGTTGCGGTAGAGGTTTTTAAGCAGGAAGGCGCGAGTCATAGTGTCGGGCACAAACGCCTCTAACAGGCTGCTCGCCTCTGTTCTGTTGTTGACCGAACCGTTTTGGAGC
>ENA-OUOG01004085-OUOG01004085.1-marine-metagenome-genome-assembly--contig:-NODE-4085-length-12894-cov-2.254116_pt1 | contig 12894 bp, 6 predicted proteins | sample MGYA00248635_ERZ508505 | MGnify/ENA primary metagenome ERZ508505 (study PRJEB26176, sample SAMN06267871) | marine metagenome | isolation source: Saanich Inlet, British Columbia, Canada | place: Pacific...
CTTGACCAAAAAGGGCAGGGGCCCGCTCCCGCAGTGCCAACAGCAGGTGAACCTGCGGCCTCATTCCAAGTACCCCAAACGGCTGGTGCGGCGAATACCGGTGTTATGGGCGCACAAGGAACGACTTCAGCTGACTCTGCCTTCCTAAAAGGTACTCAGATGGCTGACCAGTACACAGGTCGTGCCGCTGCAAGTGAGTCGTATGAGGACATGAAGTCTCGTCTTGCTGAATTTGACGAAGCGAACTACGGTCCGGGCGATGATCTCAACGCGTTCTTGATTGGTATGGGTGGTACAGGTTCTATCGGCTCTGCGATGAAGGGTGGCTATAACGCCATGAACCGCAGCAAGAACAACCGTCGTAACCGCATGATGGACGAGTTCCAGTTGGAGAAAGATCGTATCGGTACCGACGCCGTGTTCTCCGCATCTGGTATTAAACTTGGTACACAGCTCGCAGCAGATGCTGCGGCAAACGAACGTAATATCAGGTCTGCCGCCGCTACATTGGGTGCAGCTAAAATTCGCGCGGCAACCGCCGATGCGGATCGCCTAGTAAACGTGTATAAAGCAGAGCTAAAGGCCGTCGACGATGCAGCAGCTCGCGCGGTTCAGATGGCTACCAATGACCGTCTGGGCGAACAGACTCGCTTGAATGCCGCAATCAACGTACAGAGTGATGTTGCTAAAACCCGCGCTTCCTTGCTCGAAGACCAACTCAGCAACTCTATGACTCTACAACGACTTGAGATGCAGAAATCGCAGGCGTCAGATGATCCCGAGGCGCTCGCAGCCATCAATCAAAACATAGCCGCAGAAACCGCACAGATTGCGTTGACTGTAGAAAGCGTGCTTAATACGCCTACACCGTCTGGGCTAAATCTTCTCGAACTGGAAGCTACCGCTGCGGATACAATACGTAAACTGATGGGTGTTTCGGGGTTAACCGAAGATGATGTGACCGGTGTTACCGTTGATGGAGAATAAGACATGGCGATACATACGCTCACCCTCAAAGACGGGTCTACGCTCCAAGTAGAAGCGCCGCGGGGTACGCCTGTATCCGAACTTGTAGGTCTCGCTAACCAGCAGTCTCGCACCGCAGATCAACAGGCCTTGCAGAACCGACAGCAAGAGCGCCAAGCGTTTTTTGATAGTCAACGGCCTGAGTATGTAGCCATCCCAGAACCTGAAACAGGGTTTTTTGGCGACATCACATCGGGGTTTGGTACAGGTTTCGTAGAAACAGGTGAGATGGCGGCACTGGGTGCGGCTACGCTACTTGGTGAAGAAAACGAACTTGCCGCACGGGAGAAGATTCAGTCCGTTGCGGACGCTATTAAGCCCAACGTACGTAGTGGTGACAAGGACGACATTGCATTTAAGATCGGCCAGACGTTTGGTTCTATTGCTGGTTTTGCTGCCCCTATTGCTGGCGCTGCTGCTGCCGCCCCCGCCGCTATACCCGCTGCAGCCGTTGGTACTGGGATCGGTGCCCTCTTAGGTGTAGGTGCTGCAGCCGGTGAAGCAAGTGAACGTGCCCGTGCAGCGGGTGCCACTCAAGAAGAACGTAACCGTGCGATCCGGCAGGCCTCACCTGTTGGTCTCCTTGAAGTAGCGCCCCTTGGGCGTTTCATGCGTTCCATCGACATCCCTGTGATTGGGCAGTTTATCAAAGACCTCGGCCCTGAGACCGTGGAAACAATCGGTCAGCGTATCCAGAACGCCGCTATCACTGGTGGTGGTGAGGCCGCACAGGAAGTCACCGCGGAGATCGTGCAGAACCTTGCGGAGCGTGGGTACAACCCAGAACGTGCTATCACAGAAGGCACTGGAGAGTCCGCGCTGTATGGCGGCGGTGCCGGTGCTACCATTCAATTCCTCGTGGACGCCTTTACAAACAGCCGTAAGGCAGGTCCGCAGGGTGAAACTCCCCTACAGATCGAGGGTGAAACTCCGTTACAGATCACCGACCAGCGAGAGCCTGCGCAAGTAGAACCTCCCGAGGGTATCGCAGGGTTGTTGGAAGCACCACGTGCCGCCCTGCCTGCACCCGCTAAACAGTTACCCGCTCCGCGGACTGAGGTGACACCCGAAGGTCAAGCGGTAACTCCTGAACAGCGCAGTGCGCAGTTGGAGAAGGAGCGCCTAGAAGAGGCCGAGCTCAACCGTATGATCGCTGAAGACGAACCCATAGTCGCGGACATGCCACCCAAAGATGTTCGAGAAGGTCAAGCGAGGTTGCGTGCGGAAGAAGCACGTGCAGCCGAGACTCAACAAGTAGCTGAAGCTACCCCTGCTTCGGAAGATGATGGAGACATTGCTGCAGAGCTGGCTCGTCTGGACGCTCGAGAAACTGCTACGAGAATAAAACGTGCGCAAGACCGCCCAGTAGAAGAAGCAGAAGCTCGTAGAGCCGGTATTCTTTCTGACGTCTTAGCGGGCACTACAACAGCCAGTCAGGTAAACACTGAGCGAGCTTTCTCTAAAGCACTGGCAGATCAGGGTATCGCTCGTGTCGAACCCACTAAAGACGAACGTGCAGCTATTGCACGCAAAACTTACGAGGTAGCAGCGCAGCGACCTGAAGCGCCTGTAGAGGCAGCTGTAGAAGCGCCCTCAGAAGCACCTGTACCAGTTAAAGACCCTGCACAAGAAGCATTGGAAGCTCGTGTGGCCCCGAGAGATCGCCCCGCGGTGCAGCCTTCATTTCCGGGTATGGGTCGTAAGGCTGACCTCGGTGTGGCACCTGCACAGGAAAGCGTTGCGGAAACTCCTGCGGCTCCTGTAGCTGTGGATGAAACTTTCTTGAACGAGTTGGGTGTGCCTAAAGCCGCCCCTATCCGCAAACGTGTTTTGGGTAAAGATTTTAACGCCCCAGAAGTAAGGCAACAGTTCGCTACTTTGGCGGGCAACAAAAACACTTCAGGTACGTTGAAAGCAAACATCAACCGTGCGTTGGGAGACGTATCTGAAGCTCAAGGAGACTTGCCGTTATTCCCACGTCGGGGAGCTAAACCTGCGGCTGGTATTACTCCGCTCAACAAACCTGCCTTGTCTAATGTAGACTTAGGCCAACTCTTGGAGGTGCCACGTGTCGCGAGTCAAGAAGCTAAACCGGCAGCAAGTGGAAGAAGCGTTCCGTCTCCTGTCGGAGATGTGGGGGCAAGACCCGCACGACCAGTTCCTAGCCCTGCCCCTGCCGTCGAAGCTACCGGAGAACCTACTGCACCTAGAAGTAGCAGATTGGGAAGCCCTGTCGTGGAGCCTCGAGTGCCTGATGGAGCAAGCAGAGCGGAGCGTGATGCACTAGAGCGTAACGCCATTGTGGGACGGCCAGACACTCCGGAAGCCAAACGTGGTCCTATCCCCGCCGCTGTTAAGCCGAGCGAACGGAAAGATGCCGAAAAGAAAGTCGTGGACAGAGAAACCGCGGCCAAGAAAGTTCGTGCGGAACTCAAGACACGTTGGGAGGCTCAGGCCACAGACGTGGCTAAACGTGAGTATGCCGACACTGAAAACCAAGTTAAAGGTGATCCGTTCACCACTGCAGAGAACCGCAAAATCCTCAAGCTGCTGGAGACGCCCGTCAAGAGCCGCGAGAAGGACACCCTAGACGCCGTCGTAACGTACCTTGGACTATACCCCAACCCTGCAGAGGGTCTCTACCTTGCGATGCAAGACGTTGCCATGGGAACTCCACAGAGTCGAGGCGATCCGCTACTCAAAGGTACGGGCGGTAAAGCTGCGGACGAGGCAGTTAAATGGGCTCAAGAGAACTTAGACAGCAACGGTAAAGAGTGGGTCCGTAAGTCTGTCGTGGCTATCCAGAAAGACCTCATGGGTGTGGCGGATGCCGACATGACCGTAGCGCAGTTGAAAGAACAAGGCGTCACTGATGCCGTTCAGATGCAGCGTGAGAAGGAAGCACTGGAAGCCGAGCGTGAAGAAGCCGAAGCAATGCTTGAGGCAGAAACTCAAGACAATGAGTCTTTCGACATTGAACGGCAGTTGGGTTTCACCCGCATTAAGATCGACAAGCTGCTCAAGGCTAACGCTGTTGTAGGTCTGGACCTCCCCTTGCACCCGTCTGTTGGCGCGTCAATCAAGGCTGGCGAACTGAGCGCTGCTCTCTCTGCTCTGGCGGGTACATCCCCTAGTGCTCAGGTACAGAACATCGCTGCTAAGTTGGCGGACGTAGTGGGCGACACAAAACTTGTTACCAAGAAAGACCTGAAGGCAGCGGACGGTCGCCCGGTAGCGGGTATGTTTGACCCTGCTACAAACACAATAACGCTTGATGAAGGAACTGGTATCAACGCGCACACGTTGATCCACGAAATGACGCACGCTGCGGCAAGCGCCACGCTATCGAATAAGGCACACCCGCTTACAAAGCAGATCACCAAACTGTTTGAGAACGTCAAAGAGTACCTCGACACTGCCTACGGTGCTCAGAACGTTGACGAGTTCTTCTCTGAGGCCATGAGTAACCCAGACTTCCGTGCCATGCTCGCCACGATTAACGTCAAGGGTGAACCCATCAGCGCACTGCGCCGGTTCCTCAACTCCGCGGGTAACTTCGTACGTCGCCTCATGGGTCGTCCTACTACACCACTGGACGCTATGGAGACTGTAGATACGTTTGTAGATGGCCTACTAGCCCCTGCACCACAATACCGTAACTCTGGCCAACTCCTGATGTCTTCCACTGCGGATGGTGCCAAGAAGGTTCTAAACACGCTGGTAAGCCGTACACAGAAGAAGTTCGGTACACCTGAAGCACGTAAAGACTTCCGCCGTCAGTTTGGTGACGACTCTGTAGAGTTCTTGCAAAGTGGGGTCGCAGACAACGCCAAGAAGCTCCTACTGAAGCTCACAGGTTCTCAAGCAATGGCCGACATCGCTAAGGCTGCTGGTCTGGGTAATCTTGGATATAAACTAGACCGTATCATCAACGAGCAGCGTGGCGGTATCCGTATAGCCAACGAACAGGTAAAACGTGAGATCGACAAGGTCGTTGCATGGGTAGACAAAACAAGTGATGCCAAGAAAGAGACACTGGACCGTTTGATCTACAACGACAAGTACGGTGCCACCATTCATCAGGTAGACCCAACGCTCACCGCGGCGGAAGCCAAGAAGCGGTATGCCAAGGACTCCGATAAGATGGCTGTCTGGAACGAGCAGCGCAAAGATTGGAACGCTCTCGGTGCCGATGGGCAGCGTACGTATAAGATCATGCGGGATAACTACCGTAACCAGTACGAGAAAATGCGTGCGGTAATCTTCGGCGAGATTGACGAGCTGATGGCAGACAACCCCGAAGCAGCTACGAAACTGAAGAACGAGGTGTACGGCAAGCTGTTCGACAAGGGCACTCTGGATGTTTACTTCCCATTGATCCGTGAAGGTCAATACAAGCTGACCTATGCCGCCAAGAACCCTGCATCAGACCGCGAAGCCTACGTCGTAGAAATGTTCACAACAAAACGTGAGCGTGACCGCGCAGCGGCGGAAGTGCGTGCAGATAAAGAGTTCACAGGCGTTGAGACCTTTGATGGTGAAATGACCAACAGTGACTTCAAGAACGCTCCCCCTGCTTCGTTTGTAGCACAGACACTCCGTACCTTGAGTGCCAACGGTGTAGATGGAGACGTACAGACGCAGATCATGCGCTTGTTTGTTAATGCCCTACCAGAAACGTCTTTTGCGAAGTCACTGCAGAAACGTAAAGGCACCCCCGGCTATATGACCGACTCGGTCTATGCTATGAAGTCTAAAGCGTATGACCTCGCAGGGCAGACTGAGAAGCTCAAATATGCTGCGGTACTGCGGTCTTTGGAGCGTGAAGTAATCGAGCAAGTAGCCCCAGAAGGAGCTACAAAAGCAAAATCCCGCCTCGGTAAAACCGCACAGGCAGCTCGTGCGTCGTTTGAAGATGTGAAAGACGAACTGCTGAACCGTTCCAAGTTTGCTCGTGAGGGCGCAGAGCGCAAGGATTTAGAAGCATACGGTCGTAGGCTCAACCAGACTGCCTTCATCTTTACCATAGGTTTCAACGTATCATCTGCTCTGGTCAACCTCTCGCAGGTGCCGTTGTTCGTGATGCCGTTCTTGGGTGGTAAATATGGGTACAAAGAAACCGGTATCGCAGTCAAAGAAGCTGGTAGTATCGTCGCTTCCTCCAAGAACTCCATCCTTGAGAACTACAACATCCGTGATGATGGCGTGATGAGCGTCAAGAAAGATTTGGATGTGCCTGCGGAACGCCGCAAAGAACTTGAAGACCTTGCCCCCCTCGTAGCACTCGCTGCAAAACGTGGTCAGTTGGGTCAGGGCTACCTTGCGGAGGCCTTGGGTCTCGAGGAGTCAGGTCGAGTATCTCGCGGTGGTAAGGTCGGCGCTATCATGGATAACATATCCGTGCTGTCAGCTTTCGCATTTAACCACGGTGAGCAATTCAACCGGCAGGTAACTCTGGTAACAGCGTACAAGCTGGCACTGCAGAAGTTGGCCAAGGACAGTCCTAACATGACGCGGACTGAACGTATGGATAAAGCCGCAGAAATGGCGATCTACGAAGCACAAGAGACAAACGGCGGCTCCTTCTTGGAGACTGCGCCCCCTATCGCACGTGAAGGTCTCGGTCGTGTGGCCTTTATGTATAAGAGCTACGGCCTGCAGATGTATTACAGTATGCTCAAAGCTGCTAAGACTGCGTTCGACTCCGACAAGGGTAAGTTGTTTGGTCCAGAGGGTTCACCGGAACGCAAGGCTGCTTGGAAACAACTCATCGGCCTGCACGGTACAGCGTTGTTCTTTGCGGGTATCCAAGGTGTGCCCCTCTACGGTGCGGTGCAGTTGGTGGCGGACTTGTTCTTCTTGGATGATGAAGAGGACGACTTCGACACTATCGTGCGTAAGTATGTAGGTGAGGGGTGGTACAAAGGTGCTATCACGAACTTCTCAGGCATCGACGTCGCTGGTCGTACTGCGCTTACAGGTCTGTTGATCCAAGAAAACCGCTACAACAACGACCCATCACTCGAGGAAAACCTTGGGCACTACTTGGGTGGTCCTGCTCTCAGCGTGGCTAAACGTCTGGGTCGTGGTGTGAGTGATCTTGCTAGTGGTGAGACTCAACGAGGCATTGAGAACATGATGCCTGTCGCTATTGCCAACGCATACAAGGGTACGTTCGGTCGATACGCAGATCAGGGCGGTGCGTTTACTCGTCGGGGTGACCCGATATACGACGACATGACCGCAGGGGAAATGGCTTCTCAGGTGCTGGGTTTCCCACCCACAGAGTACACGTTCCGACAAGAGCAGAACATGATTAGTAAACGTATCGACATATCAGTTGGTAAAAAGCGTTCGGGCCTGCACAAGAAGTATTATGTGGCCATGCGCTTGGGCGACTTCGAGGCGGCAGACGGAGTATTCGACGAGATCATGAAGTTCAACGAACGGCACCCCGAGGCGGCAATCACACCGAACTCGATCGAACGGTCAATGAACCAACACGCTAAAACGTCTTCTGAGATGTACAACGGTGTAACTCTCAGCCCACTGTATCGTAGAACCCTCGAGCAGCTGCGCTCCGAGTACAGCCAATAAAAAACCCCCGCTTTTTACGGCGGGGGCAGTCTAGAGAGGAGAACGACAACAGGGAGGAGTCATCGTCTGTGTACGATGTTATCACACTGTCCGCCAAATGCGAACCCCAAACATGTCATTCTCTATCCTGACGCGTATTTCGAACGTCCAGCCCTTCATCTCAGCAACTTTATTAGCCTGCTTCTTGGCTTTGTCAGTGTCGACGCAGGGGATAAACACGGACGCTCCCACTGCCATAGCATCCCATTCCACGATAACCTTGATCTTATCGGGGTTGAGGTCGTCAGTCTTCATCGGTTTCTGATACATCCTCGTCGAGCCCCTCTAGTTTTACTGCGATAGTCCACGCGGATGGTAGGTTGAAGTTAGTACCCTTGCAGAGCCGCTTCTTGACTTTCTTGGCCCCCATCTGTTGCGTCAACCCATCCACTGTGCTGATGAAGTCGATGTGCTGCTCACCAAGCCACTGCTTGAACGGCTTTTGCACAATGTAGAGCATGGACGTGTCAGGTTCGTACCTAGCTATGATTGCGTTGCGGGGCGACTGTTCTGGGATAACAAGCGGTGCGACCCCGTCAGCCGCAGCTGCGGTAGCTGTGCTCTTAATCTTCAGCACGTTACTCCAGTTTTCTGACATGTAATCTGTGATGAGCGTCTGCACGGTTGCTGTACTGTCATCCACAAAAGACTTCACACGGATGAGTGTGGCGACGACCCAGTCAAACAACTTCTTCAGGTCATAGTTGATGAGTCCCATGTGCTTGGCCACATATGCACCGGTAAGAATAGCAGCGCAGCCCCCTGCCCAGAAGCGGTTGACACTGGTAAGCCCTGCGCGTTTCTCGAGGTTCTCTTTGATCTTCGCAAACTTCTGATAGATGCTCGCGCGGTTGTTGATGACGTACTGCACGTACTCCTCGGCGAAGTGGCCGTAGTTGAGCTGCACGTCCTTGAACTGCGCTGCCCCTACAGTAGGGTCCACGTGAACCCGTGGCATGTCATCCACCCGTAACTCGAGCAGTCGCTGCATCTCAGCTTTGACGTCACCCTTGGCCATAGCCATCTGCGCATACAGACTTACGTTACCCGTAGAGAACGCCAGTAGACGCCAAGGCTTACCACGGACACGTTCTAGGTTGCCCCCGCCAGTCATACGGTTCTTCTGCTTGCCTTCAGATAGCTGGTAGGCGTAGTCGGACGCCACAGCGCCGCGCATGTTTGTCATCTCGTCTGTGTTCAATAGCAGGTTGTGCATGAGTTCTGCGCGGTTCCAACGAGCGTTCTCGGTGTCTTTCTTCATGCTGGTCGTGCCTGCGGGATCACCCCAGATAGAGGACGCTGCGAACATGGCGGTTGTCTTACCACCCCCTGTGTGCCCAAACAGGTGCACACCCAAACTGTACAAACCTGTGAATGGCATGAGGATTGTGCCGAACCCGCCGCATACAACGAACTGGTGCATCTCCATACCTTCTTGGTCGTAGAAGTCGAGTATCTCTTGGCTACGCTCACGCGTCCCCTTAATAACAAACGCCTTGGACGACTGTATCGTTTTACCCGACGGAGGGTTGTACTCCACACCCGTGGCAGTAATCAGTCGGTCGCCTAGCACGAACTCCTGCATCTCGGTGTCGTCGGTCCACCCGAACTGCTGGTGCGCAGTGCTCGCGGTTACAGTCTGTTGTAGTTCATTGATCCATGCTGTTGTGTATCTCATTAGTCTATCCAAGTCTGCGCCAAGCGCGGTTATACCCTGTGCGGCCATGTGCTTGCGGAACTCTTCTTTCGAAGTGATCGAGGTCAAAGGTACGGTGAACTCACGTACCCCGTCTCTTGGCAAGTGAAGGGCAAAGGCCACCACCTCACCCAACTCTGCGTCGTGGAGCCTGCGTGTAACGTAAAAGTCGTAGTGGTAGATACACTGCTCATCAGGGTTACCGTCTTCGTCCTTGATGCGAATATACACCCCACCGTTCTGCCCGCGGAAATACGGATTAGGGAATTTAGGTATTTCGTATGTCTTCACACCGGACGCAGCAGGTGCTTCAACGACATTGTCCTCGGGTGCAGCCTCGGCGACTTCCTTGGTCAACATCGCAGGTGTTGATATTTTACCCTTGTTCGGACAGTCGGCGCACCCCGCAGGGTTATGCGATTCAAACGTATTGCAGAAGTGTGGCCCACCAGTGTCGTGCATCTTACGTATGGTGGCGTCTACCCTGTAGTCTGGATGTTTGTGGGACATCAGATGTGCGGCCTTCTCCCCATCTTCGCACACGTTGGCAATAGATAGACCAGACCGCCACAGGTCATGCGCTACTGTCTCTTGGTTCTCGATGATGTATTTTATCTGGCCACAACCCGTACCGTTTTGCGTACGCATCAGTAGTCGCTTAAAGCTACCACGCTGGTTCTGCTGCATGGCGTCTCGGAACGCGCTCACTGCCCCTGCGGGTTTGTATTTGTGGGGGACTGCTAGTGGGTCGTTACCGATCAGCTCAGAAAACTCATCGAAGTCCACAACCTGCGGTGCCTCTAACCCGAAGAACGTAACCGGTGCAGGTGGGTTGCTTTTGTGGTTGTGTGTATTGGGTACACGGAGAACACGTGCCACATCGGACGTCACAGCGGGGTCAGCCTCGAACCCATCAGCAGCGCATAAGTTCTTTAGGCGCTCGGCTACAGGCCACCAATCATCGCGACATATAGCTTGCGACAAAATCCAGTACACGTGCACACCACGCCCTGAATTGACCAGCGTAGGTCTGGGTAGCCTGTGACGTTTACAAAACGTGCGTAGGGCAGCGATGGCAGCTTTCTGGTTGGGGAACTCTTTGCTAGGTCCGCAGTCCAAGTCCAGAAAGAAAGATTTGAGGTGGGTTACATTGTCGGCCTTGCGGGAGCCTGCATCCTCGAGCACACCTAGTGCGAAGTATGCGTCATACCCATTAGCGTCGAAGTCGTTTGCTGCGTCTATCACCTCGTTGACAGAGGTGTAAAACTTCTGCTTGCGGTTACCGTCTTTCGCGGCAAACACACAATAATGCCCGTCATGCCCTAGTATAAGGTCTAAAAATCGTTTGGTTTCCATGTGCGCCACTCACTTTAGTAGGGTTAATCACGGCCACCGAAGCAGCCGTGATATGTTTCTGTTTAGTCGTCCCATGCGTCTAGGACGGAGTCGAGGTCGTCGGCAGAGGATGGCGCAGGTGCCGCTTTACTAGCGGTTCTCTTTACCGGCGCTTCTTCCTCAAACCCGTCGTCATCGGCTACATCGGCCAACACATTGTTGCTCTTGGCTGGTGCGGAGTTTGACCCTGCGAACGGGTTGGCATCACCGCCTGCAACAAAACCACCTTCGACAGCGCCGAATGGGTTGCGAGCCTCCATAGGAACGTACTTGATAACTTGCACAGCTTTCAAGCGCAACGACACGCTCTGCTTCCCGCCGAAGTCGTACGGGATCATCTGCACGGCTACGTTAACTGTACTACCTGTAGTCAACTGGAAGTCATCAGGGAGTGGCGTACCCTGCGAATCCACCTGCAATGGTTTAGCTGTGGCCTCGCCTTTGTAGGCACCCTTCAAGTTAGCCTTGTGGGTGTATGTACCGTTATCGTCTTTCACGAACGGGTTAGCCAGTTTCTCAGCCCACTTGGGCTCTTTGTTGGCGTCATACGCTGACTTCATCTCCGTGAACAAAGCCTTAGCTGTGGCACTGTCCATGCGGAACTGGATTGAGAACTCGGCGTTCTGCTCCCGTGGGTCGCACGGCATACTACGCTTCTTGTTCTGATCGAAGGCGTATGTGCGGTCCACTTTGGGCCAGAGTGCTTCTACGTTCTCGATGATATATGTTTCGGCCATGTTGTCGTTCTCCTATATTAAACGTCTTGGTCAGTGTCGAAGTTCATTTCGATCTGACGGTCATCTGCTACCACCACTTCGGGGGCTTCATCCACATCCTGCATGGCTTTAGTCAAAGCGTCTGAGACTGCGGTCTTGTTGAACCGGTAGGTGTTACCGATCTTGATGTACGTGGCCTTGGGGATATGCCCCTGCCGTACCCACGCACGGATAGTTGAGATTGACACCGCGAAGTGCTTTGCCAAGTCTTCTATCTGGACAAAAGGTTCTGTCATTATTTCTTCCTCACAGAGATTACGTATTCAGTGTCGATGTTCAGACCTTTGGGCATGACATCGGGGTTTTCCTCCAAGAACTGTTTGACATTGGTCTGGTTCAAACGACGGTCTAGGAACTCGGGCATGTCATGTTCTTTGATGAACGAGTACATAGAGTCCCAATCTCCAGTCCAATATTTCGTTTTAGTAGACCTGAAAAACAGACCCTCGGTGGTGCGGACGCTTTCGACATTGTGAGAGTCACAGTAGTCTAGTAGCGCACGTTTCAGGATTTCCTGTTGGCGTACCAACTCTCCATCTTTCTCCTTGAAGTCCGCCGACAACGCTGCTCTTTCCGCCCTGATCTTGATGTAGGCTTTGGTCAGCTTGTCCGGCGAGACGTTGGATGTATCGTCCATTTCGCTCTCCTTAACTGGTTAGAATTACACTCTAGTGGTGTATGGTGTGTTAGTCAAGTAATTCTTTGTAGAGATCAATCATCTTTGTGTGGACGTTGATTCTGTTATCTAACAGTGAGTAAATACGCTTCTCCGCAGGGGAACCTTGCAGCTGCACAACGGTACATGGGTGCTTCTGACCTGACCGATGAACACGGGCGTTTGCCTGTGCGTATGTTTCCAAAGAAGACGTTGGCCCCCACCACACTACCGTGTTGGCTGCTGTTAACGTGACACCATGTGCAGCGGACTGCGGTTGGATTACCAGCACCTTGGGGTCGTCTGCGGTTTGGAACCGTTTGAATATATCTGTGCGCTTGGACACCGGTACATCGCCACGTATGATCTCGGTCGTCACCCCGTCCTTACGGAGTTTGTCCACCAGAATATCTATGGTGTGCTTGAACGGTACGAACACAAGAACCTTCTGACTGCTCTCGTCGATGACTTCCTTCAGCACTTTGTAGCGATGCTTGATGTCAAACTCGAGTGTGTCCCCATCATCTGTATACACAGCACCAGCAGATATTTGCAGTAGCTTGTTGATGATGACCGCGGAGTTCACGGCAGACACTTCGTCTTCGCCAACAGTCATAGTGTGGTTCTTCTTGAGTTTGTCGTAGTACACCTGCTGTTGGCGTGTGAGTTCCACCTTACGCTTGACGTAAGTCATCTCGGGCAGGTCGAGG
>ENA-OUOG01004088-OUOG01004088.1-marine-metagenome-genome-assembly--contig:-NODE-4088-length-12887-cov-10.231069_pt1 | contig 12887 bp, 10 predicted proteins | sample MGYA00248635_ERZ508505 | MGnify/ENA primary metagenome ERZ508505 (study PRJEB26176, sample SAMN06267871) | marine metagenome | isolation source: Saanich Inlet, British Columbia, Canada | place: Pacific...
TTTTGAACTTCAAGGCCACGCGGCTTTGGTTTGCGGCTTTGGCGCTTGTTTTTGTCAATTATGGCCTTTTGACCAATATGTTGGGCTGGACATTTTATTGGCAGCCCGCGGGCGACAGCGCTGCAACAACGGTTGTGACGGAGCTCACGATTTCCTTAGGGGCAATCGTTTTCTTCCTCAGACAAAACAGTCTTCAAATCCAGCTCGGATATATTCTGACCTTTTTCGCACTCGGCCTTGCCATGTCAACCCGCGCCTTAGAGCTGTTTCCTGACAATGCAGGCTGGGCGTTGCAAGGCAAAATGGGCTGGAATACCTTTGCTGTTATCGTACTTCTCAGCCTCTCAGACCTCATCAGGCGGCGCTACTATAATTTTGCGGCTGTTGGCGTGCTTGTTTCTATGATCTTTATTTTCAATTCGATCATCGGACAGAGCTTTGGCCTGCGCCTCCTCGGCGGGGAGATGTCTTTTGCCACGACGTGGGCTTTGCTCTTTCTCACATTGGCCACAGCCACACTCTTTACTGGTTTTAAGCCAACACGCGTTTTCTTTCTGAATTCCGAAATTGGGCAAGCCACACGCTCAATGGCTTTGGTCAGTATCGTCGCGCCTTTGGCGTGCGGCCTGCTCTTGCACCAAGTTCTGAAGGAAACAGATCAGAAACTCCCAATTGAAGCACATCTGATTTCAATCATTATCTGGGCGGGCATTCTGAACGCCATGCGCGCAGGCAACAGGCTTGAGAAAGCCGATGCGTTGCGCCGTGCCGCAGAAGAGCGACTAGAGCGCATTGCCACCCATGATCCGCTGACAGGCTGTTTGAACCGTGCAGGGCTTGAACAAGCGCAAAAACGTACGCCCGCCGACATGGGAACGGATGAGAGCTGGGCTATTGGCGTATTTGATCTGGACCATTTCAAACGCATCAATGACACCTATGGCCACCGTATAGGTGACCGTGTGCTGCAAGAGGTTCGCCCCGCTTTGAGCCGCGTCATGCGGCCAGACGAACGGATCACGCGTTGGGGCGGAGAGGAGTTTGTGCTGTGCTTGCGTTATAATGACCTGAAGGTTCTGGAGATGCGAGTTGAGGAGATGCGCCTTGCGCTTGCGAGTATTCCCGCGCGGTTAAAAACAGCAGGCAAGCTTACGCCACGCCGCGTCACGGCATCAGTTGGAGTGTGCCTCTATGAGGCGCGCCAAGGCTTTGCCGAGACACTCGCCAAAGCCGATGAGGCGCTTTTTGCTGCCAAAAAAAACAGGACGCGACCGTGTGGTTTTTTTCGAGGATATCGCGCGCGGGCCTGCGGCCAGTAGGCCCTGCCAACATACAATTCATCCCGCCCAAGAACCTGCGACAAGCGAAATGCAGCAGCGCGACATCTGGCTGACTGACATGAAGATTGCGTCCCACAGAGACTAGACGCCGTGGGAAGCTCTGCCTCAGAACTGCCAGAGGCTTGGCACAAACCGATAGGCCTCGCCATCACGCATCACATGGCCGACCCCCGGGAAGGGGAAGTGATAGCCCAAGAGCGCAACACGGTCGGTTGCGGCCATATCAAGGAGCGCTTGGCGGGTTTTGACTGTCTGCTCACCGTCCGCATCAAAGCCGTTGAACCATGTCGGCTGGGCAAAGTTTGTCCAAGCATGGCTCATGGCGTCGCCCAGCGCGATCAGGGATTGATCGCCGCTGTCCAGACGCACAGACATATGGCCCGGCGTGTGACCCGGTGTGTTGATGAGCGTGACGCCAGAAACAACTTCGTAACCCTCACTTGCCAGCGTCCACTCGACCCCTTCTGTGGCAAAGCTGTTGACCGCGCCAGCGACGAACTGGAGCATTTCGGGGCTGACCTGATCGGCGAGGCCGTCTTGGCTCCAGTAGGCATGCTCTGCCTCGCCGATGATATATTCGGCTTCGGGGAAGAGCGGCTCATCAAAGTCGTCGCGGATGCCCCAGATGTGATCGGGGTGCGCGTGGGTGATCACGACATGGGTGATGTCACTTGGGGTAAGGCCTGCGGCTTCCAGATTGCTGACAAGGCGGCCTGTGGTTTCGAACCAGCGGTTGCCAGAGCCGACATCTACGAGGATTTTGGCCTCGGCTGTCTCGATCAGGAGGTGATTTGTATGGCTGTAGCCCTCTTCGGGCGAGAGATAATGCGCGGTGAGGAAGGCCTGCACCTCTTCGCGGGGGGCGTTGACGCCAAGGCCCGTTGTGGGCACGGAAAAGAAGCCATCGGAGAGCACGCTGAGCTGCATATCGCCCATGGAAAAGCGGAAAACGCCGCCATTGCCTGCGGCGGGTGCGCCAAGCGGCGCGGCGGACGCCTGCGCCAGCGTGGCGGGCAGCGCAAAGGCAGGCATCGCTGCGGCAATTTTGAGGATGTCACGGCGGGTTGGTTTGATCAGGCTCATGGCAGGCTCCCTTGTTTGATTTCGGGAGAGTCTAGGGCCGCGCGCGCCAAACGCAATGCTTTTCGTGAATGTGTTAGATGCTTTCGGCGAGGCGAGCGACGTAGCGCGCGAGCGTGTCGATTTCGAGGTTGATCAGGTCACCAACTTCAGCGGCGCCCCATGTGGTCGCGTCTTTGGTGTGGGGGATGAAATTGATCCCGAAGCTTGCGCCCTCGACCTCATTGACGGTGAGCGATGTGCCGTTCAAAGCGACGGAGCCTTTGGGCGCGATAAAGCGGGCGAGCTCTTTTGGGGCTTGGAGCGTGACGCGGGTGCTGTCGCCTTCGTCTTTCATGGCCGTGATGCGCGCGACGCCATCGACATGGCCAGAGACAATATGACCGCCAAGCTCATCGCCGACTTTGAGCGCGCGCTCCAGATTGACACGACCGCCTTTGACCCATGTGCCGATGTTGGTTTTGGTCACACTTTCAGCAGAAATCTCGACATCAAACCAGCCCTCGCCCAGCGCGATGGCTGTCAGGCAGACACCGTTGCAGGCGATGGATGCGCCGATATCAACTGTTTTGGTGTCATAAGACGTGCCGATGCGCGCGCGCAGATCGCCACGCTGCTCAAGCTCAAGAATGGTGCCGATATCTGTGATGATGCCTGTGAACATGGGGCTGCCTTTCGCGCTGATGGGTTTTACTAGCGCGGGCGCAGGCGAGCTGCAAGAAAGCGCTGGCCTTTACAGGCGTATTCACCATATTTTCACCACAGTCAGCGTTTATAAAAGGGTCAAGAGTATTCCAACCAGCGCGAGACATATGGGCAAAATCACTGGTGATAACCGCGTTTTCCTGTTTTTGCAGGGGCCGCACGGGCCGTTTTTTCACCTTTTGGGGAAAATGCTGGAGCGTGCGGGCGCGAGCGTTTGGCGTGTCGGGTTTAACGCGGGCGACCGCGCCTTCTGGTTTAGCTCTAAGAGCTATGTTCCCTATCGTGGGACGCTGGCACAGTGGGATGCTCGGTTTGCGGGGATTGTCGCAGAAAAAGGCGTCACCGATATTGTGCTCTATGGCGACACCCGCCCCATTCATGCGCAGGCTGTGGCCGCAGCAAAAGCCTTGGGCCTTGGCATTCATGTCTTTGAAGAGGGTTATATGCGGCCCTATTGGGTGACCTACGAACGCGGCGGAAGCAACGGCAACTCGCGGCTCATGAAGATGTCGTTGAACGAGATGCAAGCGGGGCTGGCCCATACGGACATGGACACACCCCTGCCCCCTGCCCGCTGGGGCGACACGCGCCAACATGTGTTTTATGGCGCGCTCTACCACTGGTTTGTGATGTTTCGAAACAGGCAATACCGCAACTTCCAGCCGCACCGTGCATTGAGCGTCACGAAAGAATTCCAGCTTTATCTCAAACGCCTTCTGCTCATGCCGTTTCAGGCCTTGGAGCGGGGTGTGGCCACGTGGCGTATTCGCCACGGCGGCTTTCCCTATCATCTGGCGCTTTTGCAGCTTGAGCATGACAGCAGCTTTCAGATGCACTCGCCTTTCAACACGATGACCGAGTTTCTCGAAGTTGTGATGCGCGGCTTTGCCGAAGGCGCGCCGAAGCACCATCACCTTGTTTTCAAGGCCCATCCGCTCGAGGACGGGCGCGTGCCACTGCGCCGCGAGATCAAACGACTGGCACGGGAATTGGGCCTGAAGGGCCGCGTTCATTATGTGCGCGGCGGCAAGCTGGCGGCGTTGCTCAATGATGTGCGCACAGCTGTCACCGTGAACTCGACTGCTGCGCAGCAAGTCTTGTGGCGGGGTATTCCGCTCAAGGTGTTTGGCCGTGCGGTCTATGATAAGCCCGAGTTTGTCTCAACCGAGCCGTTGGCGACCTTTTTCGGCGCGGCGAAGCGACCAGACCACAAGGCTTATCAGGATTATCGCCGCTACCTGCTGGAAACCAGTCAGGTTCCTGGCGGGTTTTATTCTTCCCGCGGACGACGCCAGCTGATGCGCATGGTGGTTGATATGATGCTGACCGCGGATGATCCTTATGAGGCCTTGGAGGCAGGAACCGCGGCTCCGAGGCAACAGTTACGTCTGGTGCAATAAGCCCGCGCAAGTCTAAAGCTTTATTTTTAAATTCATCTGGGTTACGCTTGCCTCAATAACGGCGCGCAAAGTGCTGAATCTGAGGCAGAATAATAATAGGTCGAGGAGACCGAGCAGTGAAACCCGTAACTCCTAGCTGGGCGCGTTTTGTCGCGCTGGTTGCCGCTCTTGCGGTTGTATCATCTTGTGGCCTGCCGCGATCAGGCCCCAACAAACGCGAAATTTTTTCAGGATCTGTGCAGCAAAGCGGCGACGCTTTTGTTATCTCGGTCAATGACCGTGTGACCCGCGCGACAGGTATTGTGCCTGCCCTTGGTTTCTCGGATGCGTTCAAAAACGCAGGCCTTATTGGCTCGGACACGATCCGCCCCGGGGATACGGTCGGCCTGACCATTTGGGAAAACGTCGATGATCCACTGCTTGGCTCATCTGGTCCCACAGGCTCAGGCGCCGCTGTGCTCGAAGAAGTGCAGGTCGATGGTGCGGGCTTTATCTTTATTCCATACGCCGGGCGCATCCGCGCCGCAGGCAACACGCCTGAAGGCATCCGCAAGACCATCACGCGCAAACTTGGCGAACAGACCCCTGACCCACAGGTTCAGGTCCGCCGCCTTGCAGGCGACGGTGCAAGCGTCAGCTTGATTGGTGCGGTTGGCGGCCAAGGCGTCTTTCCTATCGAGCGCCCGACGCGCACGCTTTCGACGATGATGGCGCAGGCTGGCGGCATCACGATCGAACCAGAGATTGCCCAGATCACTGTGATCCGTGGCAACATGCGCTCGAAGGTCTGGTTCCAAGACCTCTATAAATATCCGCAGCTTGATATTGCGCTACGCGATGGCGACCGTATTCTTGTCGAAGAAGACACTCGCAGCTTTACCGCTCTTGGTGCGACTGGCACGCAAGCGCGTGTGGCTTTTCAAAGCCAGACCTTGAGCGCGATCGAAGCGATTGCACAAGTGGGTGGCCTTTCGACTTCGGCGGCTGACCCCACAGGTGTGTTTATTTTCCGCAACGAACCTGCCGATATTGCAAATATGGTAATGGGTCGTCAGGATTTGCAGGGCGCGCAGCGGCTTGTTTATGTGCTGGATCTGACGCAGCCCAACGGTATGTTTTTGGCGCGTGACTTCTCTGTGCGCGACAGTGACACGCTCTATGTGACCGAAGCACCGTTTACCCAGTGGGATAAGACGATCTCGGCTCTGACTGGCTCTTTGGCCACAGTCGACACGCTGACGACACTTGGTTCTGGCGGCTAAGGCCAAGTGGCTGATCTGCCCGATACATTTAAAGCCGCCGGTGCTGAAGAGCGTCGGCGGCTTTACTATTATACCGCTGGTTTTTTGCGACAGCGCCGTGTGCGACGGATTTTGCAACTTGCAGGGTATGATCTGAAACTTGGCAAGCCAACCTCCGACGACAGCGTGGCAGTTTGGGGCCGTTCGCCCTATGCGGCGCGGGGCGAGGCTATCGCGGCAAAGACAGGTGCCAGCCTTTTGCGCGTCGAAGATGCGTTTCTGCGCTCGCTTCATGCGGGGCGCGCGGGCGAGCCACCTTTGGGGCTGATGATTGATGACATTGGCGTCTATTTTGACGCGAGCGCCCCCTCGCGGCTGGAGCAAATCCTTGCGAGCGACCCGCTGGATAACGCCGACGAGCTCAAGCGCGCCCATGCCGGGATTGCCCGGATGAAAGAGGCACAGCTCAGTAAATATGCGAGCTATGACCGAGAGGTGCCCTGCCCCAAGGCTGGATATGTGCTTGTGATCGACCAAACGCGCGGGGATGCTTCTGTGACCCATGGGCGTGCGGATGCGAATACTTTTAAGGAAATGCTCTACTATGCGCAGGAAGATAATCCTGGCGCGCGGATTGTGATCAAGACCCACCCAGAGACACAGGCGGGCTATCGGCAGGGGTATTTCAGCGAAGCCGACACCAGCGCCAAGATCAGCCTGTTTGACGGGGCTGTAAGCCCTTGGGCGCTGATGGAGGGCGCTGTTGCCGTATATACCGTGACCAGTCAAATGGGCTTTGAGGCGATCTTGGCCGGGCATCGACCACATGTATTTGGCCAGCCGTTTTATGCAGGTTGGGGGTTGTCGGAGGATCGTAATCCGCACGCCCTGCCCCGCCGTGGGCGGGTGCTGACGAAGGCGCAGCTTTTTCTTGGGGCGATGATCAAAGCGCCAACGTGGTATGACGCACACAACGATTGTTTGGCGCGTTTTGAGACCGCCCTCGGCAGCTTTGAAGCCGAGGTGCGCGCGTGGCGCGAGGATCATGAGGGCTGGCAGGCGGCAGGAATGCGGCTTTGGAAACGCGGGCCATTGCAGCACTTTTTTGGCCGATACAAGCGGGTGCGGTTTCGGAACAGCTCCAAAGACACGGGACAGGCGATGATCTGGGCGGGCAAGGCGCAAGAAGGTGAGACACGAGCGCGGCTTGAAGACGGGTTTTTGCGCTCCCGCGGGCTTGGCGCGGCTTTGACCCCGCCTCTGAGCCTCGTGCTTGACGACCTTGGGATTTATTACGACCCGACCCGCGAAAGCCGGCTTGAACGACTGGTGGCAGCGCGGGCCACCTTGAGGGCGGATCAGACTGAACGCGTCCGCGCGCTGATAGAGACGATTTGCGCTCAAGGCGTAACGAAATACAACCTCAAAGGCCAAGTCCCCGATCTCCCAGAGGGGCGGCGCATTTTGGTTCCAGGGCAAGTGGAGGACGATGCCTCGATCCGTCTTGGTGCGGGGGAGATTTGCACAAACCTTGGCCTGCTGTCCGCAGCGCGGGCGGCAAACCCTGAGGCGATCATTGTTTTCAAGCCCCACCCTGACGTTGAGGCAGGGCTGCGCCCTGGCGCAGTGGCGCCCCAAGATTTGGTCGGGCTGGCGGATGTATTGGTGGAAAATGCAGATGCGGCGGCACTTTTCGGCAAGGTCGAGGAAGTCTGGACCATGACCTCTTTGCTTGGATTTGAGGCGCTTTTGCGTGGTCTAAAAGTAACCACAACAGGCGCACCGTTTTATGCGGGATGGGGGCTGACCACAGACAAGGGCCGTGTGCCTGCGCGGCGCGGGCGGCATGTGGGCCTTGAGAGCCTCGCCCATGCAGCCTTGATCGACTATCCACGCTATTTTGACCCTGTGAGCAAGCTTCCGTGCAGTCCAGAGCTCGCGCTGAAGCGGCTGAGCGAAGGCGGCTTTCAGCACGGCCCCGCCAACCGGCTGCTGGCAAAGCTTCAAGGCGTCTTTGCGAGCTATGCGCATTTCTGGCGCTGATTGAAGCGACGGGGGCTTATGCCTATCTTAGGACAAAGGAGCCTCGACATGCGTGTGTTTGGATTAAGTGTCATAGTTGCTGGCTGCGCCTGTGCGGCCAGTGCCTTTACAGCGGTAAACGGGATCAATGCATTTACCGAAGGGGGTGATGCGCGCTTTGAAGTGATTTCAGAGCGCGGCGCAGGTCCACGCGAAATCTGGTGTGCGGCGGCCCAATATGCGCGTGTTGTTCTTGGAGAGGCGCCAAATACGCGGATTTATCTCGCTCGCGTGATTGGGCCTTCGCCGCAGTATGACAGCAAAAACTCCGCCAGCTTTACAACCCGACCAGACTCCACGCTCGCGTCAGGGCCGCGACCTGGGGATGGCGGGAATTATTCTGTCTCACTCAAAACAACAGGCTATAGCCTCAGGCTCGCTCATGCCGAAGGGTTTTGCCCTCGTATCATTGAAGAGTGGATCGACTGAAGAATGCAGGACACCTTCCATATCGCAACACGCGGCCAAGGGCTTTACGAGTTTACCCGCGATGTGGCGGGCCTATTGGCAGGCCAGGGCGACGGGCTTCTCACGCTGATGGTGCGCCACACCTCCTGTTCGCTTCTCATTCAGGAAAACGCGGACCCAGAGGTGCAGAGCGACTTGAGCGCCTATTTTGGCCGGCTTGTGCCGCCCTCTGACGACCCGTCGATGCGATACCTGCGCCATACTTACGAGGGCCCCGATGATATGCCAGCGCATATCAAAGCCGCGATGATGCCTGTCTCGTTGAGTATTCCTGTTCAGCGCGGACAGATGCGGCTCGGCACTTGGCAGGGGATCTATCTGTTTGAGCACCGCGATGCGCCGCATCGACGCGAAGTGGCCGCATATTTTGCCCCTGATCGCGGCCTTTAGGCCACACGGGAACCAAACTGCAACATTCCCTCTATAGCCTATCTTGGGGGTGCATTTGCCCCCTACCCAAAGCCTAGCGTCTGGCCTATAGTGCCTGTGGATAAGTGGGGGCCAACCCCACATCTTTGAGGCGGAACAAGAAAAGAAGGGGGACGGCCTATGCGCTGCCCGTTTTGCGGAAACATCGACACCCAAGTAAAAGACTCGCGCCCAGCCGAAGACCATGTGTCTATTCGGCGTCGGCGCTTTTGCCCTGCCTGCGGGGGGCGTTTCACCACATATGAGCGCGTGCAGTTGCGCGATCTTGTCGTGATCAAAACCAACGGCAAGCGCGAAGACTTTGACCGCGATAAGCTCGAACGCTCTATTCGTATGTCCATGCAAAAGCGCCCAGTTGAGCCTGAGCGGATTGATCAGATGATCTCGGGGATTGTGCGCAGGCTGGAAAGCCAAGGCGAGACAGACATTCCCTCACGCGTGATTGGTGAGATTGTCATGGAGACGCTCGCACGGATCGACACCGTCGCTTATGTGCGTTTTGCAAGTGTTTACAAGAACTTCCAAGCGGCAGACGACTTTGACAAATTTGTCAGCGAGCTGCGGCCGGATGTGAAACCTGAAGACAAGTGAACCAGTCTGACGACAGCTATATGCGTGCCGCCCTTGGACTGGGGCGGCGCGGGATGGGCCAGACATGGCCCAACCCTGCTGTTGGCTGTGTGATTGTGAACGCGGGCCGCATTGTGGGCCGCGGCTTCACGCAAGCGGGCGGGCGCCCGCATGCTGAAACCGTCGCTCTGGCGCAAGCTGGAGCGCAAGCACGCGGGGCCACGGCCTATGTTACGCTGGAGCCTTGCGCGCATCAGGGACAAACGCCGCCCTGCGCGAGCGCCTTGATTGAAGCAGGGATCACGCGGGTTGTTGCGCCATTTGAAGACAATGATGCGCGCGTCTCAGGGCGTGGATTTGAGATGCTGCGCGCGGCGGGCGTCGAGGTTTTGCTTGGGGTCTGTACCGAAGAGGCTGCCCGCGATCACGCTGGGTTTATGAAGCTTCAGACAGTAGGGCGGCCTTTTGTGACGCTCAAACTTGCCAGCAGTTTTGATGGGCGCATCGCAACGGCCACAGGCGAGAGCCAGTGGATCACGGGCGCGGCGGCACGCGCCGATGTGCACCGACTGCGCGCATGCCATGACGCTGTGATGGTGGGTGGCGGCACAGCGCGGGCGGACGACCCTATGCTCACGGTGCGCGGCCACGGCGATGTGCGCCAGCCCGTGCGGGTGATCGTCTCGCGCCACCTTGATCTGCCAATGATGGGCAAGCTTGCGATGAGTGCGAAAGAGGTGCCGCTCTGGCTTTGCCACGGGTCAGATGCGGACAGTTACTTGACCGAGGCTTGGAGCGGTATCGGTGCGCAGCTTTTGCCATGCGGCTTGCGCGGACGGCAGCTTGATATTGTCTCCGTGCTCGACGCCTTGGGCGCAGCGGGGCTCACACGCATTTTCTGCGAAGGGGGTGGCGCGTTGGCGGCCTCATTGCTTGGGGACAATCTCGTCGACGAACTTGTCGGCTACACCGCAGGGCTCGCAATTGGCGCAGAAGGCTTGCCTGCGATTGGGGCAATGGGGCTTGAGCGGCTCACACAAGCGCCGCGGTTTGAGCTTCTGGAAAGCCGAGCAGTGGGTGGGGATGTGATGACGCGGTGGGGGCGCCTCACCAGTTGAAGCTGACAGAGCCAGCATCGCACTCAAGACGTGCGAGCTCTTTGCCGTTTTGGCCAACCGTCACGCCGCCGTGGGTGATGACTTTGACGTCACCGCCCTCTGCTTCTGGCCAGATACGTTCATGCGCGCCAAAAACTGTGTAGCTTACGCCATTGTTTTCAAACTCAAGTTCTTCCCAGATGGTGTTGCTCACACCTGACCAAGGCCGATGGAGATATTCGCCCTTGCGCGCCGTTAGCGCCAGCTCGGCTTTGCCTCCGGAAGGACCAAACCAGTAAGACGCACGATCCTCGCTACGACAGGTTTCAAGCTTCTTTTTTCCCTTTTTCAGAGTACATGATACAAACTCTGACTCGCCAACAGGACAGGCAGCGTTGGCAAGGCTCGGAAGCAAAACCGCTAAGCTGAAGGCGATTGTTTTGATCATGGTTGTCTCCACAAAAAAGAGCCCCGAAGGGCTCTTTTGCATTACTGATCGAGGAAGCTGCGCAGTTTGCGGGAGCGGCTCGGATGCTTCAGTTTGCGAAGCGCTTTCGCTTCGATCTGGCGGATGCGCTCGCGCGTGACACTGAACTGCTGCCCGACTTCTTCGAGCGTGTGGTCGGTGTTCATGCCGATACCGAAACGCATGCGCAGCACGCGCTCTTCGCGTGGTGTCAGCGAAGCGAGAACACGGGTTGTTGTCTCTTTGAGGTTCTCCTGAATGGCGGAGTCCAGAGGCAGAACGGCGTTCTTGTCTTCGATGAAATCACCGAGCTGTGAATCTTCCTCATCGCCAATTGGCGTTTCGAGGCTGATTGGCTCCTTGGCGATTTTCATCACCTTGCGGACTTTCTCAAGCGGCATTTGCAGCTTTTCGGCCAATTCTTCGGGCGTCGGCTCACGGCCAATTTCGTGAAGCATCTGGCGGCCTGTCCGCACAAGCTTGTTGATCGTTTCGATCATATGCACAGGAATACGGATCGTGCGGGCCTGATCGGCGATGGAGCGCGTGATCGCCTGACGGATCCACCATGTGGCATAGGTCGAGAACTTATATCCACGGCGATATTCGAACTTGTCGACCGCTTTCATGAGGCCGATGTTACCTTCCTGAATGAGATCAAGGAATTGCAGGCCACGGTTGGTATATTTTTTGGCAATCGAAATAACGAGGCGCAGGTTGGCTTCGACCATTTCTTTCTTCGCCTGACGGGCCTCTTTTTCGCCCTTCTGGACCTGACCGACGATGCGACGGAACTCAGAGATATCAAGGCCGACATACTGACCGACTTGGGCCATTTCAGCGCGCAGCTCGTCGACTTTATCGGCGGAGCGCTCGATAAACATCTGCCAGCCACGGCCCGCTTTCTCCGCCATGTCTTCCATCCATGTCGGGTCAAGCTCGCGACCGCGGTATTCATCAACGAATTCCTTACGGTTGATGCGGGCCTGATCCGCCAGTTTGACCATGTTGGAGTCAATCTGCATGATCCGGCGGTTGATGCCGTAGAGCTGGTCAATCAACGCTTCGATACGGTTGTTGTGCAGGTGAAGCTCGTTCACGAGGAGCACGATTTCGGAGCGCAGTTTTTGGTACTTCTTCTCTGCTTTGTCCGAGAAGCTGCTGTCTTCGTTGAGCGTAGCGGAGATACGGCTGTCCTGCATCTCCGAGAGCTTTGTGTAGGCATCGGCGATCTGGTCGAGGGTTTCGAGCACGCGGGGCTTTAGCGCAGCTTCCATCGCGGCGAGCGACATGTTCGCCTGTTCGTCGTCATCCTCGTCTTCATCATCTTCTTTGATGAGCGGGTTGCCGTCGGCGTCGAGCTCAGGGCTGGCGTCATCGCGGCCAGGAGCAGATGTGACATTGGCGGCGGCCGCGCCCGGGGCAACCGGACCTGCACCAACCTCGCCTTCTTCGCCAAGCTGATTGCCGAAGGTTGTTTCAAGGTCGATCACGTCGCGCAGGAGAATATCTTCTGAGAGAAGTTCGTCGCGCCAGATCGTGATCGCCTGGAAGGTCAGCGGGCTTTCGCAAAGCCCGAGGATCATTGTGTTGCGGCCCGCTTCGATACGCTTGGCGATGGCGATTTCGCCTTCGCGCGAGAGCAGTTCGACAGAGCCCATTTCGCGCAGGTACATGCGCACAGGATCATCGGTACGGTCGAGCTTTTCGGACGTGCCCGAGCCAAGCGTCAGCTCGCCCTTCTGGCCCATAGTGACCAGATCGCCCTGCTTTTGCTCTTCTTCTTCGGCTTCTTCATCTTCGATGATGTTGATGCCCATTTCAGACAGCATCGACATCACGTCTTCGATTTGTTCGGAGCTGACCTGTTCGGGCGGCAAGACTTGGTTGAGCTGATCGTAAGTGATGTAGCCCTTCTCGCGCGCCTCGGCGATCATCTTTTTGACCGCCGCTTGGCTCATATCAAGGGAGCCGTCGCTGTCGTCTGCGTCGGGCTTGCGCTCATCGTT
>ENA-OUOG01004089-OUOG01004089.1-marine-metagenome-genome-assembly--contig:-NODE-4089-length-12886-cov-13.762120_pt1 | contig 12886 bp, 7 predicted proteins | sample MGYA00248635_ERZ508505 | MGnify/ENA primary metagenome ERZ508505 (study PRJEB26176, sample SAMN06267871) | marine metagenome | isolation source: Saanich Inlet, British Columbia, Canada | place: Pacific...
TTCAGCAGCAGCGGCCTCTGCTTCTGCAGCGAGGTCGGATGCCGCGGCAGCCAAGGCTGCAGCGCGCTCGTCGTTCTGCTTGCGCTCAGCAGCCATGCGATCCTTCAATTCCTTTTCGGCAGCAGCATCGAGACCGTCGCGCTTGGCTTGAATCTTGGTCTGCTTGTCGTTGAACCACGCGTCGAATCGCTTCTGCGCTTCCGCCTCGGTCATGGCGCCTTTGCGAACGCCGTTCAAGAGGTGGTTGTGGTAGATCGCGCCAGAATACTTCAAGATGGCTCGAGCCGTATCTGAAGGTTCAGCACCGACTTGCAACCAGTGGAGGGCACGGTCGTGCACGACTTCAATGGTGGCAGGATTGGTGTTGGGGTTGTAGGTGCCGAGCTTTTCGATGAAACGACCGTCGCGCTTGGCGCGGGCATCAGCAGCTACGAGGTGGTAGAAGGGTTTGCCTTTCTTACCTTGACGTTGGAGTCGGAGGCGTACAGCCATGGGATAAAACGTTTTAAAAGGGTCCGAAACCCAGTTGTTAGAACCAAAATTGGAGCGCAAAAATACGCGGCGACACGCGAACCACCAAAGCCTCAGTCAAAATTTGGACAGGTCGACCCAAATCCCGTCAACCAGATGAGCAAGTCGCTCACGCCCACGGTGCCGTCGTTGTTGAGGTCAGCGGTGCAGCTGGTTTGGCATCCGAGGTCGGCCAAAAGCACCTGCAAGTCGCTCACCCCGAGGTTGCCATTCCCATCAAAGTCACCCAAACATGCTGGGCAATCCAGCGATTCTGAAGCTTCCACCCAAAGGATGTCCTCCCCTGACCACGTGGCTTGAGCGGATGGAGCAACCCAACGTCCTGGCTGATCCACAATCACATCGCCAAGGACCACTGCATCTCCAGGACAAAGCAGCACGGAATCGGGCTCAAGGGTGAGCACGAAAAGCCCGCTCTGCACGTCGCTGATCAGCACTCGCCCAGACGGCAAAGCACTGTGAACTCCCCATGCGCCGGCAAAACCGTTGTGATGGTCCGGAAGGTAGGTGTCGTACCACGCCACCTTCTGCGGGTTGGCCGGGTCACGCACGTCAAACACCTGAAGCCCGTCGTGGTAATAGGACACAAACACCAGGTCGTCCCGCATCATGAGGTTGTGCGGTATGGCGTTGTCGGCCGTTTCCGAACTCAACAGACTGAGGACTTGCAGGTCCGTCACGTCCGAGGCATCCACCACCTTGAGTGGTGACCCGTGGGTCTCGTCCGCAAAGACGTAGACGTCCTTTTCAGGGACCCACCATCCGCTGTGGTTGCCGCCTTGGAACGGGTAGTCGTCCAGCGAACCGATGAGGTGAGGGGTGGGGTTCATGTCGAGGACCCGCACCACGCCGCTGCCGTTGACCCACACCGTGTCGTCCCAGGCGTACAAGTCGTGGCACCCTCCAATCCAGGGCGAGAGGTCCGCCACGAGAGTGGGCTGCGTCGGGTCGTTGACGTCGAGGGCGAGGAGGGGGGTGTTGAGGGCTGCACTTTTGGACGAAGCCAAGTACAGGGTCAACGTGGCATCGTCCACAAAGACGTTGTGCGCTCGCTCCACAAATTCATCGTCGTCGTACAGCACAACAGGAGCACCTGGCAAACTGGCCAAGTCCCAAATCTGCAGCGTGCTCGATCCTTGATCGCACACCGCGTACAACACGGTCTCATGAATGTGGTAGTCCCGGTGGGTCACGAAGTTGCCCCCGTCCGCACCGGGCAAAAAATGGACTTCAACGGCTGAGGCAGAATCGGTGACGTCAACGATGTGAGTGCCTTCCGTGGAGCCCACAATGGCGTATTCCCGCCCGCCCACTTCGAGCCCCTCCACGTCGTTGTACCTCCCGCCCAGGCCGTTGGTGGCGAGGTCGTCCAGAGACCAAGTCGCAAACAAGCTGACGTTGTCCGATTGCCGAACACATGATCCGTCGTCCAACGTGGCCTGCGGGTTGAAATTGAACGCTTCGGAAAGGACGCAGCCCGGGATGGGACAGCTGGGGTCCAGGGGGACATGAACCGTGGCTTCGAATTCGTTGAGCGGAACTGAACCCGAGGCAACCGACGACCATCCGAGCTCGGTCGACCACGTTTGGATGTCCATCACGCCACCCTGCCATCCGTCGCCATAAGTGTCTACGAGTTGGGCCTGAAGGCATTCCGACGCCAAGCAGCCTTCCCATGCATAGAAGGTGTTGTTGGACCAAGGCATGGGGCCCCAAAGGTATTCGCCAGTGAAGGCCACGTTGTTTTGGTCGTCGAGAAAAGTCACCTGGAGTTCTTCAGCCCAAATCCCTGTTGTCAACATGCAGCTCGCACCGACCTCGCCTTCTTGGCAGGAATAGCAACTCCCGTCGTCCCAAGAAGCGGATGGGTTGTACCCCACAGACCCGGGTTGTGTGCATCCGCAATCGCCTCCAATTCCAAGCGCTTCGGTTGCGGAACTCAAGGCAGCTTCCATGCTGTAGCTGTTGACCAGCGTTCCAGACACGTCAAAAATGCTTAGCTCCGCGCCTTGCCAGCCGTCCCCAAAGCTGTCCATCATAAGCACGTTGTAGCACCCTGGTTCAAGGCACAATTCGTGCGTGTAGTTGGTCCCATCTTCGTACGGTCCAAAGGGGCCGGCAGCAAGCTCGCCGTCCAAAGTCGTGACTTCCCAAGTGACTTCCTCTGCCCAAGTGCCTGTGGTGATCTCCGCGGTATGGAGAGGCTGCAGGCAAAGCTGCGCATGCCCGAGAAATGCGAGAAGCAACGACGTTGCGCTCAGCAAGCACCGTGGAGCAAGAAGGAAGAGCCGTGCCATTCCTCCAAGATAAGGCAGGTCGGGGTCAGCTGGTGCCGCCCACTTGGGCGTAGAACTCGCGCTTCAAGCTTTCGTCGCTGGCGAAGCGGCCGCCCATGTGCGAGGTTACAGTGGAGCTGCCTTCGTCTTGGATGCCTCGGCTTGACACGCACAAATGCTTGGCGTCAAGGACAACCGCGACGTCGTCAGTGCCCAAGAGTTCGCGCAGCGATTCCGCGATTTGGCGGGTCAGGCGCTCTTGCACTTGGGGACGTTTGGCGTAGTGATCGACGATGCGGTTGAGTTTGCTCAGGCCAACCACGCGTTCTCCGGGGATGTAGGCCACGTGTGCCACGCCAACGATGGGCAGAAAGTGGTGCTCGCAGGTGGAATTGAGCGTGATGTTGCGCTCGACAAGCATGTGGTCGTAACCGTAAATGTTGTCGAACGTTTTGACGTCGGGGTGGTTGGCCGGGTTGAGCCCGCCAAAAATCTCCGTCACGTACATCTTGGCCACACGGTGAGGTGTGCCCGAGAGGCTGTCGTCCCCAAGGTCGAGACCCAGCAGGTCCATGATGTCGCGGAATTTGTCCGCGATGGCTGTGATTTTGTCGGTGTCGCTCATCGCGAACGCATCGTCGCGCAAAGGCGTGTCGATGGAGGTTCCGACGTGATCGTCGCCAAGCGTGTCAACGAGGCCTTGAGCGGCCTTGGGAGAGTGGGGAGTGGAGGGAGTCGTCATGGGGGCAGTCCTTAGGCAGTCCTGGTTCAAGCAATTCAGGCAGTCCGAGTGCGCAGGGAGTGCGCATGGGGATGCAATGTGGAAAACAAGAGGGGGTGAAAGATGTTCGTTTTGCAGGCCAAACGCGAATTTCGAAGGCTCCCATGATTCTCATTTACGACACGGAAACGACCGGCCTGCCAAGGGACTGGAACGCGCCGCTCTCAGACGGCGACAACTGGCCTCGTTTGGTCCAACTCGCGTGGCAACTGCACGACGAGAGTGGCAAGTTGATTTCGCGTGGCAACCGGATTGTCCAGCCCGACGGCTTCACCATCCCGTACAACTCCACGAAGATCCACGGCATCAGCACGGAGCGAGCCCAGGAGGAAGGGGTGCCGCTGGCCGACGTGGTGAAGGAATTCATGGCCGACGCCGCCAAGGCGAAGTACGTCATGGGCCACAACATCGGCTTCGACGTGAATGTGGTCGGCGCTGAACTCCTGCGCCTTGGCCAGCCCTGCGAACCGCTGACGGAGATGGCGGTCATCGATTCCAAGGACGAGGGGACGGAATTTTGCGCCATTCCCGGAGGGCGCGGAGGCAAGTTCAAGTGGCCCACCTTGACGGAGCTCCACTTGAAGTTGTTTGGGGAGGGATTTGGGGATGCGCACGACGCGGCGTACGACGTGGCGGCCACCGCACGTTGCTTCTTCGAAATGGTCCGACTTCGGGTCATTGAGCGACCTGAGTTGACCAGCCCCGAGGCGGTCAAGTACGAGGCTCCCAAGCTCGAAGCCGCCAACTTCGAAGCGCCGAAGAAGGCGAAGAAAGCGAAGAACGCGGGGGCCGGGGCGAAGGTGGATGCTGAAGCGGCGGCGGCCCTCGAGGACGTGCTGTTTACGCACCTCCACGTGCACTCGCAGTTCAGCGTGTTGCAGGCCGTGAGTCCCGTGAGCGAATTGGTGTCCGCGGCGAAGGAAATGGGCATGCCTGCCCTGGCGGTGACGGACCACGGCAACATGATGGCGGCGTTTCAGTTCGTGCGGGCGTGCAACAAGGCGGGCATCAAGCCCATCGTCGGGGCCGAGCTGAACGTGTGCCGCGACATGCACGACAAAAGCGTCAAGGACGACGGCTACCCTACGGTGTTCCTCGCGAAGAACAAGAACGGCTACCACAACTTGGCGAAGCTCGCTTCGAAGGCCTACACCGACGGTTTCTATTACGTGCCGCGCATCGACCGCGAGTTGGTGGCGAAGTACAAGGAGGACTTGGTGGTGCTGACGGGCGGGCTGTTTGGCGAGGTGCCGTCCCTGATCTTGAATGTGGGCGAGGCGCAGGCCGAGGAGGCGTTCGTGTTTTGGAAGGACCTGATGGGCGACGATTTCTACGTCGAGCTCAACCGCCACGGATTGGAGGAAGAGACGGTGGTGAATGGGGTGCTTCAGGGTTTGGCCTCCACGCATGGCGTCAAGATGGTGGCGAGCAACAACAGCTACTACACCCGCCAAGACCAAAGCGACGCCCACGACATCCTTCTGTGCGTCAAAGACGCGCGCAACGTCAGCCAACCCAAGAAGTACGTGGGGAAGCGGGGGCGGGAATTTCGGTTTGGGTTTCCCAACGACAGCTTCTACCTGAAGTCGCCTCAGGAGATGAAGGAGCTCTTTGCGGACGTTCCGGAGTCCATCACCAACATTGCCTCGCTCGTGGACCAATGCGAAGGCTACGTGCTGGAGCGGGACGTGCTGTTGCCGGCCTTTGACATCCCTGCTGAATTCGTGCACGAGGACGATGCCAAGGACGGCGGGAAGCGCGGCGAGAACGCGTACCTGCGTCACATCACGTACCTCGGAGCGGAAAAGCGCTACGGGGAGATCACGGACGAGATCAGGGAGCGCATCGACTTCGAGCTCGAGACCATCCAGCGCACGGGCTACCCCGGTTACTTCCTGATCGTTCAGGACTTCACCACGGCCGCCCGCGAGATGGGCGTGAGTGTGGGTCCGGGGCGTGGTTCGGCCGCGGGTTCGGCAGTGGCGTACTGCGTCGGCATCACCAACGTCGACCCGATCAAGTACGACCTGCTTTTCGAGAGGTTCCTGAACCCGGACCGCGTGAGTCTGCCCGACATTGACATTGACTTCGACGACGAAGGACGTGGCAAGGTCATCGACTACGTGATCAACAAGTACGGCGCCAATCAAGTGGCCCAAATCATCACCTACGGCACCATGGCCGCCAAATCGTCCATCCGCGACACGGCACGCGTCATGGAATTGCCGCTTGGCGACGCCGACCGCCTCGCCAAGCTCGTTCCGGACATCTCACTCAAGAAGATGTTCAGCCTGGACGACAAGGCGTTGAAGGAGAAGGTCAGGAGCGAGGGCTTCGCGATGGTGGAGCAGCTCAAGGCCATCAGCCGGCAGCCGACGCTCGAGGGCCAAACCCTTCAAACGGCCCGCGTTCTTGAGGGCAGCGTCCGGAACACGGGGATCCACGCCTGTGGCGTGATCATCACCCCCGACGACATCACCAACTTCGTGCCGGTCGCGACCGCCAAGGACAGCGCGATGGCGTGCACGCAGTTCGACAACGCGGTGGCGGAGGACGCTGGCCTGCTCAAGATGGATTTCTTGGGCCTGAAGACCCTGACTGTCATCAAGGACGCGGTGAAAAACGTCAAGCTTCGCCACGGCCTCGACCTCGACCCGGACAGCTTCCCGCTCGACGACGCCAAGACGTACGAGCTTTTCCAGCGGGGCGACACGGTCGGCATCTTCCAGTACGAATCGGCCGGCATGCAGAAGCACCTCAAGGCGCTTCAACCCACCGTCTTCGAGGACCTCATCGCCATGAACGCCCTGTACCGGCCGGGTCCGATGGAATACATCCCGGACTTTGTGGCGCGGAAGCACGGGCGGCAGGCGATCACCTACGATTTGGACGCTTGCCAAGAGTACTTGGAGGAGACCTACGGCATCACGGTCTACCAGGAGCAGGTGATGCTTTTGTCCCAAAAACTCGCCGGCTTCACCAAAGGCGAGGCTGACAGCCTACGGAAGGCGATGGGAAAGAAGAAGAAGGACATCATCGACAAGATGAAGCCCGACTTCTTGGAACGCGGCCAAGCCAACGGCCACGACGCGAAAAACCTGGAGAAGATTTGGACGGACTGGGAGGCGTTTGCGTCTTACGCGTTCAACAAGTCGCACTCCACGTGCTACGCGTGGGTGGCCTACCAAACGGCCTACCTCAAGGCCAACTACTGCGCAGAGTTCATGGCGGCTCAGCTGTCGAACAACATGAACGACATCAAGGAAGTCACGAACCTCATGGAGGAGGCACGTCGTCAAGGCGTGCCCGTCCTGGGTCCGGACGTCAACGAATCGTCATTCAAGTTCACGGTGAACAAGGAAGGGGCGGTGCGATTCGGTTTGGGTGCGATGCGTGGCGTCGGAGAAGGGGCGGTGCTGGCCATCATCGACGGCCGCACGAACGCACCATACACTTCGCTGTTTGACTTTTCGCGGCGCGTCAACCTCAAGGACTGCAACAAGCGGGTCTTCGAAGCGCTGGCACTCGGGGGTGGGTTCGACAGCTTTGGGCTGCACCGCGCGCAGTTCTTTGCGCTCGACCACAAAGAGCGTCCGCTCATCGAATTGGCGGTGCGGTACGGCGCGGCGACGCAGGAGTCGGAAAACTCGGCGCAGGTCTCGCTGTTTGGCGGCGACGACGGTGCGATGGAGATTCCTGAGCCCCCGGTGCCGGATTGCGAACCCTGGGTCTCGATGGACCTCCTGAACAAGGAACGCGACATCGTCGGGGTCTACATCTCGGGCCACCCTCTGGATAGATTCCGCCTCGAACTCGATCACCTGTGCGCAAAAGACGGTCTGACACGACTGGAGAACTTGGAACAGGAGAGGGGGAAGACCTTGACGTTTGGGGGGCTCATCACGTCCTGCGAGCACCGCATCAGCAAGTCGGGCCGCCCGTGGGGATTCTTCTCGCTTGAGGATTACCAGGGCACGCATGAATTCCGATGCTTTGGTGAGGACTACGTGAAGTTCAAGGAGTTCATGGTGGACGGTTGGATGGTCATGGTCACGACGTTTGTGAAGGAGCAAGGGTTTGGGCGTGAAGGCCTTGAGGCGAAGCTTCAATCCATCGAATTGCTTTCTGAAGCGCGTGACAAACGCATTGGCCGCCTGCGCATCCAGGTGCAGCTCAGCGCCATCAACGACGGTTGGGTGGATCAATTCACTTCGAACGTCGAGAAGCACCCGGGAGGAGTGGGGGTGACGCTTGAGATCTACGACGACGAGGCGAAGCTGGAAATGCCCAGCCGCACGTCCAAGGTTCAGCTCGACGACGACTTCGTCAGCGCCCTGGAAGAGCTCTGCATTCCGGGCAAGGCGCAGTACCGCCTCGACATGAAGCGGTGACGTTGTCCACGATAGGGTTCCTAAAAAGGTGGAAAACTGACCCGTTGAGGTGCTTGAATCGCGTTGCGTGAACCCCCCGAGGAAATACCTTTGTTTTTCAATCCCTATTCGAACTTGAATTTTACACTCATGGCAGTAGAACTGACCGACGCGAACTTCGAGGAGCTCGCAATCAACAGCGACAAGCCTGTTCTCGTTGACTTTTGGGCGGAATGGTGCGGTCCTTGCCGCATGGTGGGTCCTGTGGTGGAAGAGTTGGCTAACGACTACGACGGCAAGGCCGTGGTGGGCAAGGTGAACGTGGACCACAACAGCGACATCAGCCAGCGTTTTGGCATTCGCAACATCCCTACAATTTTGTTTTTGAAGAACGGCGAAGTGGTCGACAAGAGCGTCGGCGCGGTGCCTAAGAACGTGCTCCAAGAGAAGCTCGACGCTCTCCTGTAAGCGCTTCGCCTCTTGGCACAACCCTGCATTGAACAAGCCGTCCCTGCCTATCTTGGTGGGGACGTTTTGTTTTCCGCCTGGCTTCTCCTCAACGCCCCAACCGGCCAACATGCCCATCAACCCCACACCTGAACTTCAACAGCGCCTTGGCCGCCTTGAGTTCCTTGCCGCCCAGGCGGTGGAAGGGTTCATCACGGGCATGCACAAGAGTCCGTTTCACGGTTTCAGTGTGGAATTCGCGGAGCACCGCCTGCACAACCCCGGCGAGTCCACCAAGCACCTCGATTGGAAGCTCTACGCCCGCACGGACAAGATGTTCGTGAAGCGCTACGAAGAGGAGACCAACCTCCGGTGCCAGCTCGTTCTCGACGCCTCGCGTTCGATGGCGTACCCCGACGGAATCACCCTCGACGACGACCGCATGAGCAAGCTCAAGTTTGCGGTCCTCGCCTCGGCGGCCCTGATCGAGCTCTTCCGCCGGCAACGCGATGCCGTCGGCCTGAGCCTCTTCGCGGAATCGCTCGACCTCCAAACCCCGGCGCGCTCCTCCCGAGCTCACCACCGGATGCTCTACGACAAGCTCGAAGGCCTGTTGTCGGAACCGGCCGACCCTCGTCCCACGAGCGCCATCGACGCCCTCCACCAAATCGCCGAGGCCACCCCGCGCCGCTCGCTCATCCTCGTCTTCAGCGACCTCTTGGACCGCTCCGAAGATCCAGAGGCGCTCATCAGCGCTTTGCAACACCTGCGCCACAACAAGCACGAGGTGGTCGTCTTCCACTTGCTCGACGCCAGCACGGAGGTGGACTTTGCGTTCCCCGACCGTCCGACGCGTTTCGTCGACCTCGAAACGGGAGAGGAGCTCAAACTTCATCCCACCGAGGTGCGCGAGGCCTACGTCGAACGCATGGCCAAGCTCCAAAAGACGCTCCGCGACCGTTGCGGCGCCCACGGCATGGATTGGGTGGATGTCGATGTGGCTCAAGGAGTTCTGCCGGTGCTCACGAGTTACCTGACGAAGAGGGCGAAACTTTTTTAACCCAAACACGTATTACCCCTTGCGCGGATAACGCGGATGGCATTATCTTCGCGCTCCATCCAATCGAGGATGGTTCTGAAGGGCTTTGGCCCGGAAGGGAGGTCTGGTAGTTCAGTTGGTTAGAATACCTGCCTGTCACGCAGGGGGTCGCGAGTTCGAGTCTCGTCCAGACCGCCAACAAGCCCCGCAAGCCTAGTGTTTGCGGGGCTTTTTCTTTGGTGTTGACTCAATTGTTGACTTAAAGAGTTGTTGACCAGTCTAACCTCGTGAGGTAGGGGGTGCTCCTTCTTTGTATTTTAGGTAAACAAACTTGATCAGATGAAGTACCTGCTCACTGTCCTGGCTCTCAAAGACGTCAGCGGAGTACATAGCTAAGAATACTCCAAACGATTAGGTGGCATAAAGCAATGCGAGTACTTCGTATCTTGTAGTTCGCGAAACTTGATACGATGAAACACTTACTCACCCTCACAGCTCTGCTCATCTCGTCATTGGCGATGGGGCAGTGGCCATCACTTCCTTATAATCCAGACGATAACGCTGATGGACTGATCGGCGTGGCCGATCTCCAGGCGTTGCTTGCCAACTACGGAAACGAATTTTCTAGCGCGATTGTCTCTGAGGATGGCGAAAGCGCGTTAGTGTTTGTTGGAAGTTATAGCTACCCATCTTGCGCGGAGAATTGCTCTGCATTGCCTGGACACTGGAGGATAGCTAGCTTGGAAGAAATCGGCCCGGTTTTCGAAGACATTGTTTATTCACCGTCGCCAGAGGTTCTTTGGCTTCGTACAGAGGAATCACATCCATGGGCCGGCGTTCACTCTGGTGGCACAAACGCCTCGAATGGAAACTTTACGTTAGAGCAATTCCCAGCAGTTTGGTCTGCCAAGAGCTGCTACTGCGCCGCCAAGCAATTGCCGAGAGTGGAGTACAGTCAATGTTCGAATTGTGTAGGAAATATGTATGGAACACCTTCGGCCGCATCTATTGCTGTATGCTGCAATCAGAAAGTTGCTGAGGGATGGTATCCCTTGGGAGGCACATCACCTTCTGGCGCGTCTTATCCTTGCATAAGTCAATCCTTCTGGCGCTGGGCGGAGTAACCAACTGAAACCAAATCACCATGAAACTCCCCTTAACCACCATCACCCTTTGGGTGCTCTCACTCGGAGCATTTGCTCAGCTTGAAGTGCCTGTTCCATACAACCCTGATGGCAATGCCGATGGGTTCATTACGCTTCCCGACCTGCTTGATTTTCTAGCGCTCTACGGCGGCGAATACTCGCCAGAAGCATTGGCCACAGATTCGAGCAGTGCCATCATCCACATGGGGCAAGGAGACTACTTCGATTGTGCCAGTTGGTGCGCTGGGCTGGAGGGGAATTGGAAGGTGATGGATGAGATTTTGGTCGGTCGTTACAAGGACCAAATCCAATCGATGACCTCCAACAACGCCACTTGGATGGATCGCAGATCCAACAATGGCGTATCGTACAGTTACGTACCGACTCTTCAGACAGACAACTGGAGCGTTGCCCACTCAGGATTCAATGCTGACAGAGAATGCATTTGCCAAACCCGAGTCATTCAACCCATCGTCATCCAATCAGGACCATGCGAGGGCAATGTAGACTTGTGCGGCATCTGTGACGGTCCCGGACCGGTCTATGAATGCGGGTGCTTCGAAATTCCAGAAGGGGCGTGCGACTGCGAAGGCAATCAAATTGACGCCCTTGGGGTATGTGGTGGTGACTGCCTCGGCGATTTTGATGGAGATGGCATCTGCGATTATGCAGGAGAGGGGCCGTGTGATGGACTTGACGTCTTGACCTATCAGGGTGTGGACTATGACATCGTCGAAATAGGTGGTCGGTGTTGGTTTGCTGATGACCTGAAGGCAACGCATTATCAGGATGGCACTCCAATTCCGACGGTTCCATTGGATGAATGGGAGAACCTAGATGCATTTACGGGGGCGTATTATGATGCCAGCGCGAATGCTCCGGGAGGTGGATTTAGTTACAATTGGTATGCACTACAGGCTTATGGTGGACTTTGTCCGGTTGGTTGGCACGTGCCCAGTTTGAGCGAATATGATGAAATGCGGGATGCCGTATACAACGAATTCGACAACGCCTTATCAGGTTGGCTAGGGGTTCAGTTTTCATTGAAGAGTAGTGATGTTTTTGATGGCGACAATGCTTCGGGGTTCGCTGCGTCTCCAAGTCTAAGGATATGGTCCAATCTTGGCGGACAAATTTTACCATTGACGTCATCCATGATATGGACGACTTCCCCCTCTACTCCGAGTGCGTCTTGGACCTTCAAGGTGAGTGCAGGGGCCAATAGTCAAGACCAAGCTGGTGATTTTCAAGAGGCACAACCCAGAGATTATGGACTTGACGTTCGCTGCATCAAAGACGCTGAATGATGAACCGCTTCTTCACACTTCTCTTGGCTGCTTCTTGCTTGACTGCTGTTGCGCAATCTGACTGTTCTAATCTGCATGATAGCAACTCCGACGGTGCTGTCACAATCTCTGACCTTCTCGACCTTCTCGGTCTCTTTGGCGATGTTGACGCCGACCAAGACGGCATTTGGGACAGCGTGGACGAATGCGTGGACACAGGCGCCTGCAACTACGCTGCGGACCCCACCGAACCGTGCGCCTACATCGATGTCTTAGGAGACTGTGGAGGTGGCTGTGAGGGCGATGGAGACGGTGATGGGATCTGTGATGATGAAGACGACTGCGTGGGCGTTTTGGATGAATGCGGGGTCTGCAATGGTCCAGGTCCGACGGAAATCGTCATCGAAGACATCACGATTTTATACGACAGCGTGTATGCCGAGCAGATTGACCAGTGGTTCGTGTTCGAAGTGGGCGCTGACACGACGTTCAGCTACACGTGTGCGCCTTTCTTTGGCGACTGTGGTGACCCTGTGAGCTACCAAGGCTACGACTACGCGACGGTGTTGATCGGCGACCAGTGTTGGTTTGCGGAGAATCTTAGGAGCGAGCACTACGAGAGCGGGGATTTGATTCCTTCTGGTCTGAGCGATTCTGAATGGTCGAGCACGACAACGGGTGCTACAGCAATCTATGGTGAAGGCGAAAGCTTCTGTCAGGGAGGTACCGAATGTGATCCGCTCATAACCCTCGAATTGTATGGTCGTCTATACAATTGGTATTCAGTGAACGATGATCGAAGGTTGTGTCCAAACAATTGGCATGTTCCTACAGAAGAAGATTGGATTACTCTTGAACTTCAAATCGGGATGAGCCCAAGTGAAACAATGGAGCTCGGTTTTAGAGGAGATAAAGCCCCACAATTGAAAAGTACCTCTGGCTGGCACGAGGGTGGCAACGGCACGAATGCAAGCGGCTTCATAGGACTGCCGGGAGGGGCCAGATATGGTA
>ENA-OUOG01004090-OUOG01004090.1-marine-metagenome-genome-assembly--contig:-NODE-4090-length-12886-cov-3.014911_pt1 | contig 12886 bp, 11 predicted proteins | sample MGYA00248635_ERZ508505 | MGnify/ENA primary metagenome ERZ508505 (study PRJEB26176, sample SAMN06267871) | marine metagenome | isolation source: Saanich Inlet, British Columbia, Canada | place: Pacific...
TCGACGTATTCGTTGACAACAGTGCGACAAGATTCTCGTGCGATGGCGCGTTGGGCAATCCGACGGATTTTGATGCGGGTCCGTAACCCTGATCTGCTGGAAGTTCAAAAGCTCTTGCCGCCTGAGCTCCTTCTCCGACGTTCCTCGCCCTAATGTGGGCCACATTTGTCGGATTACGGATTCAAGCCGGTGAGCCCAGTGGTGGCTTTTGTCAGTCCGCAAGCGCCTCCTACAAGAATCATCGGTCGCAGTCTCTCCGGCAGCACGACGTATTGACCGAGGAATGCTGATGACTCTGAGTGCCGTGGTAGCGATAGCTCTTGTTGGCCTCTTCGCTGGTTCAGTTAATTCTGTGGTTGGGTCTGGCGGGCTAATCACGTTTCCCTTGCTTGTCGGCTCAGGTCTCACCCCTTTGAGCGCCAATGTTGCAAACAATCTTGGGGTCCTGCCGGGCATCCTTGCCGCGACAATTTCGTATCGGCGATTGTTGATGGGCGAATGGGCAACTTTAGGCCCGCTTCTTTTGCTGGCGGGGGCCGGCGGGGTAGTGGGGGCGTTCCTTCTCCTCCTTTTCCCACCGGAAGTATTTGAATCCATTGTGCCCTTCCTCGTCCTGTTTGCGACAACATTGGTTCTCGTTGGCCCCTCGATCAAGAAGTTCATGATGAGGAAGACACAGAGTAAAAGCACGGAAAGTGGTGGTCCACTTTCAGGATCAACTTTCTTCGCCTCTATCTACGGCGGATACTTCGGCGCCGGCCAAGGAATCATCCTCTTGGCGTACCTCACGATCTTGCTTCGGGGCTCCTTGCACAGGGCGAACGCCTATAAAAATGCCATCGTGACGGTGTCGAATTCGACCGCCGCGATGGTTTTCGTGTCACTCACGCCAGTGAACTGGTGGGTCGTCGCCATACTCGCGGTCAGTTCAACCATCGGGGGTTTCGTGGGGGGCCGTTTTGGCCAGCTCATTCCGGAAGGCGTGTATCGCGTGATTATCGGGTTAGTGGGAATTATCGCGACAATCCTCTTGCTGGTTCGGTAGGAACGCCCTCTGGCCAAGGGATGGGTAGTCTGGGAAAATGACGTTGCCAAATGACCTTGCCTCGGTTCAACTCGACATGATTGATGGATCCGTCCGAACCATGTCGGAATTCCTCGACAAGGTTGTTCTCGTGGTCAACGTTGCCTCGCGGTGCGGTTTTTCGCCCCAGTATGGGCGCCTTGAGACCCTGCAGCGAGAGCTTTCTCCCAAGGGATTCACGGTTTTGGGGTTGCCCTCAAATCAGTTCCAACAAGAGTTGGATTCAGAGGAAAGCATTCAGGCCTACTGTTCGATTACCTGGGGCGTGACCTTCCCGATGACCAAAAGGGTTGAGCTTGAGGGCCCCGCCCAGCATCCCCTTTACAAGGGCCTGACCGAGTACCCATTTGCCGATGGCACGAGCGGCCCAGTGCGCTGGAATTTTGAGAAATTCCTGCTGGTCCCAGACGGCTCAGTTTTCAGAATCGAGCACGACACCAAACCAGATGCGGATGGTGTGATGCACCTCATTAACTCTCACCTGCCCAAGGCGTGAGGATTTGTGCCGGATGAATCGCGGTGGGTTTCGGGTTCGCGGGCTTGGGAAGCTAAGCTCGGCCTCGCTAAGACAGCAACGCCAGTCCGCGAAGCATTAAGACGGCGCCGGTCGACGGTGATCCGAAGAGGGGGAGGCTGCGAGTGACCCGAAATTTGAGTGAACTCTTTTCCTTAGAAGGAAGAAAAATCCTTGTCACGGGAGCGGGGCGCGGATTAGGCCTTGAGATTTCCGATTCCCTTCATGAGGCCGGTGCGCAGGTATTCGGAACCAGTCGCGACATCGAGACAGCCACCGAAATCTCGACCCGTCTGGGGACTCCGCCGCAAGTTCTTGACCAGAAGGACCCGGAGGAGATTTCGAAATTTGTACGCGAGCTGTGGAGTCAGTTCGGGCCCATCGATGGGTTAGTGAATAACGCCGGTGTGAATAGGCCAAAACCTTCCTCTGAAGTCACGCCGGCCGACTGGGAAGAAATAATGGCGGCAAATCTGGCTGGCCCGTTTTTTCTATCCCAAGCTTTCCACCGAGAGTGGACCCGACACAGGGTCTCGGGTCGAATTGTCAACATCTCATCGCAAGCTGGCGTTGTAGCGATTGAGAATCGTAGCCCCTACGGCGCGAGTAAGGCAGGGCTCATTCACCTGACAAAAAGCCTGGCTGCGGAATGGGCCAGTGACGGCATCAGGGTAAACGGCATCGCTCCAACGTTCATTCGTACTGAGATGACAAAGAAATCATTAGAGGATTCAGATTTCGCCAACGTGTTGCTCAGCAGGATTCCGGTTGGCCGCTTCGGAGAGCCCCATGATCTCGTCGCGGGCACCATTTACTTGCTCTCCGATGGGTCAGAGTTTATGACCGGCCAAACATTGCTCATCGATGGTGGTTACACCTTGCGCTGAACAACGCGCATCCGTTTACATCAACCGCGAAATAATCGAACAGTCTTTGTCTCCGAGGCCCGCCTCGATGAGTTCGTCGTAGAACCCTTGAACTAGTTGTCCAAGCTTCAACGTTTCTCCAATGTCGTCTGCGGCCTCGACAGCAAGCGACACATCCTTTCGAGCAAGACGCGCGGTGAACGTTGGAGAATCAAAATCTCGGCTTGACGCTGCAGTGTCGACAACGTCAGGGATGGGATACCAATTTCTCAGAGGCCAACTGTCTGCGGAGGAGACGGACGCAATTTCGAAGAATTTTTGCTTATCAAGCCCCAAACGCTCCGCAAGAACTGCTCCCTCCGCGGTTGCGGACAGATTGATGAACAAAATCAGGTTGTTGCAGATTTTTGCAACCTGCCCGGTCGTGGGGCCGCCAGTGTGGAAGAGATTCGAGGACATCGCCGAGATGACCTCGGAGGCATCGCCAAAAGCTTCCTCGTCGCCCCCAACCATGAAAGCCAACGTTCCGGCCTCTGCGCCCATTGTTCCGCCGGAAACTGGAGCGTCGAGGAATCTGAAGCCGGCTTCGCTCGTAATCCTGTGAAGTTCGCTGCATGCTGCGATCGAAATGGTCGACGAGTCGACAAGGAGTGACGACGTTTCTGCGTGAGCCAGAATTCCGTCGGGACCTTGGTAAACGTCAAGCACATCCGCTCCTTGAGGGAGCATTGTGAAGACGATATCTGCGTCCGCGAGGGCTTCTTTTATCGACAGCGCCCGACGTATTCCGACTGCCTCGGCTCTCGCTAGCGAGTCTTCACTGAGGTCGTAACCTGTCACTGTGTGACCAGCACTCACCAGATGGGTTGCCATTGGCAAGCCCATGCGACCCAGACCGATCCACGCTACTTTGTTCGCCTTCATATTTCTCCCTTTCGGATCTTCGGATGTTTTGGAAGCAAGTGTTGACTGAGCGCTTACCTCAGTCGGAAGCTCTGTTTTCTTGCGGTGAGGTTCTCGCTGGACTTCGTCAACGTGCCATTTGACAATACAATGACTACGTATACATTATTCATGTAGTGTTGATAGTAGTTGGAATTTTGTGCGATGGGGCACAGTTCGATAAGCCCACATCCTGCGATTCCCCAGAGTATGAACGGGCAGGAGCATTATGAGCGAGAACGCAAATGGCGAGAGGGACCCGCGCGTTCTCGACGACTCGAGGTCGGGCTTTGGCACTCAGATGGCGCTTGGAGACACTCCTGCGATCATCATGGTGGATTTTGTTCGGGCATATTTTGAGCCAGGCGCTCAGCTGTACATGGGGAAAGACGATTGTCTTCATTCTGCTACGAGGTTGCTCACCGCAGCCCGAGACGCGGGAATCTTGGTGATTCACACGCGTGTTTCCTTCACTGAAGGCGGGCCTGACGGGGGTCACTTTTTCAAGAAGGTTGGCGCCCTGAAGCATTTCGTTGGTGACACAGAACTTGGTCAGATAATGCCCGAGGTTCAACCAGAGCCGGGCGAGCCTGTCCTGGTTAAGCAATACGCGAGCTCATTCTTTGGCACCTCCCTTTCCGCAACGCTCGCTTCGCAGGGAATCAATACGTTGATCGTAACTGGCGTGAGTACGAGTGGCTGCGTGCGGGCAACTGCAGTCGATGCGATCCAGCATGGGTTCCTCCCGGTGGTTCCCCGGGAAGCAGTCGGCGATCGAGCCGATGGTCCCCATCAAGCGAATCTGTTCGATATCCAGCAGAAATATGGTGAAGTGCGCTCTGAAGCTGAGGTTCTGGAGTACATCGCCACGATTAAGGAAGGAACCAACAGATGAACAATGCATCAGAGTCTTCAGCCGTTGGAGAGGCGACAAAAACGCGGAGTAAGGCGTCGGTTTCTTTTGTTCTCGAGAAGTACGGGATACTCCTTGTCTGGATTGCCGTGATCGCCTTTTTCTCGTTCATGCTCCCCGAGACCTTTCCAACTCTTGCGACCTTCCGCCTCGTATTCGGAACTCAGACGGTAATCCTCATCGCGACAATCGGGCTGATGCTGTCGCTTGCGGTAGGCGAATTCGATCTTTCCCTGGGCGCTGTGGTGGGGTTCAGCGCCTCATTAGTCACTGTGTTAAACGGAGTCCTTGGCCTTGGGGTCGTCACGTCGTTGCTACTAACACTGGCAACGGCGCTAGCATTCGGAGCGATTAATGCTCTGCTAGCGGTCTATGTGGGGGTGCAATCCATCATTGTGACTCTCGGGTCGGGCACAGTCTTGACGGGATTAACTCTTTTTGTCACAGGTTCAAAAGTTGTCACAGGCCTGGACCAAAGCATTGTGACCTTCATGACGTCACGAATTTTTGGGATCCCGTTCCCTTTCTACATTGCCGTGTTGCTCACCATCGCTGCTTGGTTTGTTCTCGAGCACACCCCGATCGGTCGACGGATGAACTTTGTGCAGTCGAATCGAGAAGTTGCTCGACTGGCAGGTTTGAAAGTCAAGTGGATTAGAGCAGGAGGCCTGATGGCAACATCGACGTTTGCTGGACTCGCTGGAATTGTGCTTGCCGGAACGAATGGTGCTGCAAATCCTCAATCTGGTGCATATTATCTGCTCCCAGCTTTCGCCGCAGCCTTTTTAGGGTCCACCGCGATCATCCCCGGCCGATTTAACGCATGGGGCACGTTTGTCGCGGTGTACTTCTTGGTGACAGGGGTGACCGGGCTCCAGTATCTCGGATACGCCGGCTGGCCCGAGCAAATCTTCTATGGCTCTTCGCTAGTGCTCGCCGTTACGGCAAGCTACTTGGTTGCCCGGCAACGGGGAGAGAGGCGCTAGGTGAAAACGGGACCTTTTTTGCTCAATTCGGTCACAGCTGAAATCAGAAGCTCGTTATGGAGTTCACGTAAAACTCCGCTACCAACGAGAAACCACACAAAGGAGATAAGTAATGACAGCTAGTACATTTACTGCTGGTCGCCTCATGAAAGCTAAACGGGGTATGACCGTGGCGTCCATCGCGCTTGCTTCGGCATTCGTGCTGGGTGCTTGCGCGTCGGCGACCGAAAGTTCCGTTTCTGAGGAGACAACCGATGCTGCAACTTCGGAGACTGCCGAAGCGGTGGCTGACCCAGCTGCAAGCGTTGCTGCTGCTCAAGAGCGCTACCTTCCCTACTTGGAAGAAGCAAGCTGGCAGGGCCCCACTGAGCCTGTTTCGATTTCAGGGCTCGAGGGGAAAAGGGTCGTTTACATCAGTATCGATGACGGAATCCCCGTCCTGAACTACTGGTCAACCCTCTTGACTCAGCTGTTGGAAGACACTGCAGGGGTCGAAATGGAAATCATCGACGCCAAGGGTTCAGTGGATGAAGCTAACCGCGGATTCCAGCAAGCGATTGCGACTAACGCAGACATCGTCATGTTGCAGGCGTTTTACACGGACATCTTTGCCAATCAGATTGCCGAAGCACAGGCTGCTGGGCTGAAGGTCATCACCGGAAACTCCGGCTCAATGACCCGTGGTCTCTCTGGCGGTCAAGATGTTGAAATCAGCTTCGACTACGAGCTGGTTGGTCGACTGATCGGTCAGTGGTTCGTCATTGATTCCGGTGGCGAGGGCAATGCCCTCATCATCTCGTCGGACGACGTTCCTGCTTCCGAGCCTCAGTGGCAAGCTACTCAGAGCGAGATCGCTGAACTCTGCCCAGCCTGCACCGTCACCGTTGAAGATGTTCAAATTCCGCAGTGGGGAGCATCAATTCCTACTCTGTTCCAGGCGACCATCAACAACAACCCTGACATTGGTTACCTACTCCCCATCTATGACGGACAGGCACTAGGCGGGCTCGGTTCCATCCGTCAAGCCGGAGTTGCTGACAGCGTCAAGGTGGGAACGTTCAACGCCTCCCCAGGAATCGTCGAGCTCTTGAACGACGACACCAGCGGATTGGCTATGGATGTCGGAGGAGACAACACGTGGTGGGCTTACGCCGCCGCCGATTCAGTCTTCAGGGCTCTGCAAGGGGCCGAACCGATTGAAAACTACAACATCGGAATTCGCGTGTTTGACCAGTCCAACAAGGACCTGATCAGCGCTACCGATGATGAAAAAGCATGGTACGGCTACACCGGTTACGCAGAAGAGTTCCAGGCACTCTGGACCGAGTAACCCAGGACAATGCTTGGCGGAGGATTTTTCCTCCGCCAAGCATTTCTCCACTCAAACTCGCGACTCGCGAAACTAGCTCGGAAGGGATTACCCCGTGGTCACAACACTTTCAGCTGTGAACGTAAGCAAGACTTTCGTCGGCAACACTGTTCTGGCAGATTTTGATCTCACCTTGAGTCAGGGCGAAATTGTTGCTCTCATCGGGCAGAACGGGAGCGGGAAATCTACCTTCATTAAAATCTTGTCGGGATTCCACCCGCCAGACGATGGCGCAAAATTTTCACTGGGATCACGGGACATTACCGAGAAACTGGGAAGTAGGGCAAGCGAAACTGGCATGGCGTTCGTGCATCAAGACCTGCCACTTATCCCTTCGATGAGCATTATTGAGAACCTCAGAATTACCGATTTCGAAACCGGTTTCGGCGGCCGTATTCGCTGGAAGCACGAAAGTATTGTCGTCTCCAAGTACCTCGATATGGTCGGGCTGGACGTTGATCCCCGTGCTCGTGTTGATCACCTCTCTGTGACGGAGCAGGCTCTTGTTGCTATCGCGCGCGGACTATCCGAAATCGATTCGGGTGACGATCTCGAGGCACGGCTCCTTGTGCTTGATGAACCAACTGCGTACCTTCCCAACGATGGAGTTGAGCGCCTTTTTGGGGTGATCAGCAAGCTTGCGAGCGAGGGAATCAGCATTCTCTTCGTCTCTCATCGACTCGATGAAGTCATTGATCACTGCTCACGAGCAGTAGTGCTGCGTGGTGGAAGGAAGGTCGCAGACGTAGCGCTCGAGGGAAAGAGCGAACGCGACTTGGTCGAGCTGATGCTCGGGCAGACCCCCGAGAACATTTACCCGGAGATTAGGTCGAGCGTTGGGCAGGAAGTAATTGGAGTTGACGGTTTATCAGGGTCTCAAGTTGTGGAAGCTTCTTTCACAGCAAAGAGCGGCGAGATTATTGGATTTGTTGGCCTCCCAGGGGAGGGCTATGACGAGCTCCCCTACCTCTTGGCGGGAGCGAAAGAAGCCACGGGAGGAACTCTTCGGATCGAGAACTCTGCGGGTGCTTTTTCAAAAATGACCCCCGGGCGTGCGTTTGACCTTGGGCTCGTCTTGTTGCCAGCTGACAGAAAAGGTGCAAGTGGTGCGGAATCTATTTCCGTCGGGGCAAATCTTTCTCTCCCCAGTCTGCGGCAGTTCACGTCGTGGGGCGTCTTGCAGAAAGCCAAAGAGCGACGTGCAGTGCGCACAGAGTTGGGGTCCGCCGAGGTCCACCCGGCTGACCCAAACGTAGCTCTCGCCACGCTGAGCGGAGGGAATCAGCAAAAGGTCTTGATACGAAAATGGTCGTATTCTGCGCCGAAGGTATTTGTTCTTCATGAGCCCACTCAAGGAGTTGACGTCGGCGCAAAACGTCAAGTTTTCGGTGAACTAGCCCGCCTTGCAGAAAGCGGCTCCACAGTCATCATCAGTAGCGTGGAATTTGAAGACCTTGTGAATCTCTGTAACCGCGTCTACGTGTTGCGAAAGGGTCTCATCGATCGCTCTCTCGAGGGGCAGGAGCTCACGGTGAGAAACCTGGCTCTCGCGGTGCATGAAAGATGACGCAGACCCCCGTTAAGGTTCGTGGAGCGGTACTGGAGGAATGTGGTCGAAGCCAACCTTTTGAAACATCGCGCCCCATCAGCATTTCAGAACTCGATTTAGACCCACCCGGGGACGGGGAAGTGAGGGTCCAAATTGAGGTTGCCGGACTCTGCCACTCGGACTTATCAGTTGTCAACGGTTCCCGAATTCGGCCTACTCCGCTCCTCCTCGGGCATGAGGCATCGGGTGTGGTTCGGGAATTAGGCAGCGGGACGACAAAGGTCAGTCTGGGAGATCGGGTCGTCCTCACTTTTTTGCCTCGGTGTGGCGAATGTCGAGCCTGCAGTGCGGGAACTGTTGCGCCTTGTGAGCTGGGAAGCGTTTCGAACAACGCCGGGACGCTGCTGTCTGGCGAAAGGCGCTTGCACCGCGATGGGCAGATGGTGAATCACCATTTGGGGGTTTCAGCTTTTGCTACCGAGGCGGTTGTGAGTGAGAAATCCGTCGTGCGAGTAGATTCCGATATACCCGCGGATATCGCTGCACTGTTGGGGTGTGCCGTCCTTACCGGGGGTGGTGCAGTAAAGAATGCTGGCGAGTTTCGTCCTGAGGACACCCTTGCGATTGTTGGGCTTGGTGGTGTCGGCATGGCGGCCCTCTTGGTTGGTCTTGCTATGGGAGCAAAAGGAGTAGTTGTTGTTGACTCCCAGAAAGAGAAGCTCGAACTGGCGCTGGAGCTGGGGGCTTCGCAGGCATTTTTGCCAGAAGAATTGCCTTCCGAGCTCACAGTAGATCTCGTGGTTGAGGCTGCGGGAAACGCGCGCGCGTTTGAAGCAGCACTTGGGCTTACAGGGCCCGGGGGCAAACTGGTTACTGTAGGTCTCCCTGATCCGGGTGACAGAGCATCAATTTCTCCTCTCAGTCTCGTAGCAACGGGAAAGTCAATAATCGGAAGTTACCTCGGATCGTCTGACCCCGAAAAGGACATTCCCTTTTACCTTGAACTGTGGAAACACGAGCTCCTGCCACTGGAAAAACTTGTTTCGGCAGAAATCGAACTCGACGCAGTCAATGCTGCGATGGATGCTCTGCACAGTGGTCAAGCCATTAGGCAGATAATTCGATTCATTTAAAGTCACACAGAAGAGAACGAGAAGGGTGTAGGTAAATGGGTAATGCAGGTGTTTTGAGGTCGATGTTGGCGAAGTCTTTGGACGTTCCGGTTGTGGTTCCGGGGGGTGGTACTCCTTTGGAAGCGTTGGCTGCGGAGAAGGCGGGTTTTTCTGCGTTTTATCTGAGTGGGTATGCCGTTGCGGCGTGGCGGCATGGGCTTCCTGATATCGGGTTGCTGGGTGCTCGTGATACTGCTGAGGCGCTGACGGCGGTGACTCGTGTGAGTTCCCTTCCTGTGATTTGTGATGCGGACACCGGGTATGGGAATGAAGCCTCGGTTCATTCGACCGTTCGTCTTTTGGAAGCTGCTGGGGCGTCGGCTATTCAGTTTGAGGATCAGACGTGGCCTAAGAAGTGCGGGCATATGGCGAATAAGAGTGTTGTTGATGCTGATGAAGCGGTGAGGAAGGTTGCGGCAGCTGTCGAGGCAAAATCCAATCCGGACACCACGATTATTGCGAGGACTGATTCTTTGGCCCCGGTGTCTATTGATGAGGCTCTTCGTCGGGCGAAGATGTTTCGTGATGTGGGGGCGGATGTTTTGTTCATTGATGCGCCTCAGTCGATGGAGCACCTTGAGCGTATTGGGAAGGAGTTGGCGGGGTCGACTCTGATGGCAAATATGAGCGAGAGCGGTCTGACACCCGCGCTCTCCGCCGCGGAATTTGGCGAATTAGGCTTCGGGCTGGTCGTCTTTCCCACGTCAGCCCTCAGGCTTGGGATGCAGTCGGTCACCAGTCTCTTCTCGAGTCTCAAGTCCTCGGGTGATGCGCGAGACGCTGAATCTCGGATTGTTCTTCTCGACGAGCTGAACGCCTTAGTTGACCTGGAGCATTACAACTCGATTGGTCAGTGATTGGGAGCATGGAGTTCGGCTAGAAATTTAGTCGGCTCCCCTTCGAGTCATTACGCGGTCCAGCCGCCATCAATCGAGTAGGACGCACCGGTGATCATTGATGCCTCTTGGCGGGTTAGCCACTCGGCTAGCGCCCCGACTTCGGCAGGTTCCACCAGCCGCTTTATCGCGTTCTTGGCAAGCAGGATTTTCTCTAGGACCTCAGCTTCTGGAATTCCATGAACCCTTGACTGCTCCGCAATTTGACGCTCGACGAGTGGAGTCCTTACGTAGCCGGGATTGATGCAATTGCTGGTGACCCCATGCTCGGCGCCTTCCAGCGCGAGCACTTTCGAGAGCCCTTCTAGTCCGTGCTTTGCGGAGACATACCCTGCCTTGAAAGCTGAGGCCCTCAATCCGTGTATCGAAGAGATGTTGATGATTCGTCCATACCCTCGTGAGTACATGTGGGGAAGTGAAGCTCGGGCTAGCAAGAAGGGAGCTTCAACCATCAGCGACCACATTGTCCGAAAAGTCTCCGGTGAAAAAGTCTCGACAGGGCTCACCGATTGGAAGCCTGCGTTGTTAATCAGAATGTCGTAATCGAGCAGCTTGTTTTCGATCTGAGCCGTGTCCGTCAAATCGACAACCCAAGCCTTCGCTTTCAGCGCTTCAGCAACAGACTCCGCCGCACCAGCATCTCGATCAGCGATGACAACGGATGCACCTTCAGACAGCAGCGCTCGCGCGCATGCTTGCCCGATTCCACCGGCACCTCCGGTCACGAGTGCTTTTTTGCCTTCTAAGCTTCCGGGGCTCATCTGTCACCTCCTGGAGGATGTCGAAAGATCTGACTTTTCAAATCTACTGGTTTGAGTCACGCAAGCTCATTTCGGTATCGGCGGGAGAGAGGCTGGTAGCTCTTTCCGGGGGCAGTAGGGACATTTTCATCCCCCTCGGTTTGGATTATTTCAAACCCGGACACTAGTGTCGGGTGCTGAGGCAAGGATGCCGCAACACAAATCGTCTAAGCTTCGAGTACAATTTGTATACGTAGTCATTTTACAACGAGGAGAACAAATGAGCTATCGAATTGGAGTAGATGTCGGTGGAACATTCACAGATGTTCTCCTGATGAACGAGGAGTCGGGCGAGACTTTCCGGGCGAAGACTTCCTCAACACCGGAGGACCAATCTATTGGGATGCTTCGTGGCATCGAGAAAGTCTGCGATGCGGCAGACATTAAGCTCAGCGATATTTCTGAGGTACTGCATGGGACCACGGTTGCCACAAACGCAATCTTGGAGGGCAAAGGAGCAAAAGTGGGGCTCGTCACCACCCATGGCTTCCGTCAAGTTTTGCAGATCGCTAGATCATTTGTTCCCGGGGGTTTGGCTGGATGGATCATTTGGCCCAAGCCTGAGCCCTTAGCCGCACTCGAGAACACTGTGGAAGTAGTGGAGCGGATGAGTTCTCAAGGAGAGGTGATTACTGAGCTGGACGAGGCCAGCGTGCGGGCCGAGCTCACGAAACTCAAGGAGCGCGACATTGAAGCTCTCTCTGTGAGCCTCATCAACTCCTATGCAAACGGCGCGCACGAGGCGCGAATCAAAGAGATTGCTGAAGAAATCCTTCCGGGGATCGCCATCTCGTTGTCCGCTGAGGTGTTGCCAGAACTTCTCGAGTACGAGCGAACAATAACTACGGTTGCTAACGCTTATGTCCAGCCACAGGTGCGGTTGTACGTCGAGAAGCTGCAAAAACAACTTGCTGGCGCGCAGATGACGGGAAAGTTGTTTATTCTGCGGAGTGATGGAGGCCTTGTTGCGGCAGATTCCGCATCAGCCAACCCCGTCTCCCTCCTGCTCTCAGGTCCCGCCGGAGGAGTAACCGGTGCCGCGTGGGTTGCGGAACAGACCGGGTTCAAAGACTTCCTCACCGTTGATATGGGGGGAACCTCGACAGATGTAGCCCTCGTTCAAAACCTGACGCCCCGAATCGGCAGGGAGACAAACGTCGGGGATCTGAAGGTGCGCGCTACCTCAGTTGACGTGAGGACCGTGGGAGCTGGTGGTGGTTCCATCGCCCACGTGCCCGAGCTGACGCAAGCTCTCCGAGTTGGGCCCCAAAGCGCTGGGGCAAGCCCGGGACCTGCTGCCTACGGTAAGGGTGGGGTAGAACCCACGGTAACCGACGCGAATATTGTTCTCGGTCATCTACCCACCGAACTGGCAGGCGGGGAGATTTCACTGGATCGCGAAGCAGCGCGCAAGGCGGTGGGGACTATCGCGGAGGCGACATCATTGGCCTCCGTGGAAGATGCTGCTCAAGGAATCGTTGACATTGTCAACGAGAACATGCTGGGGGCTCTGCGACTCGTCTCAGTCCAGCAAGGATTCGACCCGCGGGACTTTGCGTTGGTGGCGTTTGGAGGGGCCGGCCCTCTCCACGCAAATGCCTTGGGAGTGCTTACTGGATCGTGGCCCGTCATCATTCCTCCGTCACCGGGGGTCTTGTGCGCCTATGGTGACGCGACCACAAATCTCAGGAACGAATCGGCACGAACCGTGATTCGCCAGTTCTCGGAAACTACGGACGACGAATTGAAGGGAATGCTCGAAGAACTTGGCGAATCAGCGAAGGCGCTCCTGGAC
>ENA-OUOG01004091-OUOG01004091.1-marine-metagenome-genome-assembly--contig:-NODE-4091-length-12879-cov-4.666302_pt1 | contig 12879 bp, 8 predicted proteins | sample MGYA00248635_ERZ508505 | MGnify/ENA primary metagenome ERZ508505 (study PRJEB26176, sample SAMN06267871) | marine metagenome | isolation source: Saanich Inlet, British Columbia, Canada | place: Pacific...
TGCGTGTCCCGCGCCAAAACTATAGTCGTAGCCAAAATCCTTTAAGCTCCCTTCGCCACCAAGATGCCATTTGCCAAAATATGCGGTTTGGTAACCTGCATTTTTAATGTTTTTTACAAAATTTTTGTTGTCTGTAACATCTGTCATTTTAAAACCATCATCAGGCACATCTCCATCTTTTATGGGATAATTCCCTGTCATCATTGCATATCTTGATGGTACACATCTTGGGTAGTTTGCGTAAGCATTTTTAAACTTTACAGATTCTTTGGCTAATGCATCTATATTAGGTGTTTGATAAATTTTAGAGCCGTGAATACTTAAATCGTGATAACCCAAATCATCAACATGAATGATTAAAATGTTAGGTTTTTTTACTAAACTTGAAGTACTAATTGTTTTACTATGTTTAGAAATAACTTTAGATTTACAAGAAAGCACAAGAAATATAGAAAGAAATATAACTAGAATTTTTATTTTTTTCATTTTATTAATTATTTAATTGAAGTGCACTTTTGATAACATCATAAGAAGGAGTAGGATTTAGTTCTTCATCATAAATGGATTGAAAGTATCCTTTTCCTTTTCCATAACGTATACTTAAATCCCATAGATTTAAAGAGATAAAACCATTTTTACTCTTTGCTTTTAAAAGTTTAATTATTTTTTGATAAGTTATGGCTTGTAAAGTTCTCTCTTTTGTTAGCTTATTCAAGTTACTTTCTTTTACCAAGTAGTCTAGTTCAGTAAGATGAAATTCTAAATTATTTTGGTGAGCCCAATCAATTAAGTTTTCTAATTTTTTAAGAGTACTGTCTATATTTGTTATAAAATCTTTTCTTTTAGCTCCTAATAGTAAATGACCTTGCCATCCGATTCCATCTACTCTTAAACCTTTAGATCTTAAATAAAGAATTGTTTTTTTTATCTTATTCCACATTATATCTTCCATTCCTGCATTTTGATTGTAAACTAATTTTACATTGGGTGCATATTTGTTTGCAATTTCAAAAGCTTTTAAAATATATAAAGGATATCCATTTTCATCTAAACCTATTTTTAACCATGGGTTTTCCCATTTGTCTATACCAGATTTAGGACCATGCCATTTCCCATTAGAAAGCACAGTTTCGTTTACAACATCCATCCAAACTACGTTTGGATGATTATTATAACGTTTGGTAAAAGCGGTCATAAATTCTGTAAGGTTAACCATTAGCTCTTCTTTTGTTCTATGATCTTTTTTTACCCACCAAGAGGCTTGTGGACTTATAGGCCCATGTAGTCTTACAGCAATAGAATGTTTTTTTGCAAAAGCTAAAAATGTATCTGTGTTTTTCCAATTCCATTGATTTGGCATTGGATGAATAATTCTTTGTTTAGAAGCGTTTGCAGGAGTTAAATATTTAAAGTCTTGTAAAAAAAGCTTTTCTTTTTTTGTGTTTAATTCATAATGATTTAAAGTTGCTCCAACTAAAACGTGTTTCTTATTGTATACAATTTTTCCTTTTTTATCTATAACAGATTTTGTTTTGCATCCAAAGAAAACAAAAGCCATTAACCATAGACATAAAAAAGATTTGAATACATTCATTTACAAATTTGTTATTTTTTAATTATTTTTTTAAAATGAATTCCTTTATTAGACTTTATTTTTACAAGATAAACACCAGATTTTAAGGTGATTAATTCTATTGTGTTTTCTGTTAATTGATTTGTTTGATACACTAAAGCTCCTGTGATACTATAAATAGAAACTGATTCTATATCATTTTTAGATTGAATAAATATTTTGTTTCCAACTGGGTTAGGGTAAATAGAAACGGTTTCGTTTAATTGATTATTTACTGAAAGTCCTGGAGTCACAACTTCAATTACAGAAATAGAAAACTCTTTAATATTTACGATTCCTATTGTACTGTTATTTAATGTTTTTATATTATTACTGCCTTCAGAAACACCAGAAACATAAGGTTTGTCAGAATAATACTGTGTTATGTTTCTATCACCAGTAAAACTGAAAAGGTTATTTACATCTAAAGAAGAAAAAGTAGTATTACTCGTATTAAAGATTAATAGAGTTTCTTTTTCATCACTTTTAAACTTTAAACCATATAAAGATTTTATATTATTTACAGAAATAGGGTTGTTGGTAAAGTTTATTTTTTGCATTTCTGTCATTTCTGCAGAAGCTTGCATCAATAATTTTGAAGCAATACCAACAGGTGCCAAAAGCATTGGGTTTTGCACTTTTATAACTGTATTATCTGATATGTAATGAAAATCTAATTGAGTTACTCTATCACCTCTATTTAACCAACTATAGTTTAGTGCAATATATCTTACAGCATCTGCCCAAGTTCCGTCTGCAATACCTTTTACTTCTCCAAATTCGGTATACCAAACATTAAAGTTATTTGGTACTAAATTGTAATCTGCTTGTTTGTCTATTGGATATTGGATACCTTCTGCTATAGCTACTTTTGCAGAAGTATTACTATTAATAACAGTTTGTACACCATAATTATCGTTTAAATAATGGTGCTGTGTTACAGCCTCAATATCTTGTGCTAAAGTTGCAAATTCTGAATTTTTTTGAAGATTATTAAAAATAGTGTTATTCCAACGTTCTCTTGTAGAGTTTCCATTACCGATTTTTGTTGTTGTAATTGCAAATTTTATATTGGGGTAAACTGTTTTAATTTGCGAAACAATCTCTTTACAATGTCTTAAATAAAATAAAGCATTAATGTTTGTAGCGTCTTTTTTATTTGTTGATTGATAAGGTGCATTCGTATTTGGATTCCAGCCAGAATAGAAAATTCCATTTTCTTCAACTATTTGATAAATACCACTTTCAATGTTACCGAAGTAAAATTCGTTACCCAATTCTACAGCATAAGGTTCTTTACCCTGTGCAACAAACGAATCAATTGCGTCAATCATATCAGCAATTTTTAAATTAAGAGTTGCATTACTTTTTAAAACTTGTTCACTAGCATTAACACTTACACTTGTTGTTGGTGTTGGTCTTGCCATATTAACCACGTAAATTATTTTGGTTCTTGTTGGTAAAGCATTTAAAAATGTGGGTATAGTTACAACCTCTTTATTTCCCCAATTTTTGTCTGTATTCTCTAAAAATTGACCTGTTCTCCAATCCCAGTAATTTGCTTGTGTTCCACCAGGATAACGCACCACATCTGGATTCATTTCTGAAACCAGGTTTATAAATGAATTGTCTGTGTACCAAGTTCCATTATCTGAACGCCTATTAAATCCAATATTAAGGTTTGTAATATTTCTAACTTCTGAGTCTAATGAAGTAGACATTGTTTGCCCTTTATTGCTAAAGGGAAATAGCATAGTTACAATTAAAAAAAAAAGTATTTTTTTAAGAATCATTTTTCGTTATTGAATTTAATTAATTCTTATTTTTTTTCTTCTTTTTTGAAAACTTCGGATTTGTTTTCATAATTTGAAGACGCTCTTTAACCAAGAACTCTTTTTTCCAATTTTTTAAAAGTGCAAAAAGTTCTGCTGTTTTTTTGGGTTCTTTTTTAGAAAGATCATTGGTTTCGCCAATGTCTTCTTTTAGGTTGTACACTTCTACAATATCTTTTTCAAAAAAGTGAATTAGTTTATAATCTCCAGACCTAACTACGCTAGCTTTAGAATCTCCAGTACTGTGTGGTCTTGCTTTTTTAGAATGCCAAAACACAGTTCTGTTTTCCCAAGAATCTTTGTTTTTTAAAACCTTTTTGTAGCTTTTTCCATCCACATCAAAACCTTTTTTATTAATGGCTAAATCTAATAAAGTTGGAAAAATATCCATCCCTAAAACAACTGATTTTCTGTCTTGTCTTGTTTTTAATTCTTCAACCCATTTTATAAATAAAGGCTCTTTAATTCTACCTCATATAAATGCCCTTTACCTGCTTTTAAAGGTAAGTTTGTAGTTGCTAAATGGCGCTCTCCTTTGTGACCATCATTAGACAAACCACCATGATCAGATGAAAACACAATGATTGTATTTTTATCAATATTCATATCTTTTAACGTCTGTAATAAACGTCCTACATTTTCATCTACATTTTCTACCATTCCTGCATAACCAGCATCATCTTGTCGCATTTTTCTGCGCCCTTCACCTTCTTTTATGTATTCTGGAGTAGTACCAAAATTGATATTTTTTAGTTGCTTTTTATTTCTTGCTTCGTCTTCTGGTTTTGCCTCAATAGGTGTATGCACAGCATAGTAGGCTAAAACAGCTAAAAACGGTTTGTCTTTTGGGTTTTGTTTGATGAATTTTATGGTTTCAGAAGTCATCATATCACTTATATAATCACCTTCTTTACCTTGTTCTTTTACGTCTGGCACATTATATTTTGCAGGTTTACCATTTTTTTGTGTATTAAATGGATAAAATCTGCTTCCAACACCACCAGCTTCACCAGCTGCATAAATATGATTAAAACCGTATTTATTTGGTGCACTTGCACCTTTACCTAAATGCCATTTACCCACATAAGAGGTATTGTAACCTGCTTTTTTAAATTGTTTGATAAAGTTTTTATCTTCTGGGATTCCTCCTAAATAGCCTTTATTTTCATTAACAGGATAGGTTCCTGTAATCATACCATATCTAGATGGTGTACATCTTGGGTAACTACTGTATGCATTTGTAAAAGAAACTGATTCTTTTGCTAATTGATCTATTTCTGGAGTGTCATATAATTGTGAACCCGTAAAGCTTAAATCATGATATCCCAAATCATCTGTATGTATGATAAGAATGTTTGGTTTTTGTTGGGAAAAACCAAATGCTACAAAAAATAGAAACGTAGAAATTACAGCGTTGTTCATCATACAAAAAGTGTTGAATAACTGATTTTTTTTAAAAATACAACAAAAAGAGGGTAGTGACCCAAAAATAAATTAATTCTTTGTGTTCGAATGAATTAATCGAAAAAAGAAACCTTTCCCGAAGCAACATCATACATAGCACCCACTACTTGGATTTCTCCGTTTTCAATCATTTCATTTAAAACAGGACTGTCTTGTTTGAGTTTTTCAATGGTAAGATGCGTGTTTTGAACAGCGACTTCATTCACAAAATCTATATTGCTAGAACTACGATCCACACCATCTGCTGTTTTTACTTTATCCAAAGCCGGTGTAATGTTGTCCAACATGGCTGTAAGATTTCCAAGTTTTGCGAGATCGCACGCTCCTTTGACTGCCCCGCATGAGGTATGTCCCATAATAACAATCAACTTGGATCCCGCCAGTTTACAAGCAAATTCAAGACTCCCCAAAATGTCAACATTGACAAAATTTCCAGCAACGCGAGCATTGAAAATATCGCCAATTCCTTGATCAAAAATAATTTCTGTTGGGATTCTAGAGTCTATACAGCTCACTACTGCGGCAAAAGGGAATTGTCCGCCTGTCGTTAATTCAATTTGCTTATCGAAGGAACGCGAAATTGTTGCGTTGTCCAAAAAGCGTTGGTTCCCTTCTTTTAAAAGTTGCAAGGCTTTTTCAGGGTTAATAGCTGCTTGCGATTCTTTTGTTTGTGTATTGTGTACTAATAAATTTTCCATTGTGATTAATTTTTAAATATTGATAACTAATTTTTTTTGCATTTATAACACTATATAGGGTTTTTTCTTGGGTGTGTTTCTGAAAAAATCCAAATAGTTGGGTATGTTTTCAGCAACGCCTCTTTCGGACACCAATTTAATGGAAATATTTCTAAGCTTGGCCTTAAATGAAAAATCATCAAGAATTTCAATAATATCATTGTCCAAATACCGGGTCTTTCGTACATCGAGTTCCAAAAAGGAATTTTCGGGTAAGTTATCTAATTCCTTAAGAATTGCACCCTTATGGAAAAAAGTTACTTGCTCAGCCAATGTCATTTTTATCTTTCCATCATTTTTATCCTCACCCTCTATGTGTAGAAAATGTGAATTTTGATAGCTTTTAATGAGAACAACGGCAATACCTACCATTAACCCCAAACCAAGTCCGCTAAGTAAATCAATAAAAATAATTCCCACAACAGTAGTAATAAAGGGAATAAATTGTTTCCACCCCAAAGAATACATAGATTTAAAAAGAGATGGTTTCGCCAACTTATAACCTACCATAAATAAAATTGCAGCCAATACAGATAGTGGAATCATATTTAGAAATCGAGGTATTAATAGAACCGATATCAAAAGAAACACACCGTGAATAATCGCTGACATTTTGGTTTTGTTTCCAGACTGAATGTTTGCAGAACTTCTTACTATTACTTGGGTAATGGGTAGTCCACCTACGAGTCCTGAAAGTATGTTTCCAGTACCTTGCGCAAACAACTCTCTGTTCGTTGGCGTTATTCTCTTTTGGGGATCCAATTTATCGGTAGCTTCAACACACAAAAGTGTTTCTAAACTTGCTACAATAGCAATGGTAAATGCAACTATCCAAATTTCGGGATTGGTTATTGCCTCAAAATTTGGAAAGCTAAATTGAGTGAAAAACGAGGACACATCACTTGGGACAGGAATAGCAACCAACTGATCAGTGTTAAAACTATAGAAAGTATTGTTTCTGGTTATAGCAAAAAAGACAATTCCAACTACAACGGCAACTAAAGGTCCTTGTATTAATTGAAAAAATTTACCTTTTTTAGAAAGAACTGAATCCCATAAAATTAGTATAGCAAGGGAAATCAATGCAATAACCGTTGGACCCAAACTGATGTAATTGATGCTATTTATAATTTGAGAAAACGTGTTTTCTCCATCTACTTGAATAAAAGCGAAATTACCTTCAGGACTGGTATCATAACCAAAAAAGTGTGGGATTTGTTTGAGGATAATAATGATACCAATTCCAGTCAGCATACCTTTAATTACTGATGAGGGAAAATAATACCCAATAATTCCAGCTTTAAAAACACCCAAAAGGACTTGAAGCGCACCCCCTAGGACAACAGCAAGAAGAAAATTTTGATATCCACCAAGACTAGAAATAGCCGCCAATACGATTGCAGCAAGACCTGCCGCAGGACCACTAACACCTACTTGAGAACCGCTAATTGAACCAACGACAATACCGCCTATAACTCCTGCTATGATACCCGAAAAAAGCGGGGCACCACTTGCTAATGCAATTCCTAAACACAAAGGTATTGCAACAAAAAAAACAACTATACTTGCAGGTATATCGTTTTTTAGAGACGTAAAATAATTTTTCATTTTCTTTTTTTTTGTCAAAAATATATAATATTAGTTTTACTTGCAAATAAATTAGTATCATTTTTATTAAGTATTATTTTACTTATTTTTATAATAGTTATATATATTATAATATTGTTTTTTTAGTTAAATTTGTAGCATGCTAATCATAACTAACTTTTCCATCCATGAAGGTTTGTCACTTCGAGACCCTTTACAAAGCGAATTGGGTAGAAACATATTAACCCACAGCGTCCTTTTAATGGACGAAATTGGTTTTGAAGCGTTTACATTCAAAAAATTAGCTGAAAAAATGGGATCCAATGAAACATCCCTCTACAGATATTTTGAAAACAAACACTACATACTGCTCTACTTAGTAGTTTGGTACTGGAACTGGGTAAGCTATCTAATTGAGTTCAATACCAAAAACATCAAGGATCCAAACGAAAAGCTAGATCTTATCATTGACAATTTTGTAGACGCTAGTAAAGAAAATCCTTCGGTTGAGTTTATTAACGAAAAGATTTTACACAGAGTTATGATTTCTGAATCTTCCAAATCGTATCATACCAAAAACATTGATAGTCAAAATAAGCAAGGGTTTTACAGAAGCTATAAATCGCTCATTCAAAAGGTGGCTGATGTAATTCTTGAAATAGATCCTGACTTTCCTTATCCTCATTCGTTTGCTAGCAATTTGTTTGAAATGGCAAATAATGAAATATTTTTTGCAGAACACTTGCCCAGGTTAACAGATGTAAAAGTTAAAAACGAAGATTTCAGTCAAGTTAGCAGTCTTTTGAAGTTTTATAAACACAAGATGCTCGGTTTATCAGAATAACAACCATTTAGGTTTTAATTTGATTTGAAACCCTTAATAAAAAGAAAATTTTCACTAAAAGCGGAAGCAATTCACTCGCCTATCAATTTATAAATCTAGACTTATTTGACCATTGCTCCCCTATTATTCCATTGTTAAAAAACTTTATTTAAAATTATTCTAAATAGTTTGCATTCCATTTTTTAAGGTTTTAAATTTGCCCGAAATTATTTTTAATTGATCTAAATTAATAAGTTTTGAGGGTACCATTGTTGTTTTTCATGACCTTTTCGTTAGCAAGTGTTTTTGCCCAAAATACGTCCCAAGATGTTGTGTCGGATTCAATACAAAAACTCGATGAAGTAATTATTCGTGCAAACACAATTCTTGGAAATAAATTTGCTGCACAAAACCGAACGGGTGCATCCTACTTTCTGTCCACTGAAGATTTGGAACAATTTGGTTATGCTGATATCAATAGAGCACTTCGTGCGGTACCTGGGGTGAATATTTATGAGGAAGACGGGTATGGTTTGCGCCCTAATATTTCACTTCGCGGCACTTCACCTCAACGGAGTTCAAAGATTACCCTCATGGAGGACGGCGTACTTATTGCACCAGCACCCTACAGCTCGCCGGCGGCTTATTATTTTCCATCGGTATTGCGTATGCAAGCCATTGAAATACTAAAAGGAAGTAGTCAAGTTCAACATGGACCTTTTACAACAGGGGGTGCAATTAATCTTGTTTCAACAGCCATTCCAGACGATTTTTCAGCAAAAATTCGTTCCAGTTATGGGAGTTTTAACACCACGCAACTACATACTTCCATAGGCCAATCTTTTGAAAAAACAGGATACTTGCTTGAATATTTGAACTACAATTCGGATGGTTTTAAGCGTTTGGGAGATAAAGAAAATACAGGCTTTGACATTTATGATATTGTAGGTAAATTAAGATTTTCTACAAATGTCGATGCAAAACTTTCACAGTCTCTGGAAGTCAAATACCATTTATATAATGAAAAATCCAATGAAACCTATCTGGGGCTTTCTGAGGCAGATTTTAATACGAGTCCTTATTCCCGATATCTTGCTTCGCAAATGGATGTAATGAACGCTGAACAGCGTCAAGTGATGCTTACGCACATCATTGATTTTTCAAAGCAACTTAGGGTTGTTACAAACGCTTATGATAATAAGTTCACACGTAACTGGTATAAACTTGACGATATCGTATTCGAAAATAACACGAAGAGTTTATCAGCAGTGATCAATGATCCACTTGCTTTTCCGAACCACATGAACACCATTAACGGGGCTATCAACTCAGCCGACGATGCCCTTCTTTTAAAGGCAAACAATCGTGTATATTATTCTCGTGGTATTCAAACCAAAATCGACTACCACTGGTATGGAAAAAACGGTTCGTTCCATGATATTGAAATAGGAGCTCGATTGCACTACGACGAGGAAGATCGTTTTCAGTGGGAAGACGGATACCGAATTTATGAAGGAGAAATGACCCTTACTTCAATGGGTACGCGGGGCGGTCAAGGAAACCGAATTTCGAGCGCAAATGCTTTTGCCTCCTACGTGCTTTACAAATATAAATTTAACAATCTCACGATTACACCTGGATTTCGCTATGAAAGCATGACACTGACCCGAGAAGATTGGGGTGCGAATGATCAAAATCGACAAAGTACGCCAGTCACTAGAGAAAATCAAATGGATGTAATTATTCCAGGTATCGGATTCAATTATAGCTTTTCTAACAGTCTGTCTATGTTTGGCGGTATCCACAAGGGGTTTTCACCTCCAGGAAATGCTCCAGGAGAAAAAGCCGAGTATAGCATTAACTATGAATTAGGTTCTCGCTTTGGTGTGGGAAAACTTAGAGGAGAAATAGTTGGATTCTTTAATGATTATTCCAATCTGTTGGGTTCTGATCTTGCCGCAAGCGGGGGAACTGGCTCATTAGATCAGTTTAACGCTGGTGAGGTAAATGTGAGTGGACTTGAGCTTCAACTAAACTACAACGTTTCGGATCCTAATGCGAAAATCCAAACACCCATTTCGGTTGCCTATACGCTGACCAATGCTATTTTTCAAAATGCATTTGGAAGCTCTCAGGATATTTGGGGGACAGTAAGCAAGGGAGATCGAGTGCCTTACATTCCTCAACAACAGTTAAGCCTTACCGCTGGTATAGAGCACCAACGGTATGAATTAATCATAAACGCTCGTTACAATGGAGCTTTTGACACTCAGGCGTCTAACGGCGGTATTGTGGATACTAGGAGGCTCGATGACAATATAGTGGTTGACCTTTCTGCTAATTTTCACCTAAACGCAACAATTAGCTTGTCAGCAAATGTGATTAATCTCTTTGATGAAGTGTACGCCTCTTCGCGGGTTCCTGCTGGTTTTAGACCCGGTCATCCTTTTGGAATTTATACAGGAATACACATAAAATTCTAGCTTTTTTTTCTGTTAAATTCAATCCTCGTTCTAACGAGTATTTAATTCGCTTATCTATTTTGAATATTAATTATAAATTTATCCGCTAACTAACAGGAACAAAGTAAATAATTATAAAAAAACCCTTTATTTTTTGCTTGCTTTCGATTGATTCACAATCCGAACCTATGATAATTCCACAATTGTTGAGAAAACAATTTCGATTTTAATTTCTAATTTTCAAGAACTAATAGGGTGTTTATATTGTCTATCTCACTTTCTTCCAGAGTTAATTGCAATCCATTATTTATCAATTCAAAATTCACGTTTTTCCCTGAATTAAAGTATTTTAAACTTTTTATTTTGGGGCTGTAGTTTTCTAAGAAGTATGATTTTTTTTTATTATTTAAAAAATGTAAAAAAACTGTATTACCTAATTGGGTTGAAGCTATTTCATCGGTCGTTTTTACAGGTCCCCCTCTTGTCTTATAAATAGTCTTTCCATAAATTTCAAGCCACTCTCCCACTTCTTTCAAAACATCAATATGTTCTTGTTGAATTCTTCCATTAGGCATTGGTCCAACATTTAATAATAGATTGCTATTGTATCCGGCAGCCTTGACTAAATATTGAACTATTTTTTTCTTTGACTTGTGTTTATTATCCTTGAGATTAAAGCCCCATGTTCCGTTAATTGTTTCACAAACTTCTAATGGTAATTTACCAATATCATCCGCTTTTGTTGCAAATGATTTAGTGTCTCTTCCCGGAAGATCTTTCTCGAACATTTGAAAATCCTCTCCAGGATTAGGCGCCAAGTGATGATTGCTTCCTATTAAAGCTTGAGGCTGCAGTTTATGTATGAGGCTATATATTTCATTTAGTTTAAAGTCCATATTTTTCTTTAAAAACTCTCTTTTGCCGCTCTCATTAATTGTAAACTCAAATTGATCCCATTCGCCATCAAACCAAATACCAGCAATTTCACCATAATTGGTTAAAAGTTCTGTTAACTGTGCTTTCATAAAATCAATATAATCGTTCCAATCTCCTTCATTCCTTCCTTCAATTTCCAATCCTGTTTTTCCTCTTGGGAAATAATCATCTCTATACCAATCCAGTTGAGAATAATAAAAGAAAATTTTTAAGCCGTGTCTGTTACAGGCATCAGTTAACATCTTAATTATGTCCCTTCCATAGGGCGATTTTTTAACAATATTAAAGTCAGAGGCTTTGGAGTTAAACATTGAAAAACCATCATGGTGTCTAGTAGTTATGGTAATATATTTCATGCCCGCATTTTTTGCAATCAATACCCATTCATCCGCATCAAAATAGGCAGGGTTAAAAAATGAAGCTAATTTATTATATTCATCTATGGAGATGTTTTGCTTGTTCATCACCCATTCTCCATCCCCTAAAACACTGTAAATACCCCAATGTATAAATAATCCAAATTTTGAATCTTGAAACCATTTCCTTGCCTCAATATTATCTTTGGATGGAATATAATTTTCTTGAGAAAAGCAAAAGGTTGATATAAATAAAATGAATCCTAATAGTGAAAGTCTAAACATCTATGAGAAAATTAAAGTTTAAATATACTAAAGAATAATTTTAAACTAGAAATTTAGAAGAAATGCCCTTGGAGGGCATCAGCCTTTCGCAAACAGGTCTGTGACATATGTCTATCCAAAAAATCCTACTTATAAAACTACACTAAATTATTTTATTATATCAATTGCCACAAAGATTGGTCAAGTAGGGACGCCAACAGAGAAAAATAACTTTTATGGATTAAAAAAGGGGGTTTTGACTTTATACCAATTCATTTTCTAGTCAGGTCTTAAAAATTCCGGAAGTTCTGCAGCCAAATCCGTATGTGTTTCTACTGTAAACTTCTCTGTAGATTCTAAGCTTTCTTCATAGAATAAAATATAATCTATGCTACATCCTTGGGATCTTCCCGAAACAGTTAATGTGTATTCTTGATCTTTCTTCAAATTATACACCACCTTTGCTAAGGTTTTTTTACCATTAACATGTCCTTCAAGTCTGTGTATTGAACCCCATTTACGAACACCTCTTCCCCAAAATTTATGGTTCTTTTTTAGTTCTTCTGTAGGATATACACATGCTGTAGTATAATCACCATCGAGTTTTATCCATAAATCATTTCTTTTATCGCCAGCTTCTACATCTTTTAAAGGTTGATACATACGCATTACTAATCGGAATTTTGCAGATTTGGGAGATTTAAATGTATAGGATAAAGGTGATTTTGGTGAACCGCCATTTAAATTATTTCCTGTAAATTCTATGTAGTTTTCATTAATAGCATCAATTTCGGTACCAGATACAA
>ENA-OUOG01004097-OUOG01004097.1-marine-metagenome-genome-assembly--contig:-NODE-4097-length-12856-cov-14.087566_pt1 | contig 12856 bp, 10 predicted proteins | sample MGYA00248635_ERZ508505 | MGnify/ENA primary metagenome ERZ508505 (study PRJEB26176, sample SAMN06267871) | marine metagenome | isolation source: Saanich Inlet, British Columbia, Canada | place: Pacific...
TAGGGCAGTGCCAATTGAAACTCCCGCTGAGAGGTCCGTGTGATGGAGATTCGTGAGGCGCTTACCTTTGATGATGTGTTGCTTGTTCCGGGGGCCTCCTCGGTGCTGCCCTCAACGGCGGATACCCGCACGCAGGTGACCAAGACCATCGCACTCAATATCCCGCTTTTGTCTTCGGCCATGGATACCGTGACCGAAAGCCGGATGGCGATTGCCATGGCGCAGGCCGGCGGGATGGGCGTGATCCACCGCAACCTTACCTTGGAAGAACAGGCCCGCGAAGTACGCCGCGTCAAACGGTTTGAAAGCGGGATTGTCTATAACCCCGTCACTTTGCGCGCCGACCAGACCTTGGCCGATGCGAAAGCCCTGATCGAGCGGTATAATTTCACGGGCTTCCCCGTTGTCGATGAAAACGGCCATGTCATGGGGATCGTGACCAATCGCGATATGCGCTTTGCGACCTCGGATGACACGCCTGTGCATGCGATGATGACCTCGAATGATCTGGCAATGCTGCGTGAGCCTGCCGAATTGGAAGAAGCGAAAAGCCTGATGAAATCGCGCCGCATCGAGAAGCTTCTCGTGGTGGATGGCGCGGGCAAGCTGACAGGTTTGCTGACCCTGAAAGACACGGAAAAAGCGGTTTTGAACCCGCATGCCTGCAAGGACGAGCTTGGCCGTCTGCGCGTGGCAGCGGCCACCACCGTGGGCGATGCAGGGTTTGAACGCTCCGAGGCTTTGGTGGATGCAGGATGTGATCTGATCGTAATTGATACCGCCCATGGCCATTCCGAAGGCGTGGCGCGCGCGGTTGAGCGGGTCAAGAAACTGTCGAATACTGTGCAGGTTGTGGCGGGCAATGTCGCCACAGGCGATGCCACCCGTGCGCTGATTGATGCAGGCGCCGATGCGATCAAGGTCGGGATCGGGCCAGGCTCGATCTGCACCACGCGTATTGTGGCGGGCGTGGGCGTGCCGCAATTGACCGCAATCATGGATTGCGCCGAGGCCGCACAGGCCAGCGGCACCCCCGTTATTGCCGATGGCGGCATCAAATTCTCGGGCGATTTCGCCAAAGCGATCGCGGCGGGCGCATCCTGCGCGATGGTCGGCTCTGCCATTGCGGGCACCGATGAAAGCCCGGGCGAGGTGATCCTCTATCAGGGGCGTTCCTTCAAATCCTATCGCGGCATGGGCAGCCTCGGCGCGATGGCGCGCGGTTCGGCTGATCGCTATTTCCAGAAAGACGCTGCGACTGACAAGCTCGTCCCCGAAGGGATCGAGGGGCAGGTGCCCTATAAAGGCTCGGCCAGCGCGGTTGTGCACCAATTGGTGGGCGGTTTGCGCGCAGCCATGGGCTATACGGGCAGCGCCACGGTCGAGGACATGCGCCGCTATGGGCGTTTTGTGAAAATCACCAATGCAGGCTTGCAGGAATCCCATGTCCATGACGTGCAGATCACCCGCGAGTCGCCCAATTACCGGATCGGATAACCCATGCAGATAGCGGCGCGCTACCAAGCGGCGATTGAGGTCTTGGACCAGATCACCGCAGGGCTCGCCGCCGAGCGTGCCCTGACCCAATGGGCGCGCGGCTCGCGTTTTGCAGGTTCCAAGGATCGCGCGGCGGTGCGCGACCATGTCTATGACGTGCTGCGCAATAGGGGCAGGGCGGCTTGGTTGGGCGGGGGCGAGACGGGGCGCGCCTTGATCCTCGGGCTGTTGCGTTTGCAAGGCATCCCCCCTGAGGATGTCTTTACGGGCCAAGGCCATGCGCCCGCGCCACTCTCGGAGGATGACGCGCCCGCGCCTGAGGGGCAGGCGGCAATAACACAGGACACGCCGCAATGGCTGCTGGATCGGCTGGAGCCCGTCTTTGGGACGGATCTGGAAGATGTGCTGCATAAAGCGGCCGAACGCGCGCCCGTTTACCTGCGTGTGAACCTGAAGAAAACAACGCCTGAGGCCTGTATGGCCACCCTTGCTGAGGCAGGCATTCAGGCCGAGCAGATGCAAAGCTCCCGCATGGCGTTGCAGGTCACGCAAGGCGCGCGCCAGCTGCGCAATTCATCCGCCTATCTAGATGGTTTGATTGAATTTCAGGACCTCTCGGTGCAATTGGCGCTTGAGCAGATCAATTGGCCTGATCAGGGCCGCATTCTGGATTATTGCGCGGGCGGCGGGGGCAAGGCCTTGGCCATGGCCGCCCTGTGTGACGCGCGCATTGATGTGCATGACGCAAAGCGCGAGCGTATGGTTGATATCCCGATCCGCGCAGGCCGCGCGGGCCTTGATCTGCGCGAGGTCGAAACCGAGGATTTAGCAGGCACCCGATATGATCTGGTGCTGTGCGATGTGCCATGTTCGGGCTCAGGCACATGGCGCCGCGACCCTGAGGCCCGCTGGCGTCTCTCCGAGGGCGGGCTGGCCGAGTTATGCGCGACCCAAAGCCTGATTTTGGACCAAGCGCGCGCGCTTTTGGGATCAGGCGGGCGATTGGTCTATATGACCTGCTCGCTCCTTCGGGAGGAAAACGAGGATCAAATCGCCGCGTTTCTGGCGCGACATTCTGGGTTTTCCTTGCTCAAAGAGGCCCGCTTTGACCCGCGCGCACAATCCGACGGGTTCTATATGGCCGAGCTGTCCTGCCTGTAGGACTCCGCAAATTTTCAGTGTTAATGGCTGATTAACGTTTTTTCGTGTAGCTTGTCCGAAGAATTATTCGGAGAAGATGGTGCTAGGGGCAAGGCAATCATTCGGCAGGCAAGCGGTGCCTTTCGGCCTGCTTTTCGCAGTGCTGGCGCTTTTGGCGGGGCTGTGCCTTTTGGGCGCGGCCGTGGCGCTGATGTATCTCGACGGCTCCGTGCGCTCTCTTTCTCTCTCTGTTCTGGGGGGTGTGTTTCTCTCGGTCATTGTCTTAATTGGAGTGTTTTTGCTGGATCGCCGCCGAAACCGTGTGACATGGCGCGCGGCAATGGCCTTGATGGCGGATGACCAGACGCCGTGTTTCATCACCAGTGAAACAGGCTTTGTGGTGGCAGAAAACAGCTCGGCGGTTGCGAAATTCGGCTCCCAAACTGGGAAATCTCTGGCTCATATCCTCACAAGCGTTTCCCCGACCCTCACGCGCTCGCTTGAGCGGTTGGAGGCGGCTTTGCTACGCGATGCCCATGTGAGCGAGGCCATCACCACCCCGCGGGTGTCGGTTGCCCTGAACGGGCATCGTTTGGGGCGGGGGGTGTTCTGGCGGCTTGATTTCGAGAAGGCCGCGAAGGCCGAGCCCGCAGTGGTCAGCTCTGATCCCTTTGAAACAAATGAAGAAATCTCGACTGAGGCCGCTGAGGAAGTTGATATTATCTCTTCTCGCAGTTTTGAAAGCCTGCCTGTCGCCTTGCTGCATCTGGCCGCGGATGGCCGCGTTTTGGCTTCCAATACTCTGGCGCAAACCCTGCTTGGCATTCCCCCCGATGAAGACGCGCATCTGAGCGGTTTGGTCGAAGGTTTGGGACGTCCTGTGCGCGATTGGCTCAAGGATGTGGTTGAAAACCGTATCCCCAACCGCGCCGAATTCGTGCGGGCGCGCAGGCGCGAGGATGACCAGTTCCTTCAGATTTCACTGGGTCAGATCGCGGATGAAAACGGCCCCTCATTGATTGCCGTTTTGCATGACGCGACCGAATTGAAATCGCTGGAACAGCAATTTGCCCAAAGCCAGAAAATGCAGGCCATCGGCGAGCTTGCGGGCGGTGTGGCCCATGATTTCAACAATCTTTTGACAGCAATAACAGGGCATTGCGACCTATTGCTCATGCGCCATGACGAAGGTGATCAGGATTTTGCCGATCTGGTCCAGATCAGCCAGAATGCCAATCGGGCGGCAAGTCTTGTGGGCCAGCTTTTGGCCTTCTCGCGCAAACAGACCTTGCAACTGGAGATGGTTGATTTGCGCGAAACGATGGGGGAGTTGACGCATCTGCTCAACCGTCTGGTGGGCGAGAAAATCCGCCTGCATCTGTCGCATGACCCTGATCTTGCCCCGATCCGTGCAGATCGACGCCAGTTTGACCAGATCATCATGAACCTTGTGGTCAATGCGCGCGATGCGATGTCAGAGGGCGGCGATATCCATGTCACGACCCATATGGAACATCTCGAAGCCCCGCTGGAACGGGATAGGGCGCATGTGCCTGCGGGCGACTACGTAACCATTCGCGTTCAAGATGAGGGTGTGGGCATACCTGCCGACAGGCTCGGGCGGATTTTCGAGCCGTTTTTCACCACCAAACGCACGGGCGAGGGTACGGGGCTCGGCCTGTCGATGGTCTATGGCATCGTCAAACAATCGGGCGGATTTGTTTTTGTCGACTCGGAGGAGGGGCAGGGCGCGTGTTTCACTGTTTATTGCCCTGCCTATGACGAGGCGACGCTTTCCAAAGAGCCTGATCAACCGCAGCTGCATTCCGTCCTACCTATGGGCATTGATGGCTCCATTGCCGAGATCCCCCAGCCTGTAAGCTATCAAATCGCCCCGCGTGATCTGGGTGCCGATAAACGCGTGATCCTTTTGGTCGAGGATGAAGCCCCTGTGCGCGCCTTTGCATCGCGCGCGTTGCGGCTTCGTGGTTATCATGTGCTGGAGGCTGATTGTGCCGAACAAGCGCTTGAGACATTGCGCGACCATGAGATTGCGGTTGATCTATTCGTTACCGATGTCGTCATGCCTGGAATGGATGGGCCGACATGGGTGCGCGAGGCGCGAAAAGCACGGCCTGATGTGAAGGTGGTCTTTGTTTCGGGCTATGCGGAAGACGCTTTTGAGAAGCACAGCACCGAAATCCCCAATTCGGTCTTCCTGCCCAAACCGTTTTCGCTCTCCGAGCTGACAAATACAATTCAGAATCAGCTTCACTAAGCGGCAAGGCAGAGCTGGTTGGGGTTATTTTTTCTGGCAGACCTTATCCCAAAGGCTGAATTCCGCGGCCGCCTCGTTGCGCAAACGCGCCTCGATTGCGGGGGAGAGCTGCAAGTCTTTTTGCGGCGATACATTTCGGCGCGGCAATTCAAGGCGGGTGCCGAGCCTGTCTTCAAGAAAACGGACGGCCTCTTCCAGCCGATCATAGCGGAAAATATGATCAATACCGTCTTGTCCCTGATCAGGCGTCAGGAAATTGGCTTGTGATCCGACTTGAGCAAAGGCAGGCGGTTTGTCATGCAGCCATGCCTCAACAAATGCGTCGAAATCCATGCCTTGGGTGGAGTTCGGCTTGCCCGCGATCTGGTCGCGGCTGCGATACCGATACCAACTGCCCAACCAATCAATCGGCTCACGCATCACGGCCATCACCTCATGCGGGGCGCGACCGCGTTGCTCAAAGAATCCCTCCAGCACATTGCGGTAGCGGCTGAGCGAGGCGTGTTTCATGCCCGGCGGGTCAGAAATTATCGCCGAGGCAAAGGGTTTCAAACTGGCCTCAAGCGCGGTTGTTCCCGTTTTCGGAACCGCCAGCATCACCAATTTTTGCTTCCAAAACACCAGCATAAATCTAAGCCACACCCCTATTTCGTAACGCTAACCCTTCTTTAACCAATCTCAGGAAAAAATGAATTCCACAAGATTTTACTTGAAATGTTCTCATTTTGTTTGCATTTATGTTTTGGAACAAGAGGTGAACAAGAGCAACGATTGCCGCCAGCGTGGCAACGTGAAATAAGGAGCCGAACGCATGGCAATGGCAGATATTCTGGACATGACTGACCGCAAATCCGCAGACAAACAAAAAGCGCTCGACAGCGCATTGGCGCAGATCGAGCGCCAATTCGGCAAGGGCTCCATCATGAAATTGGGGGGCGACAATGTTCTAAACGACATTGAGGCCACCTCCACGGGCTCGCTTGGCCTCGATATCGCTTTGGGTATCGGTGGTTTGCCCAAAGGCCGTATCATCGAGATTTACGGCCCCGAAAGCTCAGGCAAGACAACGCTGACGCTGCATGCCGTAGCGGAAGAGCAGAAGAAAGGCGGCGTGTGCGCCTTTGTGGATGCCGAGCATGCGCTTGACCCGCAATATGCCAGAAAGCTTGGCGTCAATCTTGATGAATTGCTGATTTCGCAGCCGGATACGGGCGAGCAAGCGCTTGAGATTGTTGATACTTTGGTGCGCTCGGGCGCGGTGAGCATGGTTGTGGTCGACTCGGTCGCGGCGCTGACACCGAAATCCGAACTAGAAGGCGATATGGGCGACAGTTCGGTCGGCGTGCATGCCCGATTGATGTCTCAGGCAATGCGCAAACTGACAGGCTCGATCTCGCGGTCCAATTGCATGGTGATTTTCATCAACCAGATCCGGATGAAAATCGGCGTGATGTTCGGCAGCCCCGAGACGACGACAGGCGGCAATGCGCTGAAATTCTATGCCTCCGTGCGCCTTGATATCCGCCGCATTGGCGCGATCAAGGACCGCGATGAGGTGGTGGGCAATGCAACCCGCGTCAAAGTCGTGAAGAACAAGGTGGCCCCGCCTTTTAAACAGGTCGAGTTCGACATCATGTATGGCGAAGGCATCTCCAAAATGGGGGAATTGCTTGATCTGGGCGTCAAGGCAGGTGTGGTCGAGAAATCGGGTGCTTGGTTCTCCTACGGGGATGAGCGGATCGGTCAGGGCCGTGAAAATGCCAAGACCTTCCTGAAGGAAAACGAGGCCATGGCGATGGAGATCGAGGATAAAATCCGCGCGGCGCATGGTCTGGATTTCGACGCCATGGGTGGCGATGCGGATGATGATGCGGCGATGCTCGAAGACTGAGCGCGGCCAAGCATTAAAAGTCTTGAAGGGCGCGGCATTGGCTGCGCCCTTTTTGCGTTGGTGTCGCGGGCAAAGTCCTGTGGACAGTATCTGCCCTTGCGGCTACACCGTCCCTCGCTCGCATTTTATAGGGAAAGTCCGACCACATCATGGCCAGTTTGAACGAAATCCGCTCAACATTTCTCGAGTTTTTTGCACGTAACGGGCATGAGATCGTGGACAGCTCTCCGCTGGTGCCACGCAATGACCCGACATTGATGTTCACCAATTCGGGCATGGTGCAGTTTAAGAACCTGTTTACAGGCGTCGAGACCCGCGATTACACGCGCGCGACCTCCTCGCAGAAATGCGTGCGCGCAGGCGGAAAACATAATGACCTCGACAATGTCGGCTATACTGCGCGCCACCATACCTTCTTTGAAATGCTGGGGAATTTCAGCTTTGGCGATTACTTCAAGAAAGAAGCGATCCCCTTTGCGTGGGAGTTGATCACCAAGGATTTCGGCATCGATAAATCGCGCCTTCTGGCCACGGTCTATCACACCGATGACGAGGCATTCGAGATCTGGAAAAAGCTCGGCGTGCCTGAGGACCGGATCATCCGCATCGCGACCTCGGATAATTTCTGGCAGATGGGGCCAACTGGCCCCTGCGGGCCCTGTACCGAGATTTTCTATGACCATGGCGATCATATCTGGGGTGGCCCTCCGGGATCGGCCGAGGAAGATGGCGACCGTTTCATTGAAATCTGGAACGTTGTTTTTATGCAGAACGAGCAGTTCGAAGATGGCTCGATGCGCGCGCTGGATATGCAATCCATCGATACGGGCATGGGGCTGGAGCGGATCGGCGCGCTTTTGCAAGGCAAGCATGACAATTACGACACCGACCTGATGCGCTCGTTGATCGAGGCCTCGGCCCATGCCACAAGCGTCGATCCCGATGGCCCGAAAAACGTGCATCACCGCGTGATTGCCGACCATTTGCGCTCCTGCTCCTTCCTTCTTGCCGATGGTGTGATGCCATCGAATGAAGGCCGCGGTTATGTGCTGCGCCGGATCATGCGCCGCGCGATGCGCCATGCGCATTTGCTTGGCGCGAAAGACCCGCTGATGCATCGCCTTGTGCCCGCGCTGGTCAGCCAGATGGGGCAGGCCTATCCCGAGCTTGGTCAGGCGCAGCCCTTGATCACCGAGACTTTGCGTCTTGAGGAAGAGCGCTTCCGCACCACGCTGGATCGTGGGTTGAAGCTGTTGGATGATGAATTGTCCAACCTCCCCGAGGCGGCAGAATTGCCCGGTGCGACCGCGTTCAAGCTTTATGACACATTCGGCTTCCCGCTGGATCTGACGCAGGACGCTTTGCGCGAAAAGGGCCGCACGGTAGATACCGAGGGCTTTGATGCGGCCATGGAAGAGCAGAAGGCCAAGGCGCGCGCGGCGTGGTCTGGCTCGGGCGAGGCGGCGGATGCCACGATCTGGTATGATATTGCTGATAAACAGGGTGTAACCGAATTCTTGGGCTATGACACCGAGAAGGCCGAGGGGCAGGTTTTGGCGCTCGTCTCCGAAGGGGTCGAGGTTGAGGCCGCCAGCACAGGCCAGCAGGTCTCGATCGTGGTGAACCAAACGCCGTTTTATGCGGAATCGGGGGGGCAGGTTGGCGATACGGGCCTGATCCGCACCGAGACGGGCCTCGCGCGGATCAGTGACACCAAAAAGATTGCGGGTGTCTTCCTGCATATCGCCGAAGTCACAGAGGGCGAAATCACCCTTGGCCAAGCGGCCGAGTTGGAGGTGGAGCATGCGCGCCGCACCAATATTCGCGCCAACCATTCCGCCACGCATTTGCTGCATGAAGCCTTGCGCCGCGCGCTCGGGGATCATGTGGCGCAGCGCGGCTCGCTCAATGCAGCGGATCGTTTGCGTTTTGATTTCAGCCATTCCAAAGCTCTGGAGCCTGCGGAATTGGCCAAGGTCGAGGCGGAAGTGAACACCTTCATTCGCCAGAACGCCGCGGTTGAGACACGGATCATGACACCTGATGCTGCACGCGAATTGGGCGCTCAGGCCTTGTTCGGCGAGAAATACGGCGATGAGGTTCGGGTCGTGTCGATGGGAATGCAGGATGGCTCGGGCAAAGGCAGCGATGGCCAGACCTATTCGCTGGAGCTTTGCGGGGGCACCCATGTGCGCCAGACGGGCGATATCGGGCTGTTCGTGGCGCTTGGTGACAGTGCGTCCTCCTCAGGGGTGCGTCGGATCGAGGCGCTGACAGGTGAGGCGGCGTTTGACTATCTCGCGGGACAAGACCGCAAAATTGGCGAAGTGGCGGGCATGCTCAAAGCGCCGAGCGCAGAGGTGGTGGAGCGGGTCAAAGCCTTGATGGATGAGCGCCGCGCGCTGCAAAACGAAGTGGCGCAATTGCGCAAACAGGTTGCGATGTCGGGCGGGGCCAAGGCGGATGCGCCTGCCGCGCGGGATGTGGGCGGCGTGCCCTTCTTGTCGCAGGTCTTGCAAGGCGTGACTGGCAAGGACCTGCCTGGATTGATTGATGCGCATAAAGCGCAGATCGGATCGGGCGCTGTTTTGCTGATCGCGGATGCGGATGGCAAAGTGGCCGTGGCCGCTGGTGTGACCGAGGATATGACCGCCAAGGTTTCGGCGGTTGATCTGGTCAAGGCGGCTGTTGTCGAATTGGGCGGCAAGGGCGGCGGAGGTCGTGCGGATATGGCCCAAGGCGGGGCCAAGGATGCTGCCAATGCCGAGGCCGCGATTGCGGCTGCAGAAGCTGTGATCAAGGGAGAATAGGATGCCGAAAGCCTATTGGGTGGCCCATGTCACCGTTACGGATGAAGAGGCCTATGGCCGCTATGCAGCGCTGGCCACCAAGGCGATTGCGGCCCATGGCGGCGAGTTTCTGGCCCGTGGCGGCCGCGCCATCCAGAAAGAGGGCCGCGCGCATCCGCGCAATGTGATCTCGATCTTTCCGAGCCTTGAGGCCGCCGAGGCTTGTTATGAGAGTGCGGAGTATCAGGAGGCCTTGAGCCATGCGCAGGGCGCATCCGAGCGTGATCTGGTTCTGATAGAAGCTTTGGAGTGAAAAAAAGCGGGCCTTGCGGCCCGCTGCCTCCGGCGGAGGTATTTTTGAAACAAAGAAATGGGGCGGGCCGCGCAGGCACCGCCCGATTTATTTGGCGGCGAGGGCTTTTTGCAGGTTCTCGTCGATCTTTTCGAGAAAGCCGATGGTTGTGAGCCATTTCTGATCAGGCCCGACCAGCAAAGCGAGGTCCTTGGTCATATCGCCTGCCTCAACGGTCTCGACGATGACGCGTTCCAAGGTCTCGGCGAAATCCTTCAACTCGGTATTGTCATCAAGCTTGGCGCGGTGTTTCAGCCCGCCCGTCCATGCAAAGATAGAGGCGATGGAATTGGTCGAGGTCTGCTCACCCTTTTGGTGCTGGCGGTAATGGCGGGTGACGGTGCCATGAGCGGCCTCGGATTCCACGATTTTGCCATCAGGTGTCATCAGGATTGAGGTCATCAGGCCGAGTGAGCCGAAGCCTTGCGCCACGATATCGGATTGCACATCGCCGTCATAGTTTTTGCAGGCCCAGACATAGCCGCCTGACCATTTCAGCGCCGAGGCCACCATATCATCGATCAAGCGGTGCTCATACCAGATGCCCGCTTCTTCGAATTTCTCCTTGAATTCCGCCTCGAACACCTCCTCGAAGATATCCTTGAAGCGGCCGTCATAGGCTTTGAGAATGGTGTTTTTGGTCGAGAGATAGACGGGCCAGCCCAAATTCAGGCCGTAATTGAGCGAGGCGCGGGCGAAGTCATAGATGGATTTATCCAAGTTGAACATCGCCATGGTCACGCCCGCATCGGGGGCATTGAAGACTTCTTTTTCGATGATTGTGCCGTCCTCGCCCTCATATTTCAGGGTGATTTTGCCCGCCGCGGGAAAGGTGAAATCGGTCGCGCGGTATTGGTCGCCATAGGCATGGCGGCCCACCACAATCGGTTTGGTCCAGCCTGGCACAAGGCGGGGGACGTTTTGGCAGATGATGGGTTGGCGGAAAATCACGCCGCCCAGAATATTGCGAATGGTGCCATTGGGGCTGCGATACATCCGTTTGAGGCCGAATTCCTCGACGCGGGCCTCATCAGGGGTGATCGTTGCGCATTTGACGGCAACGCCCACCTCTTTGGTCTTTTCGGCGGCATCAATCGTGATCTGGTCATCGGTGCGATCACGTTCCTCGATGCCGAGATCATAATAGAGCAGATCGATGTCAAGATAGGGCAGGATCAGCTTTTGCTTGATGAAATCCCAGATAATGCGGGTCATCTCATCGCCATCCATCTCGACGATGGGGTTTACGACCTTGATTTTGCTCATGGGGGAGGCCCTCCGGCATAGGGGTGTATCTGCCCTGTCTCTAGCGCAGGCGGGGCATCAAATAAAGTGGTATACGATTGTATACTGAAACTTTTCCGGAAGATTTTGTACAAAACCTGCGGCGGGGCGGTTATTGCGCTTCGGTTTGACCCGCTTGTTTGGCCAATGCCGCTTTTTTGATCTTATCGTGCAGCAATTTCCGCGCGCGCTGCTCGGAGAGGCGGACGCGCACGGCGGTGCGGAAGGCCTCCTCGGTGGTGGTGGAGGAGGCCCCGATGCTTTGCGCGATCTCTTCGATCAAGCGATCATCGCCGATCTCTTGTGCGGCCTTGATGGTCTCGATGGCCAGTTTATCGGCGATTTCTTCGGCGATGGTGGGCATCTTGGATTACCGTGTGTTTTCCGTGAGGCGACGCCGCACATAGGTCTGCACATTTTCGATCATCGGATCCATATTGGGATCCTCGAAGAAATGGCCCGCACCTTCCATCTCCTGATGGGTGATGGTGATGCCTTTTTGCTCGTGCAATTTATCCACGAGAATGCGGGTATCTTGCGGCTTGGCCACGCGGTCATTGGTGCCATTGATGATCAAACCCGAAGACGGGCAGGGCGCGAGGAAGCTGAAATCATACATATTCGCGGGCGGTGCGACCGAGATGAAGCCCGTGATCTCGGGGCGGCGCATCAAAAGCTGCATCCCGATCCATGCGCCAAAGCTGAACCCCGCAACCCAGCAATGCTTGGAATTGGGGTTCATGGCTTGCAGATAATCCAGCGAGGAGGCTGCATCGCTCAACTCGCCAATGCCTTGGTCATATTCGCCTTGGCTGCGCCCCACGCCACGGAAATTGAAGCGTAGAACCGTAAAGCCCATATTATGGAATGCGTAGTGCAGGTTATAGACCACGCGGTTATTCATAGTGCCGCCGAATTGCGGATGCGGGTGCAAGATGATCGCGATTGGCGCGTCCTTGGCCTTTTGCGGGTGATAACGGCCCTCAAGCCGTCCTTCTGGACCGGGATAAATGACCTCGGGCATCGTGCCTCCTCTGGTGGCGGGGCCGCATGTCAAATGCTTGACGGGAGGCGGCGCCCTACCTAGAACAATTCTAAATCCCGCAGAGCGCTTCTGCAGGGGGTTGAACGCAGTTAAGCTTGCTTGGCTCAAAGGTCAATCATGCGGCACGGGAAAGCGGCATCATGCGAGGGAATTTCCAATGAAATTGAGCACCAAGGGACGCTATGCGATGGTCGCGCTCTCTGATCTCGCGCTGCAAACACCTGATGAGTTGGTCTCGCTCTCGGATATTTCCAAGCGGCAGGATATCTCCTTGCCCTATCTGGAGCAGCTTTTCGTCAAGCTGCGCCGTGCGGGTTTGGTAGAATCCGTGCGCGGCCCGGGCGGGGGCTACCGTTTGGCGCGGCCTGCAACGGATATCCGCGTTTTCGATATTTTCAGCGCGGTCGAGGAAACCGTCAGCGCGATGCATACGGGCGCGGGGGCCTCTGGCGGGGTGTCGGGCAGCCGTGCGCAAAGCATGACCAACCGCCTTTGGGAGGGGCTGAGCGCGCATGTCTATGTGTTCTTGCACCAGACGCGCCTGTCGGATGTGATCCGCAATGAACTGACACCATGCCCT
>ENA-OUOG01004099-OUOG01004099.1-marine-metagenome-genome-assembly--contig:-NODE-4099-length-12849-cov-4.813342_pt1 | contig 12849 bp, 4 predicted proteins | sample MGYA00248635_ERZ508505 | MGnify/ENA primary metagenome ERZ508505 (study PRJEB26176, sample SAMN06267871) | marine metagenome | isolation source: Saanich Inlet, British Columbia, Canada | place: Pacific...
CCGACCCCGAGGTCAAGCAGGAGCATCCCGAGATCAAGCAGGAGCATCCCGAGATCAAGCAGGAACCGGAGATCAAGCAGGAGCCCTTCACCATCCGCGGCTACTTCGGCATCGGCGAGTGAGAGACGACGGCGCGCGATTCCTTTCCTCTGTGACTGACGTTCGATCGTGAACCACCAAAGAACGCTATCTATCGCTACACGCGTCCGTTCGCGTCGCTGGGCATGCGCAGCGCGACCCCCCCGATGAGCGGCGCGCGCTCCGCGGCTCTCGAAGGTTTCGCGAAGAAGGAGTTTCGCAAAGACCCCTCCGACCCGGAGTCAAAAGCGCGCGCCGTCTCTTCGCGAGGCCGCCGCCTCCGCGCCGCGCTCGGCTTATCGAACAACCGCAGGTTCTCCTCCCTCGGCCCGCCGTTCCCCACGGGCCGCAACCGACGCCGATGCATCAGGTTCGGACCGACCGTGGACCTCTCCGACGCTCCGGGCCCCGGAGCTCCCCGCCCGGAGCTCCGGAAACCCGTGCGGTCCACGCCATCCTCCGAGTCGACGCGGACGCCCTCGCGCCCGGCGCCGTCGATAAAAATGACACCCGGCGAGAGCGTATCGTACGCGTCCTCCTCCTCGTACTCTTCCCCCCTCGGCCGCATCGCGCAGCACGCGGCGAGGAAGAGCACGGCGAGGCACCCGCCGATTGCGGTGGCGAGGAACACCCAGACCTTGTCGTCCACCGTCTTGGTCGCGCGCTGGTACACGCGCACGTAGTCCACGTAGTGGTACAAGTCGCGCTCGCACTGAAGCGCCTCCGGTAACCCGAAGGGCGACACGGCGGTGTTGAGGATGAGGTAGAACGGCCACCGCGGGATGATGGGGACGTGGAACCGCGTCAACTCGTTCGTCAGCGTACCGTCCACGAAATACTTCAGGCTCTCCTTGTCCCACTCCACCGCGAACGTGTGGAACGAGCCGTGGAAATCCATCTTTCGTGGAAACGTCCCGTCCCCGGTTCCGTCCCCGTCGGGGGACGGAAACGTCGAACTCGCCAATCCGTCGACGCCGCACTCGCCTTTGGGCGCGAAGTGGTACCCGCTCTCGACCGTTCCCGGCCGTTTCCCGGGCCCGCCTCTTCCTTTGCCGTACGCCGCCGCGATGTCGATCTCGCCGCCCACGGGCCAGCACGCCTCGCGAGGCACGGCCGTTTCGGGGACGGGGAGCATCCAGTGCTGCGGCCAGACGCCCGGGCACGAGTGATCCGGGAACTGCGCTCTGATCTCGACGCGCCCGTACGTCTGCGAGAAGTGCTTACGGGTATCCACCCAGCAGGAAACGAACGGGTACTCCGACGCGTGCGTTCGCTCCGCACCCGGCACTAAAAAGAAATCGTCCCCTGGTCTTCTTCGCGTGCGAATCGCCAACGCGCCGCCCGCGACGCGGCACTCGCTCGGATCGTACCACTGCTGCTGCCCTCCGAACCGCTCCAAACCGGGAGCTGAGGAATTTGATTTCGGTGTCCACTTGGTTAAGTCCAGTGTATCGCCGTCGAACTCGTCGCTCCAGGTGAGCTGCCACCCGTCAATGTGCGTGTCTAACGCATTCACTTTACTCGTCGCGCCGACGACCACGGAGGGGAACCCGCCGGCCGCGACGGACTCTTTCGGCGCGGGGGGCGTTTTACGCGTCAAAAGATCGATCAGCGCATCCGTCGAAGTCGAGTCTGAAGTCGAGTCTGAAGTCGAGTCAGAGTCAGACGACTTGGACTTCCTCTTGGACTTGGCCTTCGAACGCTTCGTAGTCGACGCCCCTTCGTCGACAACCTCCATCGAGAGCTCGAGGACGGAGGCGTCGCTCGCGTCGTCGTCGTCGTCGGCGGCGGCGGCGGCGTCGTGGTACGAAGCGTCCCCGCCCGCCTCCTCCTTCGCTCCGCGCGTCTGCGCCTCCTCCGCGCGCCTGTGGAACGCCGCCGATCGCTCGCCCGCCGCGTCCTCGTCCTCGTCCTCGTACCGAACGAGCTCCGGGAACGCCTCGTCGAACGCGCGCGCCTCCGCCTCGGCGGCGGCAGCCTCGATCTCGAGCAGCGCGTCCGACGACGCGTCGGTCTCGGACGTCTCGAGCGGGTCCGAAGCGCTTACGGGATCGTCGAGCCCGAACGCGTCGTCCTCGTCGTACATCGCGTCCTCGAGCTCCTCCGCGCGCCGACGCAGCGCGTGCACGTCCAGGTCGCTCTGCGCCTTCGACTTCGAGGCCTTGCCCAGCGCCGCGCGCGACGTCCGCCGGCCCGAAACATCCGGCGCCGGGCGCGAAACAGGCACCGCCGGAATCGCGTCGGGTCCCGCGGTCGAGGCCACCTCCCCGTGCCGCGCACCCACCGCGTCGCCCCGGAACGAGCTGTCGTGGTGCTCGGACGAGTTCACCGAGGCGAAACACGCCAGCAGCAGCACGAGCGCCAGTCCCCTGCCGACGCCGCGGCGGGAGCACCCCATCGTCCCGAGTGTTACACCCGGAAGCCGGAGTTTTCTCGACGGTTCAATCCGAGCCCGGACGACCGATCCCCCGCGACGCCGGCGGGACCCCGAACACGCTCTCCCGCGGCCGGTCGACGCGCCCACGCGTCGAGCCGCAGGTACCGCGAGTGGAGACCGCCGCCAGCTCTCTGCCGCGACCGCGTCCCTGCGCCAGCACTCCTCCAGAGTTGCCGCGCCCGCAAAAATGTGCGCTCCGGGTGCCGCGTGGTTGTGCTTTCTCCGCGCGGGCGGTTACAGTTGATTTTGATTTGACCGGTGGCTGGTTTCAAGGACGCGCGCGCTCATCGGGAATTTCCGCCGCGAAACCGGATTTCGACGAGGCGAAAGCCGACGAGAAGCGATTCGCGACGCACCATCGCTTTTTTCCGGCTCGCGAAAAGCCGAAAACCCGCGTGCGCTCACGACGCCGTCCCTTTTGCATCCGCACTCCGTACGTAGCGCACGCTTCGTACAACAACAGCGGCGTTTCACACGCTTAAGAAGGCTGTATAAAACCCATCGACGATGAGCGCTAACGCCGCCGCCCCCGCTGCCGCCGCCGAGGCGCCCAAGTCCAAGAAGAAGGGCAAGCAGAACGACGGCATCAACAACCGCCTCCAGATTGTCATGAGGTGCGCTCGCGTGCCGCTTTTTCCGGCGCCGCGTTGTCTCCGGCGACCGCGCGCGGCGGCCGCATCGACGCTCGAACGGAGCTCTCGAACGCGCGTGCTGACCTCGAACCTCCCACTCTGACCGCCAACACGACAGGTCCGGCAAGTACACCCTCGGGTACAAGACCGTGCTCAAGTCTCTTCGCTCCGGGAAGTCCAAGCTGGTGATCATCTCCAACAACTGCCCCCCGCTGCGCAAGTCCGAGCTCGAGTACTACGCGATGCTCGCCAAGACCGGCGTGCACCACTACTCCGGAAGTGCGTCATCGCGCGAATCCCTCCCTCGTTTCCACGTACACGCCGCGACGCCGGCGAACCGTCCGGACGCGGCCCGACACGCGGACGCGCCGCGCTTCCGCCGGCGGGGCGCGCGTTCCGGGCGCGTCCGGCGCGCCGAGGTTTTTAGGGTTTCTTCATCCTGAAAAGCGCGACGCGAAAGCCTCCTGGAAACGCGAAACGTCTACGCTCTCGACGCTCTCTGGAGACTGACCTCAAATGCTCCCCGCTATTGCCCTTTCCTCTCTTCACAGACAACGTGGACCTCGGCACGTCGTGCGGTCGCTACTACCGCGTGTCCTGCATGTCCATCACCGACCCCGGCGACTCGGACATCATCAAGGCGATGCCCGAGGCGTAAATGGGCGAATTCGGCGAGTCGCGCCGACGCGTCGTTTACGGCGTCCTCGGCGCTCTCTGTCAATTTGGGCACATCATCGATGGGTGCGGAGGTATTCGAAACGTTTGTAATACGACCCGCGCGTTCTCTGAGCGTCGTACGTGACGCTCAGAAGACGCGAGGGGCTCCGCGCTTACGACACGCTACTTTCACTTTTTACGCGTATTATCACGCGGTTCGCGAGTCGTCCTCTCTTCAGGAAAAGCTGTAGCTTACAACGCGCGACGAGTCGTATCGATACGCGCTTCCGACTACTGTAGCTTACAACGCGCGTACTTCCGCGCATTCTCAAATACATCTCACTCGGCGCCTGCCGTGACTTCCCGGTAGTCGTTCACGAACTCCACAAGAAGCGGGTTGACCAAATCAGGGGCCTCGTCCATGGGGCAGTGGCCCACGCCCGGGAGCTCGATGAATCGGTCCACGCACGCGTACTCGCCGTATTTGCGCCCCTCTTTCACGATCTCCCACGGATCGTCGCGGCCCCACAGGATCCTAACCGGCGTCGTCTCCGCCACTTTTGGAAGCAAATCTTCGGGTAGAGGCCCGCCGGAGTATGAGATGAAATCCAGAAACACCTCCGCCGCGCCTGGCTGGAGGCCGGGTTTCAATATGCACTCCACCAGCTCATCCGTCACCGCGTTTGAATCGGCGTAGGCTTCGCGCAAAACGTTCTTCACCGTCTCGGCGCGCGCGACGTTGCCGAAAAACTTTTTGCCGATATCCGTCGTGCGCAAAGTGGTCTGCAAAGCCTTAATGAACGGCTTCGCGAACGCGGGCTGTTTCGTGACGTGCAGGCCTCGTAGCGAGATGTTGAGCAAGCAGACGCCTCTGACGAGCTCCTTGTCGTCCACCGCGGCTTGTAACCCGGCGACGCCGCCGACGGAGTTGCACATCAAAAACGCGGGCTCGCCGACGACGTCTTTTATGAACGCTCTTAACTGCCTGGACCAGTTCTCGAAGTTGTAGATGGCGTTCTGCTCGAGCTTCATGGGGTCCGGCTTGGACGAGTAGCCGTACCCGAGCAGGTCGATGGCGAACACGCGGCCGTGTTTGCCGAGCACCGGCGCGTTCTTGCGCCAGTGATCGGCGTTGCCGCCGAAACCGTGCACGAGGATCATCGCGGGGCCCTCGTCGCCAGCCTCGGTGTACCGGATGCGGTGGCCCTCCCACTCCCAGAACTTCTCCTCCACGGAGGCGTCGGGGCGACGCGCGACGCGAGCGGGGGGAGCGGAGCCGGCGGCGACCGCGGCGACCGCGGCGTCGCCGCGCGCGCGCCGAGGGGCGGGCGCGCGCGTGCCATGCCCGCTCGGCCTCGCGGAGGAGGTGCCGTGCGCGGAGGCGACCGCGCGTCTGCCGTCGGCGCGGCGCGCGGGCGACGCGGCGCACGCGGGGGGGGTCGCGGCGGCGGCGAAGGACATCGCGGGCGAGGTCGATGTCTCTCGGCGCGCGAGGTGAAGTGCGCCTCGGGGCGGTGTCGGTCGGCGTCTCGAGTGGCGCGTCGAAACAACGCTTCACCGACGTCACCAGTTTGGCCACGTGGACGTTCGTTCCGGCCGAGACGACTCCGCCGCGCCGAGCGCGGACTCAGCGTCTCAGCCTCGATCTCCGTCGTCGGCGGTGTGTGCGCGAGAGAAAAAGCGAAAGTGCCGCCGCCCCGTCTGCAGACGTGCGCGCGCCACCGGGTGGCGCACAGACCGATCCGGCGAGACATGGGGAAGGATAAGGCGAAGCGCGGTTCGGGCGCATCCTCGGCCCGCGCCGCCGCGGGCGGGTTCGGCGGCGCGGCCTTCGCCGGGTACGAACATCCAGCCACGACGTCCCAACCTTTCGCTTCTCGTTCTTCGCGAAGATGACGAGCGTCGATCGACTCGACCCGCGCGTGACTCGTCGTCCCCGGGGAAACCCGGGGATTTCTCTCCCGCCGTCCGCTCGGAGCGTTTTCGCCACTCCCGCGACGTCGACGTCACAGCCTCACGAACACGACGCGCGCTGACCGACGAACCGTGTCATCTCTCTCTTTGGTCATCATCTCTCGTCGTGATAAAAAAACTTTTTTTGCCAAAAAACCGAAAACCGAAACGCGCTCCGCCATCGCCGTCGCGTCAAAACAGCGTCGGCTTCGGCGGGTACAGCGGCTCGACCAACCTCGCGGAGGAGGGGTTAGGTGTTTCAGGTGTTGGTTCGTTCAAAACTGACGGTTCAGGTTCGTTCAACTCGAACGACGCCTCGAGTAATTACTCGCTCGACCCGACGCTCGCGCAGTGCTTGAGCCACGCGACGAGGCCCAACCAGACGACCAAAAAAAAAGCGTTGCGGGACATCGTCGCCGTCGTCGAGGGAAGGCCGACGAGTTTCTCTCCGAACGATGACACACTTAACGACGTAAACGCCTCCGTCTACAAACGTTCGCCCGAGGTCGTGGCCGCCGCTCTGCCGCAGTGGCACAGGGCGTTCGCGCGGCTGGCGGATGACGATAACGCCGCGACGCGCGTTTCGGCGGCGGAGGCAAACGCGTCGCTGTGCGAAAACGCCAAAAAGGGTCTCGCGTTTCACCTGAAACACATAACTCCGACGTGGTTCGCGAACGCGCACGACGAGGACCCCGCCGTGGTGAAAGCCGCGAAGGAGAGCTTCGAAAGGGTCTTCGCCACTCCAACGAAACGAAGCGCGGTGCTCGCTCGGTACGCGCGCGAAATTCTGCGGCGAGTAACCGAGAAGCTCGCTCCAAATTCGGACGACGAAAACGGAGACTCCTCGGGCACTTCCGAGGAGCGTCGCGAGCGGTCGGAACGGATTACCTCTGCGGCGCTTCGTACGTTGGCGGGGTTCGCGCGAGTGGCGGACGTGCGAGATACGGAAGTCTCTGTGGCGCTCGGCGAAGCGCTGGACAAACTGGACGTCCAAAATAACGGCGGCGGTTTGAAACGGTTCGCGAAGCATTCGTGCGCGAAAATACGGCGCGGCGCGTACGTCGCGACGCTCGCGATCGCCGACGCGGAAGGCGCTTATTTCGAAACCAACGACGTGCTGGGAGACGCCAAGGTTTTGAGACGCCAAAGTTTCGCCTCCGTCGCGCTTCTGGACGCGACGGACGAAAGAGACGGGTCCTCGCTGGGCGAGGCGCGCGAACTCGCGCTCGGTTTTTTGCGGCGGCGCGGGGACGACGCCTGGAGAGACCTCCGTTCGTTTCTTCTGACGGAAAAATCAAAAGCACGCGAGGGCGACGCACCGGGCGACGAGGGCGACGAGCCTTTGGATTCGATCGACGCGTTTCTCGGTGTGCTCGAACGCCACGTCTCGAGCGGGTGTCACGGCGCCGCCGAGCAGTCGGCGCCCTCCGTGTTGCCTCTGCTCGCCGCGACGCCTCTTCGCGCGCTACGCAAAAAAAACCGACTGGTTCGGCTGCTGGCCGCCCTGTGGGACGGGTACGGGCTGTGCGACGTTCCGTCGCGCTCGGCGGACGCGAAGGCGTTACTGCAGGCGTTTCGAGAGACTCTGCTGTACGGCACCATCGTCGTCGCAGCTGAGGATGACGCATCGAACGACGAGACGAAACCCAAAACCGAAAACAAAGACGCGGAACCTTCGTTCAGAGACGATCTGTTCCGCGCGGCGCTGGAAGAGCGGTGGGTTCCGTGCGCGATGCGCGACTTCGACGATTTCACGGAAAACGCGTCGTTAAGAGCGGCTTGGCTGTGCGAGACCCTCGTTTCCGTCTCGCGCCGCCCCGCGCTGAAAGAGACGTGCCTGCGTCGCGTGATGGAGCGCGTCGTGGAGGACTGCGCGCGAACGGTCGCGGGTTCGATTCCGGGCGGAGGCGTCGACGCGCCCGGCGCGCGGCGCGTCGCCGCCTTCCACCGCGCGCTCTGTTCGGCGGCGGAGACGCGCGACGCGAGCGACGCGAAGAAAAAAGGAAACGACGACTCTGAAACGGCTTTGCGTTGGGTCGAGCGCGCGTTCGCGCGACCGGTCGCGGTCGCGACCGCGACCGCGGTCGCGTCGGGGGGGCCCACCGAAGCCGGCGCCGCGCTCCTGGCGAGCCTCGTCGAGAAACACGGCGCGTCGTGTCTGACGTCGGGAGACGTCGCCGAGGGAGACGACGCGTCGGCGTCGGCGTCGGCGTCCGCTTCGCTCGTCGACGCGAACCTGGACGGGCTCCTGGACGCCTGTTTCGCGGAGTCGTCGGCCACGGGTACGGTCTCTTCCGGTGACGCTCGACGCGGCCGTTCGACGAAAGAGGCGCGCGCCGAGACGCTCGCCACGGTGGTCCTCGCGGCGCCGGGGGCGTGGGACGAGGCGCTGCGGCGCGCCTCCGAGTCGGCGGCGAGGGGAGACGCCTCCGGGCTGGCGACGGTGGCTGCCGCGCTCGAGATTCTGGGGAAAAAGTCTTCTTCTTCTTCTTGGCGCAGGCCGGCTCTGGACGCCATCGTGGTGGACGCCGCGACCGCGAAGGACGCTCGGGACCGGCTGGGCCCGGAGGCGTCGGCGCTTGTCGCCGCCGCCGCCGCGACCGCCTCGGTCACGCCGGCGGCGGCGGCGGCCATCGCGCGCAACCTCGCGTCCGCCGTCGCCGGCGCCGCCGCCGCCGGCGAAACGGACGCGGCGCGCGACGCCTCCGAAGCCGCCGAGGCGTGGGCGTGGCCTCCCCCCTCCTCCGACGACGGGGACGCGACGGACGCGTGGCTCGGCCTGGTCACCGCGCTGTTCGGCGCGCGGCTCGACGGGGAGACGAGGAGACGAGGAGACGGAGGGGGCGGGGACGAACGGAGGCGCGCGGGGACTCCGGACGATCTTCGCGCCGACGACGGCGAAGGCGAAGGCTCCGGCTCGGACGACGACGCGGGCTCGGAGACGGCGTCCGAGACGGAGTCCGACGACTCCTTCTCCTCGGGATCGAACGCGTCCGAAGAAGAAGAAGAAAACGACGACGCGAGTCTCTCCGACGGCGAAGGCTCCGACGGCGGAAGGCGTTCGCTCGCGCCCGCGTCGGCGACGTGGGCGCGCGTCGAGCGATTGGCGGCTCGCGGCGCGCGCGACGACTTCGAAAACGCCGAGGCGGCGGCTCGCGACGCCTTCGTCGCCGAAACCTCTCGGCGGCTTGAGATTTTGGAAACCGAAACCGAATCTTCTCGCGCCTCCGAACGCGAGCGCGTCGACGCCGCGCGGAGGCTCGCGCCCGCCGCCGCGTCGGCGCTCGCGGCGTTCGGCGCGGACGCAGACGACGCGGCGACCGCCGCCGCGGGCGCCGCGCTGGCGTTTTCGCAAAAAACCCAGTCGGGAAAAAGCGACAAAAGTTTTTCGTTCGGCGTCTGCCGCGCCGCGTTTCTCGACGCGCTCGCGTCTCTGTTCGGGTCCTGGGCGCCGTTCCTCGCCGCGGCGGACGCGGCGGACGCGCGCGACGGGAAAGAGGACGGCTTCTTCGTCGCGCGTCTGCTCGAAGCCGGGTACGGCGAGGAACGGGCGCCTTCCGAAGAAAATCGACACGCTAAAAAATCGTACGCGCGACGCGCGTCGCGAGGCGTCGCGCGCGCGTTGGCCTCGGCGCTCGCCTCGGCGCCTTTCAACGCCGACGGGGAAAAACCCGATCCGTTCGTCTCGGCGGTCGGCGCGCTGGTCCGCGACGCGGTGGACGCCGGCGTCGAGCGCGACGGCGCGTCTCAGGAACGCGGAAGAAACAAACCGTCTCTGCCCCCGCGCATGGAGGCTGCGCTTTTGGCGCTTCGAGCCAACGCGGACGTGTATCCTCCGAACGCGGCGTCGCGCTCGCGTGCGCGCGCGATCTTCCACAAAGCCACGGCGGGACGATTCGGCGGCGCGACGTCCGCCGCGGAACCTTTAGACGCCAAGACGTCGCGCGCTCTGGCGCGCGTCGTCCCGCTGACGCGCGCGTCAGAGTGTTTGCCCATAGACGACGACGCGTCGAAAACCGACGACGCGTTTGACGCGTTCGCGGCGACGTGCGCCGCGCGCGCGAAGGCTCTGTTGTCGCGCGCGGAGTCTCCTCGCGAAAAGGATGACGACGACGACGACGCGCTCGGGCCGGCGGTGGCGCTGGCGGCGGCGTGTTACTCGCGCGACGCGGTTCGCTCCGCGAAGGCGCGCGACGACGACGACGCCGCCGCGTCGGCGTCCGACGAAAGAATCACTCTCGAATCTTCCGCGCGGACGGGTCGCGGTCCCGGCGCGTGCCCCGAACCGCTTCTGGATCTCGTCCGCGCGGTGACGCGCCGCGAAGCCGCCTCGGCGGCGGCGGCGCGCTTCGCTAAGCTGAACACGAACCCGCCGAACGCGTCCGCGGACGATTCGCGTGTAGAAAAACCAAAAGCCGAATCGTCGGCGACGTCGGAACCGGAAGAAAACGACGCCGCCGCGCGCAAAAAAGCGACCGTCGACGAGGAGCGCGCCGAGGCGTTCGCGCGACTCTCCGTCGCCGCTGTCGAGCGGTGCGCGGCGTCGCTGGACGCGCGCGACTGGGAACTGATCATCGACCGAACGCGGCGGCTCTTCGCGGCGCGCGTCGCGAGCGGCGAGGACCAAGCCGAGAGAAGAGCTGAAGCTTCTTGTTCTGAGACGGATTCGCGAAAAAGCGACGACGAAAAGTTTGCGAAAAACGACGCCGAACACGAAGCCTCTCCCCCCGCGGGGTGGCGCTCGGCGGCGGCGGGCGCGCGTCTGCTTCTCCGGCTGGAGAACCTGCCTGTGGTGGTCGCGCCCCCCGACCCGGCGACGGGGTCGGAGGGAGACGTCGTGCCCTTCGGCGCGCAGGGCGCGGGCGCGCGCCACGTGGCGGAGCACCTGGCGCGCGCGGCGTGGCCTTCGGCGCGCGCCGACGCGCACGCCAGCCTCGCGCGCGCGCTCATGGCGGCGGGCGCCGAGCGGCGCCACGCGCGTTTGTTTACATCGTCCGGCGACGCTCAGTGGCGTCTCCGGCGTCGAGGCGAGGGTCGTCTGTGGGCGGACACCGCCGCTTTGTGGTCCACGGCATCCGGCGCGGCGGCGGTGGCCGCCGCCGCGCCCTGGGACGCGATGGACCACTGGGAGGAGGCGCGGTGCGGCGCCGTGGCGGCTCTGTACGAGACGCTCCTCTGCGCGGATGCCTTGGATTTGGATTCAAAAGACTCGGACGATCACGAATCGTCTACGCGCGTAGACGCTTGTCTTTCCGCTCTGCGCAGAGCGTCCTACGCGCTTCTGTCGTCTCCCGCGCTGGTGAAGCCCGCGGTCGTGGGGTTCGACTCCGCCGTGGCGGACGTCGAGGCGGTGGAGGCCGCCGCGCTCGACGCGCCTTCCGATTCCGACGACGAGGAATCGGAAGACTCTTTGACCGCTCGCGTATCGCGCGGCGAAAAGCTCGCCGACCGCGCCGCGCTGCGCGAGCCGCTCGCCGAGAAACTCCTCCGCAAAGAAAAAGACGTCTCGACCGTCTCGCCCGTCTCGACGAAACAACGAGACGTCTCGACGTTGCTGTGCTGGGCGTTGTTCCTGAAACACCTCGGCGGTTTGGACGGGTCGGCGTCGGAAAAAAACCAAGCCTCGGCGCGCGAGCGGCTCGCCTACTTCGCGCGCGACGCCGACGCGGTTTCCGAAATCATGCGACTGGCTCTGCGGTGGCTTCCGATGCCCTCTTCGAGTGCCGCTCTCGAGTCTCTGCCCTCCGTGTGGCGCGACGCCGCGCAAGCCTCTATGGACGCGGGGAGGGACGGCGCGGGGGGAGGCGGCGCGGCGGTCGCGGCGGCGGCGGCGGATTCGCTCTCGCCCGCGTTTCTGTTTTCCCCCTCCGGTTTCGGCTTAGGCGGTTCGACTTCTGCGCGTTCCTCTTCTCGACGCGCGCGTCGGCTTCGTTCGAGCCGACGTTTTTTCGAGCGTCTCGCGCTCGGCGCGTACCGCGCGTGCCTCTCCGCGCTTCCCGCGCTGACCAGAACCTGGTTCTCGGACCTGAAGGACACCAAGCTCGCGAAAGCGCTTGAAACCGCGACGTCCGCTGCGATTTCGCCGTTTCTGTTGGAAAGAGAGTTCGACGCCGTCGAGCGCGCGGCGCGAGGCGCGTACTCGGGCTTTTCCTTCGGCGAGCACGACGCGGACTCCACCGGGACGCTCACGGTGAAGGTTTCGCGAAACGTAAGGGAAATCTCCGCGACGTACAGCGTGGAAGACGCGAACGTTCAGTTACTGATAAAACTCCCGAAAGCGTACCCGCTCGTCGCCGCCGAGCTCACGACGGGATCAAGAGCGGGCGTCTCGGAAGCGCGCGCGCGCAAGTGGAGTCTGGCGGTTGGCGCGATTCTGAGGCACCAGAACGGCGCCGTCGCGGCGGGCCTCGCGACGTGGCGCGCGAACGTCGACCGCGAGTTCGCGGGGGTCGAGCCGTGCCCCATCTGCTACCTGGTGATCCACGGCGCGAACCACCAGCTGCCCCGTCTGCGGTGCGGGCAGTGCCGCAACAAGTTCCACAACGCGTGCCTGTACAAGTGGTTCACCTCCTCCAGCAAAAGCACGTGCCCGCTGTGCCAGACGCCCTGGGGCGCGAGCTACCGCGGGTGAAAGGAGAAGAGGAGGGGAGAGGAGGAGACATAGGAGACGAGGAGACGAACGAAAGCTTCCGCGTGCTCCTTTCAAAAACAAACTACCATAGTTATGATAATGAGTCCTACAAACTATTCGCGCCCGCGTCTCCGCCGCACCAACAACAGGTCCTCGTCCGTGCCGAACGCGCGCCTCGCGTTTTCCAGCGCCCAAGCCGGCACGGCGCAATTCGGATCGTCCGACGCAGTTCTACTTAGATAGGTCTTAGACGGCGGGACCGCGGGATCGCGCACGCAGAAGCAGTCCGTGTTTTCGTCGTACCCGCACACCACCACGTAGTGGCCCGTGTACCCTTCGAACGGCGTACCTTGAAACGGCGACGACGACGACGACGCGACGTTCTTTTCAGAGCCGAACACCCGGTCGAGGATCGCGTCGGCGGATCGCGTCTTCGTCTTTCTTTCGCCCGTCGCGCAGAC
>ENA-OUOG01004100-OUOG01004100.1-marine-metagenome-genome-assembly--contig:-NODE-4100-length-12846-cov-3.457828_pt1 | contig 12846 bp, 18 predicted proteins | sample MGYA00248635_ERZ508505 | MGnify/ENA primary metagenome ERZ508505 (study PRJEB26176, sample SAMN06267871) | marine metagenome | isolation source: Saanich Inlet, British Columbia, Canada | place: Pacific...
AAAATATTCTTTTTTATTTTTCTGATGCCACTCTGATGTTTGTGGTAGGTAGTATGGTTCTTTACCATCTCCCAACTTTCCTAAATCATGATGGAATGCTGCGAATAATAATTCTTCATCGGTAAAGTTAATATGACCACCACTACTTTCAAACATCTTTTTGATTTTGTAAGCGTTTGTAGCAACATTCATAACGTGGTCTATGTATCCACCCGGATATGCCGAGTGGAAGTTCAACTTACCACTAGCAGGTGCCATAGCCAATTCATTACCTAATTCGTCTGGAGAATACATATGTAGTAATTTATCCAATCGTTCTCCACTAAATACTTTTTTGATAGCTTCTATAAATCTATTATAGTTTGCCTCCAATTGTTGTTCGTTGTAATTTCTAATCATTCTTCTATGTATTTGCCTGTTAGTGCTTTATATAATATTTCCAATTCTTCCTCAGTTGCACAAAATCCCAATCCGTTTGTATCCAACATTTCAACAAAGTATTCACCTTCGTTTAATCCCAATGCCTTTAGTTCATCCACTTCATCCGATGCATTAGTTATCAACATTGGAGTAAATTGACCTAAATCATTTTTAGGTAATTTCAATGAATAAAAGTATGGAGAATCTGATGTGTCATCTTCATCACTATCTTCGATGTTTTCATACAAATCATCTATCGATTGATAATCATCAGTACTATGCTTTTTCCAACCCTGTCTTTCAAATGTTTCATCGGTTAATGGAGTTGCTCTTAGTTTAGCGGTTCTTATCATTCTAATATAACTTTAAGTGTATCGTAATATGTTTCGTACTCTGTCCACATTCGTGCGGTAACAACCATAGTATCACCTTTCATATTATAGATTGGTGCAATCATTGTATTTATCTCACCACCAGTTCCACTATAAGAAGATGAATTAACAGTTGGTACAATAAGACCCGCTGGAATGTTTAATTGTATAGTATCTATTACAACCCATTCACCTAATACGTTTATGGTACTCCGTACAACATATGATTCATTATTATCACCAGTTACCCAATTATGAGATGATTCCCATTCTACTAATTCGGCTGGTGTTGGTTCCGTTTCATCTTTTGAAACTCTACCAGTAATTCTACGGATTGTTTGTTTATTATCCGATAAACTATCTAATCTTAATCTATAATAACCATTTGAATCAATAGGTAGTGATTGTAATCCATCTTCAGTCAATAGAGAATCAATGGATAGTTCATATGTTGGAATTGGTTCAATTAGATTATCTTCACAACTTACAAATCCCAAGCCCAATGTGAGTATTAGTAATCCGTTTAATAGTTTCATTATAGTAATTTTTCTAAGATTGATTCCCAAGTTGGATATTCGTTTGGAGAATTATCATTTTCCCAATCCAATCCATATTGAAGTAGTTCACCTTTGAACTCACCAGCACCATTCTTTTTTCTATCATCGATAAGATAATCACCCATCAACATATTTTTCTGATGTGTTGTAACGATTCTTTTATGGAATAGGTTTCCGAAGTGTTCTTCAATCCAATATCTCTTATCGGTTAAAGATTCAGGATTTCCCCAAGGAGCCGAAGTAGCTATATACATTTCATACTTACCACTTTCAGCAATTTTCTTTACGGCTTCAATAGCACCTTCGATTGGTGGTGGGTTTCTGAATATACCGTGAATGTGGTCGGGATTATCTTTGTATCGTTCGTATAGATGGGGATGTTCTTTGAACCAATTGTTGATGTTAGTAGTTAAATCAACTAACACGCCATCCATATCTATGTAAAGTATTTTTTTCATTCTTTAGTTTATAGGGTTTAACTCTCACTCATTAACAGGTCTAATATACGAAATATATTTGAGTCTACCAAATTTATTTTGAATTATTTAACCATAAATTGTAAACATATTCGTATGGCTTTTCCAATGATTTGGATAATTGTTCGAATAATCGTTCTCTGATAATACTATCTACAACTTCAATATATTTGTAGATATCACCACCAATGAATAGTTGGTTTAACAAACCTTCGAAGTTTGCTTTCTCATTAATTTCAATTCCCAATTCATCAGTTGGGTAATTCTCTAAATAAAATTGTTTGATATTCATATCGTTTATTTTAAGGGTTTAAATTATTTTAAGTAAACAGGTCCGAAGTATTGCCACATATCAGTACCATCGAAGATATTACCTCTACTATGTGCAGCAGGTTGATTATATCCGGCTGGCTTTAGTAAATCACCTTTCTTCACAATAGTTCCTTTGTTGATTCCATCCATCATAGAAACAAATCCCCATACTGAACCCTCACTAATTATTTTGATGTACTTTCTACCTTTCTTTATTTGAAGAGGTTCATATTCTTTATAAGAATAGTTATTTTCCCAATACTCTTTACGGGTTTCATTAACTTTCTCTAGCCACAAATCGAATTTACTTTTCATACTTTATTGTTTTAGGGTTTAACTCTCTCACTCAATTACACTACTAACATACGAAAAAGATTTGACATATACAAGTCTTTTTTCAATTATTTATAGATTTTCTAATACAGATTGAACGATTGTTTTATACTGATGAAGTTGTTCTGAAATAGAACCGCTTAGATTGAATGATATGATATCATCGTAATCACCATCTTCATAGGTTATAGCGATTGGTGTAACACCATCAGTTTCCCAATTTGGAGTAGCATATACAACACTACTATATTTAGGATTAGACCATTCGATTGTTCCACTCATAGATTCCTCAGATACACTCCAATCACCTATTGATAAAATTGAAAGAACACTTTCATTACTTATATAATTCATAATTTAATTGTTTTAGGGTTTAACTCTCTCACTCAATTACAGTACTAACATACAACAAATTCCTGAGATATCCAAATATATGAAGAACTTTTTTAAAATAAAAATCCCCACTAAAGAAATTAATCAATAGTGGGGAAGTACACCTCTAAGGTAGCTGCCGTCAAGGATGAGTTTAACTATATTCGTATAGTAATTTCAATACTTCATTTAAAGCTTCGTGTCTATGATTATCTTTCAATGCGATGGAGTGTACATGATTTGAATCCTTTATCTTTGGTACATCATGTATTGCTGAATCATTAGAGAACTTTAAATCAATTTGTTGTGGGTCTCCCGTTAGTATCATTGTAGAACCCTTTCCCAATCTACCCAACACCATACCCAATTGAGGTTTGGTTAAGTTTTGGAATTCATCTACAATTACTATTGAGTTCTCAAATGTTCTTCCTCTAAAGTGAGCAAGGGATACCAATTCAATGTTATCATCCTTTTCCATCTTTTCCAAAATAGCTGGTTTGTTATAAACCTTTCTCATATTGGAACGGATTGGTACTAACCAAGGTTCCATCTTTTCTTCCAATGAACCTGGTAGAAATCCGTTATCTTCATTTGATACCGTTGGTCTTGTTATAACTATTTTGTTTACCTTTCTGGTAAAGTACATATCTAATGCAACTTGAACTGCTAAAAGTGTTTTACCACTACCAGCTTTTCCTAATACAAAATTATATGGGTGTATTAGTATGTTTGATTTAGCTTCCTTTTGTTCATCAGATAAAGTGATATTAAATTTAATCTTTCCCTTTGGAGGGGCCTTTTCAATGTTATCAGCCATTTATTTTAAATTAAAGTTGTTTGTGTAGTTTGTGTGGTATTGATTCTTAATAACGATTTATCATGCTTAACTATTTTAGCACACATTTCATATTGTTCTAATACCTCACATAAATTTAATAGTTTCTTTAAAGCTATTTTATAATCTTTCTTTTCCAATACCGATACAGCATCAACGTTCGTAAATTCTATTAATATTACTGATTGGAGTTTCATCTTTTGAGCGGATTGGATTGTTTCCAACAATACACTAAGATACTCATCACCACCATTTTCTACGAAATTCCTAATGGATTCGTTGATGGGAGATATATACTTTCTCCAATTAACATTTGATAATGGTTTCTTTTTCAAATTACAAAATGCTTTAGTTGTTACTGAGTATAAATAGTATGGTGGTGTATTAATTATTTACTAAGATGATGTACCACCCCCACCACGATAACCACTATCGTTAATAATAGCACTTGTTCCAGTTGGACCTCCACCAACTTGAGTATCATTAGATAGTTCAATAACGTTGCCAGATGTAGTTGTAATTATTGGTGTACCTAATCCGTTCACTCGTTCCCATTTTTGTAATTCCTCATCCCAACTATAATATTTTCCATTATATAGAGCTTCCTCTTCATCAACAGAACCTTTTCTACCAATTGGTGCATATTCATCAAAATTAAGCCCAACATCCAAGAAATTGGATACTTCGTTATAGCCAGGGGTTAGCGTTCCTCTGAAATCACCTATATAATCAGCAGGAAGTAATCGGTTTTTATAATCACCAGAAGGTTTAGTTGTTACCCAAGCTACATATTCGATTAATGGTTTTATAAATTCTTTTGGGTTAGCTTTAAGTCCAGAAACAGAGTCTACTCTAAAATTTGAAATCATAAATAAATTTCTTAATACTTTAACATATGTACGTTCATTACTGTTTGTTATATCAATATCCAATCCCAATTCCTTTAATCTTAAATCATCAATAAGTGCTTTTATTGGTGCTAGATTAATCAAAACAACACTACGTTGATGTAATAATTCATTTACACCATAAGGCCTTCTTAGATTAAGTTGAGAATTTAACTTATCAATAAAAGCAGGAGTACAATAACTATATGGTATTGCACCATTATTATCTACAATAGATAAAATATAGTTAAATTGTATTTCATCATCATTTACAACGCTTAATTCTGATAAATCATATTGTGGTACATCTAAAAAGTTTTCACTATATTTACCAAAGACACGTACAGTATTGAATTGGTTAAATTGTGTTACTTGATATGGGTCAACACCATCCATATCAATACCTCTAAATTGAAATTGATTTACCGAAACAAACCCTTGCATAGAGGGTGAGTTGATTGGTTGACTATCAATTGTTATTTGATAATCTCCCCTCAATATTCTATTATAAGTACTTGAATCTAATTTTGCCATTATGTTACCCTTTGGTATAAATATTCCTAATCGTAATATTCTACGATAACACCAGCTTCTTTAAACATTTGAATTGAACGAATAGATGATTCATTCCACTTATCACCTTTAGCACCCTTACCTTTTCGTAATACTATTTTAGATACACCACTATTAATAATTGCTCTTGCACAATCTGAACAACTCATTCCACAAGTCATATACATTGTAGTTCCTAATGTAGATACTCCGATTCTTGCGGCATTGTAAATAGCGTTTCTTTCCGCATGTTCAAACCAAAAGTATTTCTCAGGTCTTTCTTGCCTTTCACTAATATCATCGTTTATACCTCTTGGAAATGAATTGTAGCCGGTAGAAACAATCTCATTATCTTTACCAACTACAACCACCCCTATCTGAGTTTTCCTATCTTTAGATTTGAGTTTAACTTGTTCAGCTATATTAATGAAGTATTCATCCCATTTCATATTTCTAAAATGTTTCCGTTTGAAGTCAATTTACCAAATCTACCATCTTTCATTACTGAACCATTTGAGAAGATTGTATCTAATCCACTTAACTTCATAGTTCCCTGATTGATAATATCTTCGTGATTATGTATGTGCCCAAATAAACACAACTTTGGATTTACTTCCTTCACTCTATTGAGAAGAGATTTATCACCACATCTTTCTATGTTACCATTTCTATCAGTAGATAAATCCAATATACCTTTTGGTGGTCCGTGATTGATTACAATATCCACATCTTCATCAATAGCCTTTCTCCAAAATCTTTCTAACTTATTTCTATCTTTGTTGAAAGCCCAACCATATCCAAATGTTGGAGTATGAGGTGAACCGAAGATTTTGATTCCATCAATGATAACATCTTCGTTTTCTAAGTAGATGATGTTGTGTCTTGCGAAATCTTCTGAAGTTACGAATTTGTTTTCAATAGAAGTATCGTGATTTCCAGCAACAAATATCTTTACAGGTATTTTTAATGTACGATACCAATCAATAAAACCTCTTACCTCAACTTCATTTGGATAAGGGTCTCTTGGATTAGAACAATCCCCACTAAAAATTACCATATCAATATCAGTTGGAACTTCCAACAAATTGTGATAAGTGTGTGTATCTGATATGTGCCAAATTCTCATAACTAAATTCCTATTACTAATTCTTTGTTTAACCAACCAATGATGAGTTCCAAATCACCATTGAGTGTTCGAGTGTGTGTTAGCTTAATATAGGGTAGGATATAAATCTGTCCCCAAACTGAACATATTTCAAATTTTATTTTGCCCATTTTCCTCTTTGTACTAATTGTGAAATGATTCCATATACTGATAAATCTTCATAAGTATCTTGGATGTTTTCACCAACCTCATCGGGTTGTCCTTTTACAACCAACTGAAGTAATCGCTGAATCTTATCATTCTTTCTGAACCACAATCCCGTCAATGCTACTTTAACATCTTCTTCAGTTTCTAAAGTTGAACCAACTGAGATATTACCTGGTCCGTAATTTCTTTGTTTTTTACAAAATGTAATGTACATTTCATCCAAAATCTTTTTAAACTCTTCAGTTGTTTCAGGATATGTTCTTTCACAAAATTCAACTGCGGTTTCTCCGTAAGGTACTTTATCTTCCATATATTGTATTTGATGTTTACTCACAAATATACGAAAAATATTTTAGAATTCCAAGCTCTTTGAACTAAATTTTAAAAAAGTGAAAAAAGTTAAATTTTTTTTTACGTTTGGGGAAAGTGGGGTATATCTATATATACTAAAATAAGATACTCTAAGGCGAAGCTATGAGTTTAAACGCTTCCAAACTTCAATAGTAAAACGATTGTTGGTCCAGCTAAATTTCTCTTTTTAAAAATTTCGGACACAGTGACACGGTGCAAGACAAGACAATAAAAAAAATTAAAATAAAAATTTAAACATGACAACTAAAGTACTTCATAGTTGAATTTGTCTAACCTTCTTACAACTCTATATACTCTGGTTGTAGGGTCGTTTGAATCTAATTCATCTCTTTTAGATTGAGCTTCGGTTTCAGTATCAAATTCATCAATGGTATCTTCACCATTAAGTTTGTAAACCCAAATCTGTCTTTTCGCCCAATTAGGGTCTCCGGAGTTTGTATCTACTGCTATTAGTTGTTTTTGTACAGCGTATTCTTTCATATCAATCCTTTTTCTTTTAAGTGTCTAAACATATCGTTTCCAATCATTTCACCCATTGCTACATCTGATGGATAATGTACTTTTGCTATTACTCTACTTCTCGCAATATCTCTTCCCAACTTCAGAAACTTTCCTCTATGTAAGGGGTATTTATTTGCCAAATAGTTTCCTATTAAAGTAGCTTGAGTAGAATGTCCAGATGGATACGATGGTGAATCAAATGTTGTATCTTCAATTTCATTTGTATCCAAATCAATGTTGTATAGAGGAGCTAATTTGTAAGGTCTTGGTCTATTGAAGTAATATTTCAAATCTAACACAATAGAACCAGCAGCATCCTTTAATTCGTTTACCATTTCTTTTGGATACTCTACACCAACTTCTTTACAAAGCTTCTTAAACGAACTCCTAACCTTATCCATAGCTAATGTGAACTCATCATCTGATGGTGTGTTTGATAACTTCAACAATTCGGTCATTGTTTTCATTGATTCATTCCTATTAGGTGGAATCATTTTATATTGCTCGTATTTGAAATCGGATAATATAGTATTGGGAATATTCTCAATAGCTGAACCATGTTTGGGTTCAACATATTGATTATTCTTCAGATTTTTAATCTTTCCTATATTTTGAAAATCAAATACTAACATATACATAAATATGTTAATCTACAATAATTGTAGTTTTCTCCAATTCTTCAGTATCCGATTTAAGGATTAGATAATATTGGCCAATTGGTAGGGAGTTAGTATATATCGTATGAGTGTTTACACCAATGGTTGGAGTAAACGTTTCTTTGGTGATTACCGAACCATTTTGTTGAGTTATTATTAGTTGGTGTTGTGTGTTTGTTATTACTTCAAACGAAATATCTTGCCCATCAACAATTTTAGATATTGTAGATTGAAATACCATATCATAATTAGGTAACTCCGAATCAACAAATATTTCATCAGGTTGACAAGATACTAAAATCAAAAATAAGAATACTAAATACTTTTTCATTTTACAATCATTTCCACATTTATACCATTACTATTGATAACTTCTTTTCTTGTCAGCGAAACCAATCCTAAAATAGATTTCATTGGTTGGTTAGGCTTGAAATAGATTTTATATTCCATTCCACCATTTAGATTATTAGAGCCATCGGTTGATATTGAACCGAAGTTTAGATAATCATTACGAGTGGTTTGGAAGTTTTGAATTTGAGTATTTGAATATTCTATTCTACCAAATGAAACTCGTGTATCATCAAATCCTAATCTAAACTGAGTTCCTACTATATCTTTCACATTTTGTGGTAGTGTAAGAGTTACTATAATCTCATCTCCATTTTGTATATCCAATAGAAGATTAGTTTGTTGTTCTACTGAACGAGATTTCATCATCACATATTGTGATTTTGAAAATGAAGTTACAGAAACATCAGGTGAGGATATTGAATGTGAAAGATTCACATCACCCTTAAACCCAATGTTATATTGAAGTTGCTGAACCAATGCTTGTTCGGTCATTTTAGAATCAGCCATCATCGTTGTCCAAGAACCATCTGACCAGTTTTGTTTGGTGTATCCTTCATAAACTGATTTTTCTCTAATCACCATAAGGTAAGAGAGTAAGTTAGAATCAAGTAAAGATGCGTTACCAGTTAAATGTTGTAACATTTTGTAGGTATCTTGGAAATCAAACTGACCACTTCTATCTATATCACCTAACGCAAGTTGTATTCCTCCTAAATCTCCTTTTAACCCACCATTAAGACCACCACCAGCGAGTTCATTGAAAGCAAGAACTACATCACTTACCGTTACTACATCATCAACAAGTTGTTGAACTTCACTTTGAGTTTTAGAAGTAAAAATCCAAGATTGTGTTGGAATACTTTCTACATCTTCAAATGAAACTTCAGCGCTTGTTCCATACCAGTTATCTTGCCTTCTTAAATAAGATTGGTAGTTTGAGTTTGTGATTTGAGTAGTTAGGTTACCAGGTAGAATATATTGTTTCCAAAATCCACTAACATTGTATATTGTTACATCACCATCGTAGATATCAAATAGTTGTATTTTAGAGATATTATTTGGGTCTATATTTGTGTTTTGAAACTCCCTTTCATCTATTAAAAATCTATGACCACCTAAGTTTGTATCGTAATCATAGATGATACACCATTCTACATTACCACCAACTGTTGTTCCTTTCTTTGTTCCATCTGGTCCTTTTGGAAATACTTGTGGAGTTGCATTTACATATCCATTGGAAGCAAGGGTTAGGGGTGTGGTATGTGTAGTTGTATATTGATTTTGTTGTTCTTCATAATGAAGTATTCCACTCCATTGTGTAGGGTCTATATCACTATCAAAGTTGAACTGATAAGTTAGATAAGGTATGTTCTTTTGAGTAAAAGTTATTTGTGTTTGTTGGGTTGAGTTAAAGGTAGATTGTGTTGGGTCTGTCCAATCACCATATTCTATGATATATCCACCAATAGAGTTAGAAGAAGTTGTAGCAGGTGGCCCATAATCATTCCAACCGGTCCCACCACTCCACTTGGTTACAACATAATCTTCACCACTACTCCAGTTGTTTGGTTCTCCACCTGACCAGTTATAGTAAGTTGATGTTTGTCCTGCTTCAGGCCCGTCCATCCATCTCCATACTCCTTCTTGTGTTGTATCTGATAATCCTATCCAAACATTATATGCTGATACTTTTGAGTTGATAAATGATTGTTCGTTAGCAGAAGTTATATTAACTAAATAACCTGGTTCTCCTTCAAAGGTTGAGTTTAAAGCTCCATTTCTTGCTTGTGAAATAGTAAATCTACCAGCAACAAACTTATACATATGTCCGTTGGTTGGGTTATAGTATGTGTTTGCTACTTGTGAAGTGATTACTACTGAAAGGTTAATCAATCCATCTAAAGTAGAAGTAGTATTTAGTTTGATTGAGTTTAATCCATTCTCTATATTTTGAGGAGTTCCCACAAAGTTAACACCCGTTATATTTGTCCAAGAATTAAACCCAAAATCTCGTGTAAGTCCTGTGGTAGTATTTACCGAAAACGTTCCATTTGCATTACCTGAAATAGAAAGGGATACTTTGTAAGTGGTGGATTGATTATACCCACTTAACGAAAATCCACTAACTCCAATACCGTTTACTCCTACCGGCACTTCTTGTGAAGTTGGTGTGGTTAGAGTTTGAGAATATCCCAAATTACAAACTAATAGTGTGTATAATAAAATAAAAATAAACTGTTTCATATTAGAATGGTAGTTTTGCTCCTATCATAAATGAGTTAATCATTGGAAATTCTGGATTTGTTGATTTAACCAATGTCCATCCAGTATTAAATGAAAATCTACGAGTTAGTTGTATTGTAAATGAATTTGATAATATCACCATACCATCAATTGTTTGTCCCCTTAATTCATTATTCATATCCAATCCAAATACAAATGCGTTTGTATTAGGCCAACTTGGCTTTCCCATATAAGGCGTTTGAGACCAAATAACGGCTGGTGAATATGTTATTCTATTTCCTATCTGAAATGGTTTAGTAGCTAATAGGTTGTATGATATCATTAAACCTTGTTCCTTTATTGGATATGATACAAATGTAGTTGATGCACTTAAAATTGCACCAATCACTAATCCATTTTTAAATGGTTTCATTCCCGAATATGAAGTAGATATTGTTGAGTATCCATAGTTATTTGTATATCCTAATGAAAATGCAGTTATATGTGATACATATGGTTGTGGTGGTGTTATGGGGTCTTTTGTAGTTACATCACCATTATTTCCATAATGTTTATGTGTCTGATGTTCAATTGTGCTTGGGTTTGGTATCACCATATGAACCTTAGAACGAGCACCCAATATTGATATTTGTTTTAAATTATCCCACACCATAACATTAGCATTATAAGATACATCCCCAAATATAGATGATTGGGATAATCCCATATTTAATACAGCATTATAATTACCAAATGGAGTTTGCATAGACATTGCATCGGCTCTAAGTTGAATAGGCATCATTTTTTTCTTTTCTTTCTTATCCTCCTCTTCCTTAGATTCTTCATCCTTCTTATCTTCCTCTTTTTCTTCTTTCTTCTCTTCTTCCTTTTCCTCTTTTTTTTCTTCCTTCTTTTCTTCTTTAGTTTCCTCTTTCTTTTCTTCTTTTACTTCTTCAGTTTTTTCTTCAGTTTTTGTTTCTTCTGTCTTAGTTTCTTCAGTTTTACTCTCTTCTGATGAAGAACCTCCACCAGATGACTCACCTCCTTCGGTACTTCCCCCTCCAGTTGATTCTCCACTTTCAGAACCTCCACTTGAACTTCCACTAGAAGAACCTTCAGATGAACCTGAAGAAGAACTACTTGAACTTGAAGAAGAATTAGTTGAACCACTCGTATTATTTGTTGAAGATGTTCCATTTGTTGTTCCTCCTGTTGTATTTGTATTTTGAGTAGCTTGGTTTGCCGTAGAAGCCGCACTACTAGCTGAAGATGTAGCGTTATTAGCAGCTGTTGATGCTTGTTGCGCTTGTTGTTGTGCTTGTTGTGCTTGTTGTTGTGCTTGAGTAGCTTGTGTAGTTGTGGTTGAACATGGTGATAGATTACTCCACCAATTATATGTTTCCATTAACCAAGCTTGTAATTCTCCACTAACAAATTGCTGATAAGTAAATGTTCTAACTCTACTATAAAAAGCAACAGTAGCTGAACCTTGTGTGAAGTTAGCAGTAACTATCTTAACTTCATTGGTACATCTATCTACAAATGTTTGTGTGAATATTTGCGCACTAGCAAATTGAGTTATAAATAAAAAGAATAATATTGAAAGAAGAAATAGAAATGAAAAGATCGATGATTTAATTTTTTCAGGACCAAATATTACAATATGTAATCCGTTTTTTAAATCCGCCCATTTAGATTGTCAAGAGAATAGTCATTATGATGTATTCAAAGTAGATTCAACGGACTTGCCCTTGACGAATTATAAGTTTACAGATCGAAAAATTTCAGATTCTGAAAAATCTTGGGTTGATCAGTACAAGTTGGGATTTAGGAAAATGTTGAGTTTGGAGAGTGAAAGAACTCTTCAACCATCGATCCTACCAAAAGGAAGTGCTCACGTGAATGGAATAGTTAGTATTCTTGATTTGGAAGAAGAGGATTTATTAACCCTAACGGGACTATTGTCCTCAATACCTTATGATTTTTTGGTAAAAACTATAGGTTCAACAAACCTAACAGGAAGTAGAATAAAGGGACTCCCCTTTCCAAACCTAAAGGGTTTGAAAGAAGTTCTAATAAATAGAGTAAAAAAACTTAATTGTATAGGACCACATTTTCAAGAACTTTTAAATGGGGGTTCTTTTACCTCGGATAATTGGTCTAAAACAGATTCAAGATTAGAAATCTTTCAAAACAATACTTTTTTTAAAAATTACTTTACGAGAAGACAGGCTTTAGTTGAAATTGATGTAATTGTATCCATTTCACTCGGTATGGAACTTGAAGATCTTATTGATATATATAGAATTCAATTTC
>ENA-OUOG01004104-OUOG01004104.1-marine-metagenome-genome-assembly--contig:-NODE-4104-length-12838-cov-6.214638_pt1 | contig 12838 bp, 10 predicted proteins | sample MGYA00248635_ERZ508505 | MGnify/ENA primary metagenome ERZ508505 (study PRJEB26176, sample SAMN06267871) | marine metagenome | isolation source: Saanich Inlet, British Columbia, Canada | place: Pacific...
GACAGGGATTCGAACCCTGGAGACGGTCTCCCGCCTACACACTTTCCAGGCGTGCGCCTTCGACCACTCGGCCACCTCTCCGTGAGGGGCGACATACAAGAGGTAGGCGGCCAGACGCAAGACTGGAATGGCGCGTTTTGCAGGAAAATTGCACCAAGTGATGCAGTTGCCCTATCAGGCCAGCTCAATCGTGACGCGTCGGTTCTGGCGGCCCTTGTTTTCGATCTTGGTGATGGCCAGTTTCCCGATCTCGGAGGTATTGGCGACATGGGTGCCACCACAGGGCTGCAGATCGGTCGGTTTGTCCTGCGCGCCTATGCGCACGAGGCGGATTTTACCTGCCCCGCGCGGGGGTTGGACCGACATGGTTTTGACCAGCGCGGGGTTTTCATCCAATTCGGCCTCACTGATCCAAAGCTCCGAGATATCGAGGTTGCGGCCTACAAGCGCGTTCAGACTACCCTGAAGCACCATCCGGTCCTCGGGCGCCTCTGGCATGTTGAAATCCAAACGCCCCTTCTCGGCTGTGATGCCGCCGCCTGTGACGGGCAAAGGGATCACGACCGAAAGCAGATGCAGCGCCGTATGGATGCGCATATGGCCATAGCGGCGATCCCAATCGATGCGTTGCTCGACATTGGCCCCAACGGGCGGCAAGGGGCTGGCATCGGCAGGCACCAAGGCAATCGCCTCCCCCTCGCCCTTGACGGCCATCGCAATCGCAATCCGCCCGCCATCCCAAGTGATGACCCCGCTGTCACCGGGTTGGCCACCGCCGCGCGCATAAAAGATCGTCTGATCCAGAACCAGCGCACCCTCGGGCGTGACATCGACAACCGTGGCGGGCGCGGTTTTGCGGTAGGCATCTTCCAAGAACCGGCGTTTAGTCATCGCGCGTCTCTCCGCTGTCATCAGGGGGGATAGGGCTGGCTTGGGTCTTGCCCACATTACCCCCTGTGGCCCCTGCCAAGAGGGCCTCGGGATTGCGCAGCCAGATATCGCGCTGTGCGAAGGGGATCTCGATCCCTTCTTGTGCAAAGCGTTTGGCGATGGCGTGGTTCAATTCCGAATGCACCGTCAGTTTGAAATTCACATCACGCAAAATGGCCCGAATTTCGAAATCGAGCGAATCCGCACCGAAACGCATGAACACGATATTCGGCTTGGGGTTGAGAAGGACCATCGGATTGGCCTCGGCGATCTCTTGCAAGATATCGGCAATGCGTTGGGTATCGGTGCCATAGGCAACCCCGACAGGCACGATCACGCGGCCTGCGTTGTTCTGATGGGTCATATTGACCACCACGCCCGAGATCAGATCGGCATTGGGGATGATCACATCGGAGCGGTCAAAGGTCTCGATCCGCGTGGAGCGCACCGAAATCTGGCGCACAAAACCCGTTTTGCCATTCACCTCGATCCAGTCGCCTTCCTTTACGGGGCGCTCCACCAGCAAGATGATACCAGAGACGAAATTCGACACGATGGTTTGCAGGCCGAAACCGATACCAACCGATAACGCACCCGCGACAATCGCAAGTGAGCTGAGGTCAATCCCCGCCGAAGTGATCGCCATCAAGGCCGCAAGCGTCACCCCCACATAGCCCGTGCCCGTCACCAGAGCCGTCTGCCCGCCTAGATCGATCTTGGTCTTGGGCAGCAGATTGTTGCGCAAGGTGCTTTGCACGATTTTGGTGACGGTATAGCCGATGCCGAAAATGGTCGCGAAGATGATGAAATTCGTGGGCGAAATGGTGATCCCGCCGACCGAGAACCCCGATATGAATTGCGTCCACAGATCGCTAAGCTGTGCCGCGCGCACGCCCCAGATCAATGCAAAGACCGGCAATGACACCAGCACAAGGACAAAGCCGATCAATGTGGGGATCAGGGCCTCATCCAAGCCCTCATTCTGGCCTGTCATCAATCCATAGGCATCGCTGACCAACCGCTGCAGCACGCCCATCATCGCCAATAGCGCAAGGCTGAAGCTCATGGGTTGCAGAAAGCTCGAGCCAGCGGTGAAATAGCCGATACCCGCCAAGACTGGGCCGATCACACCCAAACCGATCACGACCCGACCCAACACGCTGTAAAGGCGCAGGGTCATGGTGGGCTCCTGCTCCTCGCCGGAGGAATTGCGGGTATGGGCGACAAGCAGCCGCCCCAGACGCATCAACAGCAGCCCTGTCAGAACAACAATCGGGAAGACCAGAACCAAGCGGTTGGCATCCTCGAAATTCTCCGCATCCGCGATCGCTTGGATCACAATCCACAGACCGAGCACCAGCCCCATGAGCATCGTGCTGCGCCGTCCCCGCAAGGATTGCGCCTCGCTCAGGTTCAAGGGTCGCGCGGCTGTTTCGCGCTGCGGAAACACCTGCCCTCCCAGCCAGATCGCTCCTGCCAAAGTCACGGCAAAGGACACCAAAGTGCCAAGCACAACGTCCCCGCGCGGCCCCGCTATCCCGCTGACCGACACAGCCGCCACCAAAATCGTGACACCCGCAATCGGCATGAGCGCCTTCAAGACCGAGAGCGCAAAAACCAGAATACGTGCGGCAGGCGATGTCGCCTCGCGGCTGATGGGCAATTCCGCCAAGCGCTCGACCCAGGACCTGCCCCGCATCAACAGCACACCGCCGACGACAAGCAGGACCATAACCAAAGGCAGGTTTGCCCGCAGCGAGGCCAATTGAGCGCTGGCCAAACTATAGCTCACCACCTCTGTCCCGAAAGATTGCACCCATTTGCCCAAGGCAGAAACAGCCCCTAGCCAATTGGCAGGGTTTAGGGGCGATGGTCCCAGTGACAGCAACTCCCCTGCCTGACGATCCGCGATGATACGGTCGATCTCGGCGATCAGCCCTTGGGCCAAGCGCAACTCGGCCTCGGCCCGTCTGACAGGAGCCTCGGCCTCGGCAAGGCGCTCGGACAGGGCGGCGCGTTGTTGCGCGATTGTGTCGGGTTCGGTGCTGCCCTCCTCAGGCAGAGGGCCCAAGGCTTCGACCTGACCTTGCAAGGTCTCGATCCGCGCCGCATTCAGGGTTTGCGCGGCCTGAAACTCCGTCCGCCATTCAACCAATTCAACGCGGATTTGCTCAAGCAGAGAATTCGAGGCCAAAGCCCCGTCAATCACCCGTTCCGCGCGATCCGAGACCCCAGACCATTCAACATAATCAGGCGGGGTTTGCGCCTGCGTTTGCGCAACGGCGGCAAGCGCGAGAAGGGCTGTAAAGAGAACCGCCAGACTCGCCGCCCAAAGCGATTGTGGCCAGCGCTGCAACCGCGAGATCATTCAAACACGCTCACGACAGGTTGCGCTGCGCGGTCCAGCCATTGGGGCACAGGCAGCCCCTTTTCCTTGAGGAACTCGGGGTTGAACAATTTGGATTGATAGCGCGTTCCATAGTCACAAAGGATCGTCACAATGGTGTGGCCCGGACCAAGCTCGCGGGCCAGATGCATGGCACCCGCGATGTTCACACCAGAGGAGCCGCCAAGGCAGAGCCCCTCTTGCGCCAAAAGATCAAACACAATCGGCAGAGCTTCGGCATCAGAAATGCGGTAGCTGTGGTCGGGCGTGAAGCCTTCGAGATTGGCGGTGATCCGCCCCTGCCCGATCCCTTCGGTGATCGAGCTTCCGGGTGAGTTCAACTCGCCCGTGGTGTAAAAACTATGCAGCGCCGCGCCTTCGGGATCGGCCAGACCGATCTTGACACCTTTGGGTTGCAGCGCCTCCGCGACACCCGCCAAAGTGCCCCCAGATCCCACGGCGCAAATAAAGCCATCCACCTTGCCGCCCGTCTGCTCCCAGATCTCGGGGCCCGTGGTTTCAATATGGGCCTGACGGTTGGCGGTATTGTCGAATTGATTGGCCCAGATCGCGCCATTGGGCTCGGTTTTGGCAAGCTCTTCGGCCAGTCTGCCCGAATAGCGCACATAATTATTCGGATTTTTATAGGGTGCGGCTGGGACCTGAACCAGTTCCGCCCCCGCCAGACGCAGCATATCCTTCTTTTCTTGGCTCTGCGTCTCGGGGATCACGATGACGGTCTTGAAGCCGAGAGATGCACCGACCAGCGCAAGCCCGATGCCCGTATTTCCAGCCGTGCCCTCGACGATTGTCCCGCCCGGTTTGAGCAATCCCTTCGCCACCGCATCCTTGATGATATAAAGCGCCGCGCGATCCTTGACCGACTGCCCGGGGTTCATGAATTCCGCCTTGCCCAAAATCTCACAGCCCGTGGCATCGCTCACCTTATTGAGGCGGATCAACGGGGTGTTTCCGATGGCATCGGACAGATCGGAATGGATTTTCATGATACATACTCCATGAGCCTAGGGCGTGGATTACAGGGATAGGGGGCTGGGTCGGCAAACTCAAGCGGGAAGCGGGGCGCGCCTGTTCAACTCTGGCCGCGCAAACGGTCCCTATGTGCCACCAGCCAATGGGCCGAGAGCACCAAAGGGGCGACCCGCAATTCATCGGCCTCCAACATCTCGGCAAATGTCGCAAAGGGCAGGATATGGCCTTGAATATCTTCGCCCTCCTCGGCAAGCCCGCCAAGCCCCGCCAGATCATCAGGCAGATCGGCAAGACCCACATAGGAGATCAAAACCTGTGCCAGAACTCCGGGCGTGGGATAGTAGCGCCCGACGTAGTGCAGATCGGACAGGGTAACGCCCGCCTCCTCCATGGCCTCGCGACGCGCGGTCTGCTCATAGCTCTCGCCTGCGTCATTGATGCCCGCCACAGGCTCCAACAGCCAAGGATGCGGGTCCCCATGGGCGAAAACCGCATAGCGAAACTGCTCGATCAGCAAAACGCGGTCGCGGATGGGATCATAGGGCAAAACAGTCACCGCATCCCCTGCCCTAAGCACCATGCGCGAATGGGTCTGCGAGTTCGACCCATCAAAACGGCGGTAGCGCAATTGGGTCTCTTGCAGGGTGAAGAAGCCGTCATGGACAAATTCGGTATCCGTCACCTCGACATCACGCGCGCTCAAACCGCTGCCAATGCGCGGAGGGGTGACCAAAGCCTCTGCGCGCAACCGCGATTGTGCCCGCGCGCCAATGACCGCGAAACGGTGGCGCAGCTCGGCATCCGTGACCTGTCCAAACAGGCGCATGATCTCTTGCGCGGCCAAAACCGCCCACTGCCCCGATTGAGCCTGCCATTGCGCCAAATCAAAATGCGCGCCTGCCTGCCATGGCGCATCCGCGTCAGGCAGATAGACCAAAGCGGGCACAGCCGTGCCGTCAACGGAAACCTCGACGGGATGGAGCGCATAACCAAAGGGGCGCTCGTAAAAATCGAGCCGTGCGCGCATCTCGTCGCTGGCCCCACGCAGCAACATCCCCTGCGCCACGCCCCCGTCTTCACGGGTGATCAACGGAAAAGCCTCACCCTTGGCCCAATAGGTCGCAAATCCTGAGAGTTGGGCCGCCACAAGCTGCGTCTCGCCGCCTGCAACCACATCCAGAAGGGCCGCATGGCGCAGCGTGCCATAGAGGAAGATGTCAGCCATATTCAGCCCCTTCTGACGGCAGCCCCCACCCTAAATCAGGCGTTCTCGGGGCGCTTCAAGGTGATCTGTGTGACATCACAATTGGCAAAGCGAAAGGTCGAGGCGCAAGACGTCAGGTAGAAATTCCACATTCTGCGAAATCTGTCGTCAAACCCGAGGGCGGCCACCTCATTCCAACGCTCGTTGAAGCTGTCATACCAACGCCGCAAGGTCTGGTCATAGCTTTGGCCAAACTCGATCGAGCGTTCGATCTCCAAACCCGCCCGTTCGACCTGCGCCCGCAGCACCGAAGGACTGGGCAGCATCCCGCCCGGAAAGATGTATTTCTGAATGAAATCAACGCCGCGCTTATAGACCTCCCACCGACGATCCTCGACGGTGATGATCTGCAAGGTCGCCATTTTACCCGGTTTGAGGCGTTCACGCAGGGTCTCGAAATAGACCGGCCAGTATTTCTCTCCGACCGCCTCGAACATCTCGATCGAGGCGATGCCGTCGTAGTGTCCGCGCTCATCGCGGTAATCCTGCATCTTGATCTCGACCATATCCGACAGGCCCGCCTTGCGGATACGCTTAACAGCGTAATCATGTTGCTCCTGCGAGATCGTCAGCCCCGTAACCCGCAAGCCCCGCTCCTTGGCGGCATATTCGGCAAATCCACCCCAACCGCAGCCGATCTCCAACACATGATCGCCCGCCTGCACGCCCATCTGATCCACCATCGAGGCGTATTTCGCGATTTGCGCATCTTCGGTGGATTCCTGTCCCGTCGTGAATAGGGCCGAGGAATAGGTCATCGTGTCATCCAGCCAGAGGCCGTAAAACGCATTGCCCAAATCATAATGGGCCGAGATATTCTTGCGCGCCTGACGTTTGGAATTGGATTGCATCCAAAAGCGGAATTTCTCGAAGGCGCGGATCAGGGCGATGCCTACAAACCCGTCATAAACCTCTTCGTTATCGGCATGCACAAGATCCATGAAGGCCTGCAGATCGGGCGTGGACCACCAGCCATCCAGATAGGCATCGCAAAACCCCAAATCCCCCTCGCGGATCAGTCGCGCAAAAAGATCGGGGTTATGGATATGCAACTGGGCAACAGGACCCTCATTCGGACCCTCAGCACGAAAAACACGCCCGTCAGGCAAGGTCATATCCAAGCGCCCATGCTGCATGGATTGCGCCTTTTGGAAAACCGCCTTGAAATAGCGCGGCAGCCCCGCTTCGCCCTCAGTGCTCACTCTTATCGTCAAAACTCTCTCCCCAAGTCTTGTGATCAATTTGGCGCAGATAGGCGCCATGCCACAAGGATTTTATGATTTTTCGTGTTAAAATCCGCGTGTCTCATAGGCCCGCAGCGCGCGCAGCCGCCCCTCCTTGGCCGAAACAATCGGCTCTAAGGGATAGGGATCATCGGGTGACATGGACCAGCTTTTCGGTATGGCCTCAAAATAAGACAAGGCGCTGGCGGGTGGTTGGGGCGACAGCTCAGCCACCCATCTCCTGCGATACCGCGCGCCTGCATCAAATTTCTCGCCCTGTGTTTCAGGATTGAAAACGCGGAAATAGGGCGTCGCATCAGGGCCCGATCCCGCCGACCACTGCCACCCCATCGCATTGGCAGCGGGGTCCCAATCCACAAGGCATTCCTCGAACCAGCGCAGGCCAAGCTTCCAGTGGATTTGCAGATGTTTGGTCAGATAGGAGGCCACAATCATCCGCGCGCGATTGTGCATGCGTCCGGTCACATACATCTCGCGCATGGCCGCATCGACCACCTCCATGCCCGTGCGCCCCTGCATCCATGCTTGGAACTGGGGATGGGCGTCATCCTCGCTCCATGCAAACCCGTCCCATTCGGGACGCCAATTGCCGCGCGTGATATGAGGCGTGTGATAGACCAGATGATAGGAGAAATCCCGCCAGATCACCTCCTTGAGAAAGGTCTCTGCCCCCGCCTTACCCTCGGCCATGGCGCGCATTCCTGCATGCCAGCACATACGCGCCGAAATCTCGCCATAGGCCAGATTTTCGGACAAAAGCGAGGTGCCGCTCTCGGCAAGGGCATCGCGCATATCGTCATAGCGATCCACACGCTCGTCGATAAAGGTGCCAAGTCGGGCCTGTGCGGCCTCTTCTCCGATATTGAGATAGCCTGCGACCACATCCGCACCACGCGCCATGGCACGCCCAAGCCCCCAAGCCCCAAGTGCCTCGCTTTCGGGCCAAAGATCGGGCGCTTTGATCACGGGAATGGGCAAAGATGCGCCCGTATCGCGCCCCCGCAGCTTTTTCCAAAACGGCGTATAGACCCGATAAAAGCCGCCCGTTCCCGTCTCCACGGTCCAAGGCTCATGGAGGACATGGCCCGCATGGCTCACAGCCTCAAAACCATCGGCCTTCAACCCCGCCTTTACGCCCTCGTCACGCGCGCGGCTGTCGGGATCATAGAGCCTGTTCCAATGCACCTCACGCGCACCCGTCTCTGCCATAAGCGCGCGCAATTGCTCCAAGGCGCGCCCACGCCGAAATACCAGCCCGCTGCCCAGACCCGACAAGCGCTTGCCAAAGGCCTCCGCTCCCAAACCCAAACGCCATTTGGGCGCGGCCCCATGCGCCTCCACCACTTCATCGCAAATAAAAACAGGGATCACAGGCGCCCCGCTTGCGCAGGCGGCGCTCAAAGCGGGGTTATCGGACAGCCGAAAATCACGGCGCGTCCAGAAGATGACAGGGGAAATGCTCATATTGCCAATCGCTTAGGTCTCTCCAATGGCAATCTAGCGCGCGGCCTTCGGGATCAAGCCCTAATCCTTCATCTTTCCAAAAATACGAAAGGCCGCAGGCCACGCCCCCTCAAGGGGGTCGATCCCCCTTGAGCGGGCCGCGCGTTTAGCTGGCGACATCAACCACAACACGCCCCCTGACCCCACCTTTGAGGATCGAGGCCCCCAATTGGGGCAAATCTTCAAGACCCGCTGGCACAATCATCGCCTCCAGCTTGTCCATCGGCAGATCACGCGCAATGCGCTCCCATGCGCGCAGACGGTTGTCATAGGGCTGCATGACACTATCGATGCCCAAAAGGTTCACACCACGCAGCAAGAAGGGGATGACCGTGGCGGGCAGGCCCGCGCCGCCCGCAAGCCCCACAGCCGCAACCGAAGCGCCGTATTTCATCTGCCCCAAGACGCGCGCCAGCATCTCGCCGCCAACCGCATCGACGCAACCCGCCCAAGTCTCGGCCTCCAAGGGGCGCTTGACCGTCTCGTTGATCTCCTCGCGCGCAACAATTCGCGCAGCTCCGAGGCTTTTGAGGTAGTCACCCTGCTCGGGCCGCCCCGTTACAGCGGCGACCTCATAACCCAGATTGGCCAAAATCGCCGTCGCGACCGAGCCCACGCCACCCGCGGCCCCGGTCACCAGAACCTCGCCCTTATCTGGCGATAGCCCGTGATCCTCTAGTGCCATGATCGCCAACATCGCGGTAAAGCCTGCCGTGCCAACCGCCATGGCCGCACGCGGGCTCAAGCCATCAGGAAGCGGCACCAGCCAATCGCCTTTGACCCGCGCCTTCTCGGAATAACCGCCCCAATGGGCCTCACCCACACGCCACCCCGTCAGCACGACCTGATCACCCGGCTTATAGGCGGGATTGTCTGATGCCTCGACCGTGCCCGCAAAATCAATGCCAGGAACATGGGGGTAGTTGCGCACCAAACCGCCTCCTGGCCCGATGCATAGCCCGTCTTTGTAATTCACCGTGGAATGGGAGACCGCGACCAATACATCGCCTTCTGGCAAGCGCGCCTCATCAAGCTGCTGGACCGAGGCCGATGTTTTGCCCTCATCATCCTTTTCCACCACCAAAGCACGAAATGTCATATCTCTTTCCTCCCGTTGATCGACGCATAACCTTAAGGTCGCACCGTAAACTGTTCTTACTAAATCCAGAAATTCTCATGCACTGTGGCAGTGCGTGGCCCATCTGGCAATTGAACCTCGACCTGCGAGCCTTCATCCCAATGCGTCAAACGCACCATTCCGACCGCGACATTGGTTTTGAAATCAGGCGACCAAGCAGCAGATGTCACCTGCCCCACGCGCTTGCCCTTGGATGTCAAAATCCAAGGCCTGTCACAGGCAGGCACCTTGTCGCCGTCGATCGAGATCGCGCGCACTTGTTTGACTGGGCCTTCCTTGGAGACCCGCAAAAGCGCGTCCCGCCCGATACAACCAATGGCCGTTTGCGTATTACAAAACCGCCCCAAACCACATTCATGCGGGGTGTTCTCGGCGGTCATGTCATTGCCATAGCTCAGCAATCCGCCCTCGATCCGCTCGATCCCATTGGGACAGCCCGCATGCACATCCATAGGCTTGCCCGCCTCCATCAGCGCATTCCACAAAGGCATGCCGATGTCGCTGCCGTCCACATAGATTTCAAACCCGCCCTGTTTGGAATAGCCCGAGCGCGCAATCGCCATGTCGCGGCCCTCAAAGGTGAACCAGCCAAAGCGGAAAAAGCGGATATCGCGCACCCCGTCGCCAAAGACCGCCGCCATAAGATCATCAGCCTTGGGCCCCTGCACCGCAAGCGGCGAGACATCGGGCTCATTGATCAAGACATCCAGACGATAGCCATAGGCAATGCCCTTGACCCAGAGAAGCATGTCGCTATCGGCCAGCGATATCCACCAGCGATCCTCGGTCAGCTTCAAAACGACAGGGTCATTCAACATGCCACCTGTCTCATCGACAACGGGCATGTAGTAACATTGGCCAGGCAGCATGCCACGCAAATCGCGCGGGGTCAGCATCTGCACCAAGCGACCCGCATCAGGGCCGCGCACTTCGACCTGACGCTCGCAAGAGACATCCCAGACCTGAACCGCCTCCTTGAGGTGGTGGTAATCCTCCTCGACGGAGCGGAATACTGTTGGCAACAGCATGTGGTTATAGACCGTATAGGATTTGACGCCTGCGGCTTCGACACCATCGGAGAAAGGCGTGCGCCGGATGCGGCGCGAGGGCGAGATCAATGCCATCTTCTTTTACTTTCCTTGAGGACCGACCCAGTCGATCTGACAAATCTCGGCCGAGCGGCCATCGAAATCCCATACCCGACCAAAGGCGCGCACGCGGCCTTTGGTGGCTGTGGCCACTGTGATATCGGGGCCCATCCAATAGCCCGTATTGGTCACCACGATATCCTCATCGGGGTTGGCACCCTGCACAGGCACCACTTCGCCCTGAATGAAGCGGCCCACCATCAAGCGGCGCGCGGGCCCCTCGTTTTCAAAGATCACAGGCGCGCGCTCGGCACCCAAGAACTCGCTCACCAGAACCGAGAACAACCCTGTGGTGCCCTTGGCTTTGCCCGAAAAGATATTGAGCAGCCCCTCATAGCCCGCATAGGACGCGCGCTCGTCGATATAGGCGGCCGCTTTCCAATTGCCGCGCGCCATCAGGCCCGGAATTTCCAACACCAGACCCACATTCAGCCCAGACAGGTCTTCATCGCCGTAATAGCCCTCGTCGATGCGAACACCCGCCCAAGCCTGACAATAGCCCTCGGTGGGGGCGTGTTTGCCAAGGCTGACCACACAGGGGCAAAACACGGTGCAATTGCAATTGAGGATCAGCTCCCCCTTGATCGCCCAAGGTACGGTGCCGACATCGGACGGCTTGGCCGCGGGATGTCGGTTCGAGATTTTCGCAGGTGCGGTAATCTTTTCAGCAGTCATATCGGGGTCCTCCCTCAGGTTCCCATGAGGCCGAGCCAAAGCCCCGCCGCAATCAGAGTTACGCCCAAAGGCCGCGTCACAAAGCGGCCCAGTTCGGGCAGTTTTTCCAAAATCATCAAAATGGTTGCCAGCCCCATAAAGGCGAGGTTCATCACCCCGCCGACAAAGGCCAAAAGCATCAAAGCCGCGCAGCATCCCACACAGACTGCCCCAAGGCGCAGCCCCATGCGCAAGGCCCCCTCTTCCCAATGCGACATGAAAAAGGTCAGCGGCGCGCGGCATTTGGACAGGCAGGCCTCTTTGAGGGGGGTGAATTGATAGGCCCCCGCCCCGATCAGCAACAAGCCAGAGAAGAGGCTTGAACGGCTATCACCCAAGGAGGAAACCAGATGGGCTTGAAATAATGAAAACTGGAGGACGGCGGCAAGGATCGAGAACCCGATCCAGATCAGCATATAGCCCCCCACCAAAGCGCCGAAATGGGTCTGGGTCGTATGGCCCAGATCATCATAGGTCGCGAAAGCGGGCAAAGCGGTGGGGGCCATCATGGCGGCCGACATCAAAACCCACATCAGCGTGATCCGCGCAAAACCCGCAGCATCGGGCGTCAGATTGCACAGCCCCGCCCAGAACTCGGCGCCATAAAGCGTGGCACCTTCGCGCATGATCTCGGGCGCGGCCATCAAAAACAATGCGCCCCATCCCAGAAGGATGAAGCCGAACAATGTGATCCAATGGGGGGCGGCCATGGCCCTGATACGTGATGCGAACACTGACAAGCCCTCCCCGACTCAACTGCTTTTCGCTTGCCAACCTTGATGTCAGACAATTAAATGTCTGACAAATGAAAATCGACCCAAATTCTTCCGCCGATCTTTCGGCGCAAATTGCCAAGGCGATCCGCGATGCGATCATCTCGGGGCAATTGATCGTGGATGAGCGCCTGCCCTCCGAGGCGGAGCTTTCCGAGCAATTCGACGTCTCGCGCCCCACGGTGCGCGAGGCGCTCAAACGGCTGGCCGCACAATCGCTGATCCGCACACAGCGCGGGGCCTTTGGCGGGGCTTTCGTCAATCGGCTGTCCTACCAAGATGCCTATAACCATCACATCACCACCTCGACGCTGCTGTTGAGCATGAATGACGTCAGCTTTGATGTGGCCTGCGAGGCGCGTTTTGCCTTGGAGCGCGCCTGCGCGCCCTTTGCAGCCCTTCGCCGCAGCGCCGATCATCTGGCCACGATGCGCGCCGAGATTCACCGCCAATCCCAACCGGGCCTAAGCGACGAGAGCTTTTGCGCCTCGGATGTCGCCCTGCATAGGGCTTTGGTGGATGGCGCGGGCAATCCTGTGATGGCCTATCAACTGGCAGGTGCCGTCGAGGCGATGCAGCCCTTGATGAATATGATCACCTTCACCGCCCGCTCCCGCGAGGCGATTGTCGATATTCACACCACCATCGCCGATGCGATCGAGGCGCGTGACGCCGAAGGCTCGGTCGCGGGGCTGACACGGCTGGAAGCCTATACCAAGGATTTGGCCCGCTCGGTTCTGGAGGC
>ENA-OUOG01004113-OUOG01004113.1-marine-metagenome-genome-assembly--contig:-NODE-4113-length-12805-cov-6.764771_pt1 | contig 12805 bp, 7 predicted proteins | sample MGYA00248635_ERZ508505 | MGnify/ENA primary metagenome ERZ508505 (study PRJEB26176, sample SAMN06267871) | marine metagenome | isolation source: Saanich Inlet, British Columbia, Canada | place: Pacific...
ATGGAGAAGCAGCACAACCGAGGCCAAGACGGCGCTGGTTTTGCGAGTATCAAATTAGACACTGAACCTGGATCTCGTTTTATGAGTCGAGTTCGTTCTGCCGACCAGCACCCCATCCAAGATGTTTTTTCGAAAATCAATGAGCGAATAAATACAGAGCTCGAGAACCACCCTGAATACAAGGATGATGTTGCTGCACAAAAACGAAACCTTCCCTATATAGGAGAAGTTCTTTTGGGACATGTTCGGTATGGGACTTTTGGGAAAAATAGCATTGAAAGTGTTCATCCTTTTTTACGTCAAAACAATTGGATGCATCGTAATCTAATCGTTGCAGGAAATTTTAACCTTACCAACGTATCGGAGCTGTTTGACAACTTGGTACGATTGGGCCAACATCCAAAAGAAAAATCGGATACGGTAACAGTGATGGAAAAAATCGGACATTTTTTAGACTCAGCCGTTGCAAAATTATACAAACAATTTCGCGATCAAGGATATACCAAAGCAGAAGCTTCACCGTTGATTGCCGCCGAATTAAACATCCCCAAGATACTTCGAAAAGCTTCTAAAATTTGGGATGGAGGATATGTAATTGGCGGAATGTTTGGCCATGGCGATTCTTTTGTTATGCGTGACCCTTCGGGAATTCGTCCTGCCTATTATTACAAAGACGATGAGATAGTGGTAGTAGCTTCTGAACGCCCCGCTATTCAAACCGTTTTTGATGTTTCACTTGATGCTGTTGAGGAATTGCATCCTGGTAAGGCAATCATCATTAAAAAAGACGGAACGATTTCCTTTAAAAAAATTCAAGAACCTACCGAAAAGAAAGCCTGTTCTTTTGAGCGTATTTATTTTTCGAGAGGAAGTGATGCCGATATTTACAAAGAACGAAAAAAACTGGGAGAACTTCTTCTCCCAAAGATTACAGAATCCATTGGCGGAGATTTTCAAAATACGGTTTTTTCATACATTCCCAATACCGCAGAAACTTCTTTTTATGGGTTGATTGGAGAAGTGCAAAGCCAAATGAGTCGAGAAGCGGAAACATTGATCCTTAAAGAGGGAAATAAGCTCACCCAAGAGCGCCTTCGCGCAATTTTGGATAGCCGCCCTCGAATCGAAAAAATCGCAATCAAAGACGCCAAGTTAAGAACATTTATATCGGAAGATAGCGGGAGAAATGACTTGGTAGCTCACGTCTATGATGTAACATACGGAGTAATTAAACCCACCGATAATTTGGTGATTGTCGATGATAGTATTGTGAGAGGAACCACTTTACAAAAAAGTATTTTACGAATGCTTGACCGATTGAATCCTAAAAAAATTATTGTGGTGTCAAGTGCGCCTCAAATTAGATACCCCGATTGTTATGGTATTGATATGGCGCGACTGGAAGCTTTTATTGCTTTTAGAGCAACACTTGCTTTGTTAGAAGAAACCGGACAAATGAATTTGATTGAAGAGGTTTATAAAAAATGCAAAAAGCAACTTTTGTTATCAGACGACCGGATGACTAATGCTGTTCAAGATTTTTACGCTCCTTTCACTGCGGAAGAAATTTCGATTAAAATCGCTCAAATTATCAAAACTTCCTCTATTCAGGCGGAGGTTGATGTTATTTATCAAACGGTAGACAACCTGCATATAGCATGCCCAGATAATCTCGGGGATTGGTATTTTACGGGCGATTATCCTACCCCAGGAGGCAATCGAGTGGTCAATCAAGCGTTTGTTAATTACTATGAGGGAAAGAACGAAAGAGCGTACTAAAAAACAACATAAAAAATAGGTTTTTTCCTACAAAAAAACATGTCATCTAAAATATTAACTCTTTATCGAAATTCTATTGACAGACACATAACTTTGTGTACTTTAGCAAAGCCATAGCATAAGTAGGTTAAGTTCATGGTAAGATTTGGGGCAAAAAAGGTGGAAGCAATTCCACCTTTTTTATTTTATACTGGTTTATAGTACGTAGTATACAAAAACAAAAAAAGCGGGAACAGTCCCGCTTTTATATTTTAAAAATAAATCATTATTTATTGATGAGCATTGTATAGCTCAGAAACCGCCTCCCAATTGATAACGCTAAAGAACGCTTCGATATAATCAGGTCTTCGATTTTGGTAATTGAGGTAGTACGCGTGTTCCCAAACATCGATTCCCAAAATGGGTGTTCCGCCACATCCGATACCTGGCATTAGAGGATTGTCTTGATTTGCAGTTGCACAAACATCCACAGCGCCTCCTTTATGAACACATAGCCATGCCCAGCCCGATCCAAATTGAGTAGCAGCAGCTTTACTGAATGAATCTTTAAAACTTTCAAAAGAGCCAAATGCACTTTGAATCGCTTCAGCTAAAGCTCCCGAAGGTTCACCTCCTCCGTTTGGACTCATAACATTCCAAAACAAACGATGATTATAATAACCCCCTCCATTGTTACGGAGTGCTTTATTGTTCATGTCTAAGTTTTCAAGAATTGCTTCGATTGACTCGTGTTCTTGAGCTGTACCAGCGATTGCATTGTTTAGGTTGTTGGTATAGCCGTTGTGATGTTTTCCGTGGTGAATCTCCATAGTACGGGCGTCAATATGGGGTTCAAGCGCATCATGTGCGTAAGGTAATGTTGGTAATTCAAATGCCATGTTCTTATTTTTTAATTAAAAATATTTTCTTAGCTACAAAGTTATACATTAAACACGTATTTTTATGCAATTACTCATGAAAACATTGTGAAACGAAGCTTTTGAATACACCATCATTTTCTGTTTATAATGCCTCTGCCGGTTCGGGGAAGACCTACACTTTGGTAAAAGAAGTGTTGAAAATTCTTTTGAAAACTCCAAACGCTCAAAATTACCAGCATCTTTTAGCCATTACTTTCACCAATAAGGCTGTGGCCGAAATGAAAGAGCGTGTTCTTTCAAGACTTCATTCTTTTTCTAGACCCAATGCATACGAGCAACCTTGTGAAATGATGCAGTCTTTATCAGACGAATGCGACCTGCCTTTGGAGAAAATACACCACCGATCAAAACGGGTTTTGCAATCCATTCTTCACAATTTTTCTGCTCTGGAAATTTCTACTATCGATGGTTTTACACATCGAGTAATTCGAACTTTTGCAAAGGATTTGGGACTCACGGCTACTTTTGAAGTTGTTTTGGATGCGGAGATGCTACTAAATGAAGTTGTTGATGCATTTATATTAGACATTGATGAGGATCCTGTTTTAAAAAAACACATGATAGCCTTTGCACTTGAAAAAATTGCAGATGACAAATCTTGGAATATTTCAAGAGACTTTTTTGAAACATCAAAATTGATGTTGGATGAAAACCATTATGAACATCTTTATACGATTAAAAATAAATCCCAGTCGGATTTCTCCAATCTTCAGGAAATTATCAATACATCCTATCAAAATTGGGAGGAAGCCATTTTACAGGAGGTGCAAAAAGCTTTTAAGACCATTTCTGAGCTTGGGCTAGAAACAGCCGATTTTGCCTACAAAGATTTTCCAAATTTTTTACAAAAATGCGCTGATAAAAAATGGGACGGCTTACTGATCAAAAGACTTTCAGATCAAATAGAATCGGGGATATTTTACTCTAAAAAAACAGCTGCAGACAAGAAAGTGATTTTGGACACACATTTTTTAGTGTTGTCAGAATCGTACCACCTTCTTCTTGCACTTTGCAGTCAAGCGCTAACGGTTCAAACTTTTAAAAAAAGCTTGCCAACATTTTCATTGATTAACGCACTTCGAAGCAAATTAGATACCATTCAAAAAGAACAAAATACGATATTGATTTCGGCGTTTAATAAACTGATTTCAGAAACCATTAACGAGCAACCTACTCCTTTTATATACGAACGATTGGGAGTTAAGTTTCAGCATTATTTTATAGATGAATTTCAGGATACTTCACAATTGCAATGGCAAAATTTAGTTCCGCTTATTGGTCATAGTTTGGAAGGTGCTTCTCATTCAAATTTAGGTTCATTACTATTGGTTGGAGATGCGAAGCAATCCATATATCGATGGCGCGGTGGACGTGCGGAACAATTCATGGAGCTATCCAAAAAAGTAAGTCCTTTTACTACTGAAATAAAAACGGAAGAATTATCCAAAAATTATCGAAGTTTTACAGAGATTATTCAGTTTAACAATGCCTTTTTTCAGTTTGTTTCGACACTGTTTCAAGACCCCAACCACCAGCACCTCTATGCGGATAGCTGTCAACAAGAAGCAAACGCCCAAACAGGAGGCTATGTTTCCCTTGACTTTATTGAGGCTGAAAATGCGGAAGAAGAAGCCGAACGATATTCACAAAAAGTATTGGAAACCATTCGGGGTTGTTCTAAAGAAGGATTTTCATATGCTGATCAATGTGTTTTGACACGAACCAAAAAACAAGGAATTACGATTTCTGAGTTTTTGGTTAAAAACGGAATTCCTGTAATTTCTTCCGAAACACTGTTATTAAAAAATTCTAAAGAAGTACAGTTTTTATTGGCCTTACTCCGATTGCAAGTTTTCCCAGACGAAAATCAAAGCCGGAGCACTGTTCTGAATTACTATTGGAACCATCACAATTCTGTTGAAGATTATTATTTGTGGTTCAAACAACGAATGGATTTACCAATTCAACAATTTTTCAATACTTTAGGCTCTAATGGAAAACTTTTTGATTTTGATTTGTTTGTTTCCTCCTCCTTATACGATTCGTTAGAATTGGCTATTCAACAATTCAAAATCAGTAATTCATCCAACGCACACATCCACTATTTTATGGATACTGTTTTTGAGTTTTCTCAAAGAAAATCCACAAGTGTTTCTTCGTTTTTAGCATATTGGGAAAAACACCAAGACAAGCTAACGATTGCCTCAGGAGAAGAAAGTCAGAATGCTGTACGCATAATGACCATTCATAAATCGAAAGGGTTGGAGTTTGAAGTTGTGATTTTTCCCTACGCTCAAACCAAAATCAATGACAGCAAAAATCAGAAGTGTTGGTTTCCTGTTGATCCTGAGCAGCACGGCGGATTTTCAAGCATTCTAATTCCTATGAATCAAAAAGTAGAAAACATGGGTGAAATAGGTGAACGAATCTACAAAACCCATCAAAGTCAGCAAGAATTAGATGCATTTAATTTATTGTACGTTACATTGACTCGTGCCAAAGAACAGCTGTATATTATTTCTCACAAAAAAGAAGAAAGTAAAAGCTCTAAATCGCTAAATTTTGCTTCCATTTTTAAACTGTTTTTGGAACAACAAGGACGCTGGAAAGAAGGCGATTTAGAGTATTGTTGGGGAGACCCAAAACGCATTTCTAAAAAAGAACCCCCTCAATCCCCTCCAACTCCAATAACTTGGATAGGCAACGAGGTAAGCCTAAAAAATATACTGGTAAAAAAGACACATTATTGGGAAGCGTCTCGAACAGCTGCATTGGATTTTGGACTGCTTTTTCACGAAATAATAGCCCAGGTACGTTTTTCGTTTGAAATTCCTCAAATTATCGAATCGTATCGATTGAGGGGATCCTTTAAAGAAAGTGATTTGGATCAAATAGAAAAAACCATTTATAGTGTGGTGAATCACCCCAAACTTTTGAAATTGTTTTCAGAAGAAAATGAGGTTTTAAACGAAAAATCTCTAATAACCAAAGAAGGGGAGTGGTTGATACCGGATCGAATTATAACAGACCAACAAGGGTATACAACCATTTTAGATTACAAAACAGGCGTTCCTCAGCCAAGCCACAAGCAGCAAATTGACGCCTATGGAAAAGCACTTTCTGAAATGGGTTTTATTGTAAAAAATAAGTGGATAGTATATCTCGCTAATGACACAAAAATTATTGTATCCGAATAAAGCAAGCTTCAAACATTAAAAAATGAACTCTTTTTTTGTATCTTAGCATAATTAAACTATTTTTGCAATTAATCTTAACTTAAAAACAATTAATCGTGATGAAAAATTTATGCAGATTTTTTCTTGTTTTCTTTGCAGTAGCACTTACAACTACAGCAACAGCTCAAGACAAAAACAACCCATGGCAAGTAAGTTTTGGGGTTAACGCAATTGACGTTTATCCAACCAATCAAGCTGGTTATGGAGGTTGGTTTAGCGAATTCTACAACGTAGAAGACCACTGGAACATTTTACCCTCAATTTCTACTATTAGTGCTTCTCGTTACATTGATGCTGGATTCTCTTTTGGAATTCAAGGGTCTTTGAACACTATTGATCGTCTAGGAGACGCAGAAGTAGATGAAATTTCACATTATGCCCTTGACGGTATAGTATCTTACAGCTTTTCCGAATTATTTAACCTTGGAAAATTTGATCCTTTTGCCACTGTTGGTGGTGGAGTTACATGGTTAGACGATGTGGGAGCTGGAACATTCAATGGAGGTCTTGGACTTAACTACTGGTTCAACGATAACATCGGATTGACTTACAGTTCAACGTACAAACATGTATTTGAAGATAAAGGAATCCCTCATTTCCAACATGTAGCTGGAGTTTCTATCAAATTTGGTGGAAAGGATACTGACTCAGATGGAATTTACGATAAATACGATGCTTGTCCAGAAGAAGCTGGTCTTCCTGCTTTCAACGGATGTCCTGACAACGATGGAGACGGTATTGAAAACAGTAAAGACGAATGTCCTGATCAAGCAGGATCACTTGAAAACGGTGGTTGTCCTGATACAGATGGCGACGGAGTTGTTGACAAAGACGATGCTTGTGTAAATGAAGCAGGTATTGCTTCTTTGGCTGGTTGTCCTGATGCTGACGGCGATGGTATTGCCAACAAAGACGATGCTTGTGTAAACGAAGCAGGTCCTACCGCAAACAACGGATGTCCTTGGAAAGACACTGACGGAGATTCCGTTTTGGATAAAGACGATGCTTGTGTAAACGAAGCAGGTCCTGTATCTAACAATGGATGTCCTAACATTCAAGAAAAATTAGACGCTATTGGACCCGTAGTCCCTTTCAATACAGAAAAAGCAGAAATTTCTCAGGAAGCAAAACAAATTCTTGATGAAGTTTATGCATTGCTACAAAACTACAAATCCTCTAACGTTACTATTGAAGGACACGCAGATAGCAGAGGTTCTGAAGGGTTCAATCAAAAACTATCAGAAACACGTGCAGCAGCCGTTAAAGCTTATTTAGTAAGTAAAGGACTTAATGCATCGCGTTTGTCTACGAAAGGTCTTGGTGAAAGCCAACCAGCTTCTACTAACATGAATAAAGAAGGTCGTAAACTAAACCGAAGAGTAGAGTTTAAAGCAGGAAATTAATTTTCTGCCTTTTCTACAATAATATTTTAGAAAAACGCATCGGTTCCCCGATGCGTTTTTTATTTTTATAAAATGAAATCATTTTTAGAAGAGGTTGTAGATCAAGTTATTTCTCAAAAGCATGATCTTGGAGAATTGTGTTTTATTCTTCCTAGTAGACGAGCCGGAGTATACGTAAAGGAACTTCTTTTAAAAAAGATTTCCAAAACATCGTTTCTCCCTCAAATAGTAAGCATTGAAAGTTTTATTGAGACCATTTCGGGACTGAAAGTGTTGCCAAACACAACGCTATTATTTGAGCTGTACGAAGTGTATCTTTCGATTACCCCAAAAAAAGATCAAGACACATTTGCTTCCTTTTCGAGTTGGGCACCGACAATTCTTCAAGACATTAATGAAGTAGATCGATTTTTAATTCCCCAACAAAAAATATTTTCTTACTTATCCGAAATTCAGGATCTGAATCATTGGTCTTTAGAAAGTGAGCCTACCCCTTTTGTAAAAAAATACCTGTCCTTTTGGAAATTACTCCCCAGTCTTTATCAAAAATTTTCTGATCAATTGCTTTCAAAAGGTCATGCCACACAAGGCCTTTGTTTTCGTGAAGCCTCAGAAAATATTGAACATTATATGGAATCTATTCCCAATACCTATCACGTTTTTGCAGGATTCAATGCCCTAAATACTGCCGAACAACGTATTATTGAAGAATTGCTTCAGCGGAAAAAAGCTGCTATTTTTTGGGATATAGATGCTCAATTTTTATCAAATACGGAGCATGCTGCTGGACACTTTATTAGAAAGTACAAAAACGAATGGAAGTACTATCAAGAGAATCCGTTTGAGTGGCAACACAATCATTTTTCGGAATCCAAATCCATTCAAATCATTGGAACGCCCAAAAATGTTGGGCAATCCAAGCAAGTAGGAGCTATACTTAATCAGTGCATCACAGAAAAGATAAACATGAGTCGCACTGCCGTAGTTTTGGGTAACGAAGCCTTGCTTCAACCAACACTTCACTCAATACCTGCGGCTGTCCCTTCAACCAATATTACCATGGGACTTCCTCTTACAAGCGCATCTTTGTCCACATTTTTTGATCAATTGATAACGCTACACGCAGATAAGTCCCCCAAAGGTTTTTATCATCAGGGAGTACAACATCTTCTTTCCCATCAAAACTTACGAAGCCTTTTAAGAACAGGTACAAGGGATGAGGGGATGGAGTTTATTCAATCCGTCCAAAAAGAAAATATAATTTATATAACCCAATCGTATGCTGAGGCGCATTTTTCTGGAGAGCATCGCTCAATAGTTGGGCTACTATTCGGAAATCTAAATACCCCCCAACAAGTGATTGCCATGTTACAACAAATGGTTCAATTGTTGAAAAATACGTGGATGCAAAACACCCAACAGCACGCATTGGAGTTGGAACAATTGCGCCTTTTTTATGAGACATTTAATCAATTGGCTGTTTTAACAAAAACCTACCCTTATGTGGAAGACGTCAAAACATTGCTTGTAATTTACAAAGAATTACTCACTACGCAAACCCTGCATTTTCAGGGCGAGCCTCTCGAGGGGTTACAATTAATGGGAATGCTTGAAACACGCGCCATTGATTTTGAAACGGTGATCATAACCTCCGTAAATGAGGGAATACTACCGGCCGGAAAACAGCCTCCCACAACCATTCCATTTGATGTTAAGAAGCAATTTGGACTTCCTACTTTTGAAGAAAAAGACGCGATTTATACCTATCATTTTTACCGTCTGTTGCAGCGCGCCAAAAACATTTATTTGATTTACAACAGTACTTCGGAAGGGCTGGATGCAGGTGAGAAAAGTCGTTTTTTGTATCAGTTGCAAATGAATCCATTGCCACAACACGCTCTGAAATCTTTTTTTGCAAGCCCGTCTGTTTCTATAAAGCAATCCCAACCGAGAGTCGTCGTCAAAACACCTGCGATTATGAACCGGTTAAAAGAAATGGCCGAAAAGGGAATGTCTCCGTCATCGCTCAATCAATACATTCAAAATCCGATTGCCTTTTTTGATCAAAGAGTGTTGGGTATTCAGGAAATGGACTCGGTTGAAGAAAGTCCTGAAGCGGCAACTTTTGGAACCTTGGTGCATGAGGTTTTAGAAATTTTGTACACCCCGTTTGTAGGGAAATATCTTACGGTACAAGAACTAGAGTCCAAACGAAAAGAAATTTACCAAACGACCCAGAAGGTGTTTTCAAAACACTATCCCGCAGGAGCGCATAAAACAGGGAAAAATCAAATTGTTTATGAGGTTATAAAACACAACGCGAATCAGTTTATTAGCGGAGAAATAAAGGAACTTCAGGACGGGCATAAGATCAAAATTATTGCGCTAGAGCAAAAGATTTCCAAGACCTGTGATTTTGATACATTGAATCACTCCATTTGTTTTTCAGGGATTGTAGATCGTATCGACCAGCACGATGAAGTGTTGCGAATTATAGACTACAAAACCAGTCAAGTCAAGGCACATGATCTTGCTGTGATGGATTTGGAACAATGTATCTCGGACGAAAAGTATAGCAAGGCCTTGCAAGTGCTTCTTTATGGGATGATGTGGCAATCACAAAACAAGCATCCACGTCCTTTTGAGGCGGGCGTTGTATCATTTAAAAACCTGTCTTCAGGATTTTTGAGGTTTGGCATTAAAGAAAAACCAAGATCGCTTCCCAAAGACTATGGAATTTCTTCGGAGCTCATCGCTGCTTTTGAAGCCAATTTAAATCACCTTATTTTGGAAATTTTTGATCCCACAATTCCCTTTACTGAAAAGCTTTCTTAGCCAATTTATTTATGAGGATTATATGTATCTTTACGACTCATTAAAAAAGAGAAGAATATGGGAGTTGGAGGAATTGTTTTGGCTAGTGTTGCCGTTTGTGTTTTGATGGCCATTGCAATCGAAATTAAGGAGCGAATATAATTTCATTGTACAAAAAACTTTTTAAAGACAGTAAATATTGGTTAAATTTGCATTGCTAATGAGGTCCTATAGCTCAGTTGGTTAGAGTAGCTGACTCATAATCAGTTGGTCCCTGGTTCGAGCCCAGGTGGGACCACAGTAGAACCCGCAACCCCTAAAGTTGCGGGTTTATAATTTTAAGCAATCCTCCCCAAAATAGTTCGATTTTACTGCCATCTTCTACAGGGCATAATTCCAAAGAATAATTTTTTGTTTTAAAATAGCCCATTTTAACAGAGTAAATCGAAAAAAGAAGATTTATCCCGGTGTGTACACCCCATTAAGCTATTTTCGAAACAATCACTTACTTTTTTGAATAGGCTAAATGATTTACTTTATGAATAGTTTACCCATTTTGGTTTTGTAATAGCTAAAGATTTCAAAGTAAGATTTAATTTCCTATTTGCGCAAAGCAGATATTATCTGAAGTGCATTTTTAGTCTGCTGTTTAATTTTATCATAATCAAACTGTCCGTCTTTGTTTTTAGCCATCAGCTGAGATCCCATTCCTACACAAGTAACCCCTGCGTCAAACCAGCCTTTGAGGTTTTCTTCTGTTGGTGATACGCCGCCTGTAGGCATGATGCTTGTCCAGGGTTGTGGTGCTAGTACTCCTTTGACAAATCCTGGTCCGTAAGTACTTCCTGGAAATAGTTTTACGATTTCACAGCCCATTTCTTCCGCCTTGGCAATCTCGGTTAGTGAGCCACAACCCGGAGACCACAATACTTTTCTGCGGTTGCATACAATAGCAATGTCTTCTCTGAGTACTGGTGTTACCACAAAGTTGGCTCCGTTTAGCATATAAGCCGATGCTGCACCTGCGTCTGTAACCGAACCTACGCCCATAATCATCCCGGGGAGTTCTTTAATCGCATACTTGGTAAGTTCTGTAAACACTTCAAGGGCAAAATCCCCTCGGTTGGTAAATTCCATTAAACGAGCACCGCCGTCATAACATGCCTTAAGTACTTTTTTGGCGACTTCAACATCATTGTGAAAGAAAAGCGGTACCATACCACTTTCTTTCATCGTTTGTGCTACTTCAATTCGTGTAAACTGTGCCATATTTATTGGTTTAACGAGCTACACGACCTGATGCGTCGCCACCCATGAGTTTTTCTACTTCAGCAACTGTTACAAGGTTCGCATCCCCTTTTATGGTGTGCTTTAAACACGAAGCTGCAACGGCAAAATCAAGTGCGTGTTGGTCGTTGTCTGGATATTTTAATAGTCCATAAATAAGTCCGCCCATAAACGAGTCGCCACCTCCAACGCGATCTACAATATCTGTGATTTGATACTGGGTAGTGTCATACATGGTCTTTCCATCATACAATACCCCAGCCCATGTGTTGTGCGATGCTGAAATCGAACCTCGTAATGTTGTAATCACTTTTTTGGCTTTTGGGAACTTCTCCATCATTTGCTTACACACAGAAAGAAATGCTTCTGCCTTTACATCGTGTCCTTGTGTTTGTACCGTTAAGCCTTCGGGCTTAATACCAAAATGCATCTCTGCGTCTTCTTCGTTTCCTAGAACAATGTCGCAGTATGAAGTGAGTTCGGTCATGATTTTTTCACGGTGCGCATCGTCACAGTAGTTCCAAAGCTTTGCACGGTAGTTTAAGTCTGTTGAAATGGTAATCCCTTTTTCACTTGCAATCTTCACCGCCTCCAAACATGCATCTGCTGCAGACTGTGAAATCGCAGGGGTAATCCCCGTCCAGTGGAACCATTCCACCCCTTCAAAAGCTTTGTCCCAATCCACCATTCCAGGCTCAATTTCAGACATAGCCGAATGTGCACGGTCATAAACCACTTTACTACCACGACTTACAGCACCTGTCTCTAAGAAATAAATCCCCAAACGGTCGCCTCCACGAAGCATAAAATCCGTTTCAACGCCGCGTTTACGCATTTCCATAAGTGCGCATTCGCCAATATCATTATTAGGAACACGGGATACAAAACGCACGGGAACCCCATAATTAGCAAGAGATACCGCTACATTGGATTCGCCACCGCCGTAGATGACATCAAATGAATTGGTTTGAGAGAAGCGTAAAAATCCAGGAGGCGCTAAGCGCAGCATAATTTCACCAAAAGTGACTACTGTTTTCATGTAAACTATCGTTATGTATTAAATTAGATGCAAATCTAGTAATTAAATGGAATTTACAAGGTAAAAAAAACAATTGATATTCAATTATATTCCCAAAGCTTGTCCACCACCAATTTGTATGGTTTCAGCTGTTATGAAGGAAGCATCGTCACTTGCTAGAAAAGAAACAACAGCAGCAACTTCCTCAGGTTGTCCTAATCTTCCAAACATAATATTGTTCTTCCATGAGGCAAAAACCTCAGGCTTTGTTGATTTAATTTGCGCATGGAAAGGTGTGTCGATAGTTCCTGGGGAAACTGCATTAACACGAATGCCGAATTCTGCTAA